>Ga0268299_1003424_pt1 | contig 14648 bp, 10 predicted proteins | sample NOBtaG_FD_193484 | JGI IMG/M metagenome (GOLD analysis project Ga0268299, IMG submission 193484) | Activated sludge microbial communities from bioreactor in Nijmegen, Gelderland, Netherland - NOB reactor | ecosystem: Engineered > Bioreactor > Aerobic > Activated sludge | place: Netherlands...
AAACCCGTGATCTCATCCTGGCCGCCTACAGCGTGCCGAAAGAAGCCTACGAACGACACATCATCCCCGCCTTTCAACGACATTGGAAACAAAAAACCGGGCAGGACGTGCGTGTGCGCAGCTCTTATGGAGCCTCGGGCGCTCAGGCTAGGGCTATCATCGGAGGTTTCGATGCCGATGTCGCCGTGCTCTCGCTGGAAGGCGACGTCGATCAGATCGTCAAAGCCGGATTGATTACCCATGATTGGAGAAAGGCACCCCATGGGGGCATGATCTCCGCATCGGTCGTGGCCCTCGGCGTACGCAAGGGCAATCCTAAAGGCGTTAAGGGATGGGACGATGCCGCGCGCCCCGGCGTGGAAGTGCTCTACCCGAATCCCAAGACATCCGGCGGCGCGATGTGGGATGTGATCGCGATTTATGGCGCCGGCTTGAAACTGGCGGAGCAGCGCGCAGGTGGAAAGCCCCTCGCCCCAGAGGCGGCGGCTTCGCAGGCCGTGGACTTGCTGACCCGCGTCCAACGCAACGTCAAGGTCATGGACAAAAGCGGCCGTGAATCGGTGACGACGTTCGAACGCGGCGTCGGCGATGTCATCGTGACGTATGAAAACGAATTGTTGCCGCGCGTGAAGAGCGGGCGCCCGTACGAAATCATTGTGCCGGCCGAAACCGTGTGGATCGAAAACCCGGCAGCCGTCGTTGATACCTATGCCGACCGCCACAAGGCCAGGGATCTCGCAGAAGCGTTCGTCGCGTTTCTCCACGGACCGGAGGCACAGGCTGCCTTCGTTGAATTGGGCTTTCGCCCGTTGGACAAAAATGCCGGTACCCAGGCCACCACGCTCCCACTACCGGCTCGACTCTTCACGATTGCAGATCTCGGCGGCTGGGATCAGGTGAGCACCAAGCTGTTCGGCGCGCAAGGTCTGTGGACGAAGATTGTCGAGGACGTGGCAAAGAAATAGCAGCCTCCTTTGAAAATGATTCGTGATGAATCATCACGACCAATGATAGGAATGGTGCCTGTCGAACATGCGTGACCGTAACCAGCAACGTAGAACGCTCGTATGACCGCTCATCTCTTGCTCAGCCTGGCCTTACGATCTGCCGCAGTCGGCTATGTGCTCGTGCTGATTTTCTTGCCCCTCGCGGCGCTGGCACATCAATCGTTCGCGGCCGGATGGGACCGGTTCATCCAGGATCTGTCGGCTCCCCAAGCTGCGGCAGCGCTGTGGCTCACCGTGGAAACCGCCGCCATTGCGACCGCCATCAATGCCCTGTTCGGCACCTTGTCGGCACTGGTGCTGGTGCGCTACGAATTCCCTGGCCGGTGGCTCCTCAACGCGCTCGTCGATTTGCCCTTTGCCATTCCAACCCTGGTTGCCGGCCTCATGATCGCCGCGATCTATGGACCGACCAGTCTGCTGGGCACCTGGCTTCAACAGGGCGGGATGGCGGTACTCTACAACCAGCCCGGCATCATCCTGGCTATGGTGTTTGTGACGATGCCGTTTACCATCCGCTCTCTGCAGCCGGTGTTGATGGGACTTGAGCGCGATCAGGAAGAAGCAGCCTTCACGTTGGGAGCCAGCCCCTGGATCACCTTCTGGAAGGTCACGGTCCCGTCGATCCTGCCCGGCCTACTGACCGGCGTCTTCCTCACCTTCGTACGGGCGCTCGGCGAGTTTGGCTCGATCGTCATCGTGGCGGGAAATATCCCGATGAAGACGCAGGTGGCCTCGGTCTATGTCTATGGAGAAATCGAGAGTTACAACCCCCAGGCGGCCACATCCGTCTCGGTGTTGATTCTGCTCATCTCCTTTTTGGTCCTGCTGCTGTTGGAACGGTTGACTCGACGTCCCGGGGAACGGTTGCCAAGATTGTTTCAATGGACCCGGCAGAAAGACGGACACGGCTCCGAGTCAGCCGTGCCGACCGCGGCAGTCTGAGAATATGGGTCTCACGGAGCAGAGCGTGGTTGTGATGGGAGCATGTGCATGCGTTGGCTGTTGATCGGGATCGTCTGGCTCTACTTCCTCGTCCTGCTGGTCGGACCGATCCTCTATATGGCAAGCCAGAGTTTCAGCGAGGGACTGGCGGCATTCTGGGCTGAGATCTCCAGACCGGAAGCGCTGCACGGCTTTACCCTCACGGCTGAAATTACCCTGATTGTGTTGGTGCTGAACCTCATCTTCGGTACCATGACGGCGTTGGTGCTGGCGCGCCAACAGTTTTGGGGCCGCAGCCTCGTCAGCGGCGTGATCGACCTGCCGTTTGCCGTCTCGCCCGTCATTGCGGGCTTCATGCTGATTCTGCTCTTTGGCCCAGACACGCTGCTGGGCGCGTTCTTCGGCCAGGCCCAGATCAAGGTGCTGTTTGCCTTGCCGGCCATGATTCTCGCCACTCTGTTCGTGACATTTCCCTTCATGGTGCGTGAACTCACGCCGTTGTTACAAACGCTGGGCACGGATGAAGAGGAAGCGGCGAGAACGTTGGGGGCCGGCGAATGGCAGGTATTTCTGAAGGTGACCTTGCCCGCGCTCCGTTGGGGCCTGGTCTATGGAGCCACCCTCACCGTGGCGCGCGCGATCGGCGAATTCGGAGCCGTCCTCGTGATCTCGGGCAATATCCTATTGCTCACCCAGACCGCCACCTTGCACATCTATCAGAGCTATGTCGATTTCAACTACGTGGCGGCGAATGCCGTCGCCCTGACCCTACTCGCAGTGTCGTTCGCGATCCTCACGGTGTTGGAGATCGCCAAGGCGCGAGGCGAAACGACTGTAGCGGAAGCGGGAGCGCAGTAAGCCAGTGAAAATCGAAGTACGCGGACTCACGAAGAAATTCGGTTCTGGCACGGCAGTAGGCAATGTCTCGTTCGTCGTCAATGAAGGAGAGCTGCTCGGCCTTCTGGGCCCAAGCGGCAGCGGAAAAACCACGGTATTGCGATTGATCGCCGGCCTGGAGGTTCCGACCGCCGGCGACATCTTCATCGACGGCAAACGGGTCAATGACCTCACCGTGCAGAAACGCAATATCGGCTTCGTCTTCCAGCATTACGCCCTGTTCAAGCACCTGACGGTCTTCGACAACATCGCCTTCGGCCTCAAAATAAAAAAGTGGAACCAGCGTGATATCGAACAGCGCGTCACGGAATTGCTCGCGCTCATGAGTCTGGAAGGTTTGGGAGGCCGCTACCCTCACCAATTGTCCGGCGGACAGCGGCAACGTGTCGCCATCGCTCGCGCCCTGGCTCCGCGCCCGTCAGTCTTGCTGATGGACGAACCGTTCGGCGCGGTGGATGCGAAGGTGCGCCAGGAGTTGCGCGAGTGGCTCATCCGCCTGCATACGGACCTGAACGTCACCAGCCTGTTCGTGACACACGATCAGGAAGAAGCGATGGAAGTGTCCGGCCGCATCATCGTGTTCTCCAAAGGCAAATTGGAACAGGCCGGATCTCCCGCGGATGTCTATGAAGAGCCGGCTACTGAATTCGTCGCCCGCTTTATCGGTTCGATGAATATCGTGGAAGGCGTGGTGCGGCATGGCCAGGTGCAGGTCGGCTCACTCGAATTTCCTGCGACCGGCTTCTCCGACGGCCAGAAACTCCAGGTCGGATTTCGACCGTACTATGTCAAAGTCGCCGAAGATCCCGCGCGGTATCGACAGCAAGCGAAGCTGCGCCACATTTACTTTCTCGGGGTAGCCTACCGGCTCGAAATTGAAACCCCGGATGGGCTGATTCTCCGCTCCCGCATGAACAAGGAAGAATTCCGGCGCTGCCGTTTCACCGTGGGGCAAGCCGTCTCCTTCGCCGTCACCCATTTCCGCATCCTGCCGCAAGAAGGCATGGCTCCGTTGGATGGAACAGAAAACAGCCGGCCGCTGACTAATCCGTTGACGCCGTAGCACGGCTAACCGACTGCCTACCCACTCAGGCATGGGGCAGCCGTCCCGAACGTTTCTTCGTCATATTCTTAAACATATTCTGAGGACAGTGAGACGCAGAACAGCCCGTGAGGGCACACTCGTCAGTTATAGCTCAGCACAAGACTCCGGTTTCATTTTATTTGATAGTGTATCGAGAAGAGAGTGAACGCATCACAAGAAGCTCGAACGCGTCTCTTGGATACGGACGGAAGCACGAGCAGCACTCGCCGAGCCACAATCCAAAGCAATAGCCTTCTGGAAGATGCTGCGCAATGATCAAATTACTCATGGCGCGCTGATGCGCATGGCATCGAACGCTCTTGCCACCTTGACCTGGTCTTCTGCTGAAAGCTGCGACAGGGGCGCTTCTTTGCCGGACTTCGTCACCACCATGGTCGTTGAAGGCTCATTCAACCCACCCGCCACGAAAACCCGTTCGGCAGGCTCACCGTCGATGACCGGAACAAGTCCTGCGACCTGAGGCAGAGCCACACTCCCGAAAACATGTAAGACACTCACTTGTCCTGGCGGAAGATTCAATGTGGCTGTCGCGGTAGACAATCCAAACGTGCCGACCGAGGCAGAGCTGGTGAGGGTCGTGGGAGCCGCAGCCTGCGGGATCAGCTTGACCTGAAAGGTCGTTCCAACCGGGATGTTGGTGGCGACAACTGTCACGGTCACCGGATTCGTGATCTCTAGGGGAATGGTGACATCGGCAACCCCAAATAGTCCGACCGGGTTGGCAGGCACCCCCGCGCCGCCCACTGAACTGATCGCTAAGGTCGGTAGATTGACCAACGGAGGCGTACTCCCTGGAGCAACGGGGCTCATAGTGGTAGAGACGGAGGCCACCGGGTTGGTGGTCCCCGAAAAAAGGCCACGGCTGGTTTCCAATCGAATCACGCCCGGGCTTCCGGCTTCGCACCCAATGGCCTCCGACCTCGCAACGAGCGAACCGCTTCCGGCAATTTCCGGAGCCACAAGCCGGATGGCCCCACCGCTTCCAGAACCTGCCGTCAAAACCGTAAGGTTGGAAGCAGTTCCACCCCGGCCGCCATTGGCTTGAATGGCGCCGGCCACCGTAATGCGAGTCGAGGACGCGATGAGAATGGCCCCACCACCGCCGCCGCCTGAGGAACCGGACACACTCGTGGACCCAGGGTATCCATTTTGTCCCCCACCACCGGACCCTCCGAAGAACGATAACAACGAGGTAAAAGTCGACGGCGTTCCATAGGTACCTCCGACTCCGCATCCGCCGAACTGTGGAGGCGGATAGGTTGGGAGCCCGCCGCCGCCAGGGCCCTGGCCGGCAGAGGGGAACGTCACGGGGCCCGTCGGTGCACGGACCCCACCCTGCCCGCCGCGAAATCCCCCTGGTCCTCCAGACCCACCGGGGTTGACGAGAGGTCCCGTTGACGATCCGGGAGTACCCGGTTGCCCACTGACATTCACAATCGAGCCGGCAGCAAGGGATACATCGCCCGTAGCCAAAATTGCGACCGGAGTATTCGTAGCATTGGGCGTGAACGTGACAGTAACCCCCGTGGGAATCGTCACGGTGGTGAAATGGAATATCCCGCTCGTGGGAACCGGCAACGTCGTGTTGGCGGTAGGCTGAAAAGGGCCGTCCGCCCCGGTGCTCCCACTGAGAAAGGTCTGTGCCCATCCAACCGTCGTCCAATTGGACAGCAGCAGGACCGCCACACACACACTCCATCGCCTCATGGCCTGCGTCTCCCTTTGTACAATGGCATCGAACCAAAGCATGAAACCACCCTCATGGCTTGAACACACTGACCGGCTTCGCCACGTGGAACGTCGTCATCGCCGGCGCCACACGCGCCACAACCGTACCGCTCTGCGTGGTTCCGGCCGGCGTGGTCACAGAAAAGGAATATGTATTGTCCGGCACCGTGCCCGCCACCGCCAAATTCACCACCAGGCTCTGCGCGGTACTGCTGGGAAGTACCGTCGCGCTCAGACCACTTTGAGCAAAAGTAACGCTGGAGGCCCCGTCCAGGTTGAACCCGGCAATGACCAGTTGGGTGGTAGTCCCCTTGGGGACCGTGGAAGGCTGCACACCCGAAATAATCGGCGGTACGAATACGGTGAAGGGCTGCGGGCTCGTCGCCGAACCGTTGGCATTTGTCACGGTCACCTGTCCGGTTGCCGCACCGAGTGGTACCGTCGTCACAAGCGTGGTCGCAGTTGAGGAGAGGACGGTCGCTGAGATGCCGTTGAACTGGACCTGATTGCTGGCGGGTGGGCTCGTAAACCCAAACCCCTGCAGCATAATGGTCGTGCCGACTCGTGCGCTGCCCGGCGCCACAACAAAGAGCCCAATCCCCGTCCCGCTCGTCGAGAAGCGCTGAATAGACAGGAGATTGCCGACTTCATCGTAGACGTACCTGGCTGTGTTCCCCTGGCCGTCGACCACGCCCACCAACCGACCGAGCTCATCGTAAAAATATTGGGCGGTATCGGCAGGAAGCGAGACCGGGACTATCAATGCCGCCACCAACACCAGACTAATTAGCAGGTGTGGGACCATCCGCCGATTCAGAGGAAGAAGCAATTTAACATCCTTTTGGTTCAAACGTAGCTGCCACATTTGAAAAATCGTAGCCATAGATCTCGCCCCGATTCAACGCATCCGCCCGCATCTTGAGGCGGGCCATGTTGTCGTAGGTGTAGGTCGTGATCTGGTTCTTGGCATCCGTCACCGTGAGGAGATTGCCATTGGGGTCATAGGCAAACGTCGTGGGCGGTTCAGAGATATCGGTCCCTGCACCGAAACGGGCTGCCCGAATGAGTTATAGGCTATGGTGGTGACGTGGTTGAGGGGGTCCGTGACGGTAAGGAGATTCCCGTTCGCGAGGTCGTAGCCGAACGCCGTGACCTGGTTCAACGCATCCGTGATCGTCGTCACGCTATCAGTTGCGCCCACGCATACTTCGATACTCATCGTTTCTCGTTCAGCTACGGCTATCATCGGCAATCTGGCCCGCACTAGCTTATTTCTCGCACCAAAGAAGCCAGCAATTATCTGCATGAATGCAGTTACTGGACAGGCGTATGAGATACCTTTCGCCTTAACAACAAATAAATGCCCCATGCCAACATGGGGGGCAAAAGAAGGGGAACATAAAACGTCAATACGTCGAAAAGTGTTTTGCCATAGTCAGGACCAAACTTTTCCAACAGATATTCTCTTTTTCTGTAAATGGTTCTTGAGAACCATTCGGCCTCACTAAATTTGAGGACAAGATCTTGTGGAAGGGCAAGCACAACATAATTCCAAAGCGTCGCTACTATACCCAGATACGCCAGACTTGCCGGCACACATCGGCCTTGCATTCTTCTCGAGCACAGCAAAAGCAGTGGGAGCAGTTGGGAGAACCCAACTACCCAATAAGCAATATAAAATATTGCCATGCCACTAGCCTGCGCATCAGCGGGAATCATGCAGAAAAACAATGTGCCCACAAAAATTATGTCGATACTGATGGAGTCGGCGCCGCCTTTGCGAACATGCATGCTAACCTCTGGCAGACCTGCCTACAGCTCCATATAACGATTCTTGCTTACTTCCCACATCCCAAGACAGAGTAATCACCGCTCAACGTAGCATTCATAAGACTGAGTGTTTGCCTCTCAAGGTCTGGAGTAATCGTGTCCAACGTTTCTTGCGCTATATGCTCATCAAGTTCAGCCTTAGAATGCGGTAGGCGCCAATACTGAAATCCACGATGAGCAGGCGAGGTCGTATCCATAACCGGATGCAAAGCCTGGCCTAGGTGATGATAAGCTATGGCAGGTTCATTGTTGTTGAGATAGTTACGAAACGCATTCATATTATTATTAACAAAATCGCACATGGCTTTTCTGGCTACTTTCTCTGTTGGAAATACATCCGAAGTCATAGCATGCATTGGTGCAAATCTGGGTGTTTGCATGGCAGGCGCATCAACAGACGCACTCCCAGCCAAAACTTGTGCTAGTAACTCAGGATCCATCCCTCCGCCGAATCGATCGGTGAGGAACTTATTGTGTCCTTCGGCAGACCATAGCCCCCAAGGATCACTGAACCGGACAGGGTTATTCGCAGCATATGCATATACATTTAGCCCTCCGGCCAACCCAACCCTATCGGAACTCAGAAAACGACCACGGTTTTCCGAATAATACCGAGATCGATAAAAAGATAGTCCGGGGAAGTCGTTTTCTCGGCCGGTAAATTGAAACGAATTCGACGACGAACCAATCACCGTCGTTTTTCCAAAAGCCTCATACGCATAGGCCGTTACCGAATTGCCCTGCGAACTGCTCAACGCCAAACTGCTCCCCAGGGCATCCATATGGTACTGCTCATTCCCTTCGCTAGTCTGCCTAATAAGCGGTTCATCGATAATTAGTGATCGTAAGTAATTGGCCCCGACTGCGCCTCCCCCAATTTCGGCGATGATATCGACACCATCGTACAAAAACTGCGTGGCGACGCTATTAATGATCTTGTTCGTTCGCCGCCCGATGGGATCATACTGAAAGCTGGCCATGGCCCCACCGCTGAGACCAATCAGCCGATTCCGCATATCCCAGATGTACATGTTCACACCGTCATTCGTGAGATTTCCGTTCTGGTCATAGGTTAACGTCGCGCCGGCGAAGGCGATTTGTTCATTGGCCGCGTCGTAGGTCGCCGAGGCGACGGCATTCGGCAACAACGACGCCGTAGCATTGGCGCGAGCCAAACTGGTCCGGTTTCCGGCTGAATCGTAGGTGTAGGCCAACCCCTCGATGAGGCCACTCGGGCCATTGTGCGTCATATTCGTCAGACGCGAAGCTACATCGTAGGCGTAGCTGGTACTCGTGCCATTCGGATACGTCAGACTGGTCCGACGGTTCGCATTGTCGTAGCCAAGACCTACGGCAAGAACACCTTGCGCGACTTGAGTCAACCGCGAAGCGGCATCATAGCCATACGTCACCGGCACCAATCCATTCGCTACCAGACTCGTTCGACGACCCAGCCCATCGTATTGATAGGCGACCGCACCTTGGCCGGTGATTTCTTGGATCAGTCTGTCTAGGCTGTCGTACCTGAAGTCGAGCGCGCCCGCCCCAGGCGCCGTGTCCGCAGCATGGATCAGCCGCCCGACGGCATCGTAGGTAAATCGCGTGGTAGCATCGGGATAGGTCGCCTGGATGCGGCGGTTCAATGCATCGTATTGAAAGGTGGTCTGTTGGCCTTTGCGGTCCGTGAACGAGGCGAGATTGCCGGCCGGGTCGTAGGCATAGGTCTCGGTCCGGTTCAGCCCATCCGCCCGTGTCTTGAGCCGGTCCATCGTGTCGTACGTGTACGCCGTCGTTTGGTTCTTCGCATCCGTGACGGTCAGCAGGTTGCCGTTGGGATCATAGGTAAAGTGCGTGAGGCCTTGCCGGGCATCGGCGATTTCTGTCACGCGGTTTAGTCCATCGTAGCGGAACTGGGTAATCAAACCACGGGGATCGGTAAGCGCCGTGAGGCGGCTCACCGCATCATAGACCCGCTGGGTGCTGTGCCCCAACGGATCGGTCGTCGTGATGAGGTTCCCATTCGTGTCGTAGGCAAACGTCGTGGGTGGTTCAGACGGGATCGGGCCCTGCACGCTGGTCGGTTGGCCGAATGAATTATAGGCTATGGTGGTGACGTGGTTGAGGGGGTCCGTGACGGTGAGGAGATTCCCGTTCGCGAGGTCGTAGCCGAGCGCCGTGACCTGGTTCAACGCATCCGTGATCTTCGTCACGCGATTCCACGTCGGATAGTACTCGAACCGGGTCGCCTGGTTGTTGGGATCCGTGATCGTGATGACGTTCCCCGCGGCGTCATACTCGAAGCTGGTCGCGCGGCCCAGGGGATTAATGCGCTGCACCACCTGATTGATCGCATCGCGGACAGTGGTGGTCGTCTGGCCGAGCGCATTGGCCTGGCTGAGAAGGACATCAGCATTGGTGGTCCACATAACCAGCCACCAATGGATTTTGAGATGAAGGAAGACACTGGCGTGCGAGTTATTGTCCACGAGACAAACATTCCGATCGTGCCGGTGATCTAGAGGGTCAGCAGGAGCCTGACTCATACCGGCCTGGACCACCGTGGGCCACGTCAGAATGGCCGCGAGCAGTAGCGTGAGCCACCACCAAGCTATGAATCGTATCGTCTTCATCTCAACTGTGCGCACATCACGTATTGACAAAGCGTCGAAATAATGGCCACACCATCACTCCGACCATTGAATAAAGAATCTGATTGATTAAGACGGATAACACTAAAACTACAATTCCCATCGGAGTAAACTCTTGGCCCATAGTTCCCATCAACATGATCGAGCTCGGCCAAAAGGCCACAACCAACCAGTCAGGCAATAAGTAAATCACTCCAGCTTGAGTGATAATCATAATAACTACTGGAATAAGAAAACCGGCTAATGTCCAGCACAGCACAAAACGCATCATTGGAGTAAGCCACCTCCGGTCAGACTGCCAGGGCTGACTTCTCTAAATGGAATACGCGAAAACGCTTGTGGCCCTCCCCCATTACGATAGGTTCTTTGGAGATAGTTCATTAGACCACGTGGAAATCTGGTGCTTGGAACTTGAATCCCGCCTGCACGTAGGATGTCTTCTACAAAGAATGCGCAGTTAAATGTTTGGAGGTTATATTGAGGAGGAGTTGCAAGAGCCTGGTTGATAACTGCCAGCATTGCCGCATCCTGTTGAGGAGTCGTTTGAAGTGTGATCGTTTGTCCAGGTACAGGTTTTCGCAAGTCTGGATGTACAAACCCGTCAACATTCAGCCCCATGGCTGTGGCGATTGGATTAGCAGTTGGAGCGGGGTACAGGCCAACTGTCTGCGAAGTATTCACACCAGCTCCGATGTGGCCAAATGGCCCAGCGCCTGGATACAAAGAAATCGTGACATCGAGACCCAGGGGATCTGTAAATGAGATAGGATTGTTGACCACATAAGAGTAGACATTTGCCCCTGCAAGTAGGCCAAGGGGATCTTCACTTATGAATCGATGCAGATTCGGTGAATAGTGGCGCTGTCGATAAAAATAGAGGACACCAGCTTCATTTTCTTGGCCGGTGAACTGAAAGGGATTTATAAAAACGGGGTTAGAAGACTGCGTCTTACCGAAGGGTTCGTAGGAGTACTGGACGGCTGAGGTACCAACGTGATTCGTGAGAGCGAACGTACTCCCTAAGCCGTCGTAGATGGAGAAATAGACACCGTCTTGGCGCAGAATTCCGAATAACTCATCAATGTTGAGCGACCGTAGATAGGTTGCAACCATTGACCTACTTTGAATCTCCGCGACAACATCATTCCGATCATACAAAAACTGAGGCGTGACGCCTCCAATGGTCTTGCTCACCCGCCTCTCTAACGGATCATAAATGAAGATGGCGTTTACGGAGCCCGTGATCGTCGCCAGCCGATTCCTGGCATCCCACGTGTAGGTGCTGGTCCCATCATTGGTGAGATTCCCGTTCTGATCGTAGGTCAGCGCAGCCCCGGCGAAGGCAATCTGCTCGTTTGCGGGATCGTAGGAAGCGGAGGCCACGGCCTGCGGCACCAGGCTCGCCGTCCCATTCGCGCGGGTCAACGAGATGCGGTTGCCGGCTGCATCGTAGGTGTACGTCAGCGCTTCGATGAGTCCAGAAGGACCGTTATGCGTGATATCGATCAGACGGGAGGCGATATCGTAGGCGTAGCTCGTGCTGGTGCCATTCGGATACGTGAGGCTGGTCCGGCGGTTCGCCTGGTCGTAGCCAAGACCTACGGCAAGCGGCCCTTGCGTGACCTGGGTTAAGCGACTCACCGCATCATACTGATACCCTACCGGAGCCAACCCATTAGCTGACATTGAGGTGCGGCGGCCCAGCGCATCGTATTGATAGGCGACTGCGCCTTGGCCGGTGATTTCTTGGATCAGTCTGTCCAAGCTGTCGTACCTGAAGTCGATCGCGCCCGCCCCAGGCGCCGTGTCCGCAGCATGGATCAGCCGCCCGACGGCGTCATAGACAAAACTCGTGGTGGTGGGAGGCGTATCGCCCTGGTAGGTGGCCGTCGTACGGCGGTTGAGCGCGTCGTAGATGAACGTGGCTGGCTGGTTCTTCCGATCGGTGAACTGGATTAGATTCCCCACGGCGTCGTACTGATAGCGTTCCTGCCGATTCAGCGCATCTGTGCGCGTCTTCAACCGGTCCATCGTGTCATACGTGTACGCCGTCGTTTGATTCTTCGCATCCGTAACGCTCAGCAGATTGCCATTGGGATCATAGGTAAAGCGCGTGAGGCCTTGCCGGGCATCGGCGATCTCGGTGACGCGGTTCAGACCGTCATACCGGAACTGCGTGACGAGCCCGCGAGGATCGGTGAGGCTGAGGAGACGGCTCACCGCGTCATAGACCCGTTGGGTGCTGTTCCCCAACGGATCGGTCGTCGTGATGAGGTTGCCGTTGGGGTCATAGGCAAAGGTGGTCGGTGGCTCGGTCGCGATCGGTCCCTGCACCGAGAGCGGCTGTCCGAAGCCGTTGTACGTGATCGTGGTGACATGATTCAGTGGATCTTTGATGGCCAGCAGATTGCCGTTGGTCGGATCATAGGTGAACTCCGTCACCTGATTGAGCGCGTCGGTGATCTTGGTCACCCGATTCCACGTCGGATAGTACTCGAACCGGGTCGCCTGGTTGTTGGGATCCGTGATCGTGATGACGTTCCCCGCGGCGTCATACTCGAACCGGGTGGTGCGCCCCAGCGGATCAATGCTACTCACAATCTGATTGCTGTTTCCGTCTCGGGTAGAGATGGTCGTTTGTCCCAATGCATCGGTCTGGCTCACACTGTGTCCGGCCCCGTTGAATCGGTAGGTGGTCGTGTGGTCCAGCGGATCGAGGACCGTTGCTGCGGTGACCACACCCCCGACAAATTGGTAGCCCTGGGCTACTTTTTCAGCACTCTCTTCCCTTGGACAGATGGGCGTTCCCTCGATCACCACCCAGAGATCCTGACTACCAGGCGCGGGACAGCCTGGCCCTGTGACACGCGCGCCACTGAGCTGATACCGGAATTTCCAAATCCCACCATCTACTTGGGTCTGTCGCAGAACACGGCTGCTACCCGGACTATACTCGTTCGTCAGAAATGTCAGGGCTCGCGCATCGGTCAGGGTCACCAGACGCCCCGCCGCATCATAGACGTACCAGGTGATCCCACCTTCGGGATCAACGAGACTCACTAATCGACCGGACCCACCATACTGGTATTGCACGACCCGCCCGATAGGATCCGTGATCTGTGTGATGCGGTTCCCGGCATCGTAGGCCAACGTGAGTTGACGGCCATCCTGCGCGGTGACGGCCGTCACATTTAACGTGGCCCCACTTCGCGTCAACGTCAGCTGATTGCCGTTGCGATCGGCCAGGGCGGTGAGAAAGAAGAAGCCCTGCGAGCCGGCGCCGAATGTCCATGTTGTCCCATCTTTGAACCGCAATACCCGGCCGTTCACTTCGGAATACACCGCGCCCCTCACGGTCGGCTCTGAACTATTCCGAAATGTTCCGTCAGGCTGCTGGCGGAATTGCATGCGGCTACCGTCCGGCATGAAGAGCGTTCGGACATTCGCTTCCGCGCGCACCACGACCTGGTATCCGTGACTCGTGCCGGGACCGAAGGGGCCGGTGGCAGGGCCATTGCTCCGATAGTGACGGGTGATCGTGATCGGCAGACGCCCCGGCAAGACCATGTCGGTCTTTTCCAAATTGAACGCGCCGGTGCCGAGATCGACTGGCTCCCCCCCTTTCGCCCCGTTCGGCGTTTGCGGCTGGCCGTTGACCTGATTGTTGATGAGATCGAAGGCGGCTCGCAGCATAGCGGCAAAGATGCCACCACAACAAAACCGGGGTTGACCGTAGGCTTTTCCTGTGGCCGGATCAATATCGGGCACGAGCTGGTTACCGTCTCCCGAAACTGTGGCTGTTCCCAGCTTGGCCCACTGATTAGGCCGACTCCCATCAGGGGCCTCGTCATAAAACCAGAGTTCCGAAGATGTCCCGGGAGGCAGATTCAAATCATTCGGCAACGTGATGGGAATCGGTTCCGAAGCGGTGCCGCCGCCTGCCTTTCCGAAATAGTCCATGTAGATATCTGTGGCCACGCGGTCGCCCGGAATCGGCGGTAGGGGATTCTGGTCCAGCGGGACGCGACGGATGGACACTTGCGTATTAGGTTGTCCATCCCATCCGGTGATGGTCGCGCCGGCAGGGATGGTCATCTGATAGCCAGGCAACTCCGGATCGGTCACGACACGCTGCACGCTGCTGTCGGCAATATCGACCAGGCCCGTGGTCTTCTGAACATGCAGCTTCGGAATAAAACTCAGCACATTGGCCTGCCCAGCAACGATGGTGCCCTTGTAGGGAATAATCGGCAAGTTGCGCCCTGGCGTCGAAGCCGGCCCACCATCGATAAGGAATAACTGGTCCACCCCGACCGGGGGATTCTGCAGCAGGAAGTTGCCGCCGGCGTCCGTGATAGCATGAACCGCCCCCATCGTCACTCGTGTGCCTTTGACCGGCTGGTTGTCTTCATCTTGAACTTGGCCTGCAAACGACGTGAGGCCTCCGCTCAACACCTCCAGATTCACCGTGACGGTCTTGTCGATAGGACT
>Ga0268299_1003425_pt1 | contig 14647 bp, 13 predicted proteins | sample NOBtaG_FD_193484 | JGI IMG/M metagenome (GOLD analysis project Ga0268299, IMG submission 193484) | Activated sludge microbial communities from bioreactor in Nijmegen, Gelderland, Netherland - NOB reactor | ecosystem: Engineered > Bioreactor > Aerobic > Activated sludge | place: Netherlands...
GCATGAGTTAAAATAATTGCATCTAGCTTTTTACCTATTTCACTAAAAGCAGGGATTCTTTCCCCTCCACGCTCATGATGACGCATTCCAGCATCAATTAAAATTTTAGTTTCTCCTACTTCTAATAATGATGAGGATGCCCCGATTTCATCAGCACCGCCTAAAAATGTTAGCTTCAAAATAATCTCCTTATAATAGAATAGTTTATATGTTTACAAGTTTAATACTTAAGTTCTACTAATTATACTAAATAATGATTGAGCTAATTCTAACCTATAAAGCTTGTTAGGCATTGGGTTAAAGACTTTCTTAGGCATCTCATCATAAGTTCTACCATCAAGTTCACGTCCAGTAGCTTTCTTGTTTTTCCCACCCCATTGCTTAAAGAAAAAGGGAATATTTGCAGCTTGGCATTGCTCCAAAATAGAATAAACCCAATCGGCTTGCATTGGCCTTGCACCTCTACCACTTTCGCCGCCCACAATTACCCAATCTATTCCACTTAAATCAATTTGGCCTAGATCCTCTAGCAACGGCTCTATAGACAAGAATTTAACTTTAGCTCGTGACTGTCTCAGATAATCTATTCGTGGTAGTCCATAACGCCTGTCCTCAACACTAACACCAAACCAAATATGCTCACAATTAGCAGCAAAGGCTAGCCTATCATCAAGCAATTGTTGCATGTAATTGGCACGTTTGGTTAGAACTTGATAGATATGCCAATTAGCAGCAACCATCACTTTGCACACTTTCTCAACATAATCCACTGGAATATCTTCAAAGAACAAATCGCTCATAGAGTTAACAAAGACCATTTCATTATCATTCCATTTGAAAGGTTCAAGTACCTTCTCAGGCACTAACCTCAAGTCAAATCCTTGCTCATATGGATGTCCTGCTACACCTCTAAACCTTTCAGCAAACACACAAGCGTAACAGTTCCTACATCCTGGACTAATTTTGCGACATCCACGAACCGGATTCCACGTCAGCCCTGTCCATTCTATTTTAGTTCTGACCACCATAATATCACCTATAATACTTATGATTTCTATGAAAGTTCTATTAATAGATAGCTATTAATCAAGCTATATTTATTAATTTATTAGATTATGATATTATAATAGCTATTGATTAATACAGCAATATAATTATAATTAATCTCGATAATTAGCTTGTTAATCAATTAAATAAATAGGTTTTGTTGTAGTCAATAATTGATAAGAAAAGCTGATAAATTAACTAAACAAAAACTAGTAAAACCATCAAAACTACTAAAACTTTTGAAACTTTTGAAACTTTTGAAACCTTTTAGTAGCAAAACTAACCAAGTAGAAAGGAAAATATTATGGCTTCATATAATGGAAAGGATTTAACTTCTATCGCCGAACAAATCTTGGCTAGCAAGATTGAGTACCAAAAAGATAGCTTCTTTGAAGCACTCTATGATTTTGGTAGTAGTAGTGCTTTAGCTTCTGCATTAGCTGGTACTAACGATAAAAAAAGCAAAGCTTATAAAACAGCTTTAAGAAAAATTAACTTTTATAAAAGGGGAGAGCGTAATCCTTCTGCTAAAACCCAAAAACAAATTCTCTCTGCTATGCAAAAGAACTCCAAAACTAAAAGTCGCCACTTACAAGACGTTGGTGAGCTTACTATTTCTATTGAAGGGATTTGGAGAAAAAGTAGTGACGTTAGACAACGCCGCATTGTTCATAAAATGGACGCTAAATCGGCTCAACAGTTCTTATCTGAGCTTCTAAAAGGCGAATCTGCTGGTATGGACTTCCTTATGTTTGACTATGGTGTTGATGATGCTAACTTTGATAATTATTCTGTCACCATTTCTGAACTCTAGGATTTTAGGTACAGGTATAAGTATAAGCTTATATTATTTGTTAGGGATTAATGCTAGGCATAAACTTAGTATATAGTTATTAAGCTTATGCCTAGCATTAGTTATTAAAAACCTTACCATGAACGTATGCCAGCATGTTCTTGAAATTTATTATAAGTTTTCGTGACATCACGTAGAACTACTCTAAGATATTGCTTTTCTTCCTTGGTGATAAGAAACACTTTGCTAAACTCTTCAGTTTCAGACGTTTTCCTTAACAATTTCTCAAACTTACGAAAACTTTCGATACTTGCTTCTGTTACCTTTTCAGATAACAGACCTTCTACTTCTGCCTGGGCCGTCTTCAGCCCTGAAACAAGTTCAGCTACTTTTTGGCTTAATACTACATCATTATTTTCATCCATAGTTTTACTCCCATTACTTATTTATTTTTGACTAATTTCCTGCAAAAACCCTTACCAAAAACTCCCACAGGCCAAACACAACCATCATTGCCGCGATGCGCATTGTTCTAGCTTGTCCTTCTACCCTATCAAAAAGAAAATTATATACTGCCATAATAATACCAATACAAAATACCCAACTCCTAATAGTTTGCTTAATTTCCTTAACACTCTCAGGAAAGAAAACAAGTAAAACTATTGCTGGAATCATAAAGCTAAAAAATATTATCTCACTCAAGTTGTAGCTTAGAAAATGAGATGGAAAACAAGACGTTTGCTCTTTTGCTGCAAAGGCTTCTTTATTACCATCAACAGCTTGAACTTTTGATTGGTTAACAACTATTAAGCTTAAATCTTTGCACCTTTGGCAAGTTCCGCTAAAGCCATCATATAAATCTTCTTGATGGCATATCTCGCATCTTGTCGCTGTCTTCTCTAGGTTAACTTTTAGTTTTTGCATTGCTTTTTATCCTAAGCTTATTTAGAAATAATTAATCCTTCCCCGAAAAAATACGCCAAAAAATATTCAAACCAACAATAGAATCTACTTCATAGGAATGGGGTTTTTCTATCGTTGGTTTTCTAGGAATTAATATTACAAGTTGGCGAATATCTTTTGAGGTTACTTTTTGGCCGTTTTGCTTATCAAAAACCATCAAAGTCCCTTCTACAATAACGCTGTGGCTGTGGCTAACTTTCTCAAGCAAATCCTTATCAAAATTCTTAGGCAAATTATAAGACCTAATTAAGTCTGAAACATCTGGATTAATTACTGTAGCGCGAACATTCTTCATCAAATAATAAAGCTCCATTCCATCCTTTTGTTTTGCCTGTTTTGCTGCTTTAGCACGTGGCTCTAAAAAATTGGCAGCATCTTTAACTGTATCTTTTGCCATATAGTTAAGGATTTTTTGATTATCTAAATCAATGGTTTCTAAGTTAGGGCAATTCGTTAAATTAACCACTTCTATGGATATTTCTCGCTTCTTATCATTATCTTTCTCAATTTCTTCTAATGTGCGACCATTGAAAACGAATTGTTTGATTGTTTTTTCAAATTGTTTACGCAAAAAATATCTGTTAATTCCCATATGTATTGTTAATAGCAATAACCATACAAAAATTAATGCTATGATATTTTTGATTGCTACAAATCCTTTTTTATCCTCTAAATGCTTCTTAAGTTTACTCATACGCCTACTCCATTAATTATATTAGTTATATTAATTAATACCTATTTTGTACTATTCCCCTTTACGCTTTATACTTACAATACTTACTTATTTTACTTGCTTTAACTTTAAGCCGTACTAACACCACAAACACGAATACAAGCTTGAGCAAGCCTTAGAACGTATCCTGTTAAATCATTTCCGCTTTGTTCATCAATAAAAACTCTAAATTCTCCATTTTCATAATCAACGGCTAAACTATCACAAACAATCTTGACCATCTCTCTAGCTTGTTGTGTAGCCCATAGCTCTATATGAGAATCTAGCAAACTATTAGTTGTGTTACCTAAGTCTGTGAGAAGTAATTTTGTCTTATTAATATTTGCGCTATTAATAAAAGATTGTTTTAACATACTTTCTTCCAACAAAAACAAGTCTACGTAAGAACCATCAGGATACTGGAAAATGGTTTCAAGCCTTATCACTCCTGTCTTTAGCTTGTTGCAATCCCTCACAATTTTTCCTAGAACAAATTTTTTGTCTTTTAATTTGGTGATAAAAATAACTGCCATAACTTTTCTCCTACCTTCTCGTTCCTGTTGGAATAGAAAAGTATTCAAGTATTGTTTGATGAAGGCACGTCTTAGCCCTTTTAATCGTTTGCCTGTTGTTAGGAATTACTAGCTCTCTACCCTTAGCTAAATCTATTACTCCAAGCCAATTTAAGTTAAACCTATACATCAAGTTATTAGCTGAATATGCTCCTAGTTGTGTATATTTTAGCTTGTCTGGATAATAACCAAGTTCTTTAGCTACACGGTTTAAGTCAGCTAACATTTCCTCATCCCTAATGATTTTTTTAGTGAAGTATTTTAAGTTTGGGTTTAAGTTTGGGTTTAAGTTTGGGTTTAAGTTTGGGTTTAAGTTTAAGTTATTTGTAGCTTCTGACTTATTTAAGCTTTTTGGATTTCTATAATTATTACTATTATTAGATTTATCAATTATTATATTAGGAATATTATTAATACTAACAATATCTGTAATATCTACTATATTATTAATAACTCCAGCTAGCTTTAATAATTCTATCCAATTCTTACCAAGTCTTTTGCTAATTAAATCTACATCAACTCCATACTTGGCCGCTTCCTTAGCACTAGGCACACGGTTAAGTTTTTCAGCTATAGTTTTTATTTTGTTAAGTTGCTCCTGATAATATTGATGGGACGGGTTTATTACTTGGTCTACTATTTCTATGGGCAAATGAAACACTTTTGCTAGCACTTCTGTCCAATTATCAGCCTTAGTTGCTCGTTTAATTGCTCCAATATCTATTTTTCCTAGTTCTTGGTACTCTTTTAAGGTAGGAAGTTTGCTAAGTTCTTGGCTAACATTCCTTAAATGAGTGACTATTTCTTGGTAAGAGACTTCTTTTTTCCCTGTGCAATAACCAAGACTAGCTAATATTTCTTTCCAAGGTTTTTGGAATACTTGGGCTAATTTGCTTAATGGATAGCGACCTAGTTGATTATATTCTGTGCTAGTTGGCACACGTCCTAGATCTTTGGCTACTCTACGAATGTCTAATGAATACTCACTTATTAGCTGTTGCTTGTCCTTTTCTTGCCCTTTTATTTGACAGTTATCACACACTTTGCCAGCACTATAATATTTAACTTCGGTTCGCCCTACTCTATGGCATTTAGCACAATAGTAAAAAACCTCATCTGTATCTTTAAGCTTACCATTTATCAGCTTTTCTTCTGATTTGGTTAGTTTAGGACTAGAGCTAGGACTAGAACTAGAATAAGTTCCATAATTAAATAAGTTAGAGACATTATTTGTTGCTGACATTGGAGTTATCTCCTTTAACTTAAAATTTTTCTTCTCTATTTACTATTTATTACTACTATTTACTATTTATTACTACTATTCACTATTACTTATTATTAGTTATTCTATGTGTTATACAATTTATCGATATTCTCTTTACAATATCTACTTTTTATTTCATTTTTTATTGCTTGTTGATAAGAGTAGCAATGTAGGTCTTGTTTCCACATACTATAGAAGTTTATCCACATTATAATAACTATTATAAACCTACTCCAAGAACATATATTAGCTAATACTGAACCATTATTGATAAAATCTCTTGTTATACCATCAAATGCTACTAATACCATTAGAAACATTATTAGTGTAGTTTCTAATTTTAATTTAATTTGTACTTCTTTTTTATATACTTTTATTGCTTCAGTTATTCCAATACCTTTTATTTCATACTTCATAACTTCTATTTTTTCTTTAACAAAAGGTGCATATATTTTGCTGCGTATTTTCAATAAACTGTTATTTATTCTCTCTAACATAACTTTGATCCTTTCTATTAAACTTTATATTACTTAATAATCTAGTCCATCAAAACAAATCCAATAACGATCTAAAAGAACTCCATATTCAGGAACTTCATACACTATTGTTCTCACACAACTTAAATATTCATCACCAAGATTAATTTTAATTGCCTTATATATTTGTTTTATTCTAGGCAAGAATTTTGCTTCTACTTGTTTACCAAGCTTATTACTATCCTTATATTGATTTGTTATGATGTACGTCATTGTCATAAGTTCAGAAGCATACTTCAATATTTCTGCTTTAATATATAAATCTTTATGCAGATCTTTATATGAGCTTTCATCCATATTTTCAATATCTTCTAAATTTATACCAATAATTTTATCTATACTCACATTAGAATTTTCACCAATATTTTTGAATAGTTCTGGCGTAATAACATTAACTTGAGATAGCTTATTATTAACTTTACTATCATTATTATTGAAATTATTTAAGCTATTATGGTTACTTTTTATGGACTTCTTAAACTTTCTTGAATTTCCCATATATTTACCTTCTTTCTTTTGATTGCATATGGTTAAAAAATATTGCAATTGCTATAACTTAAGCTTTTAAGCCAACTTAATAAGCTCTTAAGTTGAATTAAGCCGATAGCTTATCAAATAAATTTTCTTGAACACTTTTTTGCTCATAAACAAAATCTACAAGCAAATTTTTTGATTTAAGGCCAAGATTGGCTAAATAATCAGAGTATTCTTGTTCTGGATGGCCGTTATGTCCCTTAACCCAAACAAACCTAACCTGATGTTGTTTGGTTTGTGCAAGAAGCTGGTGCCATAAATCTATGTTTTTAACATTTTTCCAAAGTTTAGCTTGCCAATTAACTAACCATCCTGCATTAAAAGCATTCGTTATGTATTGCGAATCTGTGTGTATTGTGACATAACATCTTTCTTTTAAGCACTTTAGAGACTCTATTACTGCCATTAATTCCATTCTGTTGTTGGTTGTATTGCGATAACCGCCATAAATCTCTTTACGGTGTTCTTTTTTACCATCGCAATAACTTAGTGTAGCTCCCCATCCACCTATCCCAGGATTACCAGCACAGGCTCCATCTGTGTAGACTATAATTTCCTTAAGTTCTCTGTTATCCATAACTAACACCTCTTTATGTTTTGATGCTATTTACTACTATTATCTATTACAAATAGAATAGTTAATGCTTATGAGTAGCTTTTCTATTAGCAGTAAATTTTACTAAAAACATAAGCAAACAACAACCCGATTTTGATCACTATTTTTGATTTTCCTAACATTATGTTTGTTATTTTTTAGTAATATAGCTAGAGCAATATGGATCTCTAGCTCGCTAAAGACACTTGGGCTTCTCGTCTTGATATTTCTTCTTCTGCTAATCTAGCTTTAACAATTTCTCTGTTGTGATTGATGAGCATTTGATGTGTCCAATTTTGATAGTCTTGAGGAAATAACTGCTTAAATCTAGCTATTTCTTCATTAACCAGTTTTTGTTGTTCACTAACGGCTAATTTATCCCATAGTTGAACCATCAATTCTTCTTTTAGCAGCATTCTATTAAGTTCAATTTGTTGCTGATTAATTCTAGCTTTGTCTTCATCTGTTAGCTCTACTGTTCTACCACTACTACCAACATAGGCATTACGACTTTGTTGGAAATGATTTTTTAGTACATCATCATTATCACCTCTATAGTAGCTTCCCACCGCATAAGCTATTGGTTTTGCTATAGTTGACTGACTTTGGGCAAAACTCGCTATATCCCAAAATGAGTATTCGCTTTTAGGTAGTGTCCCTTTCTTATTTGGAAGCATCCAATTACCATTTTCATCTCTCTCTAATTTGTAGTCGCCACCTACTATTCTCCACAGTCTAAACTCATCTTTATGAACCACTTTATCAAGTTCTAGACGTTTTCTCATTGCACTTCCATCCCTACTTGCTTCAGATAAAGTTTGTTGTTCTTCGCCATTGCCAGCCCCATCACTAGTGTTGCCAGCTACATTACTCCCTATTTTTTTGTTTTTCTTTTTCCTTTTAGTGGTTTTATCTATTTTATTTTCTTTTGTTTCTACTACAGTATTTTGATTCTTTGTTGGATATTCAATTAATTGATTCTCTGTATTTTGTTTATATTGTTGATCTTGTTGTACATTTTGTACATCTACAATATCTGTACTACTATTAGTATTAGTCTCTATACTACTACTATCATCACTACTACTTGGCACTATATTGTTATCTACGAGAGAAGTTCTTAAAGTTTTTAAAGTTAAATTATTATTTAAATTATTTTTAACTTCTAAAACTTTAACTTCGCGCATGCGCGTGTGCATGTTAGTAGGTACAGTAGTAGCAGTAGGACTAGTAGCAATGGTCATAATTGATGGTGTAGTTGTTGCCACTTTGTTAGTGACATTAGTAGTAATGCTAGCAGGTGTAGCTACAATGCCTGTTATTTGTTGTATTTGTGGCATCGCTATCACTTTAGCTGTTGTTGACTCATTGGCTGTAACCACTTGTTCATTAGTTTTATCTGTTTGATTTGGCTGTCCGGCTCTAGTTGGAAAACGATGATCGTTTTCTTGCCCCTCAACTGCATTTTGAGGACATTTGTGTCCCAAAATTTCTGTTTTGTTGGTTATTGAGTTGTTTGATAGTTTACAAAATTGATCATTTTGCAACTTATCAGCTTGATTGTTAACTTGATCATCAATTTGAGGATATTCGTGTCCTAGAACTAATCTCAACTTGTTTGATGCTTGATCGTTTTGGCTGTGAAATACTTGATCATCAATTTGAGGACATTCGTGTCCTAAAACATCACTATTATTAAAATCACTAAAATCACCATTATTATCAGAACTAGATTTAGATTGATTAGCTTGGCTGAATTGATTTAGCTCTTGTTTTATATTTATTCCAATTACAGCAATCTCATTGGTATTATTAACACTACTAGCATCAACATTTTGATTAAGGTTAATCTTATCTAAGCCTAAAGCTTTGGCGAAAAGTGCTTCTCCGACGTGGGTAAATCCTGATGGTTTTTCAGGGTAAGGATTGGTTTTAAGAACATTTTTGTCCTCTTTTTTAAGAGGTTTAATTGCTGGCTCATTAGGATTTTTTGTTTCACGACTTTGTTTCATTAATTCTCTAACATTAAGTTTTTTGTTAGAGCTAGAGATAGAGTTGGAATTAGAACTAGTTATAGCTAGATTGCTATTGCTAGCACTTGGCTTAATTGGTTGACCCTCATCATTGAGCATAGTTTCATTTCTGATGATGTTTGCCATTATCCTGTCGAACCTACTCGGCTCTTTATTAATTGATTGACTACTAGCAGATAGGGAAGCGAAATCTACCTTATTATCAGTACCAGCACTTAATATCGTTGGTGGAATGATAATATTTTCTTGGCTAACATTATTGATATTTTGCCAATACCCAAGTACACCACTAATAGCTTCTTTTCTAACATCCTCTTTAGGAAGTTTAGTTTCTGCTAACAATTTATTGTAACGTGTGGCATAAGCTAGCTTGACGTTTTCCATCAATTTTTCTGTTAGAAACTCATACCAATCTAAGTCGGGTTGGTACTCTTTCCATTGCTCCTTGAGTAGTTCTAGCTTTCCAGTTTTCTCCCAAAAGCTTTCTATCACTGTAGTTAGCTCTATTAGTTGGTCTTGTTGCTCATCTTCTAATTGAGCAAATAAATCATCTGCTCGTTGTTGCTCTGTTACTAAGCGTTTAGCGAACAAACTTTCATTTGCATTAGTTTTGTTTTTTAATTGGTTATTTGAACTGGCAAGGTTAATTTCTTGTTGGACTTGTTGGCCTTGGACTTGTGCTACTGTAGTTTCTGGTTTGGAAGCTGCTACATTGGCTAAACTGTTAATTGTTATGTTTGTTTCTAACGTTGATTGGCTAGCTGCTTGTTCTAAACTAGTTGGTCTTACTTCTAATTTAGATTCATTGTCTAAAGATAGGGAAGTGGCTGTATTTTCATCTTTATTGCTAGCTGCTAAATCAGTTTTGGGAGTAATAGATTTATTTACATTTTCATCATTAATTTGCTTATTAACTTTGCAAGCCCTATTACTAGCTCTTTGTTGTTGTTTTTCTAATTCTGCTAGTAGCTTTGTTTCCAATTCAAAGTTTTCAATAACACAATCAGCAGCTAAATTAAGACCTGTATTAAGTAGATTAACTTGATATCGTCCTTTAGATATTCGTTCAACATACACTCTTTGACTGGCTGTTAGCTTATTAATAGCACGTTGCACCGTTTTTTCTGATACTCCCATGCGTGTAGCTAGTTCAACTCTATCAAACACCGGTACAAGGGTGTTTTGCTTTATTGATTCATTAAACACTTCTTCTGTAAACCGGTATATCGACTTTGCATCTTTACTGCCATCTAAAAATGTTGGTCGATAATTCCAAAATCCTCTATTAATTAATTCTTGAGAGTTGATTACTGCTACCATAACTATCCCCTTTATTCCTTCATAAAACTCATTAGACAAAGCTGTAGCTAAGGTTGGTTCTAAATCCACCTTTATTTAGTATTATTACAGTCGCTATTTATCCGGTTAATCTAGGTTCTGATTAACTTATAACCTACTTTGTCCAATTCCTTTCATGATCCAAAATTATTAAAAATCTCAAATTTTAGGAAAATCTTTACAAAAGTGTCTTAAAAACTAAGCTTAATAACTGCATTTAATATAAGTTTTTTCTATAATGATTTACTACTAATTAATCTTATATAATACTGATAATAAATAACTTATTGATATATTACTTTTACTAGCTTTGGTTTATTCGGCAGTTAGGCAGAAAAATCCTGTTGCATCAAGAGGTAGGCTTGTATATATTAACAATGCCTAACCGCTTTATGCGTGTGGGCAAAAAAATTAGTATCTACACGCTTTTAAGTTAAAACTCCGAAGTGGTTGGGAAGCCTTAAGTCGGAGTTTTAGTGCTTTAAAAGGTGATAATTAATTTCTTTGCTGTTTTATTAATTTTTCTACTTAACTACTACTGCTACATATTCCTTTCAAGAAAATTAGCTGCCACTATAACAAATTTAGTTTTGGATCACTAGCGATGTTTTTTGTTAATCAGCTAGTTTCCCATGATCCATTCATAACGAAATTGCTCCCATTTCCAACAAAAAATTGGTGTAAAGGGTAGAGAAGTGGTATTGCTACTATCGCTACCCTTTACTATTAGATACTTAACCTAATATTTAGGAGTAACCTAATTACCTAATTTTACCTACATCTAAATTAATGCATGGGAGAATTAATTACGTCTAATAAGCGAAAATCTTTATTTAACCTAAAACCGCTAATAAATTGTCAAATATCAATCACTACCAAATGTGCTTTTGTGCTTTTAACTGTTTCTAACTAACTACAAACGGCTAATAATCAGCTTCCCCCGAAGCTATAAATATTAAGCTCTTTAATAACTTAACTTAAAACACTTTCATAGACTTCTCTTAATAGCAGAGAGCAATCTATAGAAGGTAGATAGATTTGACTATCTAGCCCTATAACTTCATTGCCTTGCCAAGAACCATCTGCTTGTTTGACATACTGAATTATTGATGCTTGGTTTTGAGCTACTAAAAGGTATTCTTGAAAGCTTTCTATTGACTTATAGAACTCAAACTTTTTTTGTCGGTCAAATCTTTCTGTACTGCTAGATAACACTTCTAATAATAGAATTGGATTAACTAATGCTTTTAAGCTGTCTATTTCTTCAAACACTAACTCACCACAGGCTACGCCTACATCTGCATATCTAAATGGTGGTGCTGTTGGTACTTTTAACCTCATATCGCTGCTAAATGGTCTACAATTGCGGCCTTTTAATTGGTTCTTTAGTATTGTTAACACATTGTCAGCTATAAAAACATGCTCTGGACTTGCTCCACTCATCAAGAATATTTCTCCATTCCAATATTCATATCTTTCATCTGATTCTTTAACTATTTGGTAATATTCTTTTAGTGTATAAAATCTTTGTTTTCTTAAGCTTGACATTTGTTTTTCCTTACTTAAATTACTAATAAATGGTAAATTTTCAAAGTTTTTCAATTAAGAAAACTTTCTTTTTCTAGCTCTCCTAGATTTTTTACTTTTAGCTCATCGGTTTGAAGTTCTAGCTTACTAGCAAAGTTTCTTAGTACATCAGGAAAGCTTATAACCGCCTTTTCGTTAAAAGTATTATTAGGATTGTCCATTACTGAGTTAACAAAGCGTTTAGCTATTTCTTCTTCTACAGCACTTGTTATAGGTTCGCATCCTTGTATTGCAACTAAAGTGAAAAAGCCATTTAACACGTTACCCATTGCCATTTCCAGTAAGTCTAAATTGCTATCTAATTGGTTAAGGTTTTCTTTTACTTGGTTAAGCAATTCTTGTGACATTACTATTTCCTTTCTATTTAACTAGTCTAATCAAAAGCTTAAACTAAAACTGAAAACTTACTGAATTAGACATCACTCCATTTACCACAACCCTTACAGTATTAGCACCTTTAACAATTCCAAGCTTTTTCTTGTTACCTTTGATGCTGATGGAGTTATTGCTAGCTGTTGTTGGAGTAACATTAACAAGACTGTCATTTACAAATACTTGCAAACTTTGAGCTTGTCCTTGTCCAACATTAGCCATAAAACCTACTCCATTAATATTTAGCACCTTATCTGTATAGCTTCCCATTGATAACATAGGACTGATAATAAAAGTGCTGTCCTTCATTCCTGTGTTACCTGCTTGGTCTGTTGCTGTTATTCGTATTACTGCTTGTGGAGTAGTAAAATCTAGGTTTATGTTGTTTGTGTTATTAAGAACAAAGCTATTAGCTGTTGCTCCTAAACTTGTTACTTGAGTAAAACTTTGTCCACCATCAACAGAAAGTAGTAGAGCTTGAGAAACTACTGCACGATTATCTGTACTCGTCCAATTAAGTTGAATAGGTTGTCCTGCTATAACTCGTTGGTTAGAGCTAGGCTGAAATATTGTTACTGTTGGAGCAATATTGTCCATTGCTGCTTGAATAGTGAAGTTATTAGCAGTAGTTGATTGTCCAACGTTTCCTGCTGCATCTCTAACGATTAGGCGAAGGCGAGCTTGAGTTGTAGCTAGGTTTTCTGGGATAGGGAAACTAAAACTTTGTGTTGAACCTGCTAGACCTGAAGCTATTGTCATAGGAAATGTTTGTCCACCATCTAATGATAATGAAAGGTCTTGTGATGTTACTGCTACGTTGTCGGAAGATGTCCAAGCTATTGATAGATTGCTGCCAGAATTAAAACTTTCCCCACCAACAGGAGAATTGAAGTTTACTGTTGGAGCAATGCTGTCAATTGGTGGAGCCTGCAAGATTGCAAAGTTGCCTGTTGTAGAAGTGGTTCTTCTTGCCCCTAGGTCAACCGTGCTAACTCTGATTTGTGCATTAGCAGATTGGATATTTGGCACTGTCCAAGTGAATGAGCGAGCATCTGCTGGAAGCTCCTCGGCTCCTGGGATTACTGTAAATGATTGCCCACCATTTGTTGAAAGCTCTACTTTGTGACTAGCTAATGAGTAACTTTGTGGTGCTACTGTTGTTTGCCAAGTTATTTGTACTTGTTGATTGGCAAAAATATTGTCACCACTAGCAGGGGATATGTTGGTTAATGATGGTGCTTGGCCTATGGAAAAATCTCCTGAAATTGTTAGTCCAAGACTAAATGGATTTGGAAATCCAATACCTGTACTTGTTAGAAGATTTTTGATAAAAACTTGTTTTTCAACATCAAAAGTAGATATTCCATAAAATCCAGAGATATATGCTAAACGTCCATCTGGTGAAATGTTGACTGCTGTTTGTATTCCTGTGCTAGCAGGAGTGCGAAAAGTCTTAACTTCTTTACTTTCTAAATTTATTACAACAAATTGCGCTCCTAGATATCCTGCTGCATAAAGAAATTTTCCGTCAGGTGTTAATTTTAGTAAGAAAGAGGTTGCTCTGATGGGTAAAGATACTGTTTCAACAATAAATGAGGTGGTATTAACTATCGAAATACTATCTTCTCCACTAACAAATAATGTATTACCATCGCGGGAAATAGCCATTTCTTGTCTTCTGACTTGAGATTTATTTCTTGCAGGAAGATTGGAAATAGTTCTGTTGCTCTTAACAGAATCCACATTAAATATTTTTATATCTTTTGTTAGCAAGGATATGTATGCTAATTCACCGTTTGGACTAAAAATGATATCTCTACCTGGCTCGTCAAGTATGAATTTATCAATTTTTAAAGTATTAACATCAATTATTGCTAGTTCTTTTGTTTCATCTAATAATGCCCAAACTCGTCCATCTGATGCTAGTTCTATTTCATAAATTGCCATATCATCAAATATCTTGCTTGTTCTTCCATTAGCTAAATCAACTATCAACATGCCTTTTGAGTCACCAAAAGGAGTATTGCCAATTACTGCCTTTTTTTTATCAAGTGTAATTTCAATACGAGCAGGGTTTGGATTGTTATTTGAGTCGGTTAATTTAAATCTATTCATTTCTTGGAGACTCAGAGCATCAAAAATAACTATTTCTCCTGGGCCACCATCACTAGCCCTTTCTTCTCCTACAAAGGTTTGGTATATAAGAGCTTTGTTATCTTGCGCTTTGCATAAAGATATAAAATTTAGTGTTATTAATAGTGATATGGTGATTTTAAATATGTATTTAGCCATTTTTATTAC
>Ga0268299_1003426_pt1 | contig 14646 bp, 13 predicted proteins | sample NOBtaG_FD_193484 | JGI IMG/M metagenome (GOLD analysis project Ga0268299, IMG submission 193484) | Activated sludge microbial communities from bioreactor in Nijmegen, Gelderland, Netherland - NOB reactor | ecosystem: Engineered > Bioreactor > Aerobic > Activated sludge | place: Netherlands...
CGTTCGGGAACCCTCAATCCGGCAGCCCATCTGATCCAGATCGACCTGGATGGAGGCATTATTGGTCAGAACCGGTCCGTTGAGACTGGAATTGTCGGCGACACCGGCTGGATACTGGACAGTCTTGCGGCGGCCTTAACGGATGTGAACCGGCCCATTGTCCAGTCCTGGTTTGCCGAGCTTCAGGCTGCTGAACAGGCCGCCCACGCAAAAATGCAGCCTGAAATCACTTCCGACGCGACGCCTTCAGCTCCGCTTCGGGTCTGTGCTGAACTCGCGAAATATGTCGACCGGGATACGATTGTGATCGGGGACGGCGGCGATTTCGTGGCAACTGCGGCCTCCGTACTCCCGATTCAGCAACCGGGACACTGGATGGACCCGGGCCCTCTCGGGACGCTTGGCGTGGGACCCGGCTATGCCATGGCGGCGAAGCTTGCCTTTCCGGAAAAGAAGGTTGTGATCGTCTATGGAGACGGCACTTTCGGACTTCACGCCATGGAGTTCGAGGCGATGGCCCGTCAAGACATCAAGATTGTCGGCGTTATCGGCAACGACGCTGGCTGGACGCAGATCCTTCGCGGCCAGAAGGATCTGTACGGCAAGGACCGGCTGATCGCGACCCGGCTGGACTATACCCGCTACGATCTTGTCGCCATGGGGCTCGGCTGTCACGGCGAATGGGTGGAAAAACCCGGGGAGATCGCCCCGGCCCTGGACCGCGCCTTTGCGCATCCGAAGCCGGCAATCGTTAATGTCAGGATTTCCGGCAGCGACTTCAGGAAGGGCGCGCTTTCAATCTGATAAACGATGCAATCAGCGGTAGAACTGGATTGCCAGGCCGGTCGCCGTCACTGCAAGGCCGACTGTCTGGGCGATCCCGAGCTTGGGGAAGGAAACCCTACGGCCGAACCAAGGCAGAGTGGCCAGAACGATGGCTCCTTCCCCCAGTCCAGGGATCAGCGAGTAAAACGGCAGCCAGCCGAGATAAACGAATGTTCCCGCCAGTCCAATCAAGACGGCATGAGCCAGCAGGCTTGTTAGCAGCAGTTTCAGGTGATGGCCGGCATTGGGGCCGCCAAGCGTCTCGATCCAGAGCCGGACATGTGTGGTCGCTGCAATCTGAACAAGCGTGTAGATCAGAGCCGCCTGGGCGATTTCCATGGGGATCACCCCACGTTTCGCCGAGCCGGAGATCAGCATCCCGAACCCAAGGGTGAAGGCGGCGATGGTTTCGAAGCCCAGCGACCGGCGGCCTTTCGGATCCGACAGAAAGAAATGAAGTGCCAGCGAGCCCAGTCCGGCGCCGCTGGCAAGTAGCAGGGCTGGCGGAACTCCGGCGAGCAGGAATCCTGCCCCCGCCAGCAGCCAGATCGCGGCTAGAGGTGCGGCGATCTCCACCCGTTTCGCAGGCCGGAGAAACCATGTTTTCACCCCGGTGCTGGACAGGACGAGCAGTACCCAGCCGAGTGCCGCAACGGAAGAGGCCGCAGCCTGCTTCCAGTTTAGGGCCACCCCCGCAGCGACGGGCAGTATGGCCATGACATATAATCCATGTTCACGCGGAAACAGATCCTTCGGCCTGACCTTCATGACAAACGCTCCTCCACCCGTCCAGAATGCGTTTTCAGGGCTCATATCCCTATGACGAAGTTCATACGGGAGAGGATTCCAGGTGCCTGAGGGATCAAAAGCCGCCGCCCGGACCCTCGCGGGTTCCGGACGGCGGCGAGAGAAGCGGGCTCCCCGGCCCGCGAGGAGACTAGTAAACGTCGTCGCGGGTGTTGAAGACGTTGAACTTGCCTGTCGGGGTGACGAGCCAGTCGCCCCTGATCGTCGTCTTCAGCGTCATGGTCTTGTCGTCATAGACCTGCATTTCACCCTGCTTGTCCCAGACCGAGACCCACACTTCATCTCCGGCCTTGTTGTATTCGAAGTGGACGATACGGCCGCGGTCGGTCGCCTGGAAGCATTTCTCGATGGCGGCCTTCTTTTTGCTGATCACGCATATCGTCTGCGCCTTGTCGGATTCGGCGTTCAGCGGGGCGTCCGTCCAGACCCACGGGGATTTTTCATGCGTCTTGATGAACAGGCCGCCTGCCCGCGTCTGCAGCGGGATCTGGCGGACGACCTTCCACGCCTGCTTGGGATGGCGCTTAGGATCGGTGCCGATGAGGCTCATCAGCCCTTCGCCGATATGTGTGGTTGCCCAGACCGGGCCGAATTCCGGATCTATCCAGTTTGCGCCCCGTCCCGGATGCGGTTTCTTTCCGGTTTCGATGTTGGCGACAAACTTCTTTTCTTTCACGTCGATGACCGAAATCGTGTTCCGCATGTTCGCCGCAACAAGGAAGTAGCGCTTGGTGGAATCCCATCCGCCGTCGTGCAGGAACCGCTCGGCTTCGATATTCGTGGTTTTGAGGTTGTCCGTGTCGGAATAGTCGACCAGTTGGACGTACCCGGATTCCTTCAGGCTTACTACCCACAGCGGGTCGTAGTGGGAGGCCACGATCGAGGCCACCCGGACCTCGGGGAGGTATTCATTGGTGTCGTAGGTATACCCGGCGGTCCTGACCAGTTTCTTGGGCTCGAGCGTCAGCCCGTCCACGATGGCATAGTGCGGCGGCCAGTAGCAGCCGATGATCGCCAGCTTGTCGGAGAAGTTCATCTCCGGCTTCTTGCCTTCGTATTTGCTGGAATCGACGGAACGGGCGTCGATGCAGGGTTTCACTTCCGCGACAAGGGTCGGTTCCTTGGTCCAGAGATCGATCAGCGATATCCGGCCGTCACGGCCGACGACGTAGAAGTAGCGCCCCGACTTGCTGCTGCGCAGGATGTGGACCGCGTATCCGGTCTTGATGTTGCCGACGAGCTCCTTCGTATCCCCGTCAATGATGCCGACGCGGCCTTCGTCGCGGAGGATGACGCCGAAGTAGTTCTCCCAGTCCCGCTTGTGCTGGACCTTCAGGGGCCGGTCTGCAACCGGGACATAAACCTTCCAGCTTTCCTTGATCTGCGCGAGCGAGAGTTCCGGCGGCTGCGGAGGCGGCTGCTGGATATACCGGGCGACGATGTCGATTTCCTTCGCAGTGAGGATATTGTCTTCGCCCCATGCCGGCATACCGCCCGGCATGCCGTACTGGAGGATATCGTTCAACCGCTCAGTCCCCATCTTGATGGTCTTTCCGGGCGAAAGCTCCGGTCCGGTCGCACCGGCGCGAAGCGTTCCATGACAGCCGGCGCACCGTTCAAAGTAAATCTTCTTTCCCGCCTCGAACTCTTCGGGGGTGATGGTCGGGGCGATCTGCGGGACCGCCTGTCCCGGCGCGGTGTTCTGGGCGACCGCCGTCATGCCGAAATAGGACGCAATGGCAAGCACCAGCGTCGCGAGCCATTTATACGATCTGAAGCCTGATTGGTGATGCGTCTTCACGGTATTTCCCCTTAGTGGATCTTCCGTCCGCCGGAAGCCGTTTCTTTCACCCGTATTCTTAAGCGCTGTTCAGGAACTGCTCTATGAGACCGGTCATAAGGGCAGCAAATCGGTGTGACGCTCAATGCGGAGTCGGAGCGACCTCGTTCGACAGGTAATACTGGAGTGCATCGATCTCCGCTTCCGTCAGCACGCTGCCGTAGTTCTGGGGCATCAGTCCGGCCTCAAAACCGGGGACTATCCGCCGGTCAGGCGCCAGGATGGATTCCCGGACATAGGTGGGGTCCGCGGTTCTGGCGATACGGTCCAGGTTGGGAGCGGACTTGCCACCGGCTCCCTCCCGGGTGTGGCATTCGATGCAGCCCTTTTCACTGAACGTTTTCCGGCCCAGTTCGATCAGCATCAGGTCGTTGGGATCGGCAGACCCTGCCGTAGGTACCGTCACCGGCGCCGGAGCACAGCCCGGGAAACAGGCCAGAATGACGGCACGCCGTAATAACTGTCGTCCCCGCACGATCAGAATCCGATCTGGAAGGCCCGCCAAGGGCCGAAAATTCCGGATGGCGAAGGGATGGCATAATCGCCGGTGATTTTCCGGCTTCCCGCGTCGATGACGATGAAGCGGTTGTCCTCGTTGGCGCTCACATAGACTTCGTCGCCGCGCGGACTGAACGAAAGGTGATAAATCTTACGGCCCGCCTCGACGAGGCCCCTGGTTTCCCCGGTCTCCGTGTCGATGATCTCGATAAACCGGTCGTCGTCACCGCCGGAAAAAGTTACCCAGATTTCCCGTCCGGACGGCGACATCAGCGCGTAGACCGGATTCCCCCGGAGCGGAATGGACTTGCGGTACGCCCAGGTTTTCCGGTCCAGGACGGCGAGGCGTTTTTCCCCGACGATCGGTATGTAGGCCTCGTCACCGGAAGAGGCCCACATCTCCATGTGCGGCATCTTTACCGGACGTGTCCGTTCCGCCTCGGAAGCGATGTCCCGCACGGAGATTTCCCGGACATCCTTTTCGGGATGCCACAGATCGACCAGCGACAGCCGGTCACTCTCGAAATGACCGGCCACATAGAACCGTCCTTCCGAGGTCAGAAAGGCGTCGAACGGGTTCGGAGCCGGAGTCTTCCACTTTTTCTCGACCGGAAAACCGGGCGACGAGGCGTCGATCACCCAGATCTCGTTCCCGTCCATGAGGCCGCAGACGAACCGGTTCCCGGCCGTATCCACAAGACCGGTGACGCGGGAGCGGACCTCCTTGCCGTCAACGACAGCAAGGGCCGGGATCCGGGCCACAACTTCCATACTGGCCGAATCCAGAATGGTGACACCGCCCGGCTTGTATTCGGCCACCGCCACAAACCGGCCGTCCTGCGAAATCGCCAGACCGATGGAGTTGTCCGATGTCTTCACCTGGGCATCCGCTTCGAGCGTTTCCAGATTGATCCGCGAGAGCAGGCCGTTCCGGGTCGCCACATAGGCCCAGCGCAGATCCCGCGAAAATGCCATCGTCGCATGTCGCATGTTGCCGAGCCCGGAGACCTTTACCGGAAGGATCTCCCGCCGGGAAGAGTCGTAAACGGAGAGCGCTTCGGTCTCCCGCTGGACAATGAAAATCCGCCCGCCCACGCCGCCACCCTTCCCGGCGCAGGCCTGAATGGAAACCACCAGCAGCAGGGCCAGTAATTTCAGGCGATGGCTTCGCAAGGCACGGCTCCGCTGATCTCGGCTTCGATCAGGTAGCAGGAAGGGTCCGGACTCCAGAGGCCGCCACCCGAGGCGAGCGCCCTTTCACGGTGGGAACCCCGGCAGGCGTCCTTGAACCGGCAATCGCGGCAACGCCCTTCGAGCTTCTCGACGCGGGACTTCAGCTCGGCGACCAGAGGGTGGTTCAGGATCTCGGCGATCGGCTTGTGCCGCACATTACCGAGGCAGGCATCGGTCCAGAACTGGTCCGGATGCACATTACCCCGGTTGTCGATGTTCAGGACCTTTTCACCCGCCGAATTACCGCCCCGGGCCTCAAGCCGTTTCAGCACGCGGCGGGCAGCCAGCTCCCCGTACCGGCGGAGCACGTGGAAATAGAGGAAGGCCCCGTCCACGTCGTTGCCGCCGGTGACGATACGGGTCGGGGCGCCTTCGTCCAGCAGTGCCTCCGCCTTCTCAAAGAGGGCTTCGACCAGCGCCCGGTTTTCCCCGGCCGACAGGTCGTAGGAGTGATCGTCCCGTGCTCGGCCTGAGTACACGAGGTGCGACACGTAGAACCGGGGGACCTTGTGACGGATCGCCTCCGTCATCAGCTCGCCGATCTGGGCGGCATTCTGGCGGGAAACGGTCATCCGGATCCCGACCTTCATCCCGGCGGCCAGGCTTGCGTCGACGCCGCGGAACGCCCGTTCGTAACCGTGCTCCAATCCCCGATACCGGTCGTTGAACTCCTGTGTGCCGTCGATGCTGATGCCGACATACTCGTTGCCCGCAGCCGCCAGTTCCCGCGCGATTTCCGGCGTGATCATCACGCCGTTGGAGGAGAGCTGCGGCCGGTGGCCGATCTCTTTCGCGTAGCGGATGAGCGAGAGCAGGTCGCGGCGGAGCATCGGCTCGCCGCCCGAGAAGATGACCGCCGTCGCGTTCACCGTCTTCAGGTCGTCGAGGAGACGGCAGCCCTCCTCGAAACTGAGGTCCTGGTCATCCGGCTTGGTGATCGCCGCCGCGTAACAGTGCGGGCAGTGCATGTTGCAGTGCTTGCAGACGTTCCAGACGATCACGGGGCCGAGGCCAGAGACGTACCGCCCCTCGCCCGCACCCTGCGCCGGGGCGGGTTCCTTCGAAACCCCGCGTGCAAATTCGATCAAATCGCTGACCATCAGCATACGTGTTAACGCTAACCCCGGGCGAAGGTCCCATATATGACCTCACTCATAAGGCTCCAGTTACCCCTTCCGCTTCAGGCGGCACAGGTCAGCGTTGCGTAGATTTTCGCCAGCCGTTCCGGAAGGCTCTCAGGATCCTCATGCACGGCCCAGTCGCGGCCGAACATGGCGGGGAGGTGGTTCCTGGCATCGTCGCCGAGCGCCAGACAGAACGGCCGGATTCCGTTCCGGCGGGCCTCGCGAACCGCCTGACGCACATCGGCGACCGCGTAGGCACCGTCATATCCGTCGTCGTCCTGGGGCCGGGCGTCCGAGAATACCAGCAGAAGGCGCTGCGCGGTCCGCTGCCCCTTCATCTGGGCGGCCGAGTGGCGGATGGCCGCACCGATACGGGTAAAGCGCCCCGGCCCCACCGCCCCGAACCGTTCCAGCACAGCCGGACTCCATGGCTCGGCGAAGGATTTGATCCGGCCGATGCGGACCGCCTCGCGCCCCTGCCCGGAGAAACCGTAAACGGCGAACGGGTCGCCGAGCCGGCCGAGTGCACCGGCAAACATGGCCGATGCCTCCTGGCCAAGCTCGAACGCCCGGCACCTGCCCACCCACCGCTCGGTGGAGGCGCTCCAGTCGATGAGCAGCGACACGGACACCGACCGCTCGCGGAGCACTTTCCGCTCGAAGATGCGGTCGTCCGGAGTATGGCCGGCGATCAGATCGCACCGGGAGCGGACGTAGGCGTCCAGATCCACGTCGTCTCCGTACGGCTCCCGGTTCAGCCGCCGGGGGAGCGGCATCAGTGCCAGCAGGATCCGCTCGATCTCCCTCTGGGTCGCCCGCCGCCGGGAGAGCCGTTCGGCCCAGTTATTGGTATTCAGTTCCGTATCGACAGGTGTTTCCGTGACACAGCAGTATTTCTGCCGGTAGGTCGTCGTGGCCGCATCCCATTCGTCGTACAGGAAGGCTTTCGGAGCGAGCGCATGGCGCGCTTCGGGCCGGGAATTGCCGGCCAGCGCCGAACGCCCGGCGGATGTCGCATCCGGATCCGACATGGGAGAAAGCGGCGCGTCGCCGGCATCGGAAGGGTGGGATTCGCTGTCCTCATCCTGCCGTTTCCCGGTGGCATAGGGCCGCGTGGCGTACTCAAGCTGGATCGTACTCCCGGCGTTGAGCGGCTGTTTCATCGATTTCGGGTCGGCCCGTTTGCCGCGCTTGAACAGGACGGCCGGGTCCTTGTCCCCGCCTTCTCCGGTTTCCGTCGGCGCAGGCGCCGCTTCCAGCGGGGGACGATCCTCCGGAGGCGTGACAATCAGTTCAAGGGCATGCGCGAGCTTACGTTCCCCGGTTTCGTGCTTGTGGAGGCGCGTTCTGAAGCTGTGGATCCCCGGCAGTTCGTCACGCAGATAATGATCGATCCGCCGGTCGCGGATATCCCCCGGAAGCAGGCGGCCGGTCTGGTCCCAGGCATGAATCATCGCCAGCTGGTAGCGGTGCCATTCGAGCCGGGCCTTTTCCGGCAGATCCCGGGATTCCTTGACCGGAAGGGCGGCCATCTGCACAGGACCGCCTTCCGCCAGAACCGAAACGGCGTTCCCCTGGACCAGCATGACATGGGGGCCCAGCAGCGCCCTTGCGAGCACCGTCAGGCTCTGAAGAACTTCATGGTCGCGATGTTCCGCCTCGTTGATGAGGCGGGCGGCCTCCTTGATCTCGGCGAGTTCGCGGTAATAGAGAAGGAAACCGACGAACGCGAAGGCAAAGAGGCCGATGAATGCCCACGCGCTGTAGTCCATGGGACTAGGTGTCCTGTTCGGGGAACGACATCTGGGCGAGCGTCCGGATCGATTCGATCAGCTGCGGCTCCTCCGTGAGCGGCACGCCGAGCGCCGCGATGGCGGCTTCCACCGGTTTCGAGCCGGCCTGGATCAGGTTTGCCGCGTGAACAAGCGCACGGGTTCCCGGAATCTCCTCAAGCCCCTGTTCCCTCAGGGGACGGATTTTCCGAGCGAGCCGGACGAGCCGGTGTGAGGTCTGCGGGTCGATGCCGGTTTCGTGACAGAGGATCTTCTCTTCCAGCTCGGGTTCCGGCCAGGTCAGATCGACGCCAACGAACCGCTGCCGGGTGGACGGCTTCAAGGCCTTGAGAGGGCTCTGGTAGCCAGGGTTGAAGCTCATCACCAGCATGAAGGTTGGGGGCGCCTGGAGCTCTTCTCCGGTTCTTTCGATAAAGAGGGTGCGGCGGTCGTCCGTGAGCGGATGGATCACGACCACCGTGTCCTTGCGGGCCTCGATTACCTCGTCCAGGTAGCAGATCGCCCCCGAACGGACGGCCCGCGTCAGCGGACCGTCCACCCAGACCGTCTCCCCGCCCTGGATCAGGTGGCGGCCGACGAGGTCGGCCGCCGTCAGGTCGTCATGACAGGGAACTGTCACGACCGGAACACCCAGCCTCGCGGCCATGTGCTGCACGAACCGCGTCTTTCCGCAGCCGGTCGGGCCTTTCAGCATGACCGGGACCTTGCGGTTATATGCGGACCTGAAGACTTCCACTTCCTGCCCGGTCGGGACGTAGTAGGGGAGCTTCACCTCGCCTGACGCGGAGTTCGCAGTGACGGGTTCCTTGGACATATCGGTTCCTTAACCACCTGTCTCTCTGCAGGTCAGCCGCCTGCTGCCGTGACGACCTTGCCAGCGGCGGCCTCGCCCTGGGTCACCTTTTGCGGCGCGAAGAAGTCCAGAATAAAGATGGCCGCGCCCCATGTGAATAAGAGCCCGAACAGCAGCCAGAGCTGGTAGGACAAGGTCATTGTCCCGTGTTCCTGAACCGTGATGTAGGGAATCCCGTTCACCCGTTCGTAAACCGTCTGGACAATGCCGGCGATCATGGCAGCCGTCGAGAGGCCGATCATGGACAGTACCATGACCCAGAAGCTGGTGACGTTGCGGCTCTGATTCCACTCCTCGGCTTCGATCCCGTTCAGGGCAGGCAGCAGATAGGAGAAGAATGCAAGGTTGATCATCGCATAAGCTCCGAAGAACGCGTAGTGGCCGTGCGACGCGGTGACATGGGTCCCGTGTGTGTACGAATTGATTCCCGGCAGTGTCTGGGCGAAACCGATCAGGATGCCGATTGTCGCCATGATCGTGCAGCCGATGGTCCACAGCATGGCGCCGTGGTTGGGGTGATCGCGCTTCGATTTCTGCTTTGCATAGACCGCGTAAATGATCATCGCGACGAAGGCGAGCGGTTCCAGGGCGCTGAAGAATGCGCCGACCAACAGCCAGTATTTCGGGGTGCCGATCCAGTAGTAGTGGTGGCCGATCCCGAGGATACCCGTAAAGAATGTCAGCGAGACGACCACATACAGCCACTTCTCCATCACTTCGCGGTCCACACCGGTCATCTTGATCAGCATGAAGGCGAGCATCGAGCCCATGATCAGTTCCCACACGCCCTCAACCCAGAGGTGGATCGTCCACCACCAGTAAAAGGACTGCATCGCCTCATTACGGAAGAAGAGGTTGCCGGGGAAATAGAGCAGCGCCATCAGTATGAGGCCGAGTAGCAGTACCATCTCGACGCTCGTCCGGCGCTGGCCTTTCCACACCGTCATGATCGCATTGAAGAGGAAGGCGAGGACGACAATCACAACCGCGACGTCAAGGTAAGTCGGGAGTTCAAGGAATTCCCGTCCCTGCCAATGATGGAAGAATATATAGCCCGCCAGCCCCACGACGCCGCCCCCCACAAATGCGGCCAACGTCACCATGGCGAGCTTTGGCGAGTAGAGCTCCCGCTGGGATTCCTCGGCGACGATATGGTACGTCGCGCCGAAGAACCCGATCAGGAGCCAGACTACCAGCAGGTTGATGTGGCAGGTCCGGACGACATGAAATTCCAGCAACTGGTTCGACTGAAAATCTCCGGACACGTAATGCAGGACCGAAAGCAGTCCGAACACTAACTGAAGGGCAAACAGGGCCAAGGCGATGCCGAAGTGCCATCTGACGACTTTGTTGGTTTCAGGATACATTTTATTCCCTTTCCTCTGGTATCTGGTGATGACCGGGTCCTGCCGCGGGCTCACTGTCCCTCGCCGAACAGGTCGTCACCCTGTCCCGGAGGCGGTGCTTCTTCCTTCGGTGGAATAGCGAGCGTGATTTTCGGCAGGGGGCCGTTCGGATTGCCCCCCTCGATACCGCCCGACTTCCTATTGATGTATTCGAGATACTTGATAATCAGTTCAGTGTCTTCATCCGTCACGCTGAAGTCCGGCATCTTGGTCGCCGGATAATCCGCGTTCGGGACCTGGATCTCCTGCTTGATCCACTCTCTCGGGAGGCGGCTCGCCACGAAGGTCAGATCCGGTCCCGTGGGAGTCTTGCTCAGCCGGCCGTTCGCCCCGTGACATTCACGGCACCCAAGGGTTTCGACCAGCAGTTCACCCTTGGCCTCATCCGACCCTGGAGGTATCGGGACGCCCCTAGGCCAGCTCCCTTCGGGAGGCCAGTCGTTGCGATCGATGCCGTTCAGGAACTTGAGGAATTCGATCATGTCGGCGATCTCCTCGTCCGACATCTTGAGATGAGGCATCTTGCGGCGGCCGACCGCATTTTCCGGAGGACCCCAGTAGGCCGTCTGCGGGTCCTTGAGCATGTGCTCGATCCAGCCCGCGCCCATGCGCTGGTAGGCAACCGTGAGGTCGGGGGCGTAGTACGCACCCTCTCCCAGCCGGCCGTGACAGTTCACGCAGTTGTATTTTTCCCAGACATCCTTTCCGCGCACGGCTGCCTCGGTAAGGTTTTCGGCCTCCTTGGTCCGTGCAGCGGAGACCTTATGGAAGTCTACCGTCATGGCGGTAAGCGCCACGGCACAACCGATACTTCCAAGTACAAAGATGTTTCTTGATGCTGTTCGGGACAACGCCATAAATCCCACGACCTCCCATCTCCGCGCCAGGCAAAACTGCCTAGCAGTTCTTCCCGCCGCTACAGCCTACGATGCAACGGCACGGAATTCCACTCTATGACAGCTGTCATCACTCGCGATTATTCGGGACCGCAGAATTGGGATGCATTCCGGAGAGTGTGGGCTTGGCCGCGGGATGCACCTGACTCCCAGGAAGGAAGCCGTATGAATCTGCAGCCTGCCCGGATCAAACCCGTAGCGACCTATGAACAGGCCCCGTTGATCACCATCTGGGAACTGACGAGGGCCTGTGACCTCGCCTGCATCCATTGCCGGGCAAATGCAGTCAAGGAACGGGACCCTTTCGAGCTGGACGAAGACGAAGGCCGGCAACTGCTCACCGACATCAAGGAGATGGGAGGGACGGTGGTCGTCTTCACGGGCGGAGATCCCCTGAAACGGCCGGACGTGTACGATCTGGTCCGTTACGGAACCTCTCTCGGACTCCAAATGACCATGACGCCATCGGCGACTCCCCTGCTGACGGCCGAAGCGGTCATGCACCTTCAGGAAGCAGGGTTGAAACGGCTAGCCCTGTCCCTGGACGGTCCGACTCCGGACCTGCACGACGAACGGAGGGGCTGGATTGGGTCGTTCGAACGGACAATCGCCATCGCCAGATTCGTGGTTTCACGTGGGCTCTCGTTGCAGATCAACAGCGCTGTCGACCGGCGGAATATCGTCGGCCTCGGCGCACTCGCAGCCTTGGTGGCGGATCTCAAAGTCGCGCTCTGGAGCGTGTTCTTCTGCGTGCCGACGGGCCGGTCCCGTCCTGCGGACGAACTGGATGCCGGTGAAATCGAGCAGGCCTGCCGGCGGATCGCGCGGCTTGCATCCGGCTACAACATTCCTTCCAAGACGACGGCGGCTCCCCAGTTTCGCCGGGTCGTCTCGCAGATGTCTGACCGTGCGCCTGTCGCGGCTGGCACCGATTTTGCCAAACGGCTGTCGACGTTCGGCGTCAACGACGGCAAGGGCTTCATTTTCGTCTCGCATCATGGCGAGATATTCCCGAGCGGGTTCCTTCCGCTGCATTGCGGCAACGTCCGGACCGAAAAGCTTGCGGACGTTTACCGGAACAGCCCGTTCCTGAAATCGCTCCGTGATGCCGGTCAGCTCGAAGGCAAATGCAGAGTCTGCGAGTACCGGGAAATCTGCGGAGGGTCCAGAGCACGGGCATTTGCCCACACGGGGAACCCGTTGGCCGAGGATCCGGGCTGTCCTTACCAGCCGTCGGCCGCCGCAAGAACTGCGGTCAGCGCATAGCCGAATCAGGTTCCGGAACCGCGCGAGGCAGAGACCAGCGATTCGAGTTTCTCGCGGTCACGGACAATGAGGTAATCGGGATCGGATTCGATAATGCCCAGCGTTTCCCATTTGCGAAACACGCGGATTGACGTCTCCACCGATGTGCCGACCATTTCCGCCATTTCGCGCCGGGTCAGAATCCGCGGAAGCATGTTCGGGTCCCCACCGGTCTGCACCATCCGGTGGAGCAGTTCGACGCACAGCTGCGCCAGGCGCGATTCGACCGTAGCGGCCGCCAGCATGGTCTGGGAGCCTGCCGACTGCCTCAGTCGGCCGCTGACCATGGAAAACAGCTGGCGTACCGACTGGGCATTCGCATCGAGCGTGCCGACGATATCCGAGCGGGGAATGGCGATCATCCGCCCGGCGGTAGCCGGTATGGCGGTCACGGGGTACGGGCACGCGTCATAGACAACCGCGATCCCCAGGGCCTCGCCCGGTCCGATCAGGCCGACAATCGTCGGCTTGCCATTGGGTGCGATCTTGATGAGCTTGATCCAGCCTTCGAGAACGAAATAACCAGTTGTGGAATCGCTGCCCTCATGAAACACGGGCTCTTCACGCTCGAACCTGGCTTCACGGGCGCGCGTCAGCAGCCGCTCCCGAAGCGCCGGTTCCAGCTTCTGGAGAAACTCCACCTTCTCGATTCCCGGAAATCTGACGATATAGGCCAACGACGTCCCCAGCCTCCCTATGACGCCTCTCATAACCGGGTCCCGCCGCTATTCCGTATCTTGGACCGCAGGAGATGTCACAGGTCCCGGCTAATTACGCGCTCACGAATGCGAATTCAACGAACTTCAACAGATGGGGAAAATGTGCTGGACGTCCGGGCAATGATCGAGAACGGCAATGACCCTTTTGAAACGGTCGTCAGCGCATTCGACCGCCTTACGCCGGGGGAATCGTTCACTCTCGTCGTGCCCTTCGACCCGAAGCCGCTCATCGCATTCCTGTCAAGGCGCGGAGCGAAACCAACACTTCTCCAGAACGAGCGCGGCGACGTCCGCTACCTGATCACGTCCGAAGCCCAGCCCAGGACCGAAAACAGGGCCTGCCCCTACCCGAATGCTGACGGGGTAATGGACCTGCGAAATCTCGAGCCCCCAGAACCGATGCTTCAGATCCTTGAGGCACTGGAAAAGGCTCCAACCGGCAAGACAGTCGTCGCACTGCTCAGCCGGACTCCGGGCCATCTGATCACGATGCTGGAGCGGCGGGGAGTACCCGTAAAACTGGAAGAAAAGGACGGCGGCTTCGTCATCACCGTGACCAAGCCCTGAATCGCCCCATGCAGCAACTGGATAACAGCGAAATCTCCCGGCTGCTCGAAGCGGCACCGATTGCACGCCTCGGCATGACTGGCCCCAGCGGGCCCTATATCATCCCGATGCCGTTCTACTTCGACGGCAAGGCATTCTACATGCGTCTTCCCCAGCGCGGCCGGAAAGACGCCTGCCTCAAGTTCGATCTACGGGTATGCATCGAGGTTGACGGTTTCACTCCCGACCTGAGTGCTTACTGGTCGGTTATCGCCGATTGCGAGATCGATCCGGATCCCGATCCCGGACTGATCGAGGAGATCCGCGGCAGGAATCACGAAAAGTACGAGCGCCTCCGAGGCGGAGCCCGAAAAGGTCATGGACGGGCGAAAGCCCCTCCCGGCCAGAGCGGCGTCCGGCGGTTTGCCGTCAAATCGATCGGCGGCCGGCGGTCCGACAGGGGTATCATCGATTTTTCCACCGGCGAGACCAGCCGGAACCCGAAGGGTGACAGCCATGCCGCCTGACCGCGAAAATGCCGGTTTTGTGATCCGGATGCGGGACCCCCTGGCAGAATTTCTGGGGTCGGTTCCGGAAGGGCACCTCTTTACCTACCGTCTCGAAGACCTGATTCCGCTGACGGGCCATCTGTGCCCGACCGTGACCGGCGCTTATCTGGCTGCCCGGTGCGGCATTACGGCTCTCTACGGAGCCGAGCCGGGAATCCGGGGAGAAGTTCTCATCGACATTCCCGGAGCGGTTACGGACGGATCGAACGGTCCGATTACCCAGGTGCTCACC
>Ga0268299_1003427_pt1 | contig 14640 bp, 16 predicted proteins | sample NOBtaG_FD_193484 | JGI IMG/M metagenome (GOLD analysis project Ga0268299, IMG submission 193484) | Activated sludge microbial communities from bioreactor in Nijmegen, Gelderland, Netherland - NOB reactor | ecosystem: Engineered > Bioreactor > Aerobic > Activated sludge | place: Netherlands...
CCACGTCGTCCGGATCCACAGCAGGTCAAAATCGTGCGCGCCCAAATCGAGCGCCCGCCATTCGACTTCCTCAAGCGCAATCCCATGCGCCGCGAACGCCGGCGCGAACGCCGCAAGCTCCCGGTCATGCTCATAAGCATCGATCCGCCGCACGGGCGCACCCGTCATGCACGCCGCGCACGCAAGATAAGCGACGCGCATGCCCTCACTCACGCAGCAGCGCCATCAAGATATCGGCCTCGCGCGCGAACGCGCGGCTGCCCGGCGCAATCAGTTCGACATGCCCTTCGCCCGCAATCACTTCAAACGTCGCACGGTCGCCGGCCGCGACCGCGCGTGCTGTGATCTGTTCGCCAAGCACGGGCGGCGCGATGCGATCACGCGCGCCATTGAGATGCACTTGCGGCACGCCGATCGGAAACATTTCGGCCGGCGATGTATCCGCCAGCGGGTTCGCGCGCGAGGAATCGACGAGCACGTCGAACACATCGGCCAGGCAATCGCGCGCCGTCACCGGCGCCGACGCCGCAAGATCGGCCAAGCCGCCTGAATTGAGCACCGCTGCGATCGGCAGCGGCGAAGCCGTCCACACCGCACTCTCGCGTGAAAGACGTGGCCGCGCCGCAAGCCACAGCGCGAGATGCCCGCCCGCGGAATGGCCAAACGCAACCACGCGCGCCGGGTCGAGCCGGTGCGCCGGCCCATGTTCGCGCAACGCATCCGCCGCGCGCGCGACATCCAAGAACGTGCCCGGATAGCCCCCGCCCGCTTCATCCACGCCGCGATATTCGATGTTCCAAACCGCAAGGCCGCGCTGGCGCAAATCCTCTGCCGCGTAATTCATCAGCGTCCGATCCGCGATCGCCTTCTGCCAACAGCCGCCATGCACCATGAGGACAACCGGATGCGGCCCCGGCCCGTCCGGCAGCCACAGATCGACGACCTCCCACGCATTGGCGCCAAGCCGAATGCTCGTGCTCGGCCGCGGCGACGGGCGCGACGTGAGATCAGACCAGGTCAGTATGGCGCCGCTCCCCGTTTCCACCGCCGCCGGCTCCGCGCGGCACGCGACCGCCAGCGACAACGCCGCTATCATCGCCGCGCCCACCCGCCACACACTCCGAGCCTGAAACACCGATGTCGCCCCTCTCACGGCCAATCGCAACGCCCACATCGCTCAGCGAAGCCGAGCGCTGCGACAGCGCCGATCCGATCGGTCATGCCCGGCGCGGCTTCGCATTGCCAGACGGCATCGTCTATCTCGACGGTCATTCGCTCGGCCCCCCAACGCACAGCGCGCGCGCAAAACTGCAAGACGCCGCCGACAACGGCTGGGCGAACGGCCTCATTCGTTCGTGGAACGACGCAAGCTGGATTGATCTGCCGCATCGCCTCGGCGCCCGCCTCGCACGCCTCATCGGCGCGCCGCCGCAAGACGTGATCGTGACCGACAGCGTCTCGGTCAACATCTTCAAGCTCGCCGCCGCGGCGCTCGATCTTTCGCCAAACCGCCGCCTCATCGTCGAAGACGATGACTTCCCGACCGACCAATATGTCGCCGCCAGCCTCGGCGCGTTCACGCACACGCCGCTGATCCGCGTCCGCGCCGATGAAACTGAAGCCGCATTGCGCAACGGCGGCGTGCTCATCAAAAGCGCCGTCAACTACCGGACTTGCGCCGTCGCCGACATGCGCGCTCTCGAACACGCGGCGGCCGCAAGCGGCGCGCTCATCGTTTGGGATCTGAGCCACGCCGTTGGCGTCTTGGCGCTCGATCTCACCGCCGCGGGCGCGCGCCTCGCAGTCGGCTGCACGTACAAATATCTGAACGGCGGCCCCGGCGCGCCAGCCTTCATCTACGCGCAGTCCGCGCTCGCACAGCGCCTGCGCACGCCCATCGCCGGCTGGTTCGGGCATGCCGCGCCGTTCGATTTCTCGTCTGACTACGCGCCCGCGCCCGGCGTCGCACAATTTGCGGCGGGAACGCCAAGCATCCTGTCATGCGTCGCGCTCGAAGGCGCTCTCGATGCATTCGACGCTTTGGACATGCGCGACGTCGAAGCAAAAGCCCGCGCGCTCGGCCAAATTTGGCTAAACCGCGCCGCAGCCCTCGGGCTCGCCTCGCCAAGCTCCGCCAACGCGCACGCCCGCGGCGGGCACATCTCCCTCACGCACGCGCATGGCTATGAAATCGTCCAAGCGCTCATCGCGCGCGGAATCATCGGCGACTTCCGCAGCCCCGACACGATGCGCTTTGGCTTCTCGCCGCTCTTCCTCAGCTACGCTGAAGTCTGGCGCGCCTTCGACACGCTCGCCGAAATCCTCGAAAGCCAGACTTATCTCGATCCCGCATTCGCGGTAAAACAGCGCGTGACCTAAAGATGCCGCGTCAGCGCGCGCCATCTGGCGGCCGCGCAGTTACGCGTGAGTTGGTGCCCAGAAGAGGACTCGAACCTCCACGGTGTTACCCGCTAGTACCTGAAACTAGTGCGTCTACCAATTCCGCCATCTGGGCAGATGGGGCCCCTCGCGAGAGAGGATTCCAAGGCGGCGGGGTGTAGGGGACAGGCGCGGCAGCGTCAACTTTTGCAGCCTGCCGGCCCGCCCGCGCCGCGCCCCGCTTGACTGCCGCCCCGGCGCCCGCCGCCACTACGCGCCGCCAACGCACAACGGAGCCGCGCCCATGACCGCCTTCATCGTCTTCATCCGCGAACGCATCCGCGATCCTGAACCGATCGCGACCTACAACACGCTCTCTGGCCCCTCGCTCGCCGGCCACAAGGCCACGCCCCTCGTGGTCTATGGCAAGCACGAGACGCTCGAAGGCGCCCCGATCGACGGCGCCGTCATCCTCTCCTTTCCGACGATGGATGAAGCCCGCGCCTGGTACGACGGCGACGGCTACAAAGCCGCGCGCCAGCACCGCTTCAAAGGCGCCGACTATCGCGTCTTCATCACCGAAGGCCTGGGCTAGCGCGCGCCTCTAGCGCCTCGCGCCGGGGCGGCTTAGAAACCGCCCCCGATGACACGAAAGCTTTCTCTCACCGTCGACGGGCGGAACGTCGCGGTGTTTCTGCACAAGGGCGATCTGCCGGCCGATGTGCGGTTCAACGGCGCGATCGCGGTCGATAGCGAAACCATGGGCCTCTCGCTGATGCGCGACCGGCTTTGCCTGGTGCAGCTTTCGGACGGCGGCGGCGAGGCCCACCTCGTCCAGCTCGATCGCGGCGCCTACGCCGCGCCGAACTTGAAGCGCGTGCTCACCGATCCCGCGCACCTCAAGATCTTCCACTTCGCGCGTTTCGATGTGGCGATGTTCCAGCGCGACCTCGGCGTCGCCACCGCGCCGCTCTACTGCACCAAGATCGCCTCCAAGCTCGCGCGCACCTACACCGATCGCCACGGCCTAAAGGACATCGTCAAAGAGCTGCTCTCGCGCGATGTCTCGAAAGAGCAGCAATCGAGCGATTGGGGCGCAGAGACTTTGTCGGACGCGCAGCTCTCCTACGCCGCCGCCGACGTGGTTCATCTCCACGCCCTGAAAGACAAGCTCGACGTCATGCTCGCGCGCGAAGGCCGCACGAGCCTTGCGCAAGCCTGCTTCGACTTTCTTCCCGCCCGCGTCGCGCTCGATCTGATGGGCTGGGAAGAAACCGACATTTTCGCGCACAGCTAGCGCGCGCGCTGGTGCGCGTTAGCGCACGCCGGGGTTCACGCCGCGCTGGATTTGCGATTGGCCCGTGCCGCTGCCGCGCGCATCGACGCCGGGCTGGCCGACCGTATCGACATTGATTACCGCGCTCGCCGCCGGCGGATTGGCAGGCGCAGCGTCGCCTGCTGGCCGCCCGCCCGGCGTGCGCACGCCGTCGCGCACGGTGGTCGATGTGTTCGTGCCGGAATTGCCGCTGCTCCCAGCGTCTCCCGGATTGCCCGTCGTGTCGACGCGGATCACCGCGCGCGTGTTGCCTTGCGCGGGCGACGGCCCGCTCATCGCTTGCTCCTGCGACTGACGCTGCTGGCTGCCTTGCGTAGACGACGAAGCAGGCTGCTGCTCGCTCGACTGCGAACTCGATTGCGATGAACCGCCCTGCTGCGACGAGCTTTGGCCGTTGCTCTCGCGCGAAGCCTGTTCACGCTGCTGCTGGTCGCGTTGTTGTTGGTCGCGCTGCTGTTGGTCACGCTGTTGCTGATCGCGTTGTTGCTGGTCGCGTTGTTGCTGGTCGCGTTGCGATTGCTGCTCGCGCTGGCGCTGCTGATCGGCTTGCGCGTTTGACGACGCGCTCGTCGACGTTCCGGTGCGCGCGCCTTGCGTGCTCGTCGAAGCGCCCGGCGCCGTGCGCAGACTGGAAGCGGCCCCGCCCTGCGTGCTCGTACCTGTGCTCGCGCCCATGCTCGTCGATCCAGGCGCGGTGCGCAGGCTCGCCGCGCCCCCGCCTTGTGTGCTCGTGCTCGTCGCGCCAGGCGCCGTGCGCAAACCCGCCGCGCTCGCGCCGCCCTGCGTTCCCGTTCCGGTGACGGCCGTGCGCGCCGCAGCCGCGCTTGCGCCGCCTTGCGTTTGCGTTCCCGTCACGCCGCCCGGCGCAGTGCGCGCCGCAGCCGCGCTCGCGCCGCCCTGCGTTTGCGTTCCCGTCACGCCGCCCGGCGCGGTGCGCGCCGCCACGGCCGATCCCGCAGCGCCCTGCGTGCCGCCCGGCGTCGCCGTGCGCGCCGCAGCCGCGCTTGCGCCGCCTTGCGTTTGCGTTCCCGTCACGCCGCCCGGCGCAGTGCGCGCCGCAGCTGCCGAGCCGGCCGCGCCTTGCGTGCCGCCCGGCGTCGCCGTGCGCGCCGCAGCAGCGCTCGCGCCGCCCTGTGTCTGCGCACCCGTCACGCCGCCCGGCGCAGTCCGCGCCGCCGCCGCCGATCCCGCAGCGCCTTGCGTTCCGCCCGGCGTGGCTGTGCGCGCGTCTGCGGCGCTTCCGGTCGATGCGCCTGTCCGAAGCGACGACGCATCGCCCGTCGGCCGGCCCGTGCTCGAACTGTCCCCTGACGAACTGGCGCCGGTGCGCAGATCATGCCCGCTCGCGCCGCTCGTCGCGGGCGGCGCGGTCCGCAGCACGTCCATGCGCGTCGGCGCGGTCGTGGTCGTGCTTTGTTGAGCGTTGGCGGCGCCCGCGAGCGCCAAAGCGGCCGCCGCGAGCGTGGACAAAAGATGAGACCGGCGCATGCGCGCTCCTTGGTTTCCCCGTCGGCAAGGCTGAGCTTACCGCCCCCCGCGCCGCGCGCCACTCAAACCGCCCGCCCTATCCCCAGCGGGCCGCCTTGCTTCCGCCCTCGCCCTAGCGCAATCCTCGCGCCGCACGATGACTGCCGCCTACGCCGACCACCGCACCTCCGTCTGGGAGCCGCAGCGCGAAGCCTCGCTCCAGGAGGCGCGGGCGCGCTCGCGGCTGATTTTCCTGCTGCGGCGCGTGTTCGTCGGGCTGGCGGGCTCGGCGCTCGCCTCGGTCTTCGTGTTCATGACCCTCTTCAGCCCGGACGGGCTCTGGGGCCCGGTCTATGGCGGCGCCACGCCGCTGCGGATCATCGCCCCCCGCTTCACCGGCACCAACACCGAGGGCGAGGCCTACCAGCTGACCGCAGACGTCGCCGAGCGTGAAAACTCGGCCACCCGCCTGCTGACGCTTGCGGCGCCTGTGTACCGCACGATCCGCGGCCACACCCTGGTCGCGCCCCGCGGGATCTATGACGAGACGGCAGAAACGATCCAGATGGCCGGCGGCGTCCTCTTCTCCGACGCTTCGGGCAACCGCTTCTCCAGCCCCGGCATGCTGATCAACCTCCGCGAAGGCCACATCCGGGGCGACCAGGGCGTCACCGGCGCCGGCCCGCTTGGCGTGGTGCGCGCGGACGCCTATGAGATTCGCAACAGTGATCGCGCCCTCGTGCTCCGCGGCAACGTCAGCGGCCAGGTGCCTGAAGCGCGTCAGGAACAACCGGGAGCAGCCAACCGATGACGCGGCCCATTCTGGCGCGGTCCCTCTTTCTAGCCGCCGCGCTGGCGGCCGCGGGCGCCGCCCCGGCCTACGCCCAGCTCAGCGAGCAGAACGGCCCCGTCTCCTATAGCGCTGACAATCTTGAGTATTTCGACGCTGAAAAGCGCCTCGTCCTCACCGGCGAAGTCGACATCGTGCAGAACGATGCGCGGCTGCGCGCCAACGAAGTCACGCTCTACTTCGCCAACGCCGGCCAGACCGCCGCGACCGGCCTAGCGTCAGGCGACATCGAGCGCATGATCGCCGTCGGCGAAGTCTACTACGTGCGCCCCACCCAGCAGGCTCGCGGCGATCGCGCCGTCTACGAAACCGCCGCCGACACGGTGACCTTCACCGGCAACGTCGTCGTCGCCGGCGAAGACAACGTGCTCCGCGGCGAAACGATGGTGCTGCGCATCAAGGGCGGCACTTCCACCATGCGCCCGCGTGACGGCCAACGTGTGCGCGGCGTCTTCCGTCCGCGCCAGGAAACGTCCAACTAGACCGCTAAGCGGCTGCGCACGCGCGCGTCGTCATCCTGAAAGCACGGGCGAGGATTATGCCTGAGGGCGCAGCACCCCGATTGGACGCAACGCAGGACGCTTACACGTCCGGCCTCGCGGCAATTCAGATCGGCAAATCCTATCGCGGCCGGCGCGTCGTGAAGGAAGTGTCGCTCTTCCTGCGCCGCGGCGAGATCGTCGGCCTCCTCGGCCCCAACGGCGCGGGCAAGACCACGTGCTTTTACATGATCACAGGCCTCGTGCAGGTCGATCAGGGCCAGATCCTGCTCGACGGCCAGGATGTGACGACGCTGCCGATGTACCAGCGCGCGCGCCTCGGCGTCGGCTATCTGCCGCAAGAACCCTCGATCTTCCGCGGCCTCACGGTCGAGCAGAACGTGATGAGCGTCGTCGAGCTCACCGAGCGCAGCCATTCGCGCCGCAAAGAACTCGTCGATGAATTGCTCGGCGAACTGCGCGTCGATCACCTGCGCGACGCGCCGGCCAATGCGCTCTCCGGCGGCGAGCGCCGCCGCGTCGAGATCGCCCGCGCCCTCGCCGCGCGCCCGAGCTTCATGCTGCTCGATGAGCCCTTCGCCGGCATCGATCCGCTCGCCATCAACGACATCCGCGAACTGATCACGTTCCTGAAGCAGCGCGGCCTTGGGATCCTCATCACCGATCACAACGTCCGCGAAACGCTGCAGATCGTCGATCGCGCCTCGATCATGTACGATGGCGAAGTGCTGTTCGAAGGTACGCCCGACGCGATCCTCAAGAACGAGGCCGTCAAGAAAGTGTATCTCGGCGATCAGTACGCCTAACGCCGCGTTAGCACTTGATTGCAAAGGGCGCTGCGCGCCCCAGCAAATTTCGGGCCGCGCGCCCGGTTTTCACGAAATCCTAACGGCGCCCAGCGCATAGATCGCATCACGGCGCGCGCACCAAAGCAGCGCGCTCAAGGCGGGCAGAAGCCCCGCCGCTCGGGATCTATGGGGCGTATCAGGTGAACCGTCGCAGCAGAATTGCGCGCGCTTTTAGAGCGCAGGGCTAGCGCCGATGGCCATCGCTCCCCGTTTAGAGATGCGCCAGGGCCAGTCCCTGGTGATGACCCCGCAGCTCCAGCAAGCCATCAAGCTGCTGCAGCTCTCCAACATGGAGCTCGCCGAGTTCATCGAAGGCGAACTCGAGCGCAATCCGCTCTTGGAGCGCGTCGAAAACGACCCCGCTGATCGTGAGCGTGAAACCGCCAGCAAAGACGAAGGTCTCTCGTTCGACGAGCACGGCGCAGCGCGCGAAGCCGACATGGACGCTGACATGAGCGCCATGCACCCCGATATGTCCGGCGCCGATCTCGCCGACGCGGGCGCAGCGCCGCTGACCGATTGGTCGAAAGCCTCCTCCGGCAAAAGCCTCGACGACCTCCCCGGCATCGAAGACACGCTGACGAGCGACCTCACGCTCGCCGAACATCTCGACAAGCAACTCTCCGCCGCCGGCGTTACGCCCGTGCAGCGCGTGATCGGCGGCGTGCTGATCGATGCGGTCGATGACTGGGGCTATTGCCGCGTCAACACCGACGAACTCGCCCGCCAGCTCGGCTGCGCGGAAGACGACGTGCTCGGCGTTCTCAAGATCATGCAGGGCTTTGAGCCCACCGGCATCATGGCGCGCGACATGGCCGAGTGCCTCGCGCTCCAGCTCATCGAACGCAAACGCTACGACCCGGCCATGCAGGCGCTCGTCGCCAATCTCGATCTGCTCGCGAAAGGGCAGATGGAGCGGCTGATGCACGTCTGCGAAGTCGATCGCGAAGATCTCGCCGATATGATCGGCGAAATCCGCGCGCTGACGCCCAAGCCCGGCGCCGGGTTCGGCGGCGGCCCCGCGCAAACCGTGATCCCAGACGTGTTCGTGCGCGGCGCGCCCGATGGCTCCTGGGTCGTCGAACTCAACACCGAGACGATGCCGCGCGTGCTGATGAACCAGCGCTATTACGCGACCGTCTCGAAGACCGCGAAGAAAGAGGAAGACAAAGCCTTCCTCACCGAATGCGCCGCGAACGCCTCATGGCTTGTCAAAAGCCTCGATCAGCGCGCCAAGACGATCCTTAAAGTTGCGCGCGAAATCGTGCGTCAGCAGGACGGCTTCTTCGCCTACGGCGTCGCACATCTGCGTCCGCTGAACTTGAAGACCATCGCGACCGCCATCGAGATGCATGAATCGACCGTGAGCCGCGTCACCTCGAACAAGTACATCGCCTCCCCGCGCGGCGTGTTCGAGCTGAAATATTTCTTCACCGCCTCGATCGCGAGCGCCGACGGCGGCGAAAGCCACTCCGCCGAAGCCGTACGCCATCAGATCAAGACGCTCGTCGAAAAAGAAGAACCCGCGCACATTTTGAGCGACGACCGCATCGTCGAAATCCTGCGCAACCAAGGCATCGACATCGCGAGACGCACGGTTGCGAAATATCGCGAAAGCCTCCGCATCCCAAGCAGCGTCGAGCGGAAGCGGAAGCTGGCGAACGGGTTTTAAGCTTCCCCAAAAGTCTCCCTAATTCCGGCCGAAGCCGCGGAGCAGCCTAGAGCCGGAACCCAGGGCTGGTGTCGTGCGTGCGGCTCCTGGGTTCCGGGTCTCCGCTGCGCTTCGCCCTGAATGACCGAGGGACTCGAATTTTCCCACGCCAGATCAAACCTCAGGCGCCCGGACCCCCATCACGCCCCCTTGCATTGACGCATGCGCCGTTCGGCGCGAACACTTGCGCCCGGGCGGGCCTTCTGACGGGGCTCAAAGACCGCCGTCACCAGGCTCTCTAGGCTCAAAATTCAGCCAAGGAGATTGCCTATGCGCGTACAGGTGGCCGGCCGTCACATGGACGTCGGCGAAGCACTTAGAACCCGCATCACCGAAGACCTCACAGCCGGCGTCGAGAAGTATTTCTCGCGCGCCACCGATGCGATGGTCACCGTCGGCAAGAATGGTGTGGGCTTTGAGGTCGATTGCGCGCTCCACCTCGCCTCCGGCATCTCCCTCCAGGCCCACGGCCACGGCGGGGACGCCCACGCCGCCTTCGGCGACGCCCTGGGGAAGATCGAAAAGCGGGTCCGCCGCTACAAATCCCGGCTGAAGAATCATCACACCGGGGCCCGTTCCCCCCTTCCCGCGGAGGACGCATCGGCCTATGTGCTGGCCCCGTTCGAAGATGAAGATGAAGGCGGCGCAATGGACGCGCCGCACGCAAATGGGGCAGCGGCCCAAGAAACCGCCCCTTTGGTCATCGCGGAGACGAAAATCCCGGTAAAAACAATGACCGTGTCGATGGCGGTCCTGCAGCTCGGCCTCGTGGAAGGGCCAGCCCTCCTGTTCCGCAACGCGGCGCATGGCGGGCTGAACCTGGTCTACAGGCGGGCGGACGGGAATGTCGGCTGGGTTGACCCGGAGCGGGCGGCCAGCTGACGGGCCAGCCCACGGGAACTCGCCCGGAACCTTCGGCGTTCGGGCGGCGGAGCGAGAATTTTATGGGCGAAGTCAGAGACTTGGTGCTGAGCGCGGCGGTTCTTCCAAAGATCGCCGCCACCTCCCGCCGCCAAGTGATCCAGATCCTGTCCGAGGCGCTGGCCAGCGCCGCCGGCGTCGATCCGCGCGCAGCCTATGACGCTGTACTGCTGCGCGAGCGTCTGTCGGGCACCGGCGTCGGCGAAGGCGTCGCCATCCCGCACGCCCGCGTGCCGGGCCTCACCCGCCCCGTCGCCGGCTTCGCCCGCCTCGATCCGCCCGTCGATTTCGACGCGCTCGACGGCCGCCCCGCCGACCTCGTCTTCATGCTGATCGCCCCGTCCGACCGGGGCGCCGATCACTTGAAGGCCCTCGCCCGCGTCTCGCGCTTCCTCAAGCGCGCCGACATCCGCGAGCGCCTCCGCGACGCCCGCGGCCTCGAAGACCTCCGCGCCGTCCTAGAAACCCCGCTCCACAGCGACGCCGCTTAGAACGGACCGCCGGCTTCCAGCCGGCTTGCGCTCTGTCAGCCGGCTGGAAGCCGGCGGTCCGATTCAACCGCGCTCCATCACCACCAGCACCGCGCCTTCGCTCACTTGCGCGCCCGCGCTCGCACGCAGCTCCGCGATTTTGCCGGCGAACGGCGCGGTGAGCACGTGCTCCATCTTCATCGCTTCAAGCGTGACGAGCGGCGCGCCGGCTTTCACCGCATCGCCCGCCTTCGCGCTCACCGACACGATCTTCCCCGGCATCGGCGCGCGCACGACATCTTCCGCGATCGCTTCATCGTCCGCGCCTGCGATGCGCGGCGGCGTAAACACGCGCGCGAGCCCGCGATCGAACGCAACAACACGCGCGCCTTCACGCACCACCGTTACCGGCGCAGCGCCCGCACCGACGCGCACGTCATGCACAACGCCCGCGCCGTCCTCCAAGCGCACCACGATCTCCGGCGCCGCGTTCAAGCGAAAGCCCGCCAACGCGCCCCACGGCCCATCGCCTTCGGCAACAAACGCCCGCGCCGCCGCCTGCAACACGCCCGCACTCGCAACGCCCTCGCCCGCGAGCGCATCCAAACGCGCTTCGATAAAGCCCGTATCGATCACACCGCCGACGAAATCGCGCTCCGCCAGCGTGCGCGCGAGAAACGCTGCGTTCGTCTTCACCGGCGCCACCTCGACCGCAGCGCACGCCGCCGCCAGCGCGCCCGCCGCCTCCGCGCGCGTGGGCGCATGCGCGATGATCTTCGCAATCATCGGATCGTAAAACGGCGTCACCGCATCGCCTTCATCGACGCCCGCATCGACGCGCACACCCGCCGGCAATTTCAAATGCGACAGCACGCCGGTCGACGGCAAAAAACCAGTCGCGGGATTTTCTGCGTAGAGCCGCGCCTCCATCGCCCAGCCATTCCTAGAAATCTCCGCCTGCGCCAGCGGCAGCTTCTCGCCGCTCGCGACGCGCAATTGCCACTCGACGAGATCGACGCCCGTGATCGCCTCCGTCACCGGATGCTCGACTTGCAGGCGCGTGTTCATTTCCATGAACCAGATGCGATCCGCGCGCAGCCCATCGCGCGCATCGGCGATGAACTCCACCGTCCCCGCGCCCACATACCCAACCGCCGCCGCCGCTTTCACCGCAGCGCCACACACCGCCGCGCGCGTCGCTTCGTCCATGCCCGGCGCGGGCGCTTCTTCGATCACTTTCTGGTGGCGGCGCTGCAGCGAACAATCGCGCTCGAACAAATGCACCACGCCCCCATGCGCATCCGCGAACACCTGCACCTCGATATGCCGCGGCCGCTGCACATACGTCTCAAGCAAAACGCGATCGTCGCCGAACGCCGCTTTCGCTTCGCGTTGCGCAGCGCCAAGCGCCGCCGCGAAATCGCCCGCGCGCTCCACTTTGCGCATGCCTTTGCCGCCGCCGCCCGCAACCGCCTTGATCAGCACCGGATAGCCGATCGCGTCCGCTTCTTTCGCGAGCCGCGCCGCGCTTTGATCTTCGCCGAGATAGCCAGGCGTCACCGGCACGCCCGCCTCGGCCATGCGTTTCTTCGCGGCGTCCTTCAAACCCATCGCGCGAATCGCGGCCGGCGGGGGCCCGACCCAGATCAGCCCCGCCTTCGCCACCGCTTCCGCAAACGCCGCGTTCTCCGACAAGAACCCGTAACCCGGATGGATCGCCTCGGCGCCGCTCGCTTTCGCCGCCGCGATGATCTTCTCACCGACGAGATAGCTTTCGCGCGCAGGCGACGCGCCGATATGCACGGCCTCATCGGCCTCGCGCACATGCTTTGCGCCCGCATCCGCATCGGCATAGACCGCGACCGCGCGCACGCCCAAGCGCCGCGCCGTGCGGATGATCCGGCACGCAATCTCGCCGCGATTTGCGATCAGAACGGAACGGATCATACTGCTCGGCTCATACTGCTCTCTGGGCTTTTATTTTTGCGAGGCGCGATGCGCTCTTATTCACGCTTTGCCGCCGCCGCGCTAGCTGCCGCCACGCTCGCCGCGTGCGGCCAGAGCCGCGCGCCCGAACCCGAGCCGCAAACCGCGCCCGCAAGCGGCGTCGTCTCCATCCGCCCCGGCGAAGTCGCGCTGCTGTGCGACGCGATCAACGCCCCCACCATCCTCACCGCGACCGAGCCGGACGCGACGGGCGTCTTCACATTGCGCGAATACGACAAAGCCAACAACGGCGATCTGACACGCGAGCGCCGGGCGCGCTGGGGGCAAGAAGAAGGCGCCGCCGGCTCGCGCATCCGCGCGATGACCGACGAGAGCGGCGCGATGATCGCATCCGTCCGTTGGCTCAACGAAGGCATGCTGGAAGACGCGAGCGCCGCCTACACGCCGCCGCTGGTCGGCGTGCAACTCGAAGGCGGCCCCTCGCTCGATTGCCGCTGGTATGCGCGCACGCGCGCCCTCGGCTTCACCGGCCAGCGCAGCTTCGTCGTCGCTGAAGATTCCGACGGCGATCTCATCTATCGCAGCTTCGATTTCTCAAACGCCGCGCGCGCCCAACGCGTCGAACTCGACGGCGCCCAGCGCACCACCACGTTCAACGTCGAAGTCCGCGACGGCCGCGAAATGACCCGCCCCGACGTGACGCAATTCGAATTCGACAATCAGGGGATCACCTACCGCGTCTTCACCGCCGCCAACGCGCCCCCGGCTTTGTCCGTGCTCCGCGGCGAAGCCATCACGCAAAGCGACACGATCACTGCATATCAGGCGCCGCCGGCTGTGGCGGAGTAGCTAATGAAAATCTGGTCGGCGCCCGCCGTTGCGCTACTCGCCATCATGTTGGGATGCGCGCAACCGGCTGCAGATGTGGCCGAGGGATCTATGCGACCTCAGCCAAGCTATGTCGCCATGCGATGCATCGACGACAGCCGATCACTCCCGGACAATTGGCGCTTTGAGCCGGCGCATCCCGCTGAACTTGGACTACCGCGAGCGGGTTTTCTTGAAACCAGCGATGGTGGCGACGACTCGATCTTCGTTGAGCTTCGGGTCTGTACGCCCACAAATGAGTTTGCAGAAAACCAAAACCCATGCCGCAAGGTGGCGCGCCTTACAGAGATGACAGGCGCCGCCCGCCCTGTGGGCCGACATTCGATCCACGCCGGTCCCGAGTTTGTTGTGTTCGGAGAAGGTCAAGAGTTCGTCGCCGAATGCACGGAGGATTTAGAACAACGGTTGAGGTGCCGGCTTTGGCGCGCGAGTGACAGCGGCACGTTTGGTGTATTGGCGCGCACCACTGACGTTTCTGAGAACGAACTCGCAAGCGCTTCTGCCGTCCTTGAGCCCTTTCTATCGACCTCCGCCGCGCGATGCGTTGCGAACACGGCGGAATGACATCAAACGCACGACCGGATTCCGCTCTTCCCGTGAGGGGCAGAGGATTAGGACAGGGCGCGCAGCGCAACGCCCAAACACCCCACGCCAACAACACCTCCGTCATTCCGGACGCGCGCAGCGCGATCCGGAACCCAGGGGCAAACGCAGCGACCGCGACCCCTGGGTTCCGGGTCTCCGCTTCGCTCCGCCCGGAATGACGATGTAAGAGATTGCTTCGCGATGCGGCCAGCCGGGGATCACATGCCAGACGCCTTCATCAGCTACGCGCATCAAGACAAGGCCTTCGCGGACGGTCGCGGCCTCGAGTGGTTCTTTAAGAACAAAATGCCGGAAATAACTTACTGGCGGGATCACCGCATCGGCGCTGGCAGCGTCTGGGCTGAGGACATTCGCGACAACTTGCTCTCAGCGAAGTGCGTAGTCGTGATCTGGAGTCAGAACAGCTGGAACTCGCCGTGGGTTCGGCAGGAAGCGTTCTACGGCTATATGCGCGGCATTCTCGTACCCATGCGCGTTGACGACGTTGTGTTGGAGCCGCCGTTCAACAGCATCCAAACGGTACGCAACGACACGCGAGGATACGAAGCAATGGTGAGCGCGGTACGCGCCAAAGTCGCCGCGTAGCGCAGTCCCCCTCACCCTGCCCTCTCCCCCTCAAGGGGGAGAGGGTTCAAGCGCCTACATCCGAAACACCCCGAACGTCGTCGCCTCGACCGGCGCGTTGAGCGCAGCGCCCAGCGCGAGCCCCAACACATC
>Ga0268299_1003428_pt1 | contig 14634 bp, 14 predicted proteins | sample NOBtaG_FD_193484 | JGI IMG/M metagenome (GOLD analysis project Ga0268299, IMG submission 193484) | Activated sludge microbial communities from bioreactor in Nijmegen, Gelderland, Netherland - NOB reactor | ecosystem: Engineered > Bioreactor > Aerobic > Activated sludge | place: Netherlands...
TGGTCAACGCAGGTCAGCGAAGGTCGCCGCTGGTGCGCAGACGCCGGGCGAGCACGTCGAGCACCGCGGGGGAGTTGTAGCTGCCGTCGAGGACGCGCGTGCGCAGCTCGAGCATGCGCTCGGCGCTGAGCGCGCCCTCGTCCTCGGTGCGGGCCACGAGGGCACGCGCCGCCGGGGACAAGTCGAGCACGTCCCGGTGCCCGCTGAGGGTGGCCTCAGTGGCGCGGGACGACACGTCATCGCTCACGCGAGCGACGGGGGAACTGGGTCGGGCCGGGGCCGCACCCTCGATTCGGGGACGGTTCGGGCCGCTGGGCTGGATCGTCATGGTAAGCCTCCTATGGGTCGCAGTATCGGCAGGGCCGACAGCGACTTAACCGGCAAGATCAGCCGGCCTGCCCGAGGACCTTTCGGGTGAGGGTGAGGCCGTACCCGGCGCGTTCCGGACCGCGGAACCGGGGGGCGGGGCTGTTGAGGTCACGGGAGGCGTTGCGGCGGGCCCGGAACATCTCGGACTCGAGGGCCGCCTGGGACACCTGGCTGCGCTCGAGGGCCTGCACCATCTGGCGGATGATCGAGGCGTGCTCGGCGGCCGAGAGGCCGGCCAGGTCGAGCTCGCTGACCAGGTCCTCGGTGGCGCAGAGCGAGGCCTCGCGCTCCCCCATGCCCACCAGCAGGGCATCGATGTCGGCGGCCGCGACGGCGCTGCGCAGCGCCTCGTCGGCCTGGGCCAGGCGCTCGCAGATGCTGCGGGCATAGTCGGCCATGATCGCGCCGCGGGTCTGGACGAGCGTCATCGGGTCGCTCCGGGGGCTGCCTGCTGGATGGCGGTGAAGGCCTCGCGCAGTTCGCGGATCATCGCGATCACACGGTCGAGACGCTGCACGTCGGGCTTGAGGCCGAACGAGGAGAGCTCGCGCAGGAAGTAGGCGTACAGGCCGCTGAGCTGGCTGGCCACCTGCCCACCGCGTTCGCGGTCGAGCGTGGCGAGCAGCTCGGCGATCGAGTCACGGGCCCGCGAGAGTTCGGTGTGCCGGGCCTCCAGGTTCTGCGCCACCACGGCCTGGCGCGCGCGCAGCAGGCTGGTGAGCAGGTGATCGTAGACGAGCACCACGAGCTCACCGGGCGTCGCCGACAACACCGCGGTCTCGCGGTAGCGGTCGCCTCGTCGTGCGGTCGTGGGGGAAGTCGTGTAGGACATCGGGGGCTCGTAGGGGGACACGCTCAGTATCGGCAGGTGGGCGACGGAAATGAGACGTGAGGAGCGTGGCGCGAGGGCGCGTGACAGTGTGTGGGGGAAGCGTGAGAGGGGAGATACGAGGCGATGGTCCGCGACTCGTGTCTCCCCTCTCACCGTCAGCCCCGTCTCGCCTCACCGGCAGGTCTCACAACGTGCGTCGTACTTCCGGCGGCGCACATCACCCGGCCCGCGTTACGACGCGGCGCGTCCCGCCGCGATCGCATTCAGCGACGTCACCTGTGACGTGAGCCACGAACTCTGCGCCTGGAACTGCGAGAGCAGCGTCTCCATCCGCGTGAAGTCCGCCACCAGCGTGGCGCGGCGCCGTTCGAGGCGGCTGAGGATATCGAGCTCGCGCTTCTCGAGTGCGGCGATGCGCGTGCGCGCCGACTGCGTCTGCAGCGCAGCCGCACCACCCTCGGTCGACAGCACCGCGTCGGCGCTGGTGCTCAGCGAGCCGGCGAGGCCGCGCGTGTACCGCACCTCCGACGTCGCGCTGTCGTCGGTGCCGGTGTAGCGGATCACGAGGCCCTGCAGCGAGGTCAGCAGCTGGCCGGCACCCGTCATCGCCTCGCCATCGAGCGTGCCGAGGGCGTCGAGTCCGGTGTCGTGCGCCTGCGCCGCGAGGCCGAGCTGCGTGGCCGGGTTCTCGGCGCCCGGATCCGTATAGGAGACCGTGAAGCCGCCGATCGAGCCGAAGTCGGTGCTGGTGAGCCGCAGCGCACCCCCCTCCACCGCGGCCACCACCCCGACGTTGTGTTCCGTGAACGCCGCCGAGAGCTTGGCCGCGAGGATCGCCGGGGTGTCGCCGTTGGCGAGGACCACGGTGGCCGACGCACCGGAGGCCTCGGACGTGACCGTCATCGAGGCCGGAGTACCACCGGCGGCGTAGCTGGCGAACGCCGTGCCGAGCACGCTGCTGCGCGTGGCCGCACGGGTGACGACGAGGTTGGAGATGGCGGAAGGTGTGACCGACGCCGAGCCGACGTATTGCACGTTGGCGTTGGACGCCGTGCCGGCCGACATGAACAGGGCCTCGACGGCGAGCGGATCGCGCTCGAGCGCGGCGCGGAACGCGGTCGCGTCGAGGCGGAGCGTGCCGTCCTTCTGCAGCGAGAGCCCGACGTTGCTGGCACGCGTGTACTGCGCGCCCACCCCCAGGCCCACCTGCTCCGAGATCAGGATGCCCTTCATGGCACCCAGCACCGAGCGCGCGCTGCTGGAGTACGGCAGGCGTCCGTCGGTCTTGGTCTCGGCGGCGATCGCGGCGGAGAGCTCGTTGTACGCGGTGGCGAACGCCGTGGCGGCGGTGACGGCCGCGTCGCGCTGGGCGGCGATGACCACGTCGAACGGCGCGCCGGCTTCCTCGCCGGTGATGTTGAGCGTGGCACCGCCCACGGCGCCGGCGAGCGTGTTGCTGCGCGAGGTGATCAGCGCGCCGTCCACGCGCACCCGCGCGTCCTCGCCGGCGGTGAGGCGACGCACCCGCCCGAACACGGTGCTGGTCGCGCCGAAGTCGAGCGTGCCGCCCGACTGCAGGCCGGCCGAGAGGTTGAGCGAGAGCCGCGAGTCGCCGCCGACGCTGTCGGTGAAGCGGAGCTGGCCGTTGACGATCGAGGCGCTCACGTCGCGCCCGGGCGCGAACGCGGATTCGAGGGCATCGAGCAGGTCATCGACGGTGTCGGTGCCGCTCACGGTGTACGAGTAGCTCACCGCCGCCCCGGCCCCGTCGGTGCCCGACACGGAGATCACGTCGCCGGCCTGCAGGCCCGCAGCGGATCCGACGCCGAGGTCGGTGAGCTGCGTGCTGCCGGTGGCAGTGGCGCCGCCGAATCCCGTGAGCGCGGCACCGAACGTCACCGCCTGGGTGACGTTGCTGCTGCGGCCGCCCACGCGCATGCCGAGGGCCTCGAGCACGAGATCCGCGCCCGGGGACCCGTCGCCGGCGACGGAGCCGGAGATCGCGAGGCGCGACCAGGTGGTGCTGCCTTCGACCTCGGTCTCGATCGCCGCCGCATTGGGGCTGAGGGCGTTGATGCGCGCCACGATCTGCGCGAGCGAGTCGTTCTCGAGGTCCACCGTGAGCGTGCGGCCGTTCACGAGGATGGTCGCTGGCGACGGCGACACGCTGATGCCGAGCGCGGCGGCCGTGGCGAGTGTGGTGGACGAGAGCCGCATCGAGCGGACCTTGCCGTCGGCACCCGTGTTGAGCGTGCGGCTGCTGTCCACGAAGCCCAAGGCCTCGAGGGTGCTGGTGCTGCCGGCGCCGGACCGGTCGTCGGCGAGCTCGATGCCGCGCGCCCCGGTGGACTCGGCCGAGAGCACGAGGCGCGTGGCGCCGTTGGCGGAGCTCAGCGTGGCCGAGACGCGCGAGGGGGCGGCACCCGTGTTCACCGCGTTGATCTTGTCGCGGACGCGGATGAGCGAGTCGGTGGCCTCGATGGTGACCGAGGCGCCGTTGATGGAGAAGCGACCGGTGAGGCCGAGGGCGGCCGCCGGGTCGGCGACCCCCATGCCCGTGAGCTTCTCGGCCTGCGCGAGGTTCTCGACCTCCACACTGTATCGGCCGGCCGCGGCCGTGGCCACCGAGGAGACCGTGGCGAGGGCACGTCCGCTGGCCGTGTTGCCCACCGTGGAGGTGCGCGAGCGGAACGCCGAGCCGTCCTTGAGGGTGGCCAGCGCGTCGCGCGCCTTGGTGAGCGACGTGGTGAGGGCGGCCCAGCCTTCGATGCGCCGGTTCTCGGCGCCGAGGGCGGTGCTCACGGGCGTCAGGGCGCGCGCGGTCTCGACCTCGATGATCTGGTCGACGAGGTCGCGCCATTGGATGCCGCTGGCCAGGCCTTGGAACGAGCCGATGGGTGTCGTCACGGGAGTACTCCGGTATGGCCGTCATCCCGCACCGCCGAACGACTGTTCGGCGATGCGGGACGCGGGTCAAGCAGTGGCCGGGGCGCGGGCGGCGGGATCGCCACCCCCGTCCGGTCCGAGTGGATCAACCACGAAGCAGCTGCAGGATGCCCTGCGCCGACTGGTTCGCCTGCGCCAGCATCGCGGTGCCGGCCTGCGAGAGGATCTGGTTCTTGGAGAACTTGGTCATCTCCTCCGCCATGTCGACGTCGCGGATGACCGACTCGGCCGCCGCGAAGTTGTTGATCTGGGCGCGCACGCTGTCGAGGGCGTACGAGATACGGTTCTGCGCCGCACCGACTTCGCCGATCGCCGCGTTGACGACGCCGAAGGCGCTGTCGAGGACGGTCAGCGCCGCCTGCGAGTCCGCACGCGTCGCCAGCGTCGAGGCCGTGATGCCGAGGGCGGCCACGTCCACGTCGATGTTGCTGAGCGAGATGTTGTCGTCGGTGGTGTAGGCGCCCGACGAGCGGACCATGAACGAGCCACCGTCCGTGCCGGCGGCGACGACGATCACACCGCGACCCGCGACCGCGTCGGCATCGAAGCCGGCGCCCGTCTCGAGCGTGAGGCCGAACGCGTCGAAGCTGACGGTCTGGCGGCCGTCGGCGACGGTCACGGTCTGCGTCTGCGAGCCGATCGTGGCCGTGAGCTGGCCCGCGGCGGCGACGGAGAGCGTGTAGGTGCCGGCAGCGGTGCCGTTGATGCGGGCCTCGTGCACGCCGTTGGCGGCGCTGAGGGCCGTGGAGGTGCCGACCGCGGTGTTGACCGTGTTGCCGAAGTTGCCGTTGAGCAGCGTCTTGCCCTGGAACTTCGTGGTCGCCGTGATCATGCCGATCTCGGTGCGCAGCGCGGCGAACTCCGCCTGGATCGCCGTGCGGCCGGCCGTGTCGGTGTTGTCCGACGCCGACTGCGTGGCGAGCTCCTTCATGCGCTCCAGGATCTTGCCGACGGTCTGCAGGCCACCTTCCGCGACGGAGAGCAGCGAGTTCGCCTGCTCGGCGTTCTTCGCGGCCTGCGAGAGCGCGCGCGTGTCGGCGCGCAGCTTGTTCGCGATGCCCAGGCCGGCGGCGTCATCGCCCGCCTTGTTGATGCGGAAGCCGGACGAGAGCTTCGCCATCGAGCCACCGACGTCCGCGTTCACGCGGCTCAGGTTGCGCGACGCTTCGTTCGCCGCGACGTTCGTGTTGATACGCATTGCTGGTGTTCCTCCCTTGGAACGGTATGTGGAGCGTCCGTGCTCCGTTTCGTGACGGGCCGATGCCCGTCGTCGACTTCAAGGTTCAGTGTCGTCGGGTCAGGGCAGGACTTGAGCCGTCGTCACGAAGGGCGACTCGATCACCGCCTTCGCGCCGAAGCGCGCATCGCTCAGCACGAGCTGCCGGCCGCGCCGCGACGGCAACGCGATGGCCACCGGGCCCTGCAGGTTCATCGTCATCGGCTCACCCGGCGTCATCGGCAGCGTGACGATCGCGAACACCGCGACCTCGGTCGCCGTCTGCGCATCGAGGGTCGCGAGGTCATGGGCCGAGAGCTCCACCGCGAAGCCCGGGAACGACTCGAACGGGTCGGCGAGCAGGAACGCGAGCGCCGGATGGTCGAGCGCGTGCAACCACATCCAGCCCGGGCGGCCGGCATCCACCAGCACCCACTTGCGGCAGGTGGCGAAACCGAACAGCCCGTCGGGGAACTCAAGGATGGCCTCGTCGCTCACCATCACGTCGCCGAGCAACGCGGACTGCAGGCGACGACGACGCATCTTGGGCGAGCGCGCGCGCTGCGAGACGGAGACCGGCACCGGATGCGCCAGTGCGAACGAACGGGAGACTGCGGCCGGGGCGGTCATCAGAGGTAGTCGGCGAGGTTGAGGGCGAGGACCTTGCTGCTGGCGAGCAGGGCGGACTGATAGGCGTTCTGGCGCTGGATGAGGTCGACGGCGGCCTGCTCGACGTCCACGTCCATCACCGAGGAGCGGAAGACCTGGAGGCTGCCCTCGAAGGCATCGAGGTTGGCGGCCACGAGATCGAGCGTGTTGGAGCGCGCACCGAGCGACCCGATGCGTTCCTGGAGATGATTGAAGGCCGACGTGAGGTCGCGGCCGATGGTCTGGAGGGCGGTCGGCGCCGTGGGCGGACCGGAGAGCTCGGCCGCGAGGTCGCGCAGCGCGTCGAGCACGCCGCTGTCGATGAACAGCGTCGCGCCGTCGTCGGTGGGCACGACCGTGCGACCGGAATCCACCTCGAGCGCGCGGTCACCGTCGGCCCCGGTGGTCGTGTAGTTCAGCGTGGTCCCGCTGCCGGTGCGGTCGAACGGACGTTCCGTGGCGCGATGCCCGCCGAACAGGTACTCGCCCTCGACCATCGTGTTGCCCAGCGCGATGACTTCCTCGAACAGTCCCTGCGCCTCGGCCGCGATCGCGGCGCGTGCCGTCGCGTCCACCGTGCCGGTGTTGGCGGCGACCGTGAGTTCCTGGGCGCGGGTCATGATGAGCGAGACCTGGTCCATCACCTCGTCCTGCACCGCGAGCCGCTGCTTGGCGGATTCGAGCCCCCGACGGTGCTGCGTGATCGCGCGGAGGCGGCCGTCGGTGGCCATCACGTCGCGCGCGCCCACCGGGTCCTGCGAGGCGGCGGTGATCTTCTTGCCCGTGGTGAGCCGTGCCTGCGCCTGCGCCAACGCCGATGCGGTGGTCTGCAGTGCCGACAGCTGGTCGCGCACAAGGAGGTTGCTGGTGACACGCATTCGGGACCTCTGGGGTGCCGAGGAGGGACGGAATCGCTACCTTCACTTCCGGGGCGCGTGTCCGGGTGGGAAGTTCCCCCCTCCCGGACACACGTTCCTGTCATCAGTGTCGGTCGCCTCGGCTGCCACTTGAGCAGTGCCGGGTACTCCCTTTCCGGGGCACTGCCACCGTCCCCTCGCCCCACGCATGGCCCAGATCCTGTTCGTCGACGACGACCCGACGGTCGGCGCGATCCTCCACGACACGCTCTTCCGGATGGGCCACCAGCCCTTCGGCGCCTCGAACATCCCCGAGGCGCTCGGCGTGCTCCAGCGCGAGTCGCTCGACCTCATCATCCTCGACCACCGGATGCCGGGCATGACCGGGCTGGAGTTCCTCGAGTACCTGCGCGAGGAGGGCGTCGAGGTCCCGGTCATCATGCTCACGGGGCACGGGTCGATCGAACACGCCGTGGCGGCGATCAAGGCCGGTGCGGTGGACTACATCACCAAGCCGGTGCGCGCGGACCAGCTCGAGGTGGCGGTGTCGGCGGCCCTGGAGCTCGCACGGCTCCGGCGCGAGAACGAGCACCTGCGCCGCGAGGTCATGGCCCTGCGCCATGAGCGCCAGATCATCGGCGACTCGCCGCAGATGCGGCAGCTGCTGCACGTGATCGCCACCGCCGCCCCCACCCGCGCCACCGTGCTGCTGCAGGGGGAGTCGGGCACCGGCAAGGAGCTCGCCGCCCGGGCCATCCACGAGGAGAGCCCGCGCCGCGACCGGCCGTTCATCCAGCTCAACTGCGCGGCCATCCCCGAGAACCTGATCGAGTCGGCACTGTTCGGGCACGAGAAGGGCGCCTTCACCGGCGCGCTCAAGCGCGTGGAGGGCGCGTTCGAACGGGCCGACGGCGGCACACTGCTGCTCGACGAGATCTCGGAGATGCGGCTCGACCTGCAGTCCAAGCTGCTGCGCGTGCTGCAGGAGCAGCGGTTCGAACGCGTCGGCGGCACCAGCCCGCTCAGCGTGGACGTGCGCATCATCGCGACCACCAATCGCGACCTGGCCGTGGAGGCGCACGACGGGCGGTTCCGGCAGGACCTCTTCTATAGACTGTCGGTCATCCCCATCCGCATCCCGCCGCTGCGCGAGCGCAAGGACGACATCCCGCTGCTGGCGTTCCGCTTCGCCGTGAACTCCGCCAAGGAGGTCGGCCGCGCCTTCGAGGGGCTCTCCCCGGCGACCGTGCAACTGCTTCAGGACTACGACTGGCCCGGCAACGTGCGCGAGCTGCAGCACGCCATCGAGCGGGCGGTGATCCTGGCCAACGACGCGATCCTGCAGCCGCATCACTTCGACGCGGCCCGCTTCGGGCTGGTCGCCGGCGGGGGCGGCCCCACGCCGATGCGCGGCACACCACTCGTGCGCGCCATCTCCACACCCGCCGCGACCGCCGCCGCACCGGCGGATCCCGATGGCATCTGGCTGCCGTCACTCGACACCGTGCAGGCGGAGACGCTGCTCATCCAGGCCGCACTGGAGCGCGCCGAGGGCAACCGCACCAAGGCGGCACAGCTGCTCAACATGAGCGTGCGCACGTTGCGCCATAAGCTGAACGCCAACGGCAAGGACGAGTAGCGCCGCTCGCGTCGGGAAATCCCGCACGCACTATGTGAGCTTCGTTACACTGAAGCGTTTAGCGACGGACGTCCAAGTCGATACTTGAGGAGTAACCTTTTCCCGGGGAACTCCCAGCAATGTTTCGTCTTGGCAAGCCGAAGGACCTTGAGCGTAGCTACGCCGCCGGCACCAAGCTCGTCACTGATCCAGCTGTAAGGGAACGCATTGCGTTCATCGGCCTCACGACCGAAGACCTCGGCGTCGTCCAGGCCTGGCGCGACGCCGCGAGTGCGTCGCTCGATCAACTGGTGGACGAGTTCTACGCACACATCGGCGGCACCGCCGCCACCCAGGCGATCCTGAAGCAGCACACCACCATCGAGCGCCAGCGCCCGATGCTCAAGCGCTACATCTCGACCATGTTCGAGGGGCGCATCGACGACGCGTACGTCGCCGGCCGCCGTCACGTGGGCGCGATCCACGACCGCATCGACCTCGATTCGAACTGGTACGTCGGCATGTACGAGGTGATCCGGCGCGTGCTCGACCAGGCGGTGGTCGCGGCGGGCGCGACGGAACGCGAGCAGCGACGGTTCGCGGCCGCGCTCTCCCGCCTCATCCAGGTGGACATCGGCCTGGTGATCACCGCCCTCACCGACAGCCGCCGCGCGCGCATCGAGGCCGAGGCGAGCAAGGCGGAGCAGTTCGTGGACGGGCTGGGCAGCACGCTGGCCAAGGTCGCCGAGCGTGACCTCACTGCCACGTACCCCGGGACACCGCCGGATCGGTTCGTGGCCGTGGTGGAGTCGCTTGAGGTCGCGTTGCACGGCCTCCGCGACACGCTCTCGGAAGTCTCGTCGAGTGCGGCCGAGGTGACCTCGGCCGCGACCTCGGTGGAACTGAGTGGTGGCGAGCTCTCGCAGGCCGCGATGGAGCAGGCGTCGGCGATCGAGGAAGTCGGGGCAGCCGTGCACGAGCTCGAGTCGCAGTCGACGCAGACCGCCTCGCGGGCGCGCGACGCGCAGCAGCTCACCGCCGAGGGCGCCGCGGCCGCGCAGTCGGGTGACTCCCGCATGCGCGACCTGCAGAGCGCACTCGCGCGGATCGACGAGACGAGCGCGAAGATGGCGACGATCGTGAAGTCGATCGATGCGATCGCGTTCCAGACCAACCTGCTGGCACTGAACGCGGCGGTCGAGGCCGCTCGCGCCGGCGACGCGGGGCGCGGGTTCGCGGTGGTTGCGGACGAGGTCCGTGCCCTCGCATTGCGCTGCGCCGAGGCGGCGCGGACGACGACGGACCTGATCACCACGGCGCGCGGCGAATCCACCGACGGTGTGGCCATCGGCCGCGACGTCTCCACGCACCTGGCATCGGTCTCGGCGTCGGTGCAGGGCGTGCGCCAGGTGATGGACGAACTCGTGGGGGCCGCAGCGCAGCAGCGTGTCGGTCTCTCGGAGATCTCGGGCTCGATGGCGCGTATCTCGGACACGACGTCGCGCGTGGCGGCGTCGGCGGAGGAGAGCGCGGCGGCCGCCACCGAGCTCAATGGACAGGCGCGGTCGCTCGATGCGATGCTTGCCGCGTTCACCTTGGCCGAGCGTCGCCTGCACCCCGAACCGGGTCGCCAGAAGCGGCAAACAACGTCCCCGCGGCAAGAACTGCCGGGTGCACCGGCCTGGCAAAAGCGGGGTTCGAAGCTGCACGCGAACTGACGTAGCACGTTTCACAGCAATCACTTGACAGGGCGGCGACCGGCGAGGTCGTCGCCCTGTTCTGCGTGGCCCATGGCCTGCCTTATGGATGGCCAGCGGAAGGTGCGCCCGGCAAAGTCGCCGGTCCCCTCCCCTCCCTTGGACCACCTGCAGGACCTGGAGTACCGATGCTCTTCGGCTTCGTGGATCGCACGACCACTGCGACAACGCTCAAGACGGCGCTTGATGAGAATCAGGCGCGTGTCCGCGGCATCCAGTCCCGTGTCGCCCGCGCCTCGCTCAACGGCGACGGCTTTGCGTTGTCGGCGGCGGGCCAAGGCCCACGCGTGCCCGGCGATGGTGTGACGGGACCGGTGGATGTCGAAGCCGAGATGGCGGCGCTCGCCGACGAGCAGCTGCGCTTTGAAGCCACCGCCAAGCTGTTGGAGAAGGCGTATGCCTCGCTCCGCAGCGCGATCCGCGACCGATAAGGAGCGCTGACCTGTGCCCAAACTCTCCGGCAACCTGCCCCCGATGCTCCCGTTCGCGGGCCGTACCCCTGAGCGCCTGACCCCGGCGCCGTTCCAGGGCCTCGCCACCGCCGCGAGCGGTCTGTCTGCGCAGCGCCTGCGCATGGAGATCGCGACGGCGAACCTGGCGAACGCCGAAACCACGCGCACCGCCGAGGGCGGCGCCTACCAACGGAGGTTCGTGACGATGGAAGCGATGCCCGCATACGGCCCGGCCCCGCAGGCGATGGGTGACTACGCCCCGAGCGAAGGCGGTGTGCGCGTGACCGGCGTCGCGAAGGACACGACGGAAGGCGCGACGATCTACGACCCGACGCACCCGCATGCCGACGCCCGCGGCTACGTGACGCTGCCGAACGTGGACCCCACGCAGGAGATCGTGACGCTGATGGAAGCCCGCCGCCTCTACGACGCCAACGCCACGGCATTCGCGGCCACCAAGGCGATGCTGCGCCGCGCGATCGACATCTGAGGTAGCGCACCCGGACTCCCGCATCCCGCATCACCCGCATCCCGCATCCCCACCCGCGTCCCGTAGCGTCGGTCACCCCGCATCCCGTTCCCAATGCAGCCCGTCAACCGCTCCCCATACGGCCTCCCCGCCCCCGCATCCCGCAACGTCCCCCCGACGTTCCCGACGCGCACGCAACCGCAGGCCCTTCCGCTTCCTCCCGCCACTGTCCCCGCCAAGTCGGAGGAGCCACAGAGCCTCCGCCCCCCCAAAGGCACCGACCCGGAGCTCTGGAAGGTCCTCACCGCCGACGAACGCGCCTTCTTCGCCCGCGATGAGGCCATGGGTCCCTTGAGCTACGGCTCCCGCATCGCCTCGCAGCCCAGCCTGCCCGCGCGCGGCGGTCGCCTCAACCTCCGCGGCTGACCGTCATGACCTCCCCGATCGGTTCCCTCAGCGGTGCGATGCAGCAGATCGCACAGCGCTCCAACGACCAGGTGCGCGGCATCACCGTGCCCGTCCTCCCCGAGCGGGGCGAGGCCGGCATCGGTGGTGGGGCACCCGAGATCGGACCGAGCTTCAAGGACACCTTCACCCGCGCGATGAACGAGATCAGCGACACGCGTGACCGCGGGGCCGATCTCGCCAAGCGGTTCGCCGCCGGGGAGCCGCTGGAGTTGCACACCGTGATGGCCGCCAGCGAAGAAGCCGGCCTGGCCCTCGACCTCGCCATCGAGATGCGGAACAAGGTCGTTGAGGCCTACCGCGCGCTCATCAACATGCAGAGCTGACCGCGATGCCTCCCGCCTTGCTGGAACTGTTCGACAAGATCGGCGGCCCCCGCCGCGCCCTCATCCTCGCCGTCGGCTTCTCCGCCGCGCTCGGCGTCTTCGGGCTCGCCCGCTGGCTCAACGCCCCGTCCTGGGTCTCGGCACTCGCGGACGTGCCGATCAGCGACGTGGGCGCCATCACCGACCGCCTCTCGCAGGAGGGCATCGAGTTCCGGCTCGGGGCGAGCGGCAACTCCATCCAGGTGAAGTCCACCGAGCTCGCGCGCGCCCGCGTGGCATTGGCGCGCGCCGGCATCCTGCCCTCCACCGACCGGCCGGGCTGGGAGCTGTTCAACTCGGCGCCGTTCGGCCAGACCGACCTCATGCAGCGCGTCAATCTGCAGCGCGCGATCGAGGGCGAACTCGAGAAGACCATCGGTGGCATGCGCGGCATCCGCGCCGCCAAGGTCCACATCGTGCTCCCCGAGCAGGAGACCTACGGCGCCCCGGCGATCCCGGCCGAGGCGAGCGTGGTGCTCATCGCCGATGGAGGGGAACCCATCCAGCCCGATGTCGTGAAGGGCATCGCCCGCACCGTCGCGTCCAGCGTCGGGGGCCTGACCACCGACCATGTGAACATCGTGGACGACGCGGGCCGCACGTTGTCCGACGCCGACGAGCCGCTCAGCGGCGCCGCGGTGTCGAACCGCCAGATGGAGATGCAGCGCGAGATGGAGAACGCGCTCAAGGCCAAGACCGAGAAGTTCCTCGAGCCCGTCGTCGGACGCGGACGCGCCAAGGTGGAGGTGAGCGCGCTGCTCAACTTCGACCGCGTGGAGCGCACCTCGCAGACCGTGAACCCCGACAAGCAGGCCGTGGTCGAGGAGCGCAAGTCCGAGATCATCCCCGGCGCCGAAGGTGGTGCGGCCTCGTCGCAGACCGGCGCGTCGTACCAGAACAGCGTCGCCACCGAGAGCATCTCGTCGGCCGTGGGGTCGCTCAAGCGCCTGACCGTCGCGGTCGTGCTCGACGGCGGTCCCGCGCCGGGCGGAGGCAACGGCGGAGGCAACGGCGGAGGCAACGGCGCCGACAGCGCCGCCGCCGCACCGGCCACGCCGATGGATTCGGCTGCCCTGCGTGCCCAGGTCGAGACACTCGTGAAGAGCGCCGTGGGCTTCGATGAGTCCCGCGGTGACGTGGTGACCGTGTCGATGCTGCCGTTCGCGGCGGCGCCCGTGCGTGCGGCGATCGCCCCGCCGACCACACTCGAGACCCTGCAGACCGTGCAACGCCCGGCGCTCACCGCACTCGGCATCGTGTTCGCGTTCATCATCGCGTTGATGACGCTGCGTGCCGCCGGCAAGAGCAGCGAGACCGTCACGGCACTCGCCACGGCCGGCGCACCCGCGGGCTACATGCCCGATGCCAGCCAGGCCGGCGCGTACCAAGGCGCATTCCACGGTGCGGCCGCACAGGCCGGACTCCCCACCGCGGCATCCGCGGGGAGTCTTCCCCAGGCCCCCCGGCAAACTCAGACACCGTTGATCGTCGTCCCCAACAACCCGGTGCGCGAGCAGGTGCTCGCCTCCGTCTCGCAGCAGCCGGAAGTCGCCGCCAAGCTCATGCGCGCTTGGCTCCGCGACGCCTGATCCACCGTCCCACTCCCCTGAGCGACCCGCACCATGGCCAACACCGCCGTCCGCCCGAGCAAGATCACCGACCTCTCCGGTCGGCAGAAGGCTGCCATCCTCTGCATGGTGCTGGGCGCCGATTCCGCCGCGCGGCTGCAGCAGGGCCTCTCGCCCGAGGAATCGGAGGCGATCGGCGTGGAGATCGCGCGCTTGGCGGCGGTGGACGCGGGTCTGGCGGAGGAAGTGCTGCGCGAGTGGCTCGACCTGCTCACGGTCGCGGACTCCATCGCCCACGGCGGCCTGGAGTACGCGCATAGCGTGCTCGAACGCGCCTACGGCCCGCAGCAGGCCGGCGCGATCCTCAAGCGCATCCAGACGCAGCTCGCCGAGACGGCGGGCCTGCACCGGCTCAAGCACGCGGACCCCGCGCAGCTCAGCACCATGCTGCGCAACGAACATCCGCAGACCATCGCCCTCATCCTCGCGCACCTGAGCCCGCAGCAGACGGCGACGGTGCTCAAGGAACTCTCCCCCGAGCTCGGCTCGGAGGTCGTGTTCCGCATGGCGACCATCGGCAAGGTCTCGCCCGACATGCTGCAACTCGTCGAGCGGTCCATCTGGTCGGAGGAGCTCGAGACCACGCAGGGCGGCTCCACCTCGGGTGGCCCGCAGGCGGTGGCCGCGATCCTGGCCTTGGTGCCGAGCTCGTCCGAGAAGCAGTTGCTCGAAGGGGTCAGCCTCAAGGACGCCCAGTTGGCCCAGCAGATCCGCGACCTCATGTTCGTCTTCGAGGATGTGGTCGGGCTCGACGACAAGTCGGTGCAGCGCCTGCTCCGCGAGGTCGAGGTCAAGACGCTGGCCCTCGCACTCAAGGGTGCGAGCGAGGCGCTCTCGCGGAAGATCATGGGCGGCATGTCCTCCCGGGCGATGGCCTCGCTGCAGGAGGAGATGGAGAACCTCGGCCCGCAGAAGAAGCGCGACATCGAGAAGGCGCAGTCCACGATCGTCGCGACCATCCGCACGCTCGAGGAGGCCGGCGAACTCGTGCTCGCCTCGTCGAGCGACGACA
>Ga0268299_1003429_pt1 | contig 14634 bp, 9 predicted proteins | sample NOBtaG_FD_193484 | JGI IMG/M metagenome (GOLD analysis project Ga0268299, IMG submission 193484) | Activated sludge microbial communities from bioreactor in Nijmegen, Gelderland, Netherland - NOB reactor | ecosystem: Engineered > Bioreactor > Aerobic > Activated sludge | place: Netherlands...
GCCACGCGCAGTTCGACCCGGAGGGCAACGGGTTCACCTTGCACGCCTTGCCGGGCCGGCCGGTGGGCGATGCAAGCCAGGCGGGCATCGCTGGCACCGAGGCAGCAATCCCGCTCGGGCGCTATGCGTTGCCGCGCCGCAGCGAAGAAGCCCATGTCTACCGCCTGCAGCATCCGCTGGCACAGCACCTGATCGACCTTGCCAAGCGGGCCTCCCTGGTGCCGCAGCGCCTTCGGCTGGACTACGCGGCCTACAACGCCAAGGTGTCGGTGCTGGAAGCGCTGCGTGGCGAGCAGGGGCACTGCGTGGTGCAGTGCCTGCGGGTGGAGTCCCTGGGCAGCGCCGAAGAGCACCTTCTGGTGGCTGCCACGGTTGGCGGCACGGTGCTGGAACCGGATGTCGCAGACCGACTGCTGGCGCTGCCCGGCGCGGCCGAACCGAGCCTGTCCCAGGACTCCACCCTCACTGAAGCACTGACGGCCGAGCTGGCGCGCCAGCAAGCCCAGGTCTTGGGGGTCGTGGAGGCGCGCAACCTGAAGCTCTTCACGGCCGAGACCGAAAAACTGGACGCCTGGGCCGACGACCAGCGCGCCAGCCTCGAGCAACAACTGGCTGACCTGCAGCGGCGCATCAAGGAGGTGCGCACGCGCAGCAAGGGCGCGGCGACGCTGGCGGAAAAGCTGGCGGTGCAGCGTGAGCAGCGCGACCTGGAGGCGGCCCGCGACAGGCGCCGCCGTGAACTGTTTGCGCGGCAGGACGAAATCCGGGCCAAACGCGACGGGCTCATCGACGCACTGGAACTGCAGCTCGCGCAACAGGTGAGCACGCAGACACTGCTGCACTGCGAGTGGGCCATGCAATGAGCACGCCGGATCCGTCGCTGCGGCTGCGCCCCTGGGTGGCGTTGGTGGTGTTCATCAGTGCCTATGCGCCGCTGCTGATCTTGGCCATCAAAGACCTGGACGTCAGCGGCAACCTGCCGATGCCCAAGAACCCCTGGTGGTTCGGCGGCCTTCTGGTGATGGCGGTCTTGAGTTGCGTGGTGGTATTGCGAAGCATGAGCAGCGTTCGCGAGGGCCTGCAGGTGCAGGTGAGCAAGGCCGCCAACAAGTCGGGCGAGATGTTCGGCTACACCATTCCCTATGTGCTTTCCGTGGTGCGCATCGACCTCGCCGACTGGCCCACCGTGGCCAGCCTGTTGATCTTCATGGGCATGATGTTCGTGATGGCCTACCGCACGCAGACGGTGCTGGTCAACCCCGTGCTGGCGATGGCGGGCTACATGCTGATCGACGCCACCTTCAAGCGCGGCACCACGGAATTGCAGGCGATGGTGATCACGCGCATTCCGTTGAAAATAGGTGGCACATACACGTTCGAGCGGCTGGCCCATTACCTCTATGTGGCGGCCGAGCCCGAAACCGCAGGTGAGGCAGGGAGTGAGCATGAGCGGTAAAGAAGCCCAACGGCTCAAGAAGCTGAAGGCGACAGACCTGGCGCCTTGGGCCACCAGCTTCTGGGTGGTGCACCGCAAGCCGGCGCAGGCCCCGTTTGTCTACAACGTGCTGCGGGTCACCATCGACAAGAAGCTGGAGCGGCGGCTGAAGCGCTACGTGAAGGCGCAGGTGCAGGACCGCGAGTTCCGCCTGGAGCCCTACGATTTCAGCAACGCCGACCCCGGCGAATCACTGCTGACTCTGGATGCCGATACCACCGACTTCACGAAGGTTCGCAACGCCATCGGCCAGGGCTTCGACAACCCTCGCGCCAAGAGCCACGCCGAGTTGCTGGGCTCGTTTGCCTACGTGGTGCTGTTCGAGAAGGACGGCGAGCACCTCTACGCGTGGAGCAAGATCAACACGCTGAACAGCCCGCGCAAGGCTGTCAGGACCAAGACGCTGTACTTCCAGGATCAGAAGCTCGTCGATGTCGAAGACGAAGAGGTCTTCATGATCGACCCGCGCTTCGACTTCTTCGTCTTCGCGGGCACCACCTTCATCGCCAGCAAGTCGGCCTTCGAATCGTCGATGAACTTCCGCGAGGGCATGAAGGCCAAGAGCCGCGAACTGCTGGAAGAGTTTGCGTCGATGGCATTTCTGAGCGACGTGGAACCCATCCGGGCCTATGTCGGCGAGAACCAGCACCACCTGCGCAAGCTGGCGGCGATCAAGAGCGCCGGCTACTACAGCAGCCCCACCTACATCGAGCGCCTGATGCGCGTGTGTCGCGACGAGGGCTGGAACCTCAAGATCGAAGGCGGCAAGATCGTCGTCGAAGAAGAAACCATGGACCTGTTGCTGAAACTGCTGAACAACGACCGCCTGCGCTCGCCCATCAACGACGAGGTGTTCGATTCATCGGCCAAGAAGGCCGTCTCCCAGCCGGGCGCCGGCGCATGAGCCACAAGCAGCGGCTGGAACTGACCTGGATCGGCAAGGACGCGCGCCCGAAGCTGGAGCCGCGTGTCCTGCTCGAAGATCCGGCCCGCAGCCACCACGCTGCGCAGCGGGTGACCGACCACGACATCTTCGACAACCGGTTGATCTTTGGCGACAACTTGCTGGCGCTCAAGGCCTTGGAGCAGGAGTTTGCGGGCAAGGTGAAGTGCGTGTTCATCGACCCTCCGTACAACACCGGAAGTGCTTTCACGCACTATGACGACGGCTTAGAGCACTCGATATGGCTCGGCCTCATGCGTGATCGGTTGGAGATCATCAAGCGACTCATGTCGGATGATGGTTCACTTTGGATCACTATTGACGACAACGAAGCGCACTACTTGCGAGTCCTGTGCGACGAAGTCTTCGGCCGCAAGACCTTTGTTGCCAATTGCGTTTGGCAGAAGCGTTATGCGCGCGACAACAACTCCGCATTCGGAAACGCGCACGACCATATCCTTGTCTACGCGCGTGATGTCGAACGATTCAAGGCAACTCGAAATCGCCTCGACCTAGATGCCAAGACAAAGGCACCGTACCGCAACCCGAACAACGATCCAAGAGGAGCATGGCAATCGATCTCGTTCACGGGTGCTGGCTTTCGCCCGAACCAGATGTACAAGATCGTCGGCCCGAGCGGGCGGGAGCACTTTCCGCCCGAGGGGCGACACTGGGCAACTCTAGAACCAGAGTACCTGCGCCTGCGAAAGGAGGGTCGTTTCTGGTTTGGCCAAGATGGCGATGGCGTGCCGCGCTTTATTCGTTACCTGTCTGAGGTTGACGGCTTGGTGCCGTCGACATGGTGGCCGCACGAGGAGGTTGGCCACAACGACGAGGCAAAGAAAGAGATTCACGAGATTTTCGGCCGCGAGAATGCATTCGATACGCCAAAGCCGGAGAGGCTGATTCACCGAATTCTCCATATCGCCAGCAACCCCGGCGATTTGGTTCTCGACTCCTTTGCCGGCTCAGGCACAACTGGGGCGGTCGCCCACAAGATGGGCCGTCGCTGGATCATGGTGGAGTTGGGGGAGCACTGCCACACCCACATCATCCCGCGGCTGAAGAAGGTGATCGACGGCGACGACGCGGGCGGCGTCACCGAGAGCACAGGCTGGAAGGGCGGCGGCGGCTTCCGCTACTACCGCCTGGCGCCAAGCCTGTTGCAGCAGGATCGCTTCGGCCAATGGGTGATCAACCGCGAGTACAACGCCGAGATGCTGGCAGCGGCCGTGGCCAAGCTCGAAGGATTCACCTACGCGCCGAGCGCCGATGCCTACTGGCAGCACGGCCACAGTACCGAGACCGACTTCATCTACGTCACGACGCAGACACTCAGTGCCGAGGCCTTGCAGGCCTTGTCCGATGAGGTCGGCCCGAAGCGCACGCTGCTGGTGTGTTGCGGCGCATTCCGCTTGAGTGCCGAAGCCATTGCCAACCGCTTCCCGAACCTGACGGTGAAGAAGATTCCGAAGATGGTGCTGCAGAAGTGCGAGTGGGGGCACGACGACTACAGCCTGAACGTCGAGAACCTGCCGCAGGCTCGCCAGGACGCCGGCCGGCCTGCCGGCGCACGCGCCGGCAAGGTGGATGCGCGGCAGACCGGCCTATTCGACCCGGCCGACAGCTGACATGCCGCAAGCCCCAGGCGACCCGAAGGCAAACAAGGCAACGCCGGCCCTGTATGGCCGCGTGCGCGAGATTCTGGATGCCGCACGTACGGGCATCGCGCGCACCGTCAACACCACGCAGGTGCTGGCCAATTGGCTGGTGGGCCGCGAGATCGTCGAAGAAGAGCAACGTGGTCAGCGCCGCGCGGGCTACGGTGCCCGCTTGCTGGCCCAGCTGTCGTTGCGTTTGACGCGCAACTACGGGCGCGGCTATTCCGTAGACAACCTCGAGGCCTTTCGGCAGTTCTACCTGGCCTACCCGCAACTGATTTCCGAGACAGTGCTTCGGAAATCGGCACTGCCGGCCATTTCCGAGACGGTGTCTCGGAAATCGGCTGCCACGAGTGGGGCAGCACCGCCGCGGCCGGGCCGCTTGCACCCCGATCTTTCATGGAGCCACTACCGCTGCCTGCTGCGCGTGGGCCACCAGGGCGCGCGCGACTTCTACGAGATCGAAGCCGTCAAGCAGGGCTGGTCGGTGCGTGAACTGTCGCGGCAGGCGGGCAGCCTGTTGTTCGAACGCTTGGCCAAGAGCCGCGACAAGGCCGGTGTGCTGCGGCTGGCAAGCCGCGGGCACGAAGTGACAAAGCCCCTGGATGTGCTGCGCGACCCGCTGGTGATGGAGTTCCTGGGGTTGCCGGAGTCGCACCGGCTCGTCGAGTCGCAGCTCGAGCAGGCGCTGATCGAGAACTTGCAGCACTTTCTGCTGGAGTTGGGCACGGGCTTCGCATTCGTCGCGCGGCAGCAGCGCATCACGCTGAACGGCGACCACTTCTTCATCGACCTGGTTTTCTATCACGCAGTGCTGAAGTGCTACGTGCTGGTGGACCTGAAGGTGGGCAAGCTGACGCACGCCGACCTGGGGCAGATCCAGTTCTACGTCAACTACTACGACCGCGAGCGCCGCACCGAGGGCGACAACCCGACCGTCGGCCTGGTGCTGTGCCCCGACAAGAACGACGCCGTCGTGAAGTACACCCTGGGTGAACAGCAGGAGCGCAACATCTTCGCCACCCGCTACCAACTGCACCTGCCGACCGAGAAGCAGCTGCAGCAGGAACTGAAGCGCGAGCTGCGGCAGTTGTTGCCCGCGGCAGCGCCCGCCAAGAAGAAGCCGAGGGAAGGGAAAGAATGAGTCTGGAGCAAACCCTGCGAGCGGTGGCCGGCCGCCTGAGCCTGCGTGAGCCCCAGGCCGAGAGCCTGCGCCGGCTGGCTGCGGCCCTGGATGCCGTGCCGGCGTTGCGTGACCACAAGGCGCGCGATGCCAGCGACCTGGCCGCGATGGTCGAAGCGCTGAAGGGCCAGTTTCCGAACCTGAGCGACTTCGAACGCGACTTCCCGTCACTGTGCTTCGCGCTGGCCACGGGCGTGGGCAAGACGCGGCTGATGGGTGCCTTCATCAGCTACTTGAATGCGGCCTATGGCTACAAGCACTTCTTCGTACTGGCGCCCAACCTGACGATCTACGACAAGCTGATCCGCGACTTCACGCCGGGCACGCCGAAGTACGTGTTCAAAGGCATCGCCGAGTTCTCGGTCGCGGCGCCGGAGGTGATCACCGGTGAGACCTACGAGCAGCGCGGAGACCTGGTTTCGCAGGCCATCGACGCGCCGGTGCAGATCAACATCTTCAACATCTCGAAGATCAACACCGAGGTGCGCGGCGGCCGTGCGCCGCGCATCAAGCGCTTGTCGGAGTACCTGGGCCAGAGCTACTTCGACTACCTGGCGAGCCTGCCCGACCTGGTGCTGCTGATGGACGAGTCGCACCGCTACCGCGCCAGTGCCGGTGTGCGTGCGTTGAATGAGCTGAAGCCGCTGCTGGCCATGGAATTGACGGCCACGCCGTTCACAGAAGGCGGGTCGGGCAACAAGGGCCCGGTGCCGTTCAAGAACGTGGTGATGGACTACCCGCTGGCGCAGGCCATCGAGGACGGCTTCGTCAAGGAGCCGGCTGTCGTGACGCAGCAGAACTTCGACGCCGCGGCGCACAGCGCCGAGCAGTTGGAGCGCATCAAGCTGATGGACGGTGTTCGGGTACACGAAGAGACCAAGGTGCACCTGCTGACCTACGCCCAGCAGAAGGGCGCTGCTGGTGAAGTGAAGCCGGTGAAGCCCTTCATGCTGGTGATTGCGCGCGACACCACGCATGCCGCCGCGCTAAGCAAGCTGCTGTCGGCCGAGCTGTTCGACGGGCGCTACGCCGGCAAGGTGATCCAGGTGGACAGCGGTACCACCAGCGGCGCCGAGGGCGACGAGATCGTGCAAAGGCTGCTGGCGGTGGAAAGCTACGACGAGCCGACCGAGATCGTCATCCACGTCAACATGCTCAAGGAAGGCTGGGACGTCACCAACCTCTACACCATCGTGCCGTTGCGGGCGGCCAATGCGCGCACGCTGATCGAGCAGTCCATCGGCCGCGGTCTGCGGCTGCCGTATGGGCGCAAGACCGGTGTCGAGGCCGTGGACCGGCTGAACATCATCGCGCACGACAAGTTCCAGGAGGTGGTGGACGAGGCCGGGCGCGGCGATTCGCCGATCCGGCTGAAGCAGCTCAAGCTGGCGCCGCCCGACGGTGCAGGGCCCGGCCTTCGCAGCGTGGCGGTCACGCCGACACTGCACACGATGCTGGGCATCACCGCGCCGGTGGCCCCGGCCGCCGGCACGCCTTACGTTGCGCCGCCGGCTGCGACGGTGCTGTACACCGGTGAACAGGCACAGGTGGCGGCCATCGCGATGGATGTCATCAACGACATGAGCCGATTGGCCACCTCGCCTGGCGTGCCCGGCGCGCCGGCAGTTGCGGCGCCGGCCGGTGGAGTGACGGCCCCCACCACGGCGTCTTTGGCCTTGCCCGAGGTACAGGCCGAACTGGTGCGGCGGGTGCAGGCGCGGGTGACGCCGGCCCAGGGCCAGCTGCTGCCGCCTGCCGGCCCCAGTGTCGAAGAAATCGTCAAGCAGACGGCAGCCTTGGTGGCGCAGCACACCATCGACATTCCGCGCATCCTCGTCAAACCCAAGGGCGCGGTGAGCAGCGGCTACCGGGTGTTCAGCCTGGACGTGAGCCGCATGAACTTTCAGCCGCAGGACCAGCAGTTGGTGGGGCGTGGGCTGCAGACGGGCAAGGAGCTGCTGTACGGACAATCGTCGTTCGTGGCCGAACGACGACCCGAGGACTACATCGTCCGCGAGCTGATCGGCTTCGACGACATCGCCTACGACCAACACGGCGAGTTGCTGTACGAGCTGGCAGCCCAGGCGGTGGCGCACTTCCGCAGCTATCTGGGCGACGACGAGAAGCTGCACAACGTGCTGGCCAACCAGGGCAGGGCCATCGCCGACAACATCCACGCGCAGATGGCGTTGCACTACTTCGAGGACCCGGGCGAGTCCGAGGTGGTGGTCAGCCAGGGTTTCACGCCGCTGAAGCCCGGCGCCGTGACTGCCGACGGCGATGTGCTCCCGCTGCACCAGGCGCCACCGGACAAGAGCCGCATTGCGACCTTGGTCTATGGTGGCTTCACCAAGTGCGCCTACAGCTACCAAAAGTTCCAGTCCGACACCGAAAGGGTGCTGGCCGTCATCCTCGAGCGTGACGCGCGCAAATGGCTGCGCCCAGTGGCCGGCCAGTTCAACATCTACTACCTCAGAGGTGCGGACCAGCCGGAATACGTGCCGGACTTCGTGGCGGCGACCGACGGTTTGAACCTGCTCATCGAGACCAAGAAGGCCGCCGACATGCAGACCGACGAAGTGCAGGCCAAAGCAAGAGCGGCGGCCGCATGGTGCGAGCATGCATCCGCGTTCGCCGCGGCGAACGGGTCAGAGGGCTGGAAGTACCTGCTCATTCCTCACGACGCCGTGACGGTTAGCGCCACCTTGTCTGCGTTGACCGCGACCTATTGGTTCAGGACGGGGTGACCAGGCTTACACCCGCAGCGGCAGCCCTGGCTGACCGGATGAGCCAGGGTGCGTTGCGTCAGTGTTTGTGCAGTCCGAGCTTCTCGAACAGCACTCGGTTTCGGCGCTTGGCATCACGCAGCAACTTGTCGTAGGAAATGACCTCTATCCACCCATTTCCTTCGGGCAGCGTGTAGAAAAAGCCCTCGTTGTCGGCGGTACGGTGGTACCGCATCTGGACCCGCTTACGCAAGGTGGGGGTCAGATCTGCGATCAAGTAGCCCGTGTAGCGAATGCGTTCAGGATTGATTGGACGACCGTCGATGTCGCGAACGCCGCCCTGCTCGATCTCGACGAAGCGCTGGATGATCTGGTCAGCCGGGTCCTTGTCGTAGTCGTCGCGGCCGGGTCGCTTGAACTCGATGATCACGACCCCGCCGCCCGCCAAGTTGTCCGGCTCGGCGATGCCAATCGGGGTGTCGTAGAAGAAGGCAAAGATGTCCGGCTCCTTGCCAGATGAGCCTTCCAGACCAGGCACTTTGTTGAGCTTCTTGTCGGAGGTGAGGATGGTGTGAAAGCACAACCGCTCGTCAATCATCCACAGGTTCTGCTGGTCGAGAAAGACATCGCGTGAAGTGGCGCCCATCGGGAAGATCATCTTGTGCAGAACCTTCTCGAACGGATAAGTCCCATCGTTCTGTACGCGCTTGAGGCTGTGGTCGACCAAATCCAGAATGGTCCGGCGATGTGCGACGTAGTCTGCCAACTTGGCTTTGCCAACGTCGTTCATGTCCTCCATGAGTCGGCGTATGCGCTCTTGGTACTGCTCGAAGGACTCCTTTTCGATCAGGGCGGCTACGTGCCGCTCTTCCTTGCGCATGGCGTCTTCCACGTCGCGGCGGATGTGCAGCAGCGCCTGATCGAGTTGATCGTCCTTTAGGCCGGGCTGAACGCGCTGCTCGATCAGGTGCCGGTAGCGTTCGTGGGTCAACACACGGTACTCCGGCGCCTGCTCGACAAATCGCTCGACCTGAGCCAGCTTCTCTTCGTTCGTCGATTTCAGATCGCTGGCCAGCAACGGGCGGAGTGTCTCAGCGATGCCGCGGTTCAGCGCCGCGCGCGAGACGAGGGTGTCGTCGAGGTCGGCTTCATCGTCGGCTTGGAAAGCGATCCTTGTTCGCTCTGTGTTCGCATGATCGTCAAGGTAGATGCCAGTGACCAGAACAATGAGCGTGTAGGGTTCCTGATCATCGTCAAGAAGGCGTTCCGGCAACTCGGGCAGAAGATCTCGCAGCTTTCCGGTGGTGACCTCTCGGCCATTCGCACAGAGGTGCAAGTCATGCCGGGCCCGACCGTCACGGTGGCGATATGCCTGCAGCGCGAACTCATGGCCGAGCACGTCGAAGAACCGCTCTTCAACATGCGGTTGAACCGTCGACTGAAACAGTTGGCCAAGGTCAATAGGTGCGTGACCGGGGGACTCGAGAACCATGGTCGGGCAGGATCGTGCGGCAAACCGGATCAGGAAGTGGGCGACGATTCGATTGGCAATGACGACGGGATCGCTCGGCCAGCCAATTCGATAACGGGCGGCCATGCATCGCACCGAGACTGTGGTTCCCAGGGAGCCTTCAGTCGGCTGCAGATCGTCGGCGCCCTTGAGCTCATCGTCGATAGAGAAGTCGAACACCCTCAACAACCGCTCTTGGCCGCGTTGGAAGACGCTGTGCACATGGACGGAGGCGAACACCTTCAGGAATGAGAACCGGCCGACACCCTTGCCCCCCAGCTTGACCTTGGAGAGCGTATGAGCCTCCTTGAACGAGGCCAGGTTCTGATCGTGGAATCCCGCACCATCATCCGTGATGTCGAAGCCGTCGATCAGTAAGGTGTCATCGCCACCCTGATGAGCCAGATCGCGACCGGCGACGAGCCGGATGCGGATGGCGTGCTTGAAGAAGCCATCGCCGTGCTCTTCGATCGCGTCGATTGCGTTCGAGATGCCTTCGAACAGCGGCATCATGGCCTTGGCCGGCGTAAGTTCCAGCCTCTCCACCAGCCCTTTGATGTTTGCGAGCATGGCTTCCCCTCTCTGCGACTGCGATTCTCGCAGGGACGGTAGCACGGAGACGCCGATGGCTTCTGCAGTGTCACTCGGGGCGTGGTCCTCGCGACCTCGCAACCGTGATGCCGCCCGCGCTTTCGGAGAGTGCAACATCGCAGCGCGCGGCGAAGCCGACCTACGCTCTTCGATGAAAGCTCGCCAGCGCCAGTCCGAACATCAGGCTGGCTGCCAGTGGCAGAAGAGGTAGCACTGCCGGATGGAGTGTGATCGGCACGACGAACGCGACCATGGCGCCGCACGCTACGACGATGGCGCCGCAGATGGCGAGAGCGAACACTTCGGGATCGTGGTGCCGAAACTCCTTCGCCTTCACGGCGCGAACGATGTAGCCATCGACCAGCACCGCCGCCGTGAAGGCCAGTAACCACGGAAGCCACTCGACCAGCAGCGCCAGCCGAAACATGGCGAGCAGCAAAAGCGCATCGATCGCGCGGAAGTAAGCGTTGTCGAACAGGCGCCGATTTACCGACGCCATCTCGTGCGCCACGGCGCTGTCGACGGCGCTGGTCGACGGTGCGCTCGCCGGCGATGGAAGCGGCGCGGCATCTCTCGCCGTGCCCTGCATCGTGAGTGCCCGCGCGAGCATCCGCGCTGCGGCGTCCGCGCCCCAGTAGGACGCGGTGGCTGCATGTTCCATGCGCAATTGCGCCAAGAACCGCTCGGGGGGATGCGCCGAGGGCAGCCAGAGCACCAGTACCAGCAAGCCCAGCAGCGACACGATGGCCACCGCACGGATCATGTCGTCAACTCCGCCGGCCGGCGAGCACTCGATGTCGTGCTGGGGCAATCCGCATCCAGGATCGGAAACCGCCCCTTGATGATCCGGCCGCCCGACACCGACGCGAAGTACTGCAGGTTCGGCAGCTTGCCCAGCACGTCAGCCGGCACCATCTCCTCGAAACTCTCGGTGAGTTGCGTCGAGTAGCTCGACGAGAAATCGCCCAGGTGCGCGTCGGCACCGCTGCTCAGGCCCACCCGCACGGTGTGGATGGCGGTCTTGCCGAAGGTCTCGACGACGAAGTCCTGCGTCGGCCGGTCCTTCGAGCGCAGTGCGATCAGGTTGTTGAGGTTGCCCAGCGCCATGCGCGCCGCGTCCTCGCTGCCGAGGCGCTTGGCCAGATCGGCCAGCGTCTGCATGGCGCAGGTGGTGAAGATGCCGCCTTCGGCGCCCTTGTTGAGGATCTCGATCAACGGCTGGTTGATGACGTTCGAGACCTCGTCGACGAATAGCGAGATGCGCCGGTAGCCGCCGAGGTTGTAGCGCATGCCCGCGCGCGCGGCCAGGTCGGCCAAGGCCAACGCGCCGATGGCCGTGGCCACCGACGGGTCGGGCAACGAGTCCAGACACATGTAGAGCACGTGGCCGGCGCGCTCGATCTTCTCGAAGTTCATGATCGGGCGCGTGTCGTCGGCGTCGAACGGGTCCGGCGACAGGCTCGGGCCGAGGTCGCCCGAGGTCAGCATGGACAGCACGGGCAGCAGGTTGGCGGTGATCTTCTGGTAGTGCTCACGGTTGTGGCGGAACGTGCGCACCTGCGCGTCGAGCACCTTGTTGCGCTGCGACTGCGCGACGTGGTGTTCGTAGTAGGCGACGAAGGCCAGCAGGTCGGCGCTGGCCGCTTCGGACGGGCGCTTGAGGTTGCCGCGGTGCGCGTCGTGCAGCAGCTTCTTCATCTCCGGCAACTCGCGCCAGTTGGCGCCCAGGGTGCGCTCGTAGTGGCGGCGCAGCGTGCCTTCGAGCACCGGCTCGATTCCGCCTTCGATGTACTTGGTCAGCTTCACCAGGTTGGGCCGCTCCTCGAGCTCGATCAGACCCTGCACGACGACGTTGACCGCGTCCCAGCCGAAGGCTGAGAAAGCGCCTGCCGTGTCGGGCGGCATGATCGACTGGATGCGCGAGGCAATCTCGGTCGGCTTCTGCCAGTTGAAGGTGAAGTCGAGCCGCACGCCGGTCTCGGGGAAGGCGGGGTGGAACTCCAGGAAGGTGTCGGGCGCGCGCCAGTCTTCGCAGGCGCGCTGCGTCACGCGCTTCAGGCGGCGGCTGTTCTTCGGGTCGATGACGATGACCACGTCGCCGCGCCGCACGGCCTGCGTGATGAGGTTGGCCAGCGCCACCCCTTTGCCTGACTGCGTCGTGCCGACGAGCAGCGTGCCGCCCTCGAAGTTCTGCAGCGGCCGGTGCAGCGGCACCTCCTTGGGCTCCACGCCATGGATGTAAGGCAGGCCGATCTCGGCGTCGGGCTGCGGGTGGCTGTCGTAGCCCAGCCAGGTCAACAGCCGCGGCGAGACGGTGAACTGCCGGTAATCCACCTTCGCTAGCTCATACAGGCGCTGGGCGTGGACGGGCCGCCAGTCGAAGCCGAAGCCGAGGAACACCTGGTCGGGTTGCTGGCACCAGCGCGCCAGCTCGGCGGTGGTGATGGTCTGCACGCCGCGCCCGCCGAGCGAGGCGCGCAGCACCAGTGTGCGCAGGGCTTGAGCACCACGGAAGACGCCCCAGACGAAGCAGCAGAGCGCCAGCGGCAGCGCCAGGCGGCGTGGCAGATGCCCAAGGACACCGACCGTCGCGAAGAAGGCCGTTACCAGCAGCCAGGTAGTCGCGGCGTAGGCCTCGTAGGCGGGGCGCCAGGGCATCTCGTACCGGCGCACCAGCATGCTCAGGCCTGCGGCGATTCCGGGATCGCAAAGGTGTCGAGGTCGAGGCCGGCGACGAAGCGCGGATCGAGGATCAAGCCCACGGTGGTGACGCCGCCGAAGTCCCTCGATGTGGTCGGGGGCCGATTTGCATCGGCTTGGACCAGCATGCGCAGGTCGCCCAGCGCCCGCATCACCAGTGCAGGCTGTAACCCGCGGCGTTCCAACTCGGCGAGTGGCACGAAGATGCCGGTCGCTACCGTGCACGCGGCCGCGGTGCGCGCGTCGCCGTTCAGCGTGGCCACGATGGAGCCCAGCGCGTCGCGCACGGCGGGGTTCAGCCGCATAGGGGCCTTCAGCGTGATCAGCGTGGTCGCGGCTTTTTCAGCTGCGGGCGAGACCGTCGCCGAGGCGTCCGACTGCGACGATACGCTCGCCGAAGGGTCCGGCTCGGCGGCATCGAGCAGCGACATCTGGCCACGCGGCAATGGTGGCGGTGCTGGCCCTGCCGTGGCGGCCATCGGTCTCGTGGGCGCGAGATTCGTCGCCAGTGTGCCTGCGAGCGGGTGCGGGCTGGCCTCCGGGCCGGACCAGAGGATTGCCGGCGAGGTCAGCTTGATGGCGTCCAGCGGGCCCTTGGCGCCGGGCGGCTGGATCAACCACGTGTTGTGAGAACTGTCGCGGGGCTCCGCCACGCCCGCAGCGAGCAGCAGATCGAGCACGGTATCGGCTGACTTCGGTATGCCTGGCAACTGATCCGCCTCGAGCAGGGCCTGCGCGTCGGCAGCGCATTGCGGCCACAGCAGGAACAGACCGTCGCTGCCGTGCCAGACGCGCGACTTCTCGCGGTTGGGCACCCAGGCTGATTCGGCCGAGGCCAGGCGGCGCAGGGCATCTACCAGGTAGCGTTCGAGGTGAGAGCCGAACTGCGGCGAACCATAGCGGTCCGCACTTGCCTTGAGGTTGCGGTCGATGACCAGGGCGAGCGAGCGGCGGACCAGGCTGTCGAGGACGTTCGGCTCGCGATACACCGGGAGACCGCCGACGCTGGCAAGAAGGTGCGGAACGATGACGGTGTTGGCGGCGCTGAGGTTCTGCAGCACGGCGGACTGCACGACGTGAGGCAGCGCGAACAGCCCGAGGCTGCGGGCCTCCGGTGCTTGAGCGCGCCAACGCACGAAGTAGCGCTCGACACGGCGCTCTGTGAGCCACGTTGCCAAGGGCGTGAGGTAGGCGGGCCATTCGTTGCCGTCGGCATCGACGACGATCAACGACGCCAATGCTCGGTGAAGTTCACAGCACAAGCCGCCGATGAACGTGGCGTGCCGCCAGCGGGGTTCGAGCTGACGGCGCATGCTGATGGTCGATTGACCGGAGAAGATGTGCGCGTCCGTGCCCTGCAGGGCATAGAAGGCCACCTCCAGCCCCAGTTGCAGCAGGCCACCCGGTTGACGGAAGTAGTTGTCGGGTGTGGCGGGGAGCAGGTGAACGTAGCTGGCGTAGCCTTCGATCAGCGCCAACGCGTCGCGCGCGAAGTTCTCCTGGTCAACGCCGAAGCAGAGGCGGATGCGGGCGAGTAGGTTGGAGTGCTCGGCGAGGATGTCGCACACGGCGGCGCAGACGAACCCCGGATCCGCCGGTGGATAGGGATGTCCGGATGACTCGGCGCGAGGCGATGGGGCGAGGCCATGCATGGCCGCACTTTCCGGGGCCAGACGGAACCAGGCGACCTTGAACGGTCAGCAAGATCGGGGAGCCTGTCCGGAATTTTGTGTGCGAGGCATAGCATGACCAGACGGAGCATGTATGCCAAGCAGGAAGACGACGAAGGCCGCAGCGGCCGCCGCGGCGGCGATGCCGACGATCC
>Ga0268299_1003430_pt1 | contig 14629 bp, 13 predicted proteins | sample NOBtaG_FD_193484 | JGI IMG/M metagenome (GOLD analysis project Ga0268299, IMG submission 193484) | Activated sludge microbial communities from bioreactor in Nijmegen, Gelderland, Netherland - NOB reactor | ecosystem: Engineered > Bioreactor > Aerobic > Activated sludge | place: Netherlands...
GTGGGAGTAACCGGGGTTGGCCGTCTTCAGCAGCTCGACCCGGGTGTCGCCCATGTTGTTGCGGGTCATCTCGGCCACGGTCTCCGGCTTGACCACCTGGGTGTCACCGGCCCGGCCCCGGTTGAGGAACAGCTGGAGGAATCGGGCGTAGTCGAGGATCGTGCTGTAGAGCCCGCCGCCGCCCATCTCGAACTCGGGCTCCTGGGGGATCTCGAACTCCATCGGCACCAGCGAGCCGTCCTCCAGCCGGGCGTGCATATCCGACAGGCGGCTGCGCATGTCGTCGGTGATCTTGAACCCGGTGCTGGTCATGCCGAGCGGGGCGAAGATGTGCTCGGCCATGTAGGCCCCGAGGCTCTGGCCGGTGACCGCCTCCACCATCAGGCCGGCGTAGTCGATGTTGGTGCCGTAGAACCAGCGGTCGCCCGGGTCGAACACCATCGGCATGGTGAGGGCGCTCTTCATGCAGCTGATGACCCCCGGGTTGCCGGTGAGCTCGGCGTAGCGGGCCAGGTCGGCGCTCCAGATGTCGTAGCCGAACCCGGCGGTGTGGGTGAGGAGGTGACGCAGGGTGACGTCCCGGGCCGGGGGCCGGGTGAGGGGCTGGCCATCGCCGCCGAACCCGGTGAGCACCGGCAGCTCGCCCAGGATGGGCAGCACCTCGCGGGCCGGCGAGTCGAGGCCCAGGTTGCCCCGCTCCACCTGCTGCATGGCGGCCAGGCCCGTGACGGCCTTGGTCATCGAGGCGATCCAGCACACGGTGTCGGTGGCCATCACCGCCCCGCTCACCGACGACCGGAGCCCCGCCGCCGCCGAGGCGGTCACCCCGCCGGGACCCACGACGGCGGCGTTGGCTCCGATCACGTCGCCGTTGGCCACCCCCCGATCGAGGATCTCCTGGATCTCGTCCTGCACGCCCACCGCTGTCTCCTTCTGCTCGTTCGCGATTGGCGCGACTCTAGGGCATCGCCGCTGGGCCGGCCGTCACACCGGGGCCCCCCGGGCCATCCAGGCCCCTGGATGGAGTCGATTCCCCCAGATCACCCCCTACAGGGGGAAACTCCCGACCTGCCCGGGAGGCGATCCCCTATGGTGGCCCCGGGGGTAGGGGGGAGTCCCCGATCACCGGGCGGTCGGGGCGACGTAGGTTGATCTCAGCAAGGAACCCCCACACAACGAACAAGCATCCAACGGAGGGAATGCAATGGATCCGCGAGAGTACGAGCAGCTGGTAGAGGACCTGAAGAACTTCTTCGCCAACCTGGGCCCCGACACCGATGCGGCGGCCGTCGAAGAGGCTCTGGGTGACAGCGCCGAGGGCGCCAGCCCCGAGGAGTTCACCGCCGCCGTGCGGCAGGCCCTGATCGAGTCGGGCGCCGATCCGGCCCTGGCCGACCAGGTGATCGACCAGCTCGAGGCCCAGCCCGGCTGGGGCGAGGGCTCGCCGGTCGAGGGTCTGACCGTGGTGGTCAACAACAACCAGATCGTCAACGAGATCGACCAGAGCCTCCACATCGACGGCGAGGTGCACGGCGACGTCATCCAGCAGAACACTTCGAACGTGGCCAACGCCACCGCCGAGGGCGCCATCGCCGGCGACGAGGTCGGCGGCAACCAGGTCCAGACCGGCGACGGTCAGCAGGTCGGGGGCAACTCCGGCGTGCAGAACCAGGGCGACAACTCGGGCCAGATGGCCGGGGGCAACGCCGATGCCGACAACGTGACCTCGGGCAGCGGCAACACCGTGGCTTCCGGTGAAGCCAGCGAGGTGGGCGCAGGCCAGGTCTCGCAGGACTACGCCACCATCGACGACTCGGCCCAGGCGTTCGGGTCCGGCTCGGTCGACAACACCGCCAACGACACCTCGGACTCGCACTACACCGAGAGCTACAGCGAGTCGGCCGACCACTCCTTCAACGACAGCTACCAGGACAACGACACCCAGACCCAGGTGGCCGAGACCCACGACGGCGGCGGCTACGAGTACGAGCCGGCCTACGACAGCGGCGACGACTACAAGGGCGACGACTACCACGAGCACGACAGCTACGACAGCCACGACGTGGACGTCGACGACCACTCGATCGATCAGGACGCCGGGATCCTCGACCCCAGCTGATCGGCAGATCCGGGGACAGGTCCCGTCAACGACGACGAGCTCGGTCCCCCAAGCCTGCAAAGGGCCCCGGCATCCGCCGGGGCCCTTTGGCCGTTTCACACTTGGAAGCGGTAGCCGATCCCGGGCTCGGTGATCACGTGGCGGGGCTGGGCCGGCACCGGCTCCAATTTGCGGCGGATGTTGGCGAAGTGGACTCGCAGGTAGTTCGTCTCCCGCTCGTAGGCGGGCCCCCACACCTGCTGGAGGAGTTGGCGCTGGGTGACGAGCTTGCCCGGGTGGCGGGCCAGGGCTTCGAGCAGCCGCCATTCGATCGGGGTCAGCGACACCGGCCGTCCCGCGGCCGAGACGGTACGGGCCGCCAGGTCGATGACCAGCTCACCCGCCACCAGCACGGCAGCCTCGCCGTCGCGTCCTGCGCTCCGGCGGGTCACGGCCCGGATCCGGGCCAGCAGCTCCCCCATCCCGAACGGCTTGGTCACGTAGTCGTCGGCCCCGGCATCGAGAGCCTGCACCTTGTCCTGCTCCGATTCACGCACCGACAGCACGATCACCGGCAGGTCGCTCCAGCCCCGGATCCCCCGCACCACCTCGATCCCGTCGATCCCGGGCAGGCCGAGGTCGATCAGTGCCAGGTCGACGGGGCGCTCCGCCGCGAGCTGCAGGCCCTCCTCTCCGGTGGCGGCCAGCTCCACCCCGTAGCCCCGGGCCCGCAGGTTGATCCCCAGCGCCTTGCGGATCTGCGGCTCGTCGTCCACCACGAGAACCCGCAGCCGCAGCTCAGCCCCCATGGCCGCCGCACTCCCCGTGCTCGCCGTCCGGTGTGATGCCGGCACCAGGCGCCACCGGCAGGGCGACGACCATCGTCATCCCACCGCCCGGGGTCGTCTCCGGGGTGAGGCGACCGCCCATGGCCTCGACCAGGCCCCGGGCCACCGACAGGCCGAGGCCCACACCGTCGCTCCCGGGCCCGTCGCCCAACCGCTGGAACGGCTCGAACAGCAACTCGTGCTGCGCCGGCTCCACCCCGGGCCCGTGGTCGACCACCCGCAGCTCCACCTGCGAGCCCAGGGCGCTGGCGGCCACCCGGATGTCCTGCGCCGGGCACACCCGCAGGGCGTTCGAGATCAGGTTGGCCAACACCCGCTCCAGTAGGCCGGGATCGACCAGCACCGCCGGCAGCCCGGGCGCCACGTCGAGGACGAACCCGGCGTCGCCCCAGCCGGCCGAGCGGAGCAACGCCGGCACCAGGTCGTCGAGGTCGACGGCCACGGCGTGGACGGCCACCGCGGAGGCCCCCAGGCGGCTGGCGTCGAGCAGGTTGGCCACCACCCGGTCGAGCCGGTCGACCTCGGCGTCGATCGCCTCGAGCAGGGCGGCCCGGTCGGACGGGGTGAACACCACGTCGTCGTCGAGAAGGCTGGTGGCCGCCGCCTTGATCGATGCCAGCGGGGTCCGCAGGTCGTGCGACACGGCTCGCAGCAGGGCGACGCGGAGGGCGTCGGCCCGGTCCTCGACCTCCCGCCCGGCCGCCGCCTCCCGCAGCCGGCGCTGCTCCAACGCCGCGCTCACGTGGGAGGCGAACACCGTCAACAGACGGCGCCGATCGGCCGTGAGCGACCCGCGCACCAGCAGCTCGCCCTCGGGCATGGCCAGCGCCGTGGTGCCGGCGGCTCCCGCCGCCGTCTCGGCTCCGGCCGACGCCACCACCACCCCGTCCCGGGTCACCGCCGCTCCATCCAGGCCGAGCCAGTCGACCATGCGGCCGAGGATCACCGGCAGCGGTTCGTCGAGGGTGGCGATGTCCACCGCCACCCGGCCCAGCGCCTCAGCCTCGGCCCGGCCCCGGGCCGCCTCCGACGACCGGGAGGCCAGCGAGTTGACCAGAACCCCCACCGCCAGCCCCAACGACAGGAACAGCACCAGGCCCAACAGGTCGGCGGGGCTCGCGACCGTCCAGGTGTGGATGGGTGGGGTGAAGAACCAGTTGAGCAGGGCGGCCGCCAGGATCGAGGCGGTGACCGCCGGCCCGGTGCCCCCCACCGCGGCCGCCGCCAGCACCACCAGCTGGAACAGCAGCAGGCGCCCGGCCTGATCGACCGACGAGCGGGTGTGGGTGAGCACCGCCGCCAGGCACAGCGTGCCAGCCGACGCCAGCAGCCAGCCGGCCGCCCGCCGGCGGGCCGGGAGGACCGGCGCCGGCACCAGCGAACGGAGCACGGCGGGCCACGGGCGGCGACGCTGGCCGGCCAGACGGGCCCCCGACCCGTCGCCCCGGGGGGAGATCACGTGCACGTCGGTCCCGCCCGAGGTCCGGATCACGTCGTTCACGAACGAGCCGCGGAGCAGCTCCTCCCACCGGCTCCGCTGGGACGCGCCCACCACCAGCTGGGTGACGTTGGCCGACCGGGCGAACCCGGCCAGCGCCGCCGCCGGATCGGCCGCCACCAGCTCGTGGTAGGTCCCGCCCACGTCGGCCAGGAGGCGGCGGTGCCCCGCCAGATGGTCCTCCCCGCCGGCGGGCCGACCGTCGGCCGGGGCCACGTGCACCCCCACCAGCTCAGCGTGGCTCCGCCGGGCGATCCGGGCCGCACGGCGGATGATGTGGGCGTTGTCGTAGCGGCCGGTGATCGCCACCAGCACCCGCTCCCTGGTCTCCCAGGGCGTGGCGATCTCGTGGCGGGTCCGGTAGTCGGCCAGTGCCTCGTCGACCCGGTCGGCCACCCACAGCAGGGCCAGCTCCCGCAAGGCCGACAGGTTGCCCGGCCGGAAGTAGTTGGCCAGGGCGGCATCGACCTTGTCGGCTCCGTACACGTTGCCGTGGGCCATGCGCTGGCGCAGGGCCTCGGCCGTGAGGTCGACCAGCTCCACCTGGTGGGCCGACCGCACCACCTCGTCGGGCACGGTCTCGCGCTGGCGGACGCCGGTGATGGCCTCCACCACGTCGTTCAACGACTCCAGGTGCTGGATGTTGACCGTGGAGATCACGTCTATGCCGGCGTCGAGCAGCTCGGCCACATCCTGCCATCGCTTGGCGTTGCGGCTACCCGGCGCGTTGGTGTGAGCCAGCTCGTCCACGAGGGCGACCTCCGGGTGGCGGGCCAGCACGGCGTCGAGATCCATCTCGCCGATCTCCACACCGCGGTGGCGCAGCAGGGCGGGGGGCAGCACCTCGAGGTCCGCGATCTGGGCCGCCGTCTCGGCCCGGCCATGGGTCTCGACCCAGGCCACCACCACGTCGGTCCCCCGGCTCCGGCGGCGCCGGCCCTCACCCAGCATGGCGTAGGTCTTGCCCACACCCGGGGCCGCCCCCAGGTAGATGCGGAGCTGGCCCCGGCCCACGGTTCAGCCGCCTATCCGAACGAGCCCGGCGTTCAGCTCGACCACGTTCACCCGGGGCTGACCCAGCGCAGCGGCCGTCCGCCCGCTGGTGGCGGCGTCGACAACGGCCAGCACCCGATCAAGGGGAAGACCCCGGGCCGCCGCCACCCGGGGGGCCTGGAGCCGGGCGTTCGCCGGGGAGATGTCGGGATCGAGGCCGGAGCCCGACGCGGTCACGGCGTCGATCGGCACGTCGGTGCCGCCGGCCAGGCCGTTGTCCCGGCGGTAGGCGTCGGCCCGCTCCTTGATCGTGGCCAGCAGGTCGGGGTTGGTAGGGCCCAGATTGGAGCCACCGGATGCGGCGGCGTCGTAGCCGGCGGCCGACGGCCGGGGATGGAACCAGGTGGGGCCGTCGAAGGGCTGGGCCAACAGCGTCGAGCCGGCCGGGCGGCCCTCGATGGTCACGATCGAACCATCGGCCCGTCCCGGCATTGCCGCCTGGGCCAGCGCCGTGACGGCGAGCGGATAGGCGAAGCCGGTCACCACGGTGAACAGGGCGAGGGCGACGAGGGCGGGGCGGAGCTGGCGGATCATCGGAGCACTCCCAGGGCGTTGATGACGATGTCGATGGCCTTGATGCCCACGAACGGGGCCACCAGGCCCCCGGCTCCGTACACCAGGAGGTTGTGGCGCAGGACCTCGGTCGCGCTGGCCGCCCGCAGCCGGACCCCCCGCAGCGCCAGGGGGATGAGGGCCACGATCACCAGGGCGTTGAACACGACGGCCGACAGGATGGCCGAGCGGGGCGAAGCCAGATGCATGACGTTCAGCCGGTCGAGCTCCGGGTGGCTGACCACGAACATGGCCGGGATGATGGCGAAGTACTTGGCCACGTCGTTGGCGATCGAGAACGTGGTGAGCGCACCCCGGGTGACCAGCAGCTGCTTGCCGATGGCAACGATCTCGATGAGCTTGGTGGGATCGGAGTCGAGGTCGATCATGTTCGCCGCCTCCTTGGCCGCCTGAGTTCCGGTGTTCATGGCCACCCCCACGTCGGCCTGGGACAGCGCCGGGGCGTCGTTGGTGCCGTCGCCGGTCATGGCCACCAGGTTCCCCCCGGCCTGCTCGGAGCGGATGAGGGCCAGCTTGTCCTCCGGGGTGGCCTCGGCCAGCACGTCGTCGACGCCCGCCTCGGCGCCGATGACGCGGGCCGTGCGGGGATTGTCGCCGGTCACCATCACGGTGCGGATCCCGAGCGCCCGCAGCTGGTCGAACCGTTCCCGCATGCCGGGCTTCACCACGTCGTCGAGCTGGATCACGCCCAGCACCCGCTCGGTGTCGGCCACCACCAGCGGGGTGCCGCCGGCGTCGGCCACCCGGTCCACCACCGTCACCACCTCGTCGGGAACGACCCCACCGGCGTCGGCCACCCAGCCCTTCACCGCGTCGGCCGCCCCCTTGCGGATCTGGCGGCCGTCGGGCAGGTCGACCCCGCTCATGCGGGTGGCGGCGGTGAAGGGCACGAACGTCCCGGCCCGCCGGTCCGGTTCGCCGTCGGCGCCGTCGGCCTGCGCCAGGTCGACGATCGAGCGGCCCTCGGGGGTCTCGTCGGCCAGGCTGGCCAGCCACGCCGCCCGGGCCAGGTCCGCCTCGCCGACCCCGTGGGCCGGCACCAGGCGGGTGGCTCGCCGGTTGCCGAAGGTGATCGTGCCGGTCTTGTCGAGCAGGAGGGTTGAGCAGTCGCCCGCCGCCTCCACCGCCCGGCCGCTGGTGGCCAGCACGTTGCGCTGGACCAGACGGTCCATGCCGGCGATGCCGATCGCCGACAGCAGCCCGCCGATGGTGGTGGGGATGAGGCAGACCAGCAGGGCGGTGAGCACCACGATCGTCTGGGCGTCGCCGGAGTAGATGGCGAACGGTTGCAGCGCCACCACGGCCAGAAGGAACACGATCGTGAGGCCCGCCAGCAGGATCGACAGCGCCACCTCGTTCGGCGTCTTCTGCCGGTCGGCCCCCTCCACCAGGGCGATCATCCGGTCGAGGAAGCTCTCACCGGCCCGGGCCGTGATCCGCACCACGATCCGGTCCGACAGCACCCGGGTGCCGCCGGTGACGGCCGAGCGGTCGCCGCCCGACTCCCGGATCACCGGGGCCGACTCCCCGGTGATGGCCGACTCGTCGACGCTGGCTATGCCCTCCACCACGTCGCCGTCGCCCGGGATCAGCTCACCCGCCTCCACCACGCACTCGTCGCCCACGGCCAGGGCGGTGGAGGGGACCTCGTCGATGACGCCACCCGGCCGGCGGACCCGGGCGGTCGTCTCGGTCCGGGTCCGGCGCAGCGAAGCGGCCTGGGCCTTGCCCCGTCCCTCGGCCATGGCCTCGGCGAAGTTGGCGAACAGCACGGTGAACCACAGCCAGGCGGCGACCGAGCCGGCGAAGACGCTCTCCGCGGCCGGAGCCGACGCCAGATCCCGGAACCACAGGATGCTGGCGCCCGCCGCTCCCACCTCCACGACGAACATCACCGGGTTGCGGGCCATGGTGCGGGGATCGAGCTTGCGTACGGCGTCGAGCGCCGCCGGGCCGACGACGGCCCGATCGAGAAGGCGGTTCATGACTGCAGCGCCTCCAGCATCGGGCCCAGGGCCAGGGCGGGGAAGAAGGTGAGGCCGGCCACGATCACCACCACCCCGGCCACCAGGCCGGCGAACAGCGGGGTGTGAGTGGGGAAAGTGCCGGCGGTGGCCGGCACCTTCCCCTTGGCCGCCAGGGAACCGGCCAGGCCGAGGGCCGGCACGATCAGCAGGAATCGTCCGATCAGCATGGCCAGACCCACCGTGATCCCGTACCAGTCGCTCCCGGCGGCCAGGCCGCCGAAGGCCGAGCCGTTGTTGCCGGCTCCCGAGCCGAAGGCGTACAGCACCTCGCTCAGCCCGTGGGGGCCGGGGTTGGCGATCCCGGCCAGGCCGGGCCCGGCCACCACGGAGGCGGCGGCGAAGGCGAGGATGGCCGCCGGGGCGGCCAGGAGGTAGAGCATGGCGAGCGTCACCTCGGACGCCTGGATCTTCTTGCCCAGGTACTCCGGGGTGCGGCCCACCATGAGGCCGGCCACGAACACGGCCAGCACGGCGTAGACCATGAGCCCCATGAACCCGACGCCCACCCCACCCGGGCTCAGCTCGCCGAGCAGGATGTTGACCATCGCCGTGCCGCCGCCGACGGCGGTCATCGAGTCGTGCTGGCAGTTCACCGAGCCGCTGGAGGTGGCCGTGGTGGTGGCGGCCCACAGCCCGCACCCGGAGGCCCCGAAGCGGGTCTCGGTGCCCTCCATCCAGCCTCCGCCGGCCAACTCGGCCGTGGGGGCCTGGGTCACCCCCGCCGGCACCGATGGGTTGCCGCCGGTCTGGGCGTAGGTGGCCACCAGCACCGAGGTCAGCCACAGGCCCACCATCACCGCCAGCAGCACCCGACCCTGGCGCCGGTCGTCCACCAGCCGCCCGAAGGCCAGGGGGAACGCGAGGGGCAGGGCGAGGATCGCCCATAGCTGGACGAGGTTGGACAGCGGCCCGGGGTTCTCGAACGGGTGAGCGGCGTTGGCGTTGAAGAACCCGCCGCCGTTCGTGCCCAGCTGCTTGATGGCGACCTGGCTCGCCACCGGCCCGCCCGGCACCACCTGAGCCGTGCCGTCGACGCCGGTTACGGCCTGGAAGCCGTGCAGGTTCTGGATCACGCCCTGCGACACGAGGAACAGGGCCACCACGATCGACAGCGGCAACAGCACCCGGGTGGTGGACCGCACGGTGTCCACCCAGAAGTTGCCGATGGTGGCCGACCCGGAGCGGGCGAAGCCCCGGATCACGGCTGCACCCACCGCCATGCCCACCGCGGCCGACACGAAGTTCTGCACGGTGAGCCCCGCCATCTGGGTCAGGTGGCTGAGCGTCGACTCGCCGCCGTAGACCTGCCAGTTGGTGTTGGTCACGAAGCTGACGGCGGTGTTGAACGACACGAGCGGGCTGGCCCCGCCCCGGCCGGTCGGGTTGAGTGGAAGGTGTCCCTGCAGGCGGAGCAGGGCGTAGAGGCCGATGATTCCCACCAGGGCGAACATCAGCACCGAGCGGGCGTAGGCGTCCCAGCGCTGCTCCCGGTCGGGATCGATCCCGCACCAGCGGTAGATGCGGTGCTCCGCGGGGAGGAAGAAGCGGTCGAGCGGGGCGGGGCGGCCGGTGTCGTAGACCGCGGCCAGCCACCGCCCGAGGAGGGGGACGGTGACAGCCAGGGCCGTGCCCAGGATCAGCAGCTGGAGGAAGGCACCGGCGTCCATCAGAACCGCTCCGGGTGGAGCAGGGCCACCAGCATGAAGACGACGAGGGCGACGGCCACCGCCAGCGCAGCCCAGTTGTCGACGGTGGCCGTGGCGACGGCGGTCATGGCCGACGCACGGTCTGGTCGGGTGCACCCGGGGCCGCGGAGGTCGGCGGGGGTGGCTCCCCCACCGAGGCGAAGGTGGCGATGGCGGAGACGTACCACCCGGCGGCGGCGAGAAAGCCGCCGATCGAGGCCAGGTAGAGCAGGTCGGTCATCCGAGGCTCCTTTCAGGGGGATGCCTCAGTGGTACCTCCGGCCCGCTCGCCGGTCAGCGGCCTTATCGGGTTCTTGACGCCGCTCCCGCCGATCTTGTCGGACCCGTCACGGCGGCGGCGTCGGCGACGTCAGCGACGTCAGCGCACCGGTATCGACGGGTCGACCCGGTGCTAGCGCACCGGGTCGACCCACAGGAAGGCGAAGTCGTCGCCCCGGGGTTCGGGAGTGACGACGACGGGGAGGCCGATGTCGACCTCGTCGACCGGCACGCCCCGCAGGGAGCCCACCACCCGGGGCCCCTCCTCCAGCTCCACCACCGCCGTCACGAACGGCACCTCCTCGATCCAGGCCCGGTCGACGGTGAAGTGATTGATGGCCAGCGAGTAGATCGTCCCCCGGCCCGACACCGGCTCGAAGGTGTACTCCGGCGAGTGGCAGGCCGGGCAGTACCAGCGGGGCGGGTGGCGCCAGGTGCCGCAGGCCGAGCACCGCTGGATGTGGAGCATGCCGGTGGCCACCGCCGGCAGGTGGAACTCGAGGTTGATGCCTTCGGGGCGAGGCACGTACTTCTTGGCCACCGGTGCCGGCTGGGTCTGCTCGCTCATGTCGTCTCTCCTCGTCCCTGGTCCTAGCCCCGGGCCAGGATGGCGATGCTGCCGTCGCCCAGGTCGCCGTAGCCGGTGACCACGCCCAGCTCGCACCCCTCCACCTGCGCCGCCCCCGCCTCGTGGCGGAGCTGGCGGGTGGCCTCCACCACATGGTTGAGGCCCCAGCAGTGGCCCTGCGACAGCAGACCGCCGTGGGTGTTCAGCGGGTAGCGGCCGCCCAGGTCGATCGTGCCGTTCTTCACGAACTCGCCGGCCCCGCCCTCCTCGCAGATGCCCAGCGCCTCCAGCTCCATCAGCACCACGTAGGTGAAGCAGTCGTAGATCTGGAGGAAGTCCATGTCGGTCGGCGACACCCCGGCCATGGCGAAGGCCCGGGGGGCGGCGGTGTGGAGGCCGAGCTTCAAGATGTCGGGCCGGTTCGTGATCTCGTCGGCCGGGTACGGGTGGCCCTCGGCCCCGCCCAGCCACAGCACCGGGGTGTGGCGCAGGTCCCGGGCCCGCTCGGCCGAGGTGAGCACCACGGCCGCCGCGCAGTCGGTCTCCAGGCAGCAGTCGAGCTTGCGCATGGGCTCGGTGATGTACGGGGCGGCCATGTAGTCGTCGAGCGTGAGGGGCCGGCCCCGCATCAGGGCCTTGTCGTTGAGCTGGGCGTGGGCCCGGCAGGCCAGGGCCACGGCGGCGGCCGACTCCGGCTCGATCCCGTAGCGCCGGACGTAGCGGTTGATGTACATCGAGTACCACTGCACGGCCGACCGGATCCCGTAGGGGGCGTAGAAGTTGCGGCTGACGTCGATGAACGGGCCTGGATCGAGCCCTCGCTTGGGCGGACGGACATCGGGCCGGGGCCGCAGCGCCGAGTAGCCGTTCCAACCCAGAACCACCAGGACGTTGGTGGCGATGCCGGCCGTGATGGCCATCACGGCCGACTGGAGCGAGGCGGTGGGGCTGGCCCCGCCCATGTGGACGGTCACCGAGTAGTGCAGGTCGGGGATGCCGAGGTTGGCCGCGATCTCCTCGGTGGAGATGAAGCCGGGCGGCGGAAGGATGCCGTCGATCTCGCTGGCGTCGAGCCCGCTGTCCTCGATGGCCGTCATGGCCGCCTGCAGCACCAGCTCGGGGACGCCGCGGTCGGCACCCCGCACATAGTCGGTCTCCCCGATCCCCACGATGGCGGCCGTGCCGGAGATGTTCATTGGCGTCTCCCTGTCCCCTACTCGCTCGACCGTCATCTTGGTGGCCGATGAGCCGTGACGCCAATGGGCACGGCATGTGAGACTGTCCCGCCTATGAGCTCCCTCATCCCCGACAGCCACCTCGATCTGCTGCACCGGCCGCTGTACTGCCACCTGGCCACGGTCAGCCCCGCCGGGCGGCCCCAGTCGAACCCGATGTGGGTGTCGTGGGACGGCACCCACCTCCGCTTCACCCACACCAGCACCCGGCGCAAGTACGCCCAGCTCCAGGCGAACCCCCACCTCGCCATCTCGATCGTCGACCCCGACAACATGGCCCGCTACCTGGAGGTGCGGGCCACGGTGGCCGAGATCGTCCCCGATCCCACCGGGGCGGAGTACGACGCCCTGTCGCAGCGCTACGGTCGGGGCCCGCAGATCCCGCCCGACGCCGCCGACCGGGTGATCATCCTGGCCACCCCCTACCACGTCACCACCCGGGGCTGAGAGGGCGGGGCGACGGCATGGCAACGACACCAGCAGCGACGGCGGCACCGCTGAAGATCGGCATCTACCTCAACTCCCAGCACCCGGAGACGGATCACGCCCCCACCCGGCTGGCCGAGCTGGTGGCCCAGGTGCGCTCGGCCGAGGCCGGCGGGTTCGACTCGATCTGGGCCGGCGAGCATCACCTCACGCCCGGGTTCCACTTCTTCCCCCAGCTCGCCCTGCTGTCACACCTGGCCGCCCACTCTGGCGACATGGCGCTCGGCACCAACCTGGTGCTGCTGCCCCTGCACCGCCCGGTCGACGTGGCCGAGCAGGTGGCCCTGATCGACATCGCCTGCGGTGGCCGGTTCATCCTCACCGTGGGCCAGGGCTACCGGCCCGAGGAGTTCGCCGCCTTCGGCGTTCCGTTCGAGGATCGGCTGGCCCGCACGCTCGACGGGATCGAGGCCCTGCGCAAGCTGTGGTCGGGCCACGCGGTGAGCCACGACGGGGGCTGGTACCGCGTCGAGGGGGCCCGGGTGCTGCCGCCCCCGGTGCAGCCTGGCGGGCCCCCGATCTGGATCGGTGCCACCACCGATCGGGCCATCCGCCGGGGCGGGAAGATCGGCGACGCCTTCATGGCCGCCCCCAACACCGACAACGACGAGATCCGCCGCCAGCTCGGCGTGTTCGCCGAAGGGCGGGCCGAGGCCGGCCTGGCTCCGGCGGCCGAGGCGGGTCGGATGCTGGAGGTGCACTGCCACGCGGAGGGGGCCGAGGCCCGCCGCCGGGCGGCCCCCCACCTGCTCACCAAGTACGCGGCCTACGCCTCGTGGGGCCTCACCGGCTCCGCCGGCGACGCCGCCCGGAGCGCCGGCGGCGCGGCCGGCGGATCGGGCGACGACGACGCCTTCAGCGCTCTGGCCGCCAACCGGTTCGTGATCGGCGACCCCGACGAGGTCACCGCCGGCCTCATCGCCCAACACCGCGAGGTCGGCATCACCCACCTCGCCATGCGTCTCGCCTGGCCCGGCTCCGACCCCACCCACACCATGGACTGCATCGACATCCTGGCCCGGGAGGTCCTTCCCGCGGTGCGAGCCGAGCTCGCCCCGTAGGGCGGGCGCCGGGCCGCCGGGCGCGGCTAGCTTGCCCACCATGGCACTTGCAGGAGAAGTCACCGATCCGAGTCGGGTCCGCACCGAGACGGTGCAGCTGGGCCCGGTCGACGTCTACATCGCCCATCCCACCGCCCCCGGCCCCCACCCCGGCATCGTCGTGCTGGAGGAGGCGTTCGGGCGGGTGGAGCACATCGAGGACCTGTGCCGCCGGTTCGCCAACGCCGGCTTCGTGGCCGCCTCGCCCGAGCTCTACGCCCGCACCGGCGCCCCGGGCCACGACTTCAAGGTCGTGCTGCCGGCCATGTTCGGCCTGCCCGATGCCCAGATCGTCTCCGATGTGGAAGCCGTGGCCGACCACCTCCGCTCCCTGCCCGACGTGAACGGCAAGGTGGCGATCACCGGCTACTGCATGGGGGGCCGGGCCACGTCGCTCGTCGCCTTCTCGTCCACCAAGTTCGACGCCGCCATCCCCTGCTGGGGCGGCTTCCTGAACCGGGCCACGTTCGAAGACGACACCACCGAGGCCCGGCCCACGCCCCCGGCCCAGCTGGCCGGCAACCTGAGCTGCCCGATCTTCCTGGTGGGCGGGGCCGAAGACCAGAACCCGTCGCCCGACGAGCTGACCTCGCTGCGCGACAAGCTGGTGGAGGCGGGCAAGGACGTGCAGTTCAAGCTGTACGAGGGCGCCGGCCACGCCTTCCTGGCCGACTACCGCGACTCCTACAACGAGGAGCGGGCCCACGAGCTGTGGGCCGACGTCCTCGCCTACCTCAACGACAAGCTCTGAGATCCAGCCGTTCTGAGGAGCCTGAGCCGTACTCAGTACGGCTCAGGCTCCTAATTTCGATCGCTCAGCGCCAGCGGTCGAGGTCGACGGAGGCGGCCAGCACGCAGAAGATCTGGAGCCGGGGGCCCTCCACCTCGCGGCTGACGTGGCCCTGGCCGGTGAGGTCGTCGGCCAGCAGGATGCTGCCAGGGCCGAACGTGCGGCGCTCGCCGTCGGCCACCTCGATCTCGGTGGCTCCCTGCACGTGCACCACGAGCTGGCGCCGGGGCGCCACGTGGAAGTCGTAGACCTCGGGCCCGGCCTCGGCGGTGGACCGGATGAACACCGACTCGGTGGGGATGGGCGACGACATCGCCCCCAGGTCGGAGACGTTGAGGGGGAGATCGAGCTCCTCGAAATGGGAGCGTTCGTCGGGCCCGGTGTAGATG
>Ga0268299_1003431_pt1 | contig 14613 bp, 11 predicted proteins | sample NOBtaG_FD_193484 | JGI IMG/M metagenome (GOLD analysis project Ga0268299, IMG submission 193484) | Activated sludge microbial communities from bioreactor in Nijmegen, Gelderland, Netherland - NOB reactor | ecosystem: Engineered > Bioreactor > Aerobic > Activated sludge | place: Netherlands...
CGCAATGGCCACGTGGCCGCAGGCTTCGAGGTCGAGCACTCGACGACGATCTATTCCGGAATCGTCCGGCTCCTCGACCTGGCTCTCGGTTCTCCGGCCCAGGTAACGCGCGGCCTCTATCTCGTGGCGCCCGACGAGCGCGCCGCCGACGTGCGGGCGCAGGTCCGCCGCCCCGCCTTCCGCGGCATCGCCGCCCTGGACGTGCGGTTCTTGCCCTATACCGCGCTCGAGCACCACCGAGACGCCATGGCTCGCTTCGGCGAGGGCTTGAAGGCGATCCAGTCGATAGCCCAGCCGATCTGTGAATAGTGGACTCGCGGGATCTCCGCGCGTCGTCGCCGTGTCACCTTCGGCAGCTCTCCTGCCTTCCGCCTTGCTGGGCAACTCGCCCGGCGCCAGCGGGTCTGGGACTTGGCATCCGAGTGGCCCGTGTGTAACATCTCACCCGTACGAGGCATCGGCACGGTATGGGTCGTCGGTCTTGTCGTCGCTCGAGAGCTTCCAGGGTGGCATTCGCTGTCGCCCTCGCCTTCTTCTGCGCCGCGACCGCGCAGGCGGGGCTCGTCCCCGGGGGCTTGATCAGCGTGCTCAACGCAATGCGCTGCCGGACGGAGCACTGTGGCGAGGCGACCCATTGCCGCTGTTCCGAGCGATGCTGCCAGATCACGGGACAGGCCGGTGATGACCAAGCCTTACCCCCCAGGGCTCCGGGTGGTGCCGCCGCTCAGTTGGCGACTGCCTTCGGGGCTCGAGTCTCTGGGGTCGGGCAAAATGCAGCGGCGTTGTCGCCAACGGCGCTCCGAGCCATCGACCCTGCTTCCCGTTGTCCGAGATATCTTCGCGACTGCGTGCTGCGGCTGTAATCGCCCTCGCCCCGAGAACCGTCACGCGGTCAGCTGGGGGCGCCGTTGGAACGCTTCCAAATCAGCCGCACTCGGTGGATCTCGATTGGCCAACGGGGGACGCGTTTGGGATCGTCCCCACGTTCGGGTTCCCGCCCCGGTATCCGCCGCAAACGCAAACGACTCGCATATCATCGGAAAATTAGGAGACGACCATGAAATCGAATCTGAGGAGGGCCACTCTTCGAAACGCCACACTCGCTATCGTCCTTTCCCTTGCCGGCGGCGCTGTAGCCGCAGACAACGCCCAAGATCAAGCCACTCGCCTGGCTGTCGCCAGAGATCGCGCCGAGAACGGTGCACTGTCGGTCAAGCCCAGCCAGGCAATGCGCCTCCGTCAGCAAGCCGAGGACCTGCAAAAGCTGATCGACGCCGCGCAGAGCGGCAAGAAGCTGGATCCGGCTCAGGTCGACGACGCGATCCGACGTTCATACCAGGGATTCTAGGTTTCGGCTCCGAGGAAGCCTGTCACAGAGAGGCGGGTGCCTGGGTTCGACTCGTCCGCTTCTTGCTGGATACAAGCGGAGAGCGCCTCGCGCGCTCTCCGCAACTCCTCGACCGCGTTCGTCTGATCGCGGCCTTCGAGGTACGCCTTTGCGCGCAGGAGATGCTCGGCATAGGCAGGGCAGCGCGCGGCAGTCGAGTCGTCCGCGAGAGCGGCAAACGAGCTTGCCAATAGTAGACCGGTGGCGAGCAACCAACACAAAGACCGCTTTGTACGCATAGTCGGCGTGACTGCAACACGGATGCCCGAATCGATCGGCTCATTCGGAACAGGAGCTCGATCGGGATCTGCGGGCACCCTGCCTGTGTCCTGGGCACGGCGCGCATAATCCGGAGGCAGAGGCGACCCACGGCGCCCGCATAAGCAAGTCCACACCAGCACCAGCAAGTCCAAACTTGACAGACGCGGGATCTTCGGGCTGTAATGCGCGCCGATGCAGACGCTTCGCAGAGCCGCCGCGAGCTTGATCGTTCCAGGCATCGCTCTGTTGCACTGTCTGTGCGTCTGCTCGCCATCGGTGGCGGCACAGCCGGGGCGGGCACCCTCACCGCTTCATGATTGCCACGGTGGCGACGGCTCGCGCGACCCGAGCCATCAAAGGCCGGCTCAGGACCATTCATCACGGGCGTGCCCCCACTGCGACAATGCGCAGGTCGCCAAGGCCGAGACAGATGGCGACGCAGCGACTGCCGCCGCCGCTCAGTTCGTGGCGGCCGCCACTCTGCTGCACCTCCTCCCGGCGGCAGGAGGCATCGGCGCGACCCGGCGATTTCCCCACCAGTTCGCGCACAGCCCGCCTGCTCTGTCGCTCCTGCGCCAGAAGTGCGTTCTCTTGATCTGATCTCGACCCCTGCGTGAGGTTGACGCAGGCGGCATAGCCGCCGCGTCATCGTGCGTCGCTTCAGCGCCATGGCGTTGAAGGCGACTCCTCCTCTCCCTGCTCGGAGTTCGAGATCATGGTCTGTCGCGCTTGGTTCCATCTCGCGGCTTTTGCAATCATCGCGGGCTGCGCGGTCCGTCCGCTTCCCGCTCTCACCCCAACACACCCGGCGAGCCCCGCCGCGGCAGAGGCGCCTGCGTCGCCGCCGTCAGCGACTCTCACTGCCGCAGAGGGCCTGCCGCCAAGCGATTCCGGCACTGGTCCCGCGGCCATGGCAGCGGGACACGGCGCCCACCAGATGCCTGGCTCGACGACGCCCGAGACCGCCGGCTCCTACACGTGCCCCATGCACCCGGAGGTGCGCACTACTCGGCCAGGTCGTTGCCCGAAGTGCGGCATGACGCTGAGTCCGCCGACGAAAGGTCACTCCGCCACGGGTGGCAGCCATGCGCACTAGAGCGGCGTTCGGCGCGATCGCCCTGGCCGGCCTGGCGCTCGCTGGCTGTACTGCGGTGCGGCCCGATGCGGACTTCGACGCAGTTCGGGAAGAGGTAGGCAGGCGTACCGGGTTGCAGCCACAATGGAACGCCCTCCGGCCAGGAGAGGAGCAGATCGGGGAGCGCACTCGTGAACTGCTGGGTCGACAATTGACGGTCGATGCAGCCGTCGAGCTCGCCCTGCTGAACAATCGACGCCTCCAGGCGACCTACGGAGAGCTCGGCGTGGCGCGCGCCGATCTCGTCCAAGCGGGGCTGCTGATCAACCCAGTCCTCAGCGCGGATCTGACCTTCGGCGTCAACGCGTTCGGGCACGGAGTGGCCATCAGCCTGGTCCAGAACTTCATGCGTGCCCTGCAGATCCCGTTGCGCAAGCGCGTGGCAGAAGCGGCCTTGGAGGAAGCGAAGTATGCGGTTGCCTCTGAGGTGATCGCGCTCATGGTCGACGTCAAGCACGCCTTCGTTCGCGCACAGGCCGCCCTGCAGCTGCTGGAATTCGACCGCAACGTCGTCCAAGCAACCAAGCTCTCCGCGGAGCTGGCGCAGAGGCAGCGAGCTGCCGGCAATTTGGCGGAGCTGGACTACGCCAACGAGGTCGCGCTCTTCGAAGAAGCGCGGGTGAAGTTGGCGTCGGATGAGGCGGAAGCCACTGTCGCTCGTGAAGAGCTCTCGGCGGCGATGGGACTCTGGGGGGCGCAGGCGGCGTGGACCATTGCCGCGCGGCTGCCCGAGCCGGACGAGGATCTGCCACTCGCCGGTCTGGAATCGGTGGCGATCTCGCAACGTGTCGACCTGGCCGCGGCTCGCCAAGCCGCGATGGCCCTCAACCAAAGCGTCGGGCTTACCGGCCTCTTCGGCGTCCTGTCCGACGCCGAGATGGGCCCGGAAGTCGAGCGCGACATCGACGGCGGCATCTGGTCAGTCGGGCCGTTGATCTCGATCCCACTCCCGATCTTCAACCAGGGGCAAGCCACCCGGGCGACCGCGCTCGCGAGACTGCGCCAGAGCGAAGATCGGTTTGCCGCCCTGGCCGTTGAGATCCGCTCACAAGTCCGCCGCGCCCACACGCGTCTGCAGGCGGCACGTTCTCTCGCCATTCACTACCGCCGCGTCGTGCTCCCACTGCGGACCCGCATCGTCGATCAGACGCAGCTTCACTACAACGCCATGCAACTGGGAGCGTTCCAACTCCTGCAAGCCAAGCAGGCGCAGATCGACGCGGGTCGCGCCTATCTCGAGATCGCGGGCGACTACTGGCTCGCACGGGCCGACCTCGAAGGCGCCCTCGGGGGCACGTTACCCGGACCGAGCTATCAACCAGAGACGCCTGGCGCCGCTGCCGATGGAGGAGGTCATCCATGATCACGCGAGCGCGAGACTCGTCTTCCGATTCGCTCGTCTCGGGTAACACATTGACGCGACGACGGCTCCTGATTGCCAGCGGCGCCAGCGTTGCAGGCGCGACGGTGCTGTTGCGTGACTTGGGTGAGGCAAGGGCCGCCGATGTGCCGCTGGCGATGCAGCCGCACCCCAGGTCAGTCGATGCGGAGGGCGTTCCATATGGCGAGGAGCATTGGGACCGGCCCGGAGAGCCCGGTCGCGACTACGCCCCGGTGATCACGCCGAACGGATGGACTCTTCCATTCAAGGTCGTGGACGGCGTCAAGGTGTTTCACCTGGTCGCCGAGGAGGTCGAGCACGAGTTCGCGCCCGGCCTGCGAGCAAAGTGCTGGGGCTACAACGGTGGCGTGCACGGCCCAACCATCGAAGCGGTGGAGGGCGACCGTGTGCGGATCTACGTGACGAACAACTCACCGGGCGGGACCAGCGTCCATTGGCATGGGTTATTCCTTCCCAACGGCATGGACGGCGTGGCGGGACTGAATCAGAGAATCATCCGTCCGGGTGAGACGTTCAAATACGAATTCACGCTGCGCCAGCATGGCACGCACATGTACCACTCGCACCACGATGAGATGACCCAGATGGCGCTGGGGATGATCGGCATTTTTGTGATCCACCCGCGGCACTCCGCGAAGCCACGCCCCGACCGCGACTTCGCCTTCATGCTCAGCGAGTGGCAGATCAAAGTCGGGACCGCGCGTCCGAACCCGAACGAGATGACCGACTTCAACGTCTTCACTTTCAACGCGAAAGTCTTCCCTGGCACCTCACCAATGGTCGCGAAGCTTGGCGAGCGGGTGCGGATGCGCTTCGTCAATCTCGGCGCCATGGATCATCACCCGATCCACCTCCATGGCTACCAGTTCCGCGTCACCGAGACCGACGGCGGGCAGATCCCCGAATCTGCCCAGCAGCTCGAAACCTCCGTCTTGGTTGCCGTTGGGCAATCACGGACGATCGATTTCGTTGCGGACGAGCCGGGGGATTGGGCCATGCACTGCCACATGACTCACCACGTCATGACCCAAATGGGGGACCAGTTTCCGAACATGATCGGTGTCGAGCCGGGGGATCTGGACGAGAAGGCGCGTCAGCTTCTCCCCGGCTACATGACGATGGGCCAGGACGGCATGGCGGACATGGCCGAGATGGGTATGCCTGTGCCTGAGAACTCCACCCCGATGGTCGGTGGCCAGGGACCGTTCGACTACATCACGATGGGGGGCCTCTTCACGATTCTCAAGGTCCGTGCCGACCTGGCGAGTTACGACGACCCTGGTTGGTACGAGAACAAGCCCGGTCAGGTTGCGAGCCTCGCCGCAGTTGCCGACATGCGGCGAGACGGCATCGCGAACGGCGGCGGCGGTGCCCCCAGGGCGCCGCGCGGGGCCCTGACCTCGCATCGTCTCCCACCTCCCCCACATCGGGCGGGTCGCTAGTCCGATGCGAGTCATCATTGCTGTCGGGATACTCGCGCTTGCCGCAGGAGCGCTGGCATTCTTCCTGATGCTCCAGCGCGGCTTCAGTGCCCGCGATCAGCCGTCGGCTCTTGAAGCGTTCGTGGCCGGACGGGTTCGCCATCTCGCGATTCCACGCGGTGCCCGGGAAGCGGAGAACCCAGTACCCCCAGGGCCCGAGAACGTGGCGGCTGCCCGTGCTCACTTCGCGGATCACTGTGCGACCTGTCACGCCAACGACGGGAGCGGCAATACGGAGATCGGTCAGAACCTCTACCCGAAGGCGCCCGATATGCGAAAGCCGGGCACTCAGGATCTCACGGACGGAGAGCTCTTTTACATCATTCACAACGGCATCCGCTTTACCGGCATGCCGGCATGGGGCGGGGATGATCCGGCGGCGGACCGCGACAGCTGGAAGCTGGTCCACTTCATCCGACACCTGCCGGAGCTCACCGCGGCGGAGATCGCGGAGATGAAGGCATTGAACCCGAAGAGCCGCCACGACATGGCGGAAGAGCAAGGAGTACAGAAGTTCCTCCGCGGCGAAGGCGACTCGGCGCCGACCTCGGCACACTATTGAACCCAATTGCGGAAAGAAAGGAGAACACCATGAGAGAACGAAACCAGAATCCTATGAGAATTCGCACCGTGACCCTGTCGGTCGCCTTCTCGCTCATCTGCTCCACCGCTGTCTTCGCCCACGAGGGCGAGGAGCATGTGATGGGAACGATCAGCGCGCTCGACGGACAACACTTGGTGGTGACGGATCGAGAAGGCAAACCAGTCTCGATCGACCTCACCAAGGAGACCAAGTACAGACAGGGCGATGCACCGGCCGCGGTCAGCGCTCTCGCGGTGGGCGCCCGCGTGGTCGTCGAGGTCACCGGCAAGCCGGAGAGCTTCATCGCGAGCGAGGTTCGCTTCGCGCCGGCGGCAGCAGCGAAGGATCACGCCGGTTCGGACGAAGCGGGACACGACCAGCCGCACCAGCACTAAAGTCCTTCACGGCAGAGGGCGCAACGAATGATGCGGAAGCGAATCAGCAAGCACGAACACGAGGGGACCTCGGGCTGTCGTGCCCCCCGCGAACGTCGCATGCGGTACGTGGTTTTCGGCCTCGCCCTGGCAGCATGTTCCGCCGCGGGCTGCCACGGCTCCCCTGAAGTAGCTGAATTCGCCGGCTCCTACCCGCGTCGGGTCTCGGCGAACGGCACGGTTCGCGAGTTCCAGTTGATCGCAGCCCCCTCGACGGTCTCGCTGTTCGACGGGCGGTCATTCGACGCCTGGGCATACAACGGGCAGGTTCCAGGTCCGACGCTTCGAGTTCGCCTGGGGGACACGGTTCGCGTGCGCTTCACCAACCGGCTGCCTCAGGCTACGACGATCCACTGGCACGGTGTGCGCGTGCCGAACGCCATGGACGGCGTGCCTGGCGTGACCCAGGCGCCCGTGCAGCCGGGAGAGAAGTTCACCTACGAGTTCACGCCGAAGGATGCCGGCACCTTCTGGTTCCATCCACACCTGCGCTCGAGCGAGCAGGTCGAGCGCGGTCTCTTCGGTGCGCTGATCGTCGAGGACGCCACGCCTCCGCCGTATTCCCGGGATGAGCTGTGGATCCTCGACGATTGGCTGCTGACTCGAGAAGGCACGCTCTTCGCCGATTTCAACACGCGCCACGATCTCGCCCACGACGGTCGCTGGGGCAACGTGGTGACCGTAAACGGGCGGACGAACGGGCGCCTCTTGGTCAGGCCTGGTGAACGAATCCGCCTACGCCTGGTGAACGTGGCTAACGGCCGCGTCTTCGTCCCCGACTTCTCCGGCCTCGCGGCACGAGTGATCGCCGTCGACGGCCTCTACACCGCACGCCCGATCGACCTCGCCGGGTTCGAGATGGCGCCTGGCAACCGCGTCGATCTCGACCTCACAATTCCGACGAGCGCTGCCGGAAAGCGCCTCACGGTGGCGGATCGCTTCACCCGCCAAGCCATTCCGCTGGCGGAGATTTCCGTCGAGGGCGATCCGGTCTCCACGCCCGAATTCGAATCTCCGGCGCGCGCGCACGTTCCGGGTTGGCAGCGACCCGAGAGCGCGACCCCGGTCCGAGCGAAGTTCAGTTTGAACGCGCAGAGCGGCGGGCCATTCGGCATCCAGTGGACCATCAACGGCGCGGCGATGGAGCACGCAGCGCACGCGATGCCGGAGCATCCACAGCATCTCCCGATCGGCGAGTTCAGCCGTCTGCGCTTCGTCAACGAGTCCTACCGGCTCCACCCCATGCACATCCACGGCCTGTTCTTCAAAGTGCTGGCGCGCAACGGCGTTCCGGTGAACGAGGCACACTTTCGTGACACGGTCCTGATCCACGCGCAGGAGACGGTCGACATCGGCACCGTTCCCGAGGACGCTGGCCGATGGATGCTGCACTGCCACATCCTCGAACACGCCGAGTCCGGCATGATGACGGTGATCGAGGTCGATTGAGGAAGCCGGTGAGCGGATCTGAGTACGCGTCATCGATGAACTACGCTCGGCTGGCGTCCGTTAGGGCGCGCCTGTTCGCCTCGCGCATGTTTGGTCTCGCGATCCTCGGGGCCCTCCTGATCTCTCGCAGCTATTGGCAGGTTTCGGGCAGCCAGTTTCTCGCCGAATCACTCGCTGTGGCGGGCATCGTTCTCGCGACGAGCGGGTTTCTCGGGCGTCTGTGGTGCCTCTGTCACATCGTCGGAAGGAAGAACGTGGTTCTCGTCACTCAGGGACCATACTCCTTGTGTCGCCACCCACTGTACTTCTTCAGTCTGCTTGGCGGTATTGGGCTCGCCTTCTGCACCAAGACGTTGACCATCCCAATCGTGTTCGCCGCGGCGTTTGCCGTCTCGTACGCAGCGGCTCTCAGGCGAGAAGAAGTGAATCTCAACCAGACGTTCCCCGACTACGCCAAGTACAGCGAGCGTATACCTTCGTTTGTGCCAACGACTCGAGGCTACGTCCCTGCGGGCATCGTGACGGTTCGCTCGCGCGACCTTGCTCGCGCCGCGATCGAGTCGGGCAGCTTGATCTCAGCGATCGCGCTCATCGATCTCATCGACGCGCTGCATCACGCCGGGGTGTTGCCGACCTACCTAATCCTGCCATGACGCCAGTAAATTGTGGGCTGACGTTCTGCTTCTTCCTGCTCTGTCTCGGCACTGCACTGGCGCAGCCGGCGAGCGCACCTGCAGGCGCCGCCCAGCCGCGGATCGTGAATGGCGCGCCGACCGCGGTCTACCCAAGCGTCGGCGCACTGCTGACGCTTGACGGTTTCGAAGAAACCCGCCTGAGCGGCGTGTGCTCCGGTACGTTGGTCGGCTGTCACACGTTTCTGGTGGCGGCCCACTGCGTCTGCCCCCCCGAAGTCGACAGCGCCACGGATTGCCGTGCCGCCGGGCTGACCGACCCGGCGGCGCTGCGCGTTTTCCTGCCGAACGCGGGCATCTTCGCCGTCGACTCGATCGCGATCAACCCCGAGTACGTCTTCGCGGCACGTGGCGACGTCGCTGTACTGCGCCTCCCTCTCGTGTCGGGAGTAGCACCTTCTGCGCTCAACCAGACGCGGCGACCGCTGGAGGGCACCCTCGTCGACGTCGTTGGCTACGGGAGCAGCGCCACCGCCTCGTTCTTCGCTTCCGACTACGGTGTGAAGCGTACGGGGCGTCTGAGGAGCGGAGCGTGCGCGGACGACGTCTTCGCCGGCGCGCACGTCTGCTGGGAGTACGATGGCTCCTCTGCAAGTACGTGTGTGGGGGATTCGGGTGGCCCCGTGTTCGGCGACTTGGGCGACGGACCCGTGATCGTTGGAATCATCTCGGGGTCCAGCAGTGACACGTGCTCGCCGCCCGACCAGGTGTTTGCGACCGACGTCTACGTGAATCGGTCTTGGATCATCGAGCAGCTCAACGCGGATCCTCCGTCGGGGTGCGGAGACCTGCCCGTCGTGGGAGGGCGCGAGACACGAGTCGTCGACTCGGCCGGCGTGTTGAGCGAAGCGACACCGGAGGTCCGCCTTCAGTTCGATGTCCCGGTCGGCACGCGCGCACTGCGAGTCGCCTTGAACGGGCAAGAGATTGGCAGCGCCGGGTTCTTCGAGAATGATTTTGACCTATTCCTCAGAGCCGGCTCTCCGCCAACCGAATCGGACTACGACTGTGCTGATCTTTCCGTCGGAACGTTCGGGTTCTGCGACATCGTCAATCCAGTCGCCGGGACATGGTTCGCAGTCGCTTCGGCAGCGGCGGGCGATGGCGTGGCGCAACTCACGGCGACGATCGTCGCGCGCTACGGCGCGGGCGACATCAACTGCGATGGTCGTGTCGACGCCGCTGACTTCCCCGCCCTTGCCCAGGTGCTGGTAGGTAGCCGCGAAGACGAGTGCCAGGGTGCCGATGTCGACCGGGACGGAGGTACTGACGTCGAGGACTTGGCAAGCCTGGCGAGCCTCATCTTCCACTCGCGCGGACCGTGGGGCGCGCCTTGATCGGAGCCTCGACCGTCAATTTATGGACGCTGCTTGAGGAGTGTGCTCACTGGTATTACCCCGGCAGCTCGCAAGCGGAAGCGGTGGTTCGCACATCCCGGAATGGACGTTCGAATCACTTCTCGGCTGAAGGAAATCGTCGTTCGATGAAGCCACGCCGCAGCGCCTGGCAGGAGTGGCAGGGAACTTGATACTGGGCTATACACGTACTCACGTAGCCATGCGATGAAACGGCCAATCAGGAAACTCACTCGCTCTCGAACTTTCCATCTCGCCCTGGGACTGGCGTGGCTGCCGTACATGGCGATGCAATGCGTGGACAGTCCATTGACCCACGGAGGCTGCGGGGTGATGGCTACAGAGAATCCTCGTGCCGACGACGGGCAGGGGTCGAGTGGGCACTCGCATCATCACGACGCGGTTGAGCCGCACGGTGAGGACCACCACGATCACGCTGGACGCGAGCCATCTGGACCGGTCCACACCTGCTGCGAGCTGACCGGCAAATACAACATCACCGTCTCCGCCGTTCCGCTCGCCCCACCGGTCGCGATGGCTGTATTCGTCAACGTAGACGCAGGCACGGGCCGGTCGCGTGGAACTCGCTGGCACCCGCCGACGTCGGCAGTTGCGCACGCCCCCCCTCCGTATCTCCTCCACTCGTCACTCCTGATCTGAGCTCATAACCCCGCCTGTTGGCGTGGGGCTGCGCCAGCGCTCGTCAATCGACGCGGGCGCAGCACCTCCGAGGTGCGTTCGACCTTTCTAGGCCGGACACATCACCCGCTTCACTACCCTTGGAGGGGTTATGGATCACCGCTTCTCACTAGCCGTCTCTGGCCTGGGGTTGCTGCTCTGGTTGAGTGCACCTGCCTCGGCTGAGAGCGGCGGCTCCGGCACCGGCTTCGCCGGTCACATCGCTCTGCCCGGCCTGGTCGAGTATGCCCGCGCCAACAACCCGGAGATCCGGGCGATGGAGCAGCGCTGGCGGGCGGCGCAAGCTCGCCCGTCGCAAGAGGGTTCACTGCCGGACCCGATGATCAACACGGCCTACCACAACGAGGGCTTCGACGGTTTCGACCTCGGAAGTACCGATTTCGCCTGGCTGCGCTTCGGAGCCGAGCAGGAAATCCCCTTTCCCGGCAAGCTCGGTCTGCGTGAGGCAGTCGCCGCCCGCGAAGCGGACCGCGAAGGCGCCTTGTATCGCGCCACGGTGTTGAACGTTCAGGCGCGCCTCAGGGTTGCCTACGATGACTACTTTCTCGTCGACAAGTCGATCGACGTCGTGCGCAGCAATCTCGCGTTGCTCAAGACGCTGACGGAGACCGCAGAGGCGAGGTATCAGGTGGGCGAAGGTCTTCAGCAAGACGTCGCGCGAGCGCAGGTCGAACTTTCGATCCTGACCGGCCGCCTCATCAGTTTGGAGCAGGAACGGCAAAGCGCGCAGGCAATGCTCAACGCCATCCTGAACCGTCCGCCTGCGGCGGCGCTCGGCGCGCCCGCTCCAGTCGAGAAGGCGCCGCTTCCCTACACACTCGACGAGCTCGAACGCCTCGCGGACGAGCACTCACCGATCTTGGAGGCCGCCGAGAGCGAGATCGCTCGGGCGGAGTCCAGCCTCGATCTCGCCGAGCGCCAGTTTTATCCCGACTTCGTCGTGCGAGCCGACTACTTCAACAAGTCATCGCTCACTCCCGAGTGGGAGGTTGGCGCCGGTATTCGGGTACCCCTCTATTTCTGGCGCAAGCAGGCCTTCGGCGTCGACGAAGCCGTGGCGCGCACGAGCGAAGCGCGCTCGGCGCGCCAGAACACGAGCCAGGAGGTCTTGGCTGGGCTCAAGGACCTGTACGCGCGGGCGACCAGCGCGGAGCGTCTCGTCGTCCTCTATGGCAGCGCCGTGGTCCCGCAAGCGGAAGTGTCGCTGAACTCGGCATCCGCCGGCTACCAGGTTGGCAAGGTCGACTTCATCACTCTGCTGAACAGCTTCACCGTGCTCAACGAGTATCAACTCCGCTACTACCAAGAGCTCACCAACCTCGACAAAGCGGTTGCACGGATCGAGGAAGTGGCTGGGCTGGCAGGAGGCTCTGGTGACTAGAACCACCAGGATCGTCGGTGCCGCGGGCGTCGTCGTCGTTCTGGCGACATCGGCGACCTTGTACTTTTCGCCCGCCTTCCGGGAGGCCGTCGAGGAGCGCGCCGACTCGAGGGCGACCCGCTACCACTGCCCGATGCATCCGACGATGGTGTCGGACCGCCCCGGCGACTGTCCGATCTGCGGTATGCGCCTCGTCCCGATCGAGGAAGACGGGGGATCCGCGGAAGGCGCTGAGTCAGCCGGCGGCGCCGGCGCCCATGAGCCCGTGCCGGCAGCTGACGCGGCGCAGAAGAAGGTCATCTACCGCTCAACCATGAACCCTGGAGAGGTCTCCGACCGCCCCGGCAAGGACTCGATGGGGATGGAGATGGTCGCCGAAGAGGTGGAGGAAGTACCCCCCGGCGGAGGACCCGCGGTCGAAGGACGATCCCCCGTCAACATCGCCGAGGGACGGCGGCAACTCATCGGCGTGCGTACGGCGGCAATCGAGAGAAAGCCGCTGGTACGCACGATCAAAACGGTCGGACGTGTCACCTACGACGAAACCCACCTGCACCACGTGCATACGAAAGTTGCCGGCTGGGTCGAGAAGCTCTACGCCAACGCAACGGGCGAGCGCGTAGCCGAGGGCCAACCTCTGCTCAGCATCTACAGCCCCGATCTCGTCGCTTCCGCGCAGGAGTATCTGATCGCCTCCCGTGCACAAGACAAGCTGGAAGACGCAACCCTGCCGATGGCTCGGACGAGCGCGAAGCAACTGTTCGACAGCGCCCGCAGGCGCCTCCTCCTCTTCGACATCAGCCCGCAGCAGATCCGAGCGCTCGAAGAGAGTGGCGTTGCGCCAACCTCGATCACGCTGCACGCGCCGATCAGTGGCCACATCATCACGCGAAACGTCACGCAAGGGGAGAAGATCGAGTCGGGGATGAATCTCCTCGACATCGCCGACCTCAGTCGGGTTTGGGTGCTCGCCGATGTCTACGAATACGAGCTGCCCTTCATCCGCCTCGGACAGCCGGCGAAGATGACCCTCTCGTATCTGCCAGGTCGAACCTTCGAGGGCAGGGTGACCCTGATCTATCCGGTGCTTGCGGAGGCGACGCGGACGGTGAAGGTACGCCTCGAATTTCCCAACCCCGACTTCACGCTTCGGCCCGAGATGTACGCGGAGATCGAGATCCAATCGGACCTCGGTGAGGCCCTGGTCATTCCGGAAAGCGCCGTGATCAGCACCGGCGCTCGCGACGTTGCGTTCGTCGACCGCGGAGGGGGTGTCTTCGAGCCGCGCGAGCTGAGAATCGGCGCGAGACTCGTCGACGAATTCGAGGTTCTGGACGGGGTTGCCGACGGGGAACGCGTGGCCACCTCCGGCAACTTCCTCATCGACTCCGAGTCCAAGCTGAAGGCCGCCCTCGCCCGCGCGGCCGGGGCCCAATCGCCGCCCACCGGCGGCCACGCGCACTGAGCGGAGAAGACATGGTCGAGAGAATCATCGATTTCTCCGCGCACAACAAGTTCCTGGTGGTCATTTTCACCGCTGTGGCCCTGGCCGGCGCGGTCTACGCCGCGCGCAACGTCCCGCTCGACGCCATCCCGGACCTCTCGGACACACAGGTCATCGTCTACTCGCGCTGGGATCGCAGCCCGGACATCATCGAGGATCAGGTCACCTATCCGATCATCACTGCGCTTCTCGGTGCTCCGAAGGTGAAGGCCATCCGGGGCTTCTCTGACTTCGGCTTCTCCTACGTCTACGTGATCTTCGAGGACGGAACCGACATCTACTGGGCGCGCAGCCGTACGCTCGAGTACCTGAGCAAGATCCTGCCGGTGTTACCGGAGGGCGTCCGTACCGAGCTGGGCCCCGACGCGACCGGCGTGGGCTGGGTCTACCAGTACGCCTTGGTCGACGAGACGGGGAAGAACGACCTTGCGCAGCTGCGCACCTTCCAGGATTGGTATCTTCGTTACTGGCTGCAGAGCGTCCCCGGCGTAGCCGAGGTCGCTTCGATCGGCGGCTTCCAGAAGCAGTACCAGGTCAACCTCGACCCCGAGGCTCTGCTCGCCTACGAGCTGCCGATCCAAAAGGTGGTCGACGCAATCCGCGCGGGCAACAATGACGTCGGCGGGCGGCTCGTCGAGTTCGCCGGCGCCGAGTACATGGTGCGCGGTCGCGGCTACGCCCGCTCTGTCTCCGACATCGAGAAGATCGTCGTAGGCGAAGACGACAGGGGAACTCCGATTCGTGTTCAGGAGCTCGGCCGCGTCGTGCTGGGGCCGGAGATCCGCCGTGGCATCGCCGATCTCGATGGGCTCGGCAACACGGTCGGCGGCATCGTCGTGATGCGTCACAG
>Ga0268299_1003432_pt1 | contig 14612 bp, 14 predicted proteins | sample NOBtaG_FD_193484 | JGI IMG/M metagenome (GOLD analysis project Ga0268299, IMG submission 193484) | Activated sludge microbial communities from bioreactor in Nijmegen, Gelderland, Netherland - NOB reactor | ecosystem: Engineered > Bioreactor > Aerobic > Activated sludge | place: Netherlands...
TCGACGGGTGCATGCGGTCGCGACGCACGATTTCGAGCCACTCGCGGCCGAGGTCCTCGACCAGCGCGTCGCCGAACTCCCGCCCGCTCGGCATCTCGCCCCACACCGCCAGGCCGAGGCGGTCGGCCCACCAGAGCCAGCGCGGATCCTCGGCCTTCTGATGCTTGCGGGCGCCGTTGAAGCCCATCGCCTTGATCAGCTCGATGTCGCGCCGCAGGTCGGCGTCGCTGGCGGCGGTGTACCAGCCGCCCGGGAAGTAGCCCTGATCGAGCACACCGCGGAAGTGGAACGGCGCGCCGTTGAGGAGGAAGCGGCCGTCCTCGCAAGTGACCTCGCGCAGGCCGGCGTAGCTGTCGACCCGGTCGAGCACGGCCTCGCCGTCGACCAGCCGCAGTTCCAGGTCGTAGAGCGCGGGCGACTCCGGCGACCAGAGGGCGGGCTGCTCGAGCGCCAGCGCGACGGTCGCCGACGAGCGCTCCTGGAACCAGGCGCTGGCGCGCGCGACCTCGCGGCCGTCGCGCCGGGCGACGACCTCGAGCGCGGCCCGTGTCGGCGCGCTGCTGCGCGCCTGAACGATCAGCTCGCCGCGGACGCGATCGAAGCGACTCCAGGCGTCGAGCAGGTACAGGTCGGGCACCGGCTCGAGCCAGACCGTCTGCCAGATCCCGGTGACGCGGTCGTAGTCGATCAGGAAGGGCTCTCCGCCGATGATCTGCTTGCCGCGCGGCTGCGACCAGAGCGGCCGGTCCTCGACGCGCACCACGATCTCGTTCTCGCCGGCGCGCGCGACGTGCTGGACCTCGCAGGCGATCGGGGCGTAGCCGCCGCGATGCGAAGCGACCGGCGCGCCGTTGACCCAGACGGTGGCGGCGTAGTCGCAGGCGCCGACGTGCAACAGCAGCCGCTCCGCCAGCATCTCGGGCGTCAGCTCGACGCGCCGGCGGTACCAGCACAGCGGATGCGCGGCCGTCTCGCCGATGCCGGAGAGCGGCGCTTCGAAGCTGAACGGCACGAGGATGCGGCGCGCGAGCGCGCACCCGCTCTGCCAGCCGAGCGCCAGGCCGCGGTCGTCGTCGTCGAAGGCGAACTCCCAGGTGCCGTTGAGGTTCAGCCAGCGCGGCCGGCGGAAGTGCGGGCGCGGATACTCGGGGCGCGGAACGTCGCTGCTCATCGCCTCCGCTGTAGCGCGCAGTCGGCCAACTTGCACGACCGCGGGCTCGCTCGGAAGCGAACGGGCTGCTACGCACGCGCCATGCCTCACCACGTCGAGCCCTCCGCCGCGCAGATGACCGCGATCGCCGCCTACCGACCCGACGGCCCGTTCGTGGCGCTCAACCTCAACCGCTACCGCGAGCGCGCCGCCTACCCCGCCGGCACGCCGGACGCCGACGTCAGCGGGCGCGAGGCCTACCTGCGCTACGGCATCGTCGCCTTCGCCGCGATCCTGAGCGTCGGCGGTAGGATCCTGTGGGCGACCGAGGGGCGGCAGGTGGCGATCGGCGACGACGCCGACCTCTTCCACGAGGTCGTCGCCGTCTGGTACCCGAGTCGCGCCGCCTTCCTGCGCCTCGAGGACCACCCCGGCTACCGCCACGCCTTCGAGCTGCACCGCCGCGCCGCGATCGAGCGCGCCGTGCTGCTCTTCTGCGACGCCGGGGCCGAGCCCGCGCTCACCTCGCCCTACGGCGGCTGATCGCAGCTTCCGCGCCCCATCCAGCAGGACAGCGGAGCCGCGACCGTCAGGGAGCGGTTGGCCTCGCGCTGGCACGCAGCCAACCGCTCGCTGACGGTCGCGGCTCCGAGGGTGTGCCCAAGATCGGGGGCGTCACCCGCGGCGCATCAGGCCGTCGAGGCGCTGGCGCAGTTCCTCGGCCGCGGGTGTGCTGGGGCGTGACGGAACGCGGCGCAGGAACTCGACGTGCTCGGGCGGCAGGCCGTGCGCCACGGCGCCGGCGATCACCAGCTCCATGTAGCGGTGCGAGGGACAGAGCGAGGCATCGCGCTTGTCCGACACCAGCGTGCGCGACGGCACGAGCGCGCCCAGCTCGTCACGCCCGCGCAGCGGCGCCACCGCCACCTCGATGCTGCGGTAGTTGCCGATCGGAACGCCCTCGGTCAGCTCGACGTGCTCGAGGTCCTCGCGGCTGATCTGGTAGAGCACCCCGAGGGCGGCGTGGGCGGCGTCCTCGGCGAGGTTGGCATAGGACTCGCCGATGTCGAACAGCGGCGGCTTGTCGAACACCAGCCGCCAACCCTCGAGCCGGCCGGGAACCGCGTGCCGCGGCTCGATCCCGCGCCGGCCGCGGAAGACCTCGGCACTGAGATTCGAGCCGTAGGCGAAGTACCAGACCGCGCTCACTCGCCCGCGACCAGGCCGTTCATCCGCTCCATCACGTCGACGAACTCCTCGATCATCTCGGTCACCACGCGGCGCGCGGGCTTGGCCTCGTTCATCTGCCCCACCACCTGGCCGACGAAGTAGGTGAGGAGCTGGCGGGCGGAGTCGCTCTTGTGGGCGACGCGGTGGATGCGGCGCTGTGCCTCGCCGATCAGCACGCTCTGCAGCGGCATGCCGAGCGGCGCGGGCGCGTCGGCGCTCTCCCAGGCGTCGGTCCAGGCGGTGCGCAGCATGCGCGCCGGCTTGCCGGTGAGCGAGCGCGAGCGGCGCGTGTCGGCCGAGCTGGCGGCGAGGAACTTGTCCTTGATCTCGGGCGAGGTCTCGGCCTCGTTGGTGGTGAGCCACACCGACCCGCACCACACGCCCTCCGCGCCGAGCGCGAGCGAGGCGGCGACCTGGCGGCCATTGGCGATGCCGCCGGCGGCCAGCACCGGCGTCGGTGCGACCGCGTCGACGACCTGCGGGATGAGCACCATGGTGGCGATCTCGCCGGTGTGCCCGCCGCCCTCGGTGCCCTGGGCGATGATGATGTCGACGCCGGCCTGCCGGTGCGCCAGGGCGTGGTCGACGCGGCCGGCGAGCGCGGCCACCGGGATGCCGCGCTCGTGCGCCTCCTCCACCAGCCAGCTCGGCGGCGTACCGAGCGCCGATGCGATCAGCTCGACCTCGTGCTCGAAGGCGACGTCGATCAGCGGCGCCATGCTCTTCGGATCGACCCGCAGCCCCGCCATGCCGCGCTCGTCGCGCTTGCTGTCGGGGGTGGGCGGCGGCAGCGGCGGCACGTCGTAGCGGCGCAGCAGCTCGTCGACCCACTCGCGGTGTCCGCCCGGCACCATCTCGCGCAGGCTCTCCGGCGTCAGGCCGCCGCTCTCCGAGCCGACGTACTTGCTCGGGATGAGAAGGTCGACGCCGAACGGCCGCCCCTTGGTCTGCTCGCGGATCCACTTGAGCTCGACGTCGAGCAGCTCGGGCGTGTGCGCCACCGCCCCCAGCACGCCGAAGCCGCCGGCATTGGTCACCGCCGCCACCACGTCGCGGCAGTGGGTGAAGGCGAAGATCGGGAAGTCGATTCCCAGCATCTCGGTCACTTTGGTCTTCATGATCTCATTCCATGGGCTGCGGGGTCGGAGGGAACGGAGATGAACGGAGATGGACGGAGATCGTCCGGGATACGCCAGGCACCACCGCATGGGAGAGCGCCGGCGATCCCCGGACATCGCCGTTCATCTCCGTTCATCTCCGTTGGCCCGCCGCCGGTCAAGCGCGCTCGACCGCGGGCGCGCTTCGTGATTGATGCCGGCCATGATCGCCGAGGGCACGATCGAGGCGTTCCGGCTGCAGGCGCACTTCTGCGCCGAGCTCGAGGCGCCGCTCTATGCGGAGCTGATGACGCGGGCGGCGGACGACATCGAAGCGGGCGGGCCGGTCGCGGCGGTGCTCGACGGTTGGGTCGGGCGGCCGATGCCGGACGCCCTGCCGCTGCGGCTGGCGGGCGCCGTGCACCGCATGGTACTCGCGGGCGAGGCGCCCGAGCTGGCGCGCTTCTATCCCAGCGCGGGCGGCGCGCCGCGCTGGCCGGAGACCTGGGACGCCATCCGCGCGCTGCTCGCGAGTCGCGCCGACGAGATCCGGCCGGCGCTCGCTCGCCAGGTGCAGACCAACGAGATCCGCCGCAGCGCGGCGCTACTGGGCGGCTTCCTCGCGATCGCGCGCGCGACCGGCCTGCCGCTGCGCCTGCTCGAGATCGGCTGCAGCGCCGGCCTGAACCAGTTCTGGGATCGCTATCGCTACGAGCTGGCGGAGTGCGACGAGCACCGGCCACCCGCGGCGGATGCCGAGTGGTGCGCGGTCTGGGGCGACCCCGCCGCCGAGGTGGTGGTGCGCTGCGGCTGGCACGGCAGCCGCGCCGTGCTCACGGACGCGAGCCCACTCGCGGCGCGCGCGCTGGTGCGCGAGCGGGCCGGCTGCGACATCGCGCCGATCGACGTGCGCGACCCGGCGCAGGCTCTCACCCTCGAATCGTTCATCTGGCCCGAGCACCTGCAGCGGCTGGCGCAGTTGCGCAGCGCGATCGCCGCCGCGCGGCGCGATCCGCCGCGGCTGACGCGCAGCGGCGCGGGCGACTGGCTGGCGGCCCAGCTCGGTCGGTCGACCCCCGGCACGGCGACCACGGTCTTCCACTCGATCATGTGGTGGTACCTGTCCGAGGAGGAGCGCGCACGCGTCACCGCGCTCGTCGAGGCCGCCGGCGCGCGCGCCACCGAGGCCGCGCCGCTGGCCTGGCTGCGCCTCGAGATCCTCGGCGCGCCGCACGCCGACCTCCGCCTCACCCGCTGGCCGGGCGGCGAGGAGCGCCTGCTGGCGCACGCCGACGCCCAGGGTCGCTGGGTCGCGTGGAGAGGCTGAAGGCCTCCGCGCCGCTCACGGGCAGGGGCTGAGCGCGAGGTTCTGCGTCACGGTCGGCGGCGGCGCGACCGCGCCGGTGAGCGAGATCGCGTTGCGATACGTGAGCGCAACCGAGCCGAAGGGTCCACCCTTCACCGCGCCGGCGACCGTCAGCGCATCGTGCGCGGTGAGTAGGACGGGGCCGCCATAGCCGCCCGAGGTCAACTGCCCGCGCGCGGTCACCTCGAGGTCGCAGGCTTCCGCTTCGATCCGGGCCCCCGAGAACGAGCCCGCCCCGCCGACCCGGGTGTCCACCAGCAGGTTCCCGCCCGCAAACAGGTCGATCAGGCCGGCCTCGCCCTCGTAGCCGGGACAGGAGACATCGAGACGTGCGGTACGCTCGAGAGTCGCGCTGGTGCCGCACTGGAGGGAGATCAGGTGACCGTTGCCGGTGTCGAAGCCGAGTGAGCGCGCGACCGAGCGCAGCTTGCCCGCGACCTGGCAATCCGCCGGGGGCTGACCGGTCGTGGCGCCGGTGGTGTCGATGTTGACGGCGCCGGCGACCGCGCCGGCGGCGGAGCTCCAGACCTGCCCCGTCGCGCCGAGGGTGAAGCCCTCGCAGACGACCGAGATGTTCGCGGCATTGCGGCGCCCGCTGCGCGTCGTCAGTTTGCCATCCACCGTGCACCGGTCGCCGCCGGCGACGTAGATGCCAGACGGGTTGAAGAAGTTGCCGTTCGCCGCGCCGTCGGCACGCACGTACGCCTTGGCCGCGATATCGACCGTCGTGTCGGCGAGGAGCTCGATCCGGCCCGCCGTCGAGAATGGATGCTTGCTGGCGGTGAGCTTCGTCTTCGCGGGAATGACAATCGAGCTGCAGTCGGCAAGGATACGACCGCCCTCACCGCCCGAGTAGAGATCCCCCTCGAACACCTGGAGCTCGGGCTTGGTGGTCACATCCACCGGGCCCTCGAGGAGGCAGGGGCCGGTAGCCTCGATGTCGACCGTGCCACCGAGGCCACCCAGAGAGCCACGCGCAAACAGTCGGGCCCCCGGATCGACGCTCACACCGGTTGCCCCCCCGTCGACGCGGATCGTGCCCGCGCCGAGGCCCCGCTGCTTGGGAGACTCGTTCGCCTGCAAGAGAGCCTTCGCGTTGAGTTGCACCCCATCGCAGGCGAGTGTTACCTCGCCGCCGCCGTTGAGGCCCTTCGCCTCACCCAGTCCGCCATCGACGGATACACTGGCGGCGGTCACGGCGCAGGAGCCGGTGGCGCGCAGATCGAACTGGCCGCCGACCGCGCCGCGCGAGCGCAGCGTCGCCCCGCTCTCGAGGTCGATCGTCTGGCAATCGGCCTCGAACGAGCCCCCGACGCGCCCGCTGTCGTCGTCCAGGATCACCTCGCCACCAAACGCGCACGCTCCAGCGGAGTGCAGTCTCAGGTCGGCGACGGGCGTGAGGGGGTCGGCAAAGCCGAGGGAGTAGGGGTAGAAGGCGATACCGACGTCGGGGTCCACGTCGGCTGGGACGCAGCCAGTGTCGTAGAGCGCGACCTCCGTCGCCTGAGGGCTGACGAGATCGAGTCGCATGTAGTAGCCCGTCAGTCCCGTGACGTTCACGACCGAGACCCGAGTGACGGAACCCGTCGTCGAGACGACCAGCTCCGATTCACGCTGGCCGAGGTTGCCCATGGTCTGCGGCACGTCGACGGAAGTGTGCGTCGAGCAGCCGCTCTCGGTGCACACCTCCAGCCCCCACGTGTCGAGCGACCCGGTCACGAACGCGTCGAGGCCCATGGAGATCCGCAGGATCCAGGTACCGTTCGGATCCTCGCCGGCCAGGGCATCCAGCGGCTCCTTTGGCGCGTACGCGAAGCCATCGTCCGGAGGGCACTGCAGGTAGAAGGGCGAGCGCGGCGGCGCGGTGCGCAGCAACGAGCCGGGGTCGAGGTCGATCGACGACGCGTTCAGCAGCGAGAAGGAGGCGACGCCGTCGCCGACCAGCTCGGCTCCGTCGAGCACCTGCACCGCCCGGCCGGCGGCGTCGAAGACCGAGCCCGGGGCGACGGTGAACTGGCCGCTGACGACGCACGGGTCGGGCGTGCCGGGACACAGGTCAGCCAGGGTCGACGCCGGCGTGGCCGCCGCGGCCCCCTGCAGCGACGCCAGCCCGATCAGCGCCCCCGTCGCGGCACGCGCCGCAAGCCCGCGAAATCTCGCTGCAAACGTCATCGACATGGCGGAACACCCTCCCTTCTGGCGTGGCGGCGAGCGAACCCGCCTCCTCTGCCAGGAGAGGCGGGACAAAACGCGTCCCAATGTGACGCGGCCGGCGCCGGGGTGTATGAGGGGGGTGCACCGTTCGGATCCCTTCCACCGACCTTAAGGCCGAAATGAAGCTCAAACGTTGCCGCCCGCGACTCGCCGCCCTCGTCCTGGCGCTGCTCGCGGCGGCGGGAGGCGAGGCCATGGCATTCCGGCTCGAGTCGAGCGCCTTCGGCGCGCAGGGTGAGATCCCACGGGTGTACACCTGTCAGGGCGACGACCGCTCGCCGCCGCTGACCTGGTCGGGCGTGCCGAAAGGGACGAAGAGCCTGGCGCTGATCGTCGACGATCCCGACGCGCCGGACCCGGCGGCGCCGCGCACCACCTGGGTGCACTGGGTGGCGTACGACATCCCCGTCGATGCCGCCGGGCTGGTCGAGGACGCCGCCCGCGCCGGCATGCCCGCCGGCAGTCTCGGGGGCCTGAACGACTGGCAGCGCCCCGGCTACGGCGGTCCCTGTCCGCCGATCGGCCGCCACCGCTACTTCCACAAGCTCTACGCCCTCGACATCGTCCTCCCCGACCTCCACCGCCCGACCAAGGCCGCGCTCGAGGCGGCGATGAAGGGTCACGTCATCGGCCAGGCGGAACTCGTCGGCACCTACGAGAAGCGCTGAGGGACACCGGCCGTCGACGGCGGTGGATCGGCTTTCCCGTCTCGTCCTGCAGGGATTTTCGATTTGATCGGGCGCGGCGGGCACCTACGCTCGCGGGGCATGGCGGCTGCATCGCACGGCGTTCTGAAGGACGGGGTCTTCCTGGTCACCGGGGTGACGACGCCCGCATCGCTCGCCCTCGAGGTCGCGCGCGAAGTGGCGCGCGAGGGCGGGCGCGTCGTCTGCACCGGCCTGGGGGTCACTCCCTACCACGCCCATCTCAGCGAGCGGGCATCGGCATTCCTCGAGGAGAGCTTTCGGGGCTTCCAGACGACCGTGCGCGAAGCCCTCGGCGCAGACACGCCGACCCTGCCGATGGACGTCACCCTCGAGGAGAGCATCGCGGAGACGGCGAGAACGCTGCGTGAGCGGCGGCTACGACTGAACGGCGTGCTGCACGCCATCGCCATGGACCGCACCATCCGCGGCGGCGAGGTGAAACCGCTGCTCGCCGTCACCCGCGAGGAGTTCCTCGACACCATGCAGATCTCGGCCTACTCCCTCGTCGCTCTCTGCCGCGCTCTGCTGGAGGAGGGCTGTCTGCGCGACGGCGCGTCGGTGGTGGCGCTGAGCTACATCGGCGCGGCGCGCATCGCGCGCCACCCCTACAAGAACATCGGGGTCGCGAAGGCGGCGCTCGAGCGAATCGCGCTCGAGTTGGCCCACGAGCTCGGTCCGGCGCGCGGCATCCGCGTCAACGTGGTGCGCTTCTCCCCCTACACCGCCAGTCGCGCCGGCGGCGCCATCGGCGGCCTGGAGGAGGCCGAGGCCCATGCCGCCGGCGCCGCGCCGCTCGGCAACGCGACGCCCCGCGATCTCGCCCGCGAGGTCGTCCACCTGTTGCAGCCCGAGCTGCGGGTGACCGGCGAGATCCGCCACGTCGACGGCGGCTACCACACGCTCGCCTGAGATCGCCGCGACCGCGGCTCGGCGCGCGCGCGAGGTGGTTCCGGCCCTCAGCGCGGTACGCCCAGGTCGGCGGCGATCCCGTCGGCGAGATCGCTCGCCGCCTCGACGCTGTCCGCCACCACCAGCACGTGGCCCATCTTGCGGCCGGGGGCGGCGTCGCGCTTGCCGTAGAGATGAAGGGAGGCACGCGGTCGGGAGAGGACGGCGCGCCAGTCGGGCGTGCCGTCGGTCCACAGGTCGCCGAAGAGATTCAGCATCACGGCGGGTGTGAGCAGTGACGTGTCTCCGAGGGGAAGGCCGCAGACGGCGCGCACGTGCTGCTCGAACTGGGACGTCGCGCAGGCGCCGAAGCTGTAGTGCCCGCTGTTGTGCACGCGCAGCGCGACCTCGTTCACGCGCAGGCTGCCGTCGCGCATCAGAAACAGCTCGACGGTCATGACGCCGACGTGTTGCAGCGCCGCCGCGATCGCGGCGCCGATCCGCTCGGCCTCCGCCGCCGCCGCGGGCGGGATGGCCGCGGGGACCCGTGTGAGGTGGAGCACGTGGGCGCGATGGACGTTCTCGGCGATCGGAAAGAAACGCACCTCGCCCTCGAGGGTGCGCGCCAGCAGCACCGAGATCTCCTTCTCGAAGTCGATGAACTCCTCGAGCACCGCCGGACGCCGCCCGAGCGCCTCCCAGGCGCCGACGACGCGCGCGGCCTCGGCGATCCGCACCTGGCCCCGGCCGTCGTAGCCGTCGCGCCGGGTCTTCAGGACGGACGGCACTCCCACCGTTCGCACGGCTTCGCAGAAGTCCTCGGGACCGGACAGGCTCGCGAATCGCGCCTGCGGCAGCCCGAGCGCCGCCAGGAAGCGTCGCTGCGTCAGGCGGTCCTGGATCTGGCGGAGACCCGCGGGCGAGGGGCGCAAGGGGATGTCCCCCTCGAGATCCTCCAGCACGTCCGTCTGGAGGTGCTCCGTCTCGAAGGTGAGGACGTGGCTGCACGCCGCCAGGGTGCGGAGCGCGCGGAGATCGTTCAGTGCGCTCCGCACGTGGACGTCGGCCACCTGGGACGCGGGTCCGTCCGACTCCGACAGCACCGCGACCCGGTAGCCGAGCCGCCTCGCTTCGAGGCCCAGCATCCGCCCGAGCTGGCCCCCACCCAGGATCCCGATCGTCTCTCCCGGCAGGATCGCGCTCACAGTTGCTGCTCGAGAACCGCCGCCGTCTGTCGGGCGCGGAAGGCCTTGAGGCGTTCGCGCAATTGCGCGTCTCCCAGTGCCAGCATCGAGGCGGCCAGCAGAGCGGCGTTCGCCGCCCCCGCCGGGCCGATCGCGAGAGTGCCGACCGGCACGCCGCGCGGCATCTGCACGATCGAGAGGAGCGAATCCACCCCATTGAGCGCGCTCGTGCCGATCGGCACGCCCAGCACCGGCAGGGTCGTCTTGGAGGCCGCCATCCCGGGGAGATGCGCCGCGCCTCCCGCGCCCGCGACGATCACCTGGATGCCCCGTTCCTCGGCCGTGCCGACGTAGTCGAACAGCAGATCGGGGGTGCGGTGCGCCGACACCACCTTCGCCTCGTAGGAAATGCCGAGCTCCTTCAGGACCTCGGCCGCGCCCGACATCGTCGACCAATCGCTCTTGCTGCCCATGATGACGGCAACCCGTGGACGAGCTTCCGGATCGCCGGAGGGAATGCGCTCGGATCGAAACCGACGCACCCCGATCTCGTTGCGCGCCTGGAACCAGGTCGCTCCGACGATGCCGGGGTGGCGCGCTTGCAGCGTGCGCAGCGCATCGACGCAGCCTGCTCGCGGCATCGCCGCGGAGAACGACGGCAGGAACTGCGGCACCGGCGCGTCCGGTCGCATGGGGCGGGCAGCCGCCACGGCGTCCAGGACCAGTCGCCGACGCGCGCTCTCGTTCGCCGCCCGGCGCAGCGAGGGGCCGTCGACCGAGTACAACGTCCAGAGGCCCGCCAAGGTGATCGACTCCTGCACGACGATGGCGGCTACATCCTCGCCGGAACGGGCATCGCGCGGCGGCGGCTCGAGGGTCGTCGAAAGCCCTTCACCGAGGCGCCCGTCGACCCAGACGCCCAGCAGCTCGAGCGCCACGAGGGGCTCGCGTTGCTCGCGGCGCGCGAGCATCTCGCCGACGGCGTCCAGCGCCGGACCGACCTCGGACATCGTCCGCACGAACAGGATCCAGCTCTCGGTCGTCTTGGGGGGTCTCATCGGCGCATTCACGCTTCTAGCTCTCCATGCGGGACCTTCGCGATTGACGGGCTCGGCGCAAGAGGGACACTGCGCACCGACACAGGTTCACCCGCGGCAACATCCACTGCTGACATTCCCTAGCGGCAGCGCCCTGTTTCGAGAAATAGGATATTCCGCTCGCAGAGCGCAGATTTTCCGATACATTCCGGGACACCGCGCCTGTGCCGAGGGCGGGTGCGATGGCGGCTTCATTCGAGCACTCGCACCCTTCCCGTCGGCAGGTCGTAGACCATGCCCACCGCCGCGACCTGGGACGATCGCAGGAGTTCGCCGATCACCGTCGAACCCGCGGCGAGCTTCTTGAGCTGGGTGCGCACGTTCGCCTCGACCGCGAGGTCCAGGTCGTTCTGCGTTGCGTCCAGGCTCGGCGCAATGTGTTGGTAGAGGGCGCTGATCTGGCCCGGGACCGGCTTCCCTGCGAGGGCCGCTTCGACGGCGCCGCAGCGGGTATGGCCGAGGACGACGATCGCGCGCGCGCCCAGGACCAGCGAACCGAACTCGAGGCTCGCGAGGCTCTCGGGCGTGGCGATGTTGCCGGCCAGGCGGACGACGAACAGATCGCCGAAGCCTTGGTCGAAGACGATCTCCACCGGTAGACGCGAATCCGAGCAGCCGAGAATGGCGGCGAAGGGCGTCTGGCGGACCGACGTCGACAGGACGCGGTCGCGATCGCGATGGGGAGCGATGGGCTTCCCATCGACGAACCGTCGGTTGCCCTCGAGCAGCCGCGCCAGTGCTGCCGCAGGTGAGTCGACCGCCGCCTCTTCGCGCCGGGATTCGGCAAGCGCGTGCAACGGCAACGTCGCCGCCCCCACGGCTGCGGCCGCTGCCGAGCGGATCAGCTGCCTCCGGCTCCAGAGTCCTTCGTGCCCGCAACTGGCCGGATCGTACGGGTGATCGAGTACGTGCATCGGAATGCTCCTTCTCAGTGGATGACCCACTGGGCGTCGGACACCAGACACATGCCGCCGAAGCGCCGCAGGAACGGCCGCACGGCCTCGACCACTCCCGGAACCTTCTCTGCGGAGCAGGCGATCACGACGTAGGCGTTGCGAAAGACGTCCGTCAGCTCGTTCTCGCTGCGCAGACCCCGCTCGCCCTTGCCGCCGACGTTCCGCACGACGGTCCAGCCGTCGACGCCGACGGCCTCGAGGGCCTCGATGACCGGCTCCAGCTCGTGCTGCCCGACGACGATCTCGACGCGCTTGATGGGTTTCATGCGACCCTCCAGAGGCTCGAGATGACGGCGTAGTAGGCCGGGATCCCGAGGCTGATGTTGAAGGGGAACGTGACGCTCAGCGACAGAAGCTCGAACAGGCCGGGATTGGCTTCCGGCACGGCGGTGCGCATCGCCGCCGGCACCACGATGTAGGACGAGCTGGCGCACAGGATGGTGAAGAGCAGCGCATCGCCCGCCCCCATGCCGATCGCCCAGGCCAGCGCGATGCCGAGCGCGCCGTTGACGACCGGCGCCACGACGCCGAAGAGCACCAGCTTCGGGCCCACCTGGATCAACTGGCGCGCGCGCCGGCCGGCCAGCATGCCGGTGTCGAGCAGGAAGAAGATCACCATGCCCTTGAACAGGTCGGCCATGAAGGGCTTGAGGCCGTCGGCTGCCGTGTTGCCGGTCACGAACCCGATCACCAGACTGCCCAGCAGCAGATACACCGTGCCGTTGAGGAACGACTCCCGCACCAGGTGGCCCCAGGAAGGCCGGGACGCCCCGTTGTCCGTCGGCGCGAAGAAGCGGACCAGCATGATCCCCATGATGATCGCCGGCGACTCCATCAGCGACATCACGGCCACCATGTAGCCGCCGAACGGCTCTCCCTGCTTGGCGAGGAACTCGCTGCCGACGACGAAGGTGACGACGCTGATGGAGCCGTACGTCGCGGCCATCGCGGCGGCGTCGTAGATCGAGAGGATCCGGCGCAGCACGAAGAAGGTGTAGAAGGGGACCAACAGCGCCATCGCCATGGCCGCCGCGATGTACAGCAGCACCGCCGGCGTCACGCCAGCGTGCGCCAGCTTGGCGCCGCCGGTGTAGCCGATCGACATCAGCAGGTAGAGCGAGAAGAACTTGGGGAGCGGGTGCGGGATCTCCAGGTCGGAGCGCAGCAGGACCGCGGCGAAGCCGAGGAAGAAGAAGAGCGCCGCCGGGGAGAGGATGTTGGCGACGATGTCGTGGACGGTCATTCCGCGCTCCCAATAGGCGACATTTGAAACATGACTTCTGTTTCGTGTATTGCCCGTCGTGCATCTCTGTGTCAAGCGGGGGCCATGATCGGGGAATCGGCACCGGGGTGGACCTTCCTCACCAACCACGCGCACGTCCTGATCTGTCTGGCCGCCGATCCCGAGGCGCGCCTGCGCGAGATCGCCCAGGCAGTGGGAATCACGGAGAGGGCCGTCCAGCGCATCCTGTCCGACCTCGAGGAGGCGGGCTACATCGCGCGAGAGCGCGAGGGCCGGCGCAATCGCTACCGCCTCGACCGCAAGCTTCCCCTCCGCCACCCCCTCGAGGCGCACCGCAGCATCGGCACGCTGCTGGATCTGCTCGCGCCCAGGGTCAAGGGCCGGCGGGCGGGGGGCACGAGCGCCTAGGTCTGGCTTTGCCGAGGCGACCGCACACGAGCAGCGATCGCAAACGCGTCCGCTCGGCCACTTCGGGCGCGAAGCTGAACCTTTGGGTCGGCCAGCTCTTCCTGTGGCCCGGACGAGCGCTCTACATCGGCACTTCGGCCGACACCGAAGCCCATGCGCACCACGCGGTGCAGATCTGCATCGGCGTCGAGGAGGAGTGCCAATTCCGCAGCACCTCCAGATCACCATGGCAGAGGCACGCGGGTGTGATCATCGGCGCCGACGTCGTGCATCTGCTCGACCGCGGGCAGCGTCTCGCGCTCCTCTACATCGAACCGGAGTCCGACGAGGGACTGAGGCTCGCGTCCTCGCTGCGCGGCGCGGCCTTCCTTCCCATCGAGGCTGCCCGCCTCGAGGCCGTGCGCCGGCGACTGGCTCTCTCCACTGCGCAGATGAGCGCCACCGACGGCGGGAGGGTGCTCGATCAGATCGTCGAGGACCTCGGGGCGACTCCGCGCATTCGGCGACACGATCCGCGCATCGCCGGCGCTCTGGAGCGACTGCGCCGTGACTCGTGTGCGCGCCCCTCCCTGGCGGAGGTCGCCGCGGAGGTCTCCCTTTCACCGAGTCGCTTCGCCCATCTGTTTCGCGCCGGCACCGGACTGCCGCTTCGCCGCTACCTCCTCTGGCTGCGCCTCGTCGAGGCCGTCCGCGACGTGGCGCGGGGCGGGTCTCTCACCGAGGCGGCGCACGCCGCCGGATTCGCGGATTCCGCCCATCTCACTCGCACCTTCCGCCGCATGTTCGGCGTGGCTCCCTCGGCCATCGCGCGAGGGAGTCGCCTCCAGGAGATCGCCTCGAAGTAGCCCCGAGGTCTCGCCGCCGGGTCGGGGGGGCCTCGCACGAGATCGGGCTGCAGCATCGCTTCGCAGCAGGTTCGTTCAAGCGAAACCTCCACGGCGTTCGCTAACGTCGGGTGCAAGGGAGGGCTGCGGCCATGAAAACCTACAGAACGACCTGCAAGATCGGCGCGTGCGAGCCGTTCTGCGGAATCGAAGTGGACGTCGAGGCGGGCCAGATGGTTGCCGTCCGT
>Ga0268299_1003433_pt1 | contig 14609 bp, 15 predicted proteins | sample NOBtaG_FD_193484 | JGI IMG/M metagenome (GOLD analysis project Ga0268299, IMG submission 193484) | Activated sludge microbial communities from bioreactor in Nijmegen, Gelderland, Netherland - NOB reactor | ecosystem: Engineered > Bioreactor > Aerobic > Activated sludge | place: Netherlands...
GCATGCGCCGGATTGTCCTACGCGGGCGCCCGGGCCCCGATCGCCGCGGAAAGACGGGAAAAGTCGGCGTCCTGTCGGTCTTGTGGATTTAGGGTTTACCCTAAACTGGCAGGCATCCAAACGGAGGGAACCACCATGGTCACCGCCACTGTCAACCTGCCTGCCGCGCGCATCGTGTCGCCCCGCGCCGCCGAACCCCTGGGCATCTGGGCCGCCGCCTTCCTGCGCTGGATCTCGCTTCGACTGGAGCGCCAGCCTCGCCCGACCGATCCGCAGAAGGACATTGCCGCGTTGTGGGCACTCGCTCACCAGTACGAAGCTTCCCAGCCTGGCCTGGCTGCCGACCTGCGCGGCGCCGCCATGCGCTGGGAACGCGAAACCGAGCGCGCCTGAGTCCGGGCCGCCATCCACCACTTCCAGAGAACTCGATCATGAACGTTTATCAGATGCTCGGCCATTCGATCGCCGAGTCCGTGGCTTCGGTCGGCGCTGCCTTCCGCGGCTCTCCGACGGTCGCCGTCCCGGCCCCCCGCCACAGCCCGGCGGCCGGCTGGCTCGATCAGTTCAGCGTCGCCTCGCTCGACCAGCGCGCCGAGCGCCTGACGGTCGACGCGCTGTTCCGCGGCGCCACCGTCCGGCTCTGAGTCGCGCGATCCGCACGCAGAAAGGCCGCCCTCGGGCGGCCTTCTGCATGGGTGCGACCAAGCTCAGGCCGCGAGGCGCTGCTCGAACCTGAGCTTGGTCGCGCTCAGCTCGGCCGGCAGGTGATAGGCGAGCTGCGTGAACAGCTCGTCGTGCAGCTTGAGTTCCTGCTTCCAGGCCGTCTGGTCGGTCGAGATCACGCTGCCGAACTGCTCGCGCGAGAACGCCAGGCCGCTCCAGTTGAGATCCTGGTAGCGCGGGCTGACGCCGAAGGCATGCTCCTCGCCCTGAGCCTGGCCATCGACGCGCTCCAGCATCCACTTCAGCACGCGCATGTTCTCGCCGTAACCCGGCCAGACGAACTTGCCGTCGGCGCCCTTGCGGAACCAGTTGACGCAGTAGATCCGCGGCAGCTTCGCGCCGCTGGCGGCCAGCTTCTGGCCGAGCGTCAGCCAGTGCTGGAAGTAGTCGCTCATGTTGTAGCCCATGAAGGGCAGCATCGCGAACGGATCACGACGCACCACGCCCTGCTGGCCGGCCGCGGCGGCGGTGGTCTCCGAGCCCATGGTTGCGGCCATGTAGACGCCCTCGACCCAGTCGCGCGCCTCGGTCACCAGCGGCACCGTGGTCGAGCGACGGCCGCCGAAGATGAAGGCATCGATCGCGACGCCCGCCGGGTTGTCCCAGTTCTCATCGAGCACCGGGTTGTTGGTCGCGGCGACAGTGAAGCGCGCATTCGGATGGGCCGCCTTCGCCCCGGTCGCCTTGGCGATCTCGGGCGTCCAGTCCTTGCGCTGCCAGTCGATCAGGTGCGCGGGCGGCGTGTCGGTCATGCCTTCCCACCAGACGTCGCCATCGTCGGTGAGCGCGACGTTGGTGAAGATCGCATCGCGCGTCAGCGAGGCCATGCAATTGGGGTTGGTCTTCTCGTTCGTGCCCGGGGCCACGCCGAAGTACCCGGCCTCGGGGTTGATCGCGTACAGGCGCCCGTCCTGGCCGGGCTTGATCCAGGCGATGTCGTCGCCGATGGTCGTCACTTCCCAACCCTTGCCGCCCTCCGCCAGCCCGGCCGGCGGGATCAGCATGGCGAAGTTGGTCTTGCCGCAGGCGCTGGGGAAGGCGGCCGCGACGTGGAACTTGCGGCCCTGCGGGTTCTTCACGCCCAGCACCAGCATGTGCTCGGCGAGCCAGCCCTGGTCGCGCCCCATCGTGGATGCGATGCGCAGCGCGAAGCACTTCTTGCCCAGCAGCGCGTTGCCACCGTAGCCCGAGCCGTAGCTCCAGATCTCGCGCGTCTCGGGGTAGTGGACGATGTACTTGGTCGCGTTGCAGGGCCAGGACACGTCCTTCTGGCCCGGCTCGAGCGGTGCGCCCACGGTGTGCATGCAGGGCACGAAGTCGCCGCTGGCCCCCAGCACGTCGAGCACGGCCTTGCCCATGCGCGTCATCAGCTTCATGTTGACCGCGACGTAGGGCGAATCGCTTAGCTCCACGCCGATGTGGGCGATCGGCGATCCCAGCGGGCCCATCGAGAACGGCACGACGTACATCGTGCGGCCGCGCATGCAGCCCTGGAACAGCGCCGGGCTGCCGTCGGCACGGCCGGTCTGCAGCAAGGCGCGCATCTCGGCCGGTGCGGTCCAGTTGTTGGTCGGCCCGGCGTCTTCCTTCTTCTCGGAGCAGATGAAGGTGCGGTCCTCGACGCGCGCCACGTCGCTCGGGTCGCTCCAGGCCAGGTAGCTGTTCGGGCGCTTGGCCTCGTTGAGCTTGCGGAAGCTGCCGGCAGCGACGAGCTGGGCACACAGGCGGTCGTACTCGGCCTGCGAGCCGTCGCACCAGTAGATCGCGTCGGGCTGGGCCAGTGCGGCCATCTCGGCGACCCAGTCGAGCAGCTTGGCGTTCTTCACGTGGGCCGGCGCGTTCAGGCGCAGACCTTCCATGGCGGGGTGGTTCATCGGGGCTCCAGGGTAGTGAAAAGAGATCCCGCCAACACCCGGGACGCCTGGTCGCGGCTACGCTGGCGGCATCTCTCGCAGGCGGCTCCAGGGTGGCCTCGAGAGGGGCTGACAAAGTTTAGGTGTGTGACTTCCACGTGACGGAAAGCGGGTATGCGCGTTGTGCATGAGCGTATGCACAAGTCGGTGTCGCGTCGGGGACATCGGCGTACTTCCCGCGCGGAAGCGCCTGCGCCATCAAGGACTTGCGTTCCCCCGGCGGCCTTCCTCCGCAGCCGCGATCAAGCGCCCGAGCCTCCCCCTTAACATGGGGTCCATGCCTTCGAAGACACCCTCGCTGCCGGTTCGCCGCGGCGTTCTGGTCGCCGGACTGGCGGCTCTGGCCTGGCCGGCGCTGGCGCAGCGGAGCCCCCGCGAAGCCATCACGGTCGGCGTGGAAGCCACGTTGATGGCGTCTGGCCTGGCGGCGCGGCTGCGTGTCGCGGTCGCCCGCGACACCGGCCTCGCCGTGGACTGGCGACCCGGCCCGAGCGGCCTGCTGCTGCCGCAGCTCGAGCGCGGCGAGATCGACGCCGCGCTGACCCAGGAGCCGGCGCTCGAGCTCGCGCTGCTGCAGAAGAACCTCGTGCACGACCGTCGCGCGATCGCGCGGACCGACTTCGTTCTCGTCGGCCCGGCGCCGCGCAAGGCCACGCGCAAGGAGCCGGCGAGCGGCGACCCGGCCGGCATCGCCGGCGGCCGCGACGCGGCGGCCGCGCTCGCACGCATCGTCGCCGCCGGCGAGCGCGGCGAAGCCGGTTTCGTGACACCCGGCGAGCCGACCGGCGCTCGCTCGCTCGAGCAGGCGCTGTGGAAGGCCGCAGGCCCGCAGCCCGTCGGCGCCTGGCTGCGCATCGCCGGCCCGGGCCCGACCGCGGTGATGCAGCTGGCGCGCGAGACCGGCAGCTATGCCTTCGTCGAGCGCGGCGTCTGGTCGGCGCTGGGCGCCGGCTCGGGACTGGCCGTGCTGGTCGACGGCGACGAGCGCCTGCGCGCCAGCTATCACGTGATGCGCTCCTTCCGCGTCAACCACCCGGGCGGCAAGCTGCTGGTGAGCTGGCTCGCCGGGCCGACCGGACAACGCACCGTGGCCGGCTTCGGCCGCGGCTACCAGAGGGCGGCATGAGCCCGCGGCGCGGGCGCGTCCTCGCCGTCAACCTCGGCCAGGCGCGGCCGCTGCGCGCCGGCGATCGCAACGTGCTCAGCGCCATCGGCAAGCGCCGCGTCGATGGCGACGTGGCCGTCGGGCCGCTCGGGCTGGCCGGCGACGAACAGGCCGACCCCAGCGTGCATGGCGGCCTCGACAAGGCCGTGTATGCCTACCCGGCCGAGCACTACCCGTTCTGGCGCACGGTGCGTGCGCAGGCCAAGGTGTCGCTCTGGGACGAGGACCTGCCGCAGGGCTTCGTCGGCGAGAACCTCACGCTGCAGGGCGTGCTGGAGAACCAGTTGTGGATCGGCGACCTGCTGCGCTTCGCACGCTGCGAGCTCGCGGTCGCCGGGCCGCGCCAGCCCTGCTTCAAGTTCAACGCGGTGATGGGCTTCAACCAGGCCGCGAAGCTGATGGTCCAGTCCGGCTACTGCGGCGCCTACCTCGCGGTGCGCTCGCCGGGCCTGATTGCCGCGGGCGAGGAGTTCGAGCTGGTGCCCGGTCCGCGCGAGGTGGGCATCCCGGAGCTGTTCCGGTCGGTGATGGCCAAGCACCGCTGACGCGGCGCGGCGCGACGACAATCGCGCGATGCTCGCCTACCGACATGCCTTCCACGCGGGCAACCACGCCGACGTCCTGAAGCACCTGGTCCTGACCCAGGTGCTGCGCCACATGGCGCAGAAGGACAAGCCGTACACGCTGATCGACACGCATGCCGGCGCCGGCGGCTACTCGCTGGCCAGCCCCGAGGCGCAGAAGAAAGGCGAGTTCGAGCACGGCATCCTGCGCCTGTGGGACCGCAGCGACCTGCCGCCGGCCGTGGCCGACTACGTGCAGCGCGTGCGCGACTTCAACCCCGAGGGCGGCCTGGGCCGCTACCCCGGCTCGCCCGAGATCGCGCGCCAGCTGCTGCGGCCGCAGGACGCGCTGCGGCTGTTCGAGCTGCACCCGGCCGACGTGCGCGTCCTCGCCGCGCACCACGCCGCACGGCCGCACACCGAGGTGCATCACGAGGACGGCTTCGAAGGTCTCAAGGCGCAGCTGCCGCCGCCGTCGCGCCGCGCCGTGCTGCTGATCGACCCGTCCTATGAACTGAAGACCGACTACGGCAAGGTCGTCGCGGCCGTGCGCGAGGCACTGCGGCGCTTCGCGGAGTGCGTGATCGTGGTCTGGTACCCGCAGGTCACCCGCCTCGAGGCCGCGCAGCTGCCCAAGCGACTGCAGTCGTCCGCGCAGGGACCCAAGATCAAGGGCTGGCTGCATGCGCGGCTGACCGTGCAGCCGCTCGACGCTCAAGGCTTCGGCCTGGCCGGCAGCGGCGTGTTCGTCATCAACGGGCCGTGGACCCTGCACGCAGCCCTGGCGCAGAGCCTGCCCTGGCTGGTCGAGGTGCTGGGGCAGTACCGCGGCGCGAGCCACTTGCTCGAGCAGCAGGCTGCCTGAGCGCTTGTGCGCCGCTCAAGGGCGACGCAGCGCCCGCAGCGCCTCGAACCACCACGAGCGCAGCCCGATCACCAGCGTGTAGGGCGCCCGCACCGACTCCGGTAGCTTCTGGTCGGCCAGGTGCTGGGTCGCGAAGTCCTGGGCCACGCGCTGGAGCCGCTCGGAGAATGCGGCAGCCTGCGTGCGCGCGATCGAACCGTGCACCAGCGTCAGCATCTCGCCCTCGCCATCGAAGCCAGCGCCGAAGTACTCGCCGGCCACCTGCTCGCGGAAGTAGCGCATCACCGGGCCGTGCGGCCGCCAGCGAAAGGTCTTTGCAACGTGCAGGCGGTACCGGTTGAGCGGCCGCAGCTCGATGATGCCCAACCGGTCCAGCCGCGCCAGGTACTTGATGGCCTCCGCCTCGCTCAGGACGTAGGTCGCGACGATCTGCTCCAGCGTCCACTGGCTCAGGCAGCAGATCGCCATCAGCAGCAGCTTGCGGTCGGCAACGACGGCCCTCTCCTGCTCGAGCGTCAGCTCGCGCTTCAGCGGCCGCGCGTCGACAACGCGGCGCGACATCTCGGTGAAGTCGGTGCGCAGCACACGGCAGATCGCATCGATGCGCGCCAGCGGCATGTCGCCCTTCGCGAACATCCGCTTGACGCTCGACTCGGCCATCCCGAGTTCGCGCGCCAGGCCCGCGTAGGTCAGCCCGGCAGCCTTGAGTTCGGTCTTCAGCACGTCGATCAGGGGATGGGAGGCGGCAGCCATTGGTAGCTCCTGGTGATACTGACAGAGGCTTCTATCAGATCTTCGTCTCGAATTTCGAGACTTCTTGTGCGATACGACCGAGCATGTGCTCACGCCCTGCCGTCGCAGGGATCGCAAGGAGCAAGCTCATGAGTACCCCTCGACACCAGGACGCGCAAGCCCTGGACGCTGTGCGCGAGGCCGGCAGGCAAGGCCTGCGTGACACCGGCAGCGCGTGGCGGCGGCTGACGCCGGCGCTGCGCCGCGGCCTGGTGGCGGGCGCCGCCGTGCTGGTCCTGGCGGCGCTGGCCAACCCCATCGTCATCGTGCCGGCGGGGCACCGCGGCGTGCTGACGACCTTCGGCAGGGTCGAGCCAGTCGTCCTTAGCGAAGGCCTGCACTTGCGCGTGCCGGTGGCGCAGCAAGTGGCGCTGATGAACGTGCAGATCCAGAAGGGCGAAGGCGAGGGCAAGGCCGCGAGCCGCGATCTGCAGCACGTGAACGTCAGGGTCGCGGTCAACTACCGCCTCGAGCCCGAGCGTGCGCCCCAGGTGTTCCAGGGCATCGGCACGCTGGATGCGGTGGGCGACCGCATCATCCTGCCCGCCGTCCACGAGGCCGTGAAGGCAGCCATCGCCCAGTTCACCGCCGAGGAGCTGGTAGCGCGCCGGACCGACGTGCGCCAGCGGATTCGCGGCCAGCTGGATGACCGTCTGCGGGAGCGCGGCGTGATCGTCGAGGACTTCGCCATCGTGAGCTTCAGCTTCAGCAAGGACTTCGAGGCTGCCATCGAGGAGAAGAGCCGCGCCGAGCAGATGCGCCTGAAGGCCGAGCGCGACCTCGAACGTATCCGCGTCGAGGCGGAGCAGCAGGTCATCCGTGCCGGTGCCGAGGCGCAAGCGCTGACGCTGCAACGCAAGGCCGAGGCCGAGTCGCTCGCGTTGCAACGGCGCATCGAGGCCGAGTCGCTGGCACTCCAACGCCAGCAGATCACGCCTGCGCTCCTGCAATGGGAGGCGGTGCGGCGCTGGGATGGCAAGCTGCCGCAGGTCGTCGCCGGGACGACGACAGGACTTCAGCTGCCGCTGCCACCCCTGACTGCTCCATCGGCAAAGCCTGACTCACCGGCGCGCTGAGCTGCGCCACACTTGATCCCGTCACTGGAAGGAGCCCCTTGTGAGCCTCGTTGCCCCGCCCGGCGCCAACCCGCCGGCCTCGATCGCGCCACCTGCGACGGCGCACGCGAACCAGTTCGCCCTGCTCGGCCAGCGCCGCTTCGCGCCCTTCTTCTGGACCCAGTTTCTCGGCGCCGGCAACGACAACCTCTTCAAGTTCGCCTTCACCGTGCTGGTCACCTACCAGCTGCAGGTCGAGTGGTTGCCGCCGGAGCTGGCCGGGCTGGTGATCGGCGCGCTGTTCATCCTGCCCTTCCTGCTGTTCTCGGCCACCGCCGGGCAGCTGGCGGACAAGCACGACAAGACGCGCGTGATCCGCTTCGTCAAGACGCTCGAGATCGCGATCATGGCGCTGGCCGGCTGGGGCTTCTGGGTCGCCAGCGTGCCGGTGCTGCTGGGCTGCGTGCTGCTGATGGGCCTGCACTCGACGCTGTTCGGCCCGGTCAAGTTCGCCTACCTGCCGCAGCACCTGAACGAGCGCGAGCTGACCGGCGGCAACGGCATGGTCGAGATGGGCACCTTCGTCGCGATCCTGCTGGGCAACGTCGTCGGTGGCCTGCTGATCGCCATCCCCGACCTCGGCCGGCATTACGTCGCCTTCGCCTGCCTCGGCCTCGCGCTGCTGGGCCGCGTCACGGCGCAGTTCGTGCCGGTATCGCCCGCCACCGACCCCGGCCTCGCGATCAACTGGAACCCGGTCAGCGAGACCTGGCGCAACCTCAAGCTGGCGCATGGACAGGTGGTGGTGTTCCGATCGCTGCTGGGCATCTCGTGGATGTGGTTCTTCGGCGCGATCTTCCTGTCCAACTTCCCGGCCTTCGCGAAGCAGGTGATGGGCGGCGACGAGCAGGTCGCGTCGCTGCTGCTGGTCGTCTTCTCGGTCGGCATCGGCATCGGCTCGCTGCTGTGCGAGGTGCTGAGCCGTCGCCACGTCGAGATCGGCCTGGTGCCCTTCGGGGCGATCGGCATGAGCGTCTTCGGCATCGACCTCTACCTGGCCACGAGCGGCCACGCGCCGCCCGGCACGGTCGCGACGGTGGCCGAGTTCCTGCGCGAGCCCTGGCACTGGCGCGTGATGGCCGACCTGGGCCTGCTGGCGCTGTGCGCCGGCCTCTACAGCGTGCCGATGTACGCGCTGATCCAGCTGCGCTCGCAGGCCACGCACCGCGCCCGCATCATCGCGGCCAACAACATCCTCAACGCGCTGTTCATGATCGCCAGCAGCCTGATGGCGGCGGCCCTGCTGAAGGCCGGCTTCACGATCCCGCAGATCTTCCTCGTCACCGCGCTGCTCAACGCGGTGGTCGCGGCCTACATCTTCCTGCTGGTGCCCGAGTACCTGCTGCGCTTCACCGCACTGATCGTGGCGCGGCTGATGTACCGCTTCAAGGTGCGCGGCGACGAGCACATCCCCGCGCAAGGCGCGGCAGTGCTGGTGTGCAACCACGTCAGCTTCGTCGACGCGATGCTGGTGATGGCGGCGAGCCCGCGGCCGATCCGCTTCATCATGGACCACCGCATCTTCGCGACGCCGGTGCTGGGCACGCTGTTCCGGCTGGCCAAGGCGATCCCCGTCGCCTCGCAGAAGGACGACCCGGCGACCTACGAGCGCGCCTTCGCCGAGGCGAAGCGGGTGCTCGACGACGGCGAGCTGCTGTGCATCTTCCCCGAGGGCGGCATCACCCGCGACGGGCAGTTGCAGCCCTTCAAGGCCGGCGTGATGAAGATCCTCGAGAGCAACCCGGTGCCGGTGGTGCCGCTGGCGCTGCACAACCTGTGGGGTTCGTTCTTCTCGCGCCTGGGTGGCACTGCGATGACGCGCCCGTTCCGGCGCGGCCTGTGGAGCCGCGTCGGCCTGAGCGCCGGCAGCGCGGTGCCGCCCGCGCAGGTCACGCCCGACGGCCTGCGCGAGCGCGTGCTGGCGCTGCTGGCTGCCTGAGGCCGAGCTTGTTCGGGCGCACGGTCTTCGACCCGGCGGCCCGGCGTCGCTTCCTGCCCTTCGTCGTCTTCGTGCTGCTGCTGGCGCTGCGCGGCCTGCTCGACGGCGCCGCGCCCGAAGGGCTCGACCTGCGCTGGCTCTACGCGTTGCAGGTCGGGGTGCCGGCCCTGCTGATGGCGATCTGGTGGCGCGACTACGTCGAGCTGAGCTCGCTGCCACGCTGGCGCGACGCGCTGCTGGCGGTCGCCGTCGGCCTGGCCGTGTGCTGGCTCTGGGTCCGCTTCGACGAGCCGTGGATGCGCCTCGGCGCGCCGGTCGCCGGCTTTCGCCCGATCGGCCCCGACGGCGAGCCGCTGTGGGGGCTGATCGCCCTGCGCTGGCTGGGCACGGCGCTGGTCGTGCCGCTGCTCGAGGAGCTGTTCTGGCGCAGCTTCCTGATGCGCTGGATCGCCGGGCACGACTTCCTGGCGGTCGATCCGCGGCGCGTCGGCGTGCAGGCGGTGGGGCTGTCGACGCTCGTCTTCACGCTGGCCCACACGGAGTGGCTGGCCGCCGCCTGCGCCGGTCTCGCCTACGCCTGGCTGTACCGCCGCACCGGCTCGCTGTGGACCGCGGTGATCGCGCATGCCGTGACCAACGGCGTGCTCGGCCTGTGGATCGTCGTCTACGGCCACTGGATGCTGTGGTGAGCACGCCGCGCCGTTAGCATCGCGCCATGTACCTGCCGGCCCACTTTCGCGACGACGACCGCGCGACCGCCGAGGGCCTGCTGCGCGCCCATCCGTTCGCGACTCTGGTGACGGCGCTCGACGGCGCGCCCTTCGCGACCCACCTGCCGCTGCTGCTGGCCGACGACGGGCAGCGGCTGCTCGGCCACTTCGCGCGGCCCAATCCGCAGGCGCGCTGCATCGGCAGCGGCGAACCGGCGCTGGCGATCTTCCACGGCCCGCACGCCTATGTCTCGCCGCGCTGGTACGACCGCCGGCCCGCCGTGCCGACCTGGAACTACGCGGTGGTCCATGTCCGCGGGCGCTTGCTGCCGCTGGCGGACACCGCCGAGTTGCGCGCCGTCCAGGCGCAGCTGGTCGAGACCTTCGAGCCCGCGCCGCTGCCCGAGGGGGTGATGCCCGAGACGCACGTCGAGCAACTCAGCGCCGGCATCGTCGGCTTCGCGCTCGCGATCGAGCGCATCGACACCAAGCTCAAGTTCGGCCAGCACCGTTCGCTGGCCGACCAGCAGGGCGTCGAGGCCGGGCTGCTGGCCACCGCCGGCAGCGACGAGGCGGCGCTGGTCGCGCTGCAACGCCGGCTCGGCTACCCGAAGGCGCGCGGCTAGACCCCGCGCGCCCGATCCGCCGCGAACTGCGCGCGCCAGGCCTCGAAGCGGCCGGCGTCCAGCGCCTCGCGCACCTCGCGCATGAGGTTCAGGTAGTAGTGCAGGTTGTGGATGCTCGCCAGCATCGGGCCGAGCATCTCGCCGCAGCGGTCCAGGTGGTGCAGGTAGGCGCGGCTGTAGCCGGCGCAGGCCTGGCAGCCGCAGGTCTCGTCGATCGGCCGCTCGTCGCTGCGGTAGCGCGCGTTGCGCAACCGCAGGTCGCCGTGGCGCGTGAACAGGTGGCCGTTGCGCGCATTGCGCGTCGGCATCACGCAGTCGAACATGTCGACGCCATGGGCCACGCCGTCGACCAGGTCCTCGGGCGTGCCCACGCCCATCAGGTAGCGCGGCTTGTGGGCCGGCAGGCGCTGCGGCGTGTGCGCGACGATGCGGCGCATCTCGTCCTTCGGCTCGCCGACGCTGACGCCGCCGACCGCGTAGCCCGGCAGGTCCATCGCCGCCAGCGCCGCGAGCGATTCCTCGCGCAGCGACTCGTACATGCCGCCCTGCACGATGCCGAACAGCGCGTTCGGGTTCTCGAGCCGCGCGAACTCGTCGCGGCAGCGCGCGGCCCAGCGCAGGCTCAGTGCCATCGACGCACGGGCCTCGCGCTCGCTGGTCAGCTGGCCGGCGGTCTCGTAGGGCGTGCACTCGTCGAACTGCATGACGATGTCGCTGTTCAGCACCGTCTGGATCTGCATCGACACCTCGGGCGTCAGCAGCAGCTTGTCGCCGTTGACGGGTGACGCGAACTTCACGCCCTCCTCGCTGATGCGGCGGCCCTTGCCGTCGCTGCCGCCGAGCGACCAGACCTGGAAGCCGCCGCTGTCGGTCAGGATGGCCCGCGGCCAGTTCTCGAAGCGGTGCAGGCCGCCGAAGGCGCCCAGCACGTCCAGCCCCGGCCGCAACCACAGGTGGAAGGTGTTGCCGAGCACGATCTGCGCGCCCATCGCCTCGAGGTCGCGCGGCATCACGCCCTTGACGGTGCCGTAGGTGCCGACCGGCATGAAGACCGGCGTCTCGACGACGCCGTGGTTCAGCGTCAGGCGGCCGCGGCGCGCCAGGCCCTCGGTGGCCAGCAGATCGAATCGAAGCATGGCCGGATTGTCTCAGTGGCTCTGCAGCGGCCCGTGCGATAGAACTTCGTCGCCGAAACACCAATGCGAATCATTCTTATTAATCAGTTACACTGTCGCTCCCATCCCGCGCGTCGCCTGCTGCCGCCTGCCTCGTCCATGTCCGCCGCCTCGTCCAACGCTCCCCGGTCCGCCCTCGTCACTGCGCCGCCGCCATTGCCGGTCGGCCGGTCGGATGGCCTGGGCCCGGCCGCCCGGCGCGGTGCCGTCGCCGGCGTGGTCGCCGCTCACCTGGTCGGCGCCTGGGGCCTGCTGCAGGTCGAGGCCGTTCGCAACGCGGTCGGCGAAGTGGCGCCGCTGGTGGTCGACCTGATCGCGCCGCCGGCCCCGCCGGTGCCCCCGGTGCCGCCCCCGCCGCCGCCCGCGCCGCCGCCACTCAAGAAGCCGCCGCCGGTGGCGCTGGTGACGGCCGCGCCGTCGCCGGCCCCGGTGGTGTTCGAGGCGCCGCCCCCGCCGGTGGAGCCGCCGGCACCGATCGTCGCGATCGATCCGCCACCCGCTCCGCCGGCGCCGCCGGCCCCGGCCCCGCAGCCCAAGACGGTCGCCATCACCCAGGTCAGCTACCTGACGCCGCCGGTGCTGTCCTACCCCGCCACGTCCAAGCGCTTCGGCGAGTCGGGCGACGCCCAGGTCCGCATCCTGGTCGACGCCGAAGGCATGCCGCGCCAGACGCAGCTGATCAAGTCCACCGGCTTCCAGCGCCTGGACGACTCGGCGCTCGCCACCGTGCGCGCCACCCGCTTCAAGCCCTACACCGAGAACGGCGTGCCGCAGCCGTTCTGGGTGGTGATGCCCCTGGTCTTCGAACTCCAAAGGTAAGCCATGTCCGACGTGAACTCCTCGCTGGGCTTCGCCCACTTCATCGCCCAGGCCGACGTGGTCGGCAAGTCGCTGCTCGCGATCCTGCTGCTGATGTCGCTGATCTCGTGGGTGCTGATCGCCGTCAAGGGCCTGACCCAGGTCGTGCGCAAGCAGCGCAGCGAGAAGTTCCTCGGCTTCTTCTGGAACGCGCGCTCGCTGGACGAGGTCAGCGCCGAGATCACGACCCACGGCGTGCAGGAGCCCTTCGCGCACCTGACCGCGCACGCGATCAACGCCCAGGTCCACCATGCGAAGTACGGCGCCGCCAAGCTGGCCGAGGCGGGCACGGCGCAGGACTTCGTCACGCGCACCATCAAGAAGGTGCTCGACGAGGAGACCACGCGGCTGGAGAACGGCCTGACCTGGCTGGCCACCATCGGCGCGACCGCGCCCTTCGTCGGCCTGTTCGGCACCGTCTGGGGCGTCTACCACGCGCTGGTCGCGATCGGCATGAGCGGCAGCGGCACGCTGGACAAGGTCGCCGGCCCGGTCGGTGAGGCGCTGATCATGACCGGCATCGGTCTCGCGGTCGCGATCCCCGCGGTGATGGCCTACAACGCCTTCACGCGCAGCAACCGCGTGCTGAACGCCAAGCTCGACGCCTTCGCCTTCGAGCTGCTGACCTTCCTGGCCATGGGCACGCCGCTGGCCGAGGCGGCCAAGGCCGACAACGTGCGTCCGCTGCCTTCGGCCAAGCCGGCGACGGCCTGAGCGGAGCCCGACCATGGCCTTCGCCAGCTTCGACCGCAAGACCTCGTCCGGCCCGATGGCCGACATCAACATGGTGCCGCTGATCGACGTGATGCTGGTGCTGCTGGTGATCTTCATCGTCACCGCGCCGCTGCTCACCCACGCGGTCAAGCTCGACCTGCCCAAGGCCAGCAGCCAGGTCAACGAGCTCAAGCCCGACAAGATCGAATTCGCGATCGACGCCGCCGGCCTGCGCTACTGGAACGGCGAAACCATCGCGCGCGAAGAGGCGGCGCGCCGCTTCGCCGACGAGGGCAAGCGGCAGCCGCAGCCCGAGATCCACCTGCGCGCCGACCAGTCGGTGGCCTACCGCTTCGTGGCCGAGACGCTGTCGGATGCGTCGAAGGCCGGCCTGCACAAGATCGGCTTCATCAGCGAGCCCGCGCCCTGAATCGCTGAACCGACCCCGCTCTCCCCGACCCGCCGGACTTCCCCGCCAGCGCTGCGCCCTCGGGCGCAGCGGCCGCCGCGACACGATCGCGACGGCCTTCCCGATGCCAGCCACGGACCGGCCCGCCATTCGAACGACAACCTCCTGGAGCTGGCATGAACCCGACCCCCCCTGCGCCGCAGCGGCGCTTCACCCTCGCCCCGCTGGGCGCGCTCGCGGCCGGCTTCGGCCTGGCCCAGGCCGCACTGGCCCAGGACACCACGCCGGCGGCGCCGACGCCCGCCGCGTCGGCGCCGGCCGGCGTCGCACCCGCATCGCCGATGCTGCCCGCCGTCAAGGCCACGGCCGAGATCGAGCGCCAGGGCAAGGATGACTACCAGGTCAAGCGCACCCGCATCGGCAAGGGTGACCAGGAACTGCGCGACGTGCCGCAGTCGGTGACCGTCGTCACCGAGCGCCTGATGGACGACCGGCACCTCGACACGATGAAGGAGGCGCTGCGCAGCACCGCCGGCATCAGCTTCCTCGCGGCTGAAGGCGGCGAGGAAGACATCCGCCTGCGCGGCTTCTCGCTGCAGGCCGCGGGCGACGTCTTCATCGACGGCATGCGCGACCCGGCCTTCTACGACCGCGACACCTTCTTCCTCGACCGGCTCGAGCTGCTGCGCGGCTCGGCCGGCCTGCTGTTCGGCCGCGGATCCACCGGCGGCGCGGTGAACCAGGTCACCAAGTCGCCCTACCTGCTGACGCAGCACCAGGTCGACGTGTCCGTGGGCAGCCACGGCTATGCCCGCGCGGTGGGCGACTTCAATGTCCGCCTCGGCGAGTCGAGCGCGGTGCGCTTCGGCACCATGGTCACGGCCGCCGACAACAACGGCGCCGGCAGCTCGATCGACAAGCGCGGCGTCGCCGCCGCCTGGCGTACCGGCATCGGCGAGCGCCACGAGTTCGCGGCCACGCTCTACTACCTCGACAACGACAACGGCATGAACTACGGCATGCCCTGGGCCTACCGGACGAC
>Ga0268299_1003434_pt1 | contig 14606 bp, 9 predicted proteins | sample NOBtaG_FD_193484 | JGI IMG/M metagenome (GOLD analysis project Ga0268299, IMG submission 193484) | Activated sludge microbial communities from bioreactor in Nijmegen, Gelderland, Netherland - NOB reactor | ecosystem: Engineered > Bioreactor > Aerobic > Activated sludge | place: Netherlands...
GGCTCGAAGCAGAACAAAAGGATCTTCGCGCCAAGACCTCTGCCCACCTGCGCGCAGGCAACAAGTCCGCGGCGGGCCAGTACGCGCTCCGCCTACAGTCGAGTGAAGCCCAGCTGGACGAGAACCGGAGGCAGCTCGAGCAGGCCGAAGGCACGTACAAGAACCTGGTTAAGGCGCGGGACGTTGCCGTGCAGTCAGCCAAGGTGAAGATCGAGGGACTCAAGGGCGCGATCAACGACATGCGGATGAACCAGGCGATGGCGGAAATCCACGAAATGGCTTCCGGAATGATTTCCAGCATCGGCGGCAGTGGCGACACCCTTAACCGTCTGCACGAGATGGTTGAGGAGGAACGCACAAAGGCCGCCGGCAGGGCGCGCATTGCCAGGGACACCATTGACATATCCGGCATTGAAGTTAAGGAAGCGGAAATGGCCGCGCTCGCCGATCAAGCCCTGGCGGACTTTGCCGCACGCGAGGGCATCTCGCTGTCGGGCGAAGCATCAGGGAGCTCCACGCCACGATCAATGGGCGGAGCAGCCGGCGAGAAGGAAAGCAACGGATAGATGCCTCGGGGCCGTTACCCCGTCGCCATCTGCATACACCTGAAATGTCCACACCGCGCCATGCTCCGCCATGGGCAAGCGAACTTGCCCGTGCCTACGAGAGCGGGGCTCACGGCCAGTTTGTCCTATTTGGGAACGTCCACGACCGCATCGCGGTCGATGATCAGCTGATCAGCCTTGCCGGCTACCTCGAAAACGAACTCCTGAAGGGATTCCAGATAGTCCTCTCCTATGACCTGGGCAATGGGCTTCTGATCGAGCGCGGAGGCGAACTGATCAGCGAATGGGGCGGCTCAAGACTGGAGAAATTGCCTCGCCTCCCCCTGGACGCGCTTCAATACGTCTCGCACTACCTGCGCTATCTGGGAAACCTGCGGGCGCTGCGCAGGGATGCCGGAAGAAACATAGCGCTCATCGTACGCGGCATTGATCACATAGTGCCTGCCGATGCCGCCGGTTATGAGCACGGGAGCCTGACAAGTATCCTTCGCGACCTGGGTTCAGAGCCTCCATTCACCGAACTGGCTTTCACCTGCATATTGATCGCCGACAACCTCAACGACGTCGAACCATTGATCGCGAACAACCCGCAAATGGCGCGAATCAGGGTTCCGCTCCCAGACCCGTCATCGCTCGAACGCGCACTATCCCTGCTGAAGTCGCGGAATCCGGCGGCATTCGCTCCGGGTGTCGACATAAAGCAATTCTCAGCTGCGCTGGTGGGAGTAACGGTCTCGGCAATGGAGAGTCTCGTCAAGATTCGACATCATTCTGCCGAACCACTCGGCACCAGCGACCTGCGCTCGGTCAAAAAGGGCCTCGTTGAACGGGATTCTGCCGGCCTGGTCGAATTCGTGGAATCCACCCGAACCCTGGCTGACTACCACGGCCAGGATGCCCTCAAGCAGTGGCTGCGGCAGGACGTTGCCCTGTGGAATGCGGGTGACCTCAAAGCCTTGCCGATGGGCTATCTCGTGTGCGGACCGGTCGGCACGGGCAAGACTTACCTCGTCGAGTGCCTCGCTGGCGAAGCCGAGGTGCCCGTCGTCCGGCTGAAGAATTTTCGGGACCGGTGGGTCGGGTCGAGTGAAGGCAATCTTGAAAGGATCTTCCGCCTGGTACGGGCACTGGGACGTTGCATGGTGTTTATCGACGAGGCGGATCAGGCGCTCGGGCGTCGCGATTCCGGAAGTGGCGACAGCGGATTGTCAGGCCGCCTCTATTCGATGATTGCGCAGGAGATGTCGGACTCCGGTAACCGGGGCCGTGTTCTGTGGATACTCGCATCCTCCCGCCCCGACCTCATCGAGGTTGACCTGAAGCGACCAGGTCGTATTGACGTCAAGGTACCGCTCCTTCCCACCAGCACCCAACTGGAGAGCGCCGAACTGGTTGGCGCCATCGCCAGGCGCTACGGGCTGCAGATTGATCCCGCGGAACTTCGCGGTTTGGAACCCCGAATGCCCACACTTCTTACTCCGGGGGCCGCCGAAGCCCTCATAGTCAAGGCCTACCGGCAATCCCGGACGGCGCAGGCTACCGGTGCTAAAGCACTCGAGGCCTGCCTGGATGGATACCAAGACCCTGTACCAGCCGATATTCTGGCCTTCCAGATGCGTATCGCGATCCGCGAGGCCACCGACATGGCTTTCGTCCCACCCGCCTTCCGCGGGCTGAACGAGCAGCCAACCGCACAATGATTCCAGCATGAGTGGCAGGCGTTCCTACCTTGCTGCCGCATTCAATGCCAGGCCATTTGGAATGGCGGTACCGCCCAACTGGTTCGGCCTAGCCGCCTTCGGACTCCTGGGCGCGTTGGTCGATCCCGGCTTCTGGCTGATTGGGTTGGGAGTGGAGGGTCTGTACCTCTGGACATTGGCCCGCCACCCCCGATTCCGAGCGTTGGTCAATGCCAGTCGTGACTCGAAAGCGACCAACTGGGACTCCCGATACGCCGCACTTCTGGCCCATCTGGACGACGATGCCCGTGCACTCCAGCATCAATTGGAAACACAGGCAGCGGAGATCGTCAACTTGCTGTCGCGAACCGGAGCGAATGACGCCCAGATCGGCGACGTTCGGCAGATGGCCTGGTTGCACCTGAGGCTTCTCGCAGCCCGCGCCTCGTTGCTTCAGGTCCTCACATCAGCCACGAAAGAACGGGAGCGACTGCAGGACAACGAACAGGGCATCACAGCACGACTGGATCGACCCGACCTCGCTGACGACCTGCGTCGCAGCCTGGGGCAGCAACTCGACGTCATCAGATCACGCCGTGCCGCGCATGCCGACGCTAGCGGACGTCGGGAGATCGTCGAAGCTGAGCTGGACAGGCTTCGTCAACAGGTGTCCCTAGTTCGGGAACAGGCGCTGCTTGCCACTGATGAAGGCGCCGTTGCCAGCTCCCTTGATGCCCTGTCCGCCTCCCTAAACGAGGCAAACCGCTGGCTTAAAGATCAGAAGGAGCTGTTCGCCGGCCTCGATGACCTTACCAGCGAGCCGCCACCGGCGGACATACTGGGCTCAAGAACCCGCGTGGGGCGGAAAAAAAGCACCTCGGAATAGGTACGGTTCTTTAAGGAGACCTGCGATGCATAACGCTGTCACCCCTCGACAATCGCGCGGCTCGGCACTGGGGAATGTACTAACAATCCTGCTGTTCGTCGGACTTATAGGACTAGGAACGTACCTATGGCTGAACGGGAGATCGTCGAGCCCTGGGGAGACATCGGGTGCTACCGGTGATGATCGGGCCCGCCCTGTGGCTCCCGAGGGGAGTCCGCCGGATCCAATCGAGCCGGTCGACGGGACGCCGCTGCTCGACGCTGCCGCCGCCTACGAACCGAAAGACGGCATTCTGAAGATCGATATAAGCGAGTATGCGGGCTATGGGGGACTGATCGTCGCGAACGGTGGCCTCGAAGCAAGCGATGACTCGTTCTTCGCCAAGACGTACGGTTTCAAGGTGAATATCTCGATGAGCGAGAGCGAAACGTGGTCCCCGCTCAACAATGGAAGGCTGGCAGCAACCGCAACAACGACCGACGCGCTCGCGGTCCTTGGCCGCCAGTTTGATGCGATCGTGCCGGTGCAAATTGGCTACTCCCGCGGTGCGGATATGGTGGTGGTCGATCGTGGAATCACGTCCGTGAACCAGTTGGCCGGCAAAGTACTCGCAGCTTCGCAATTTAACGAGAGCGAATTCTTCATTCGCTACCTTGCGCAGGAGGCGGGTATTCCCGTGGTCGTCCTGCGAGACCTTGACTCGCGCCCAGGGCCAAAGGAATTGGGCCTGATCTTCTACGAGGATGCATTCGTCGCCTGTGATGCCTATCAATTCGACCTCGCCCAGAAGACGCGCCGCCTAAGTGGCTGCGTGGGCTGGACGCCGCGCACCGATGAGGTCGTGGAGCAGTCGAATGACTTTGCGAAAGTATTGGTTTCAAACCGAAACCTGCTGGTGGTCGCGGATGTTCTCGCCGTGAACCGCGGATTCGCCAAGAAGCATCCGGAGATGGTTTGCGGTCTGGTCCACGGCGTTCTGGAGGGAAATCGACTACTGCGGGACAACGAAGCCTCCAGCATCGGCGTCGTTGCCCAAGCGTTCGGCTGGACCGCCGACGAGGCGCGCGATGAACTCGGGAACGTTCACCTTGCCAACATGCCGGAAAATCGGGCTTTCTTCTCGGGCACCATCGATTCGGCCGGGTCATTCGGCGGCATCTTCCAATCGTCAGTTCTCGCCTATGGCGACGTGATCAAGAGCCCAACTGACTCCGGGCGATTTGCGTACACACGATGCCTCGACGAACTTGCCAACAAAGGGTTGTTCGCCGAACAGAGAATTGCGATTGCACCGATCAAGGCCGTCGGCGGCGGCTCGATTGAAAGCGACCCACTGCTCAGCAAGGACATCCGGTTCTTCTTCGAGCCAAACTCCGCCGTTCTGGATCGGAAGGCAGAGCAGAACCTCGAGTATCTGGATACGATCAAGAGATTCCTGCAGGTCAGTCCTGGCTCGATAGTCCTGCTTCGCGGGCATGTGGACAACCTGCGGATCGCGGAGTTTCGGGAGAGTGGCGGGGAGCAGCTCGTCAATAGCGTGGCCCTGCAGGCCATGGAACTCTCTCGCCAGCGAGCCTTTGCTGTCGGTGAGGCCCTCAGGGAACGGCATCCGGACATTGATGAGTCCCGTATCGAATCGGTCGGCCGCGGGTGGGAGGAGCCGGCCGGAACGGATAGCGACCTGAATCGCCGGGTCGAGGTCCAGTGGTTCATGCTGGAGTAGGCGCGATGCATGGTCCGGCCAGACTGGGAATTCTCCGCCCGTGCTCAGGCTAATCCTCCTGATCGCGCTTACCGCGCTCGCGACCACGCCGGTCGCCGCCGCGGACCTGCCCCGGACCCGGGCCGAGGCGAGCAACTACACGGCCACCTCGAGCCATGCGGACGTCATGGCCTTCATCCAGGAGCTCCAGCAGCGGAGCAACCGGGTGCGCGTGGAGACGCTCGGCACCAGCACGGAGGGCCGGCCCATCCCGCTCCTGGTGATCGGCGACCCGGCTCCCGCGTCGCCCGGGGACCTGCGGCAGGACCCGCGGGCCGTCATCTACTTCCAGGCCAACATCCACGCCGGCGAAGTCGAGGGCAAGGATGCCCTGCTGATGGTGGCCCGGGACCTGGCCACGGGCCCCGCGGCCCGGTACCTGGACCGGCTCGTGGTCCTGATCGCCCCCAACTTCAATCCCGACGGCAATGAGCAGGTCAGCACCCGCAACCGGCCGAACCAGAACGGGCCGGCCGGCGGCGTCGGCGTGCGGGTCAACGGCCAGAACCTGGACCTGAACCGGGACGGCATCAAGCTCGAATCGCCGGAAGTGCGGGGCCTGGTGCAGAACGTGCTCGGACGCTGGGACCCGGTCTTCTTCCTGGATTCCCACACTCACAACGGCTCCTACCACCAGGAACCGGTCACCTGGGTGTGGGGACTCAATCCCAACGGGGATGCCGGCATCTTCGACTACATGGCCGGCACGGTCTGGCCCGCCATCGAGAAGCAGATGCGCGAACGGCATGGGACGCTGACGCTGCCGCACGGGGACTTCCTTGACGTGAGGGAGCCGGCAAAGGGCTGGGTACCGCTCGGTCCGGAACCCCGCTACCTGTCGAACTACGTCGGCCTGCGCAACCGCCTCGCCGTGCTCGACGAGCAGTACCCCTACGTGGACTTCGAGACCCGCGTGAAGGGGGCGCGCAGCCTGATGCTCTCGTTCATCGACTTCCTGCACGAACGCCGGGACGAGGTCGTGGCGCTCGTGGGCCGGGCCGACCGGGCGACAGTGGCCCGCGGCGCCAGTCCGGGGCCGGGCGACGTCTTCGTGATCGGGACCGAGGCCGCGGCCCTGCCGCGCACCCTGACCATCCGGGGCTTCGAGATGGAAGTCACGGACACGGGCGGCCCCTACCCCCGCGTGAAACCCACGACCACCACCCGGGTCTACGAGAACGTGCCCTATCTGGCCCGGTACGCCCCGAAGCGCACGGTGCGCCTGCCCCGCGGCTACCTGATCGGCACCCGGGACCCCGTCATCGTGGACAAGCTGCGTGAGCACGGCGTGACCGTACTGCAGCTGGCCGCCGACGCCCGCCTCGAGGTCGAGGCGTTCAGCGTCACGAAGCTGAAGGGAGCCGGGAGTTCCGACCAGGGGCACTACGCCAGCACGGTCGAGGGCAGTTACGCGACCCGGGAAATGACGTTCCCGGCCGGCACCTGGTTCGTCAGCATGGCGCAACCCCTGGCGAACGTGGCGGCCCACCTGCTCGAGCCGGAGAGCCCGGACGGGCTGGTGACCTGGAATTTCCTCGACCGGCACATCGCCTTCCAGTGGATACCCCGGCCGGTGGAATACCCCGTCTACAAGGTGCACGGGCCGGCCAACCTGGTGACCGCCCCGGCGCAGTGAGCACCCGCCGGCGCCGGATCCGGGGCTAAAGCTCGCCGATGGCCCGCTTCAGGCGCAGGTCGCCCAGCGCCATGTCCAGCACCGCGTTGTCGTGGTTGCTCACCGCCCGGAGCCGCAGGGCTTCGGCATCGAGCACCACGGTGTTGGTGGCAAGGCCGACGCTGTAGAGCTCCCTGCCGACCCGGAGGTTTTCCTCCGCCTGGTCCACCGCTTCCCGGGTAAGGGGCACACGGGCGGCGGCCTCCCGCAGGTCCAGCCAGGCCTGCCGCACCTCCAGGGCGACCCGGGAGGCGAGGTCGTCCCGGTCCCTGGCCGCGGCCCGGCTCTCGCTCTTGAGCGCGTTGGCCCGCTGGCTGATCCGTCCCGCATCGAACAGCGTCCAGGAGAAGCCGACGCCGACCTGGGCGAAGTTGTCGTCGTCCAGCACCTGGTTCTCCAGGTGCTGGTAGTCGGCCATCAGGCCCACCTGGGGCCAGCGACCCGCGTTCTCGCTGCGAGCCTGCTCGGCCAGGGCCTGGGAATGGGCCTCGAGCCCGGCGAGCTCCCGGCGGCTCGCGTTCGCCCGCAGGACCAATTCCTCCAGGGAGGCCGCGGGCAGCGGTGTCGCGCCGGGCTCGGCGAGCTCCGGCACCCGGTCCAGCGGCTCGCCCAGCAGGCGGTTGTAGGCGGCAAGCGCCAGGTTGTGCCGGTTCTCCGCCTTGAGCAGCCCCTGCTCCGCGTCTGCCAGGGTGACCCGGGCTGCCAGCAGGTCGTTGCGGGCGACTGCCTCCTGCTCGACCATCACCGCCACGTCGCCCGCATGGGCCTTGAGGCTCAGGACCGTCGACTGCTGGGCCCGCAGCGCGCGCCGGGCCCGGAGCACGTCCACGTAGGCCACGGCCACCTGCAACCGGAGATCCTGCTCGTAGCTGTCCCGGGCCAGGCTGGCACGGAGGGATGCCTGGGTCGCGGACTCGATGCCCGCCGTCACCCGGCCACCGGTGAACAGCGGCATCTCGACCCGCGCCCGCCCCATCAGGTAGTCGTCACCCCCGACCAGCTCCGGCGAAGTGAAGGTGCCGCCGTCGACGGGAAAGCTGAAGGACGGCGCGTCGTCGAGGCGCTGGTAGCTGCCATCCACCGTGAGCTTCGGCCAGCGCTCGGCGCGGGCCGCCAGCTCGCCCGCGCGACCGGCTTCGGCACGGCTGCGGATGGCGGCCAGGCCCGCATCCCGCTCCGCCGCCAGGCGCCAGGCGTCCTCCAGGGTTTCGGCCCGGGCCTGGGAAACGATCAGGAACGAGGTCAGCAGGGCGAGTCGGAGGGTGCTCATGGGCGGCTCCGGTAGGCGAAGTAGAGGACCGGGATCACCACCAGGGTGAGCAGGGTGGAGACCAGGATGCCGAAGATCAGCGACACCGCGAGTCCGTTGAAGATGGGGTCGTCGAGGATGAAGAGGGCGCCGCTGATGGCGGCGAGGGCCGTCAGCGCGATGGGCCGGGTGCGGATGGCGGCCGCGCCGACCACCGCCTGGTCGAGTGGCTGGCCCCGCGCGACCTCGGCGTCGATGAAGTCGACGAGCAGGATGGAATTGCGCACGATGATGCCGGCCAGCGCGATCATGCCGATCATGGACGTGGCGGTGAACTGCGCGCCGAGCAGCGCATGGCCCGGCATCACCCCGATGATGGTGAGGGGGATCGGCGCCATGATGATCAATGGCATAAGGTACGAGCGGAACTGGGCGACGATGAGCACGTAGATCAGGATCAGGCCGACCGAATAGGCGAGGCCCATGTCCCGGAACGTCTCGTAGGTGATCTGCCACTCGCCGTCCCACTTGATCGCGGGCCGGTTGGCGTCCTGCGGCGGGCCGAGGAACCACTGGTCGGGCCGCTGCCCCGCGGACGGGAGGTCCGCTACCTGGCCCACCAGGTCGAACATGCCGTACAGCGGGCTGTCGAGCCGGCCGGCCATGTCACCGGTGACGAAGACCACGGGCAGCAGGTCCTTGTGGTAGATCGCCCCGTCCCAGGGCACCTCTTCCACGCGCGTGAGTTCGGCCAGCGGCACGAGCTGGCCCGCGGCCGAGCGGACCTTGAGCTGCAGCACCTGGTCCAGGCCGGCCTGGTCCGCGGCCGGCAGCTCGAGCCGCACGGGAATCGGCCGCCGCTCGCTGCCCTCGTGCACGTAGGCGGCATCGTGGCCCCGGAGACCGGCCGTCAGCGTGCGCACCACGTCGGCCTGGGCCACGCCCAGCAGCGCCGCCTTCTGCCGATCCACGGCCACGGAGTAGCGTGACGCGGCCGCCTCGGTGGAATCGTCCACGTCGATGACGTCCGGCGTCCCGTCGAACAACGCGCGCACCTCGCGGGCGAGCGCGCGCTGGCTGTCCCGGGACGGCCCGTAGATCTCGGCGACTATCGGCGCCTGCACCGGCGGGCCCGGCGGCACCTCCACGACCTGCAGCGAGGCGCCATGGCGCTTGCCGACGGCAGCGAGGCGGGGCCGCACGTCCAGCGCGATCTCGTGGCTGGAGCGCGCCCGGTCCCGCCGGTCCTGCAGGTTCACCTGGATGTCCCCCTGCCAGGGGTCGCCGCGCAGGTAGTACTGGCGCACCAGGCCGTTGAAATTGATGGGTGATGCAGTACCTGCATAGACCTGGTAGTCGCGGACCTCCGGCACGGTCGCGATCACCCGGGACAACTCGCCGAGCACCAGCGCCGTGCGCTCCACGGGCGTGCCCTCCGGCATGTCGAGGACCACCTGGAACTCGGACTTGTTGTCGAAGGGCAGCATCTTCAGCACGACCAGCTGGACGACCGCCAGACCGACCGCCAGCAGGATCGCCACGAGCAGGCCGAGGTAGAGACGGTGACGCATCCGCTGTGCCGCCGGCCCGTGCAGGAAGGGGCCCATCACCCGCCCGAACCAGCGGTGGAGGCCGCCCGGGTGGCCGGCGGCGGGATCATGGCTGGCGCTGGCGCCACCGCCGGGCACGGCGAGCAGCCTGCCGGACAGCCAGGGCGTGAACACCAGCGCCACGGCCAGGGAGATCAGCATGCCCATGCTGGCGTTGATGGGGATGGGGCTCATGTAGGGGCCCATGAGGCCGCTCACGAAGGCCATGGGCAGCAGCGCCGCGATCACCGTGAAGGTGGCCAGGATGGTCGGGCCGCCGACTTCGTCGACCGCGCCGGGAATGAGGTCGAGCAGGCTGCCCTGGTGGGCCTGGCGGCGGCGATGGATGTTCTCGACGATGACGATCGCGTCGTCCACCAGGATGCCGATGGAGAAGATCAGCGCGAAGAGGGACACGCGGTTGATGGTGAAACCGGCCGCCCAAGAGGCGAACAGGGTCGCCGCCAGCGTCACGATGACCGCCGCGCCAACCACGACGGCTTCCCGCCGGCCGATGGCCACCAGCACGAGCACCACCACCGCCAGGGTGGCGAACATCAGCTTCTGGATGAGCTGCTGCGCCTTGTCGTTCGCCGTCACCCCGTAGTTGCGGGTTTCGGTGACTTCGATTCCGTCCGGAATGTGGGTGCCGCGCAAGGCCGCGACGCGCGCCAGGACGTTGGTGGCCACGTCGCTGGCGTTCTCGCCGGGCTTCTTCGTCACCGCAATCGTCACCGCCGGCGACTGCTCGGCGGTGGCCGGGGCAGGGCCGGCGGCAGGCCCGGCGCCGTGCCAGACGAGGGACTCGGGGGAGTCCGGCCCCCGCGTGACGGTCGCCACGTCCTGCAGGTAGATGGGCCGCCCGTCCCGGACCGCCACGATCAGCGCGGCCACGTCCGCGCTGCCCGCCAGGAACGTCCCGGCCTGCACCGGTGTCAACCGGTCGTTGCCCACCAGGGCGCCGGCCTGTTCCGCCTTGCCGGCCGCCTCGAGCGCGGCCATCAGGTCGTCGGCCGACAGGCCGTGGCCCGACAGCTTCCGCGGGTCGAGCTCCACGCGCACGACGCTGTCGGGGCTGCCGATCGTGCGCACGTCCCGGGTTCCCGGCACGCGCTTGATCTCGGTCTCGATTGCCCGCGCCACCTCGCCGAGCTCGTGCGCTCCCCGGGCCGGGTCGCGGGTCCACAGGGTGAGCGCCAGGATCGGCACGTCGTCGATGCCCATGGGCCGGATCAGCGGCGGCAGCACGCCCGAGCCGGGCGGCTGCCAGTCCTGGTTGGAGAAGACCGCGTCGTAGAGCCGGACGATAGCCCCGGTGCGCTGCTCGCCCACGCGGAACTGCACGGTGAGCACAGCCACCCCGGGCCGCGACACGGAGTAGATGTGCTTCACTCCGGAGATCTCGCCGAGGAGCTTTTCCATCGGCGAGGAAACCAGGCTCTCCACCTGGGCGGCGCTGGCGCCGGGAAACCCGATGATGACGTTGGCGAAGGTGACGTCGATCTGGGGTTCCTCTTCGCGCGGCGTGACGAGCACGGCGAACACACCCATCAGCAGCGCGGTGAGCGCCAGCAGAGGCGTCAGCTCGGAGCGCAGGAACCACCGCGCGACACGGCCGCTGAAGCCCAGTTGCTCAGCCATGGTCGCCAGCGGCCGGCGAGGCGAGGGACTGGAGGGCCGCCAGAGGGTCGAGCGCCACGCGCTCCCCGGCTGCCAGGCCCGCCAGGACTTCCAGCCGGTCGCCGAACGCCGCCCCGGCGCGGATCTGGCGGAGCGCCGCCCGACCCGCCTCGTCGACGACGTACACGGCCGTCACTTCGCTGCGGGCGATCACCGCGGACTTCGGGACCAGCAGGCGGGATTGCTCGCCCATCACGAAGCGCACCTTGACGAACATGCCGGGGAAGACGTCCGCCGCATCGGGAGGCAGGTCGACCCGGGCCCGGAAGGTGTTCGTGGCCGGGTCCGCCTCCGGGAAGATGGTGACCCCGGTGGCCTCGATCCTCCGGCCGTCCACCTCCACCGCCGCCCGCCCGAGCTTGCGCACCTGCCCGACGAGCGACTGCGGGATGTCCACGGTGACGCGCAGCTTCTCCAGCGAGAACCCGCGCATCAGCGGGGTGCCGGGCGACACGACTTCGCCCACGCGGACCAGCCGCTCGGTCACGATGCCCGCATAGGGCGCCTTGACCTCCGTGTACGCGACACCCTCCCGGGCACTGTCCAGGGCCGCCGTCGCCGCCGCCAGCCGGGCCACGGCCGCATCCCGCTCCGCGAGCGCCTGGTCGAGCTGGGCCCTGGCCACGACCTTGCGCTGGTGCATGTCCCGGATCCGCGCGTAACGGGCCTGGGCTTCGGCCTCCCGGGCGCTGGCCTCGAGCCGGGCCGCCTCGGCCTGCCCGAGCCCGGCCCGCTGCTCCGTGCTGCGGAGCCTGACCAGCACCGCGCCGGCGGGAACGACGTCGTTCACGTCGTGGAGGATTTCCAGCACGCGGCCCGCCGTCTGGGCGGACACGGTCGCCTGGTTCACGGCCTCGACAATGCCGTCGAGTTCGCGCTCGGCCGGCAGCACGACGGCCTGGACCACCTCCGTGGCGAGCCCGGCCGGGGCAGTCCCTGGCGGTGGCGGTGGCTCGCCGCCGCAAGCCCCCAAGCCCAACGTGACCAGCAGCAGGACCCGGCGGCCACTCCACGCTCCACTACCACGATTCGTCATGTTCATCCCCGGCCCCTCCCCGCCTTCCCGCCGCAGTAGTGATCGTGGAGCACCTGGATGAGGGACCTGGCGATCCCACTGGCCAGCCGGTAGTAGATGGTCTGGGCCGCCCGGCGCGTGGCGACGAGCTCCTCATGGCGCAGGACCGCGAGGTGCTGGGAAAGCGCCGACTGGGAGAGCCGGACCCGGCCGTTCAGCTCGCCCACCGACAATTCGCCCTCGGACAGGACGCACAGGACGAGCAACCGGTGTTCGTTGGACAGCGCCCGGATCAGCTTCGCGGCGCTGCCGGCATGGCGTTTCATCGCACCCGGATCCAGAGGCATGCTCCGCGCGCGAGGCGCCTGTGTACCGGCCTTCACATTAGTACTTCCTAAATAAGGATTCTCTAAAGTACAGGCCGGCTCCCGGCCATGCAAGCCATGCGCACTGAACCGGGAACCCGGACACAAAAAAGAACCGGCCCGGCGATTGCTCGCCGGGCCGGGATGGGTCGTCAGCCTGGGTAGCGGCCGGGTCCCGTTACGGACCCGCACCCGGGCCTGGCGGGTTGCCAAGCAGCGTGCGGAACAGCGTCGTGTCCTGCGCGTTCACGCTGCCATTGCAGTTGATGTCGGCCCGGTTGTACACCGGGGCCAGGCTGGCCTGGCCGAGCTGCTGGCGGTACAGGGTGGTGTCCTGGGCGTTGGTGGAGCCGTTGTTGTTCATGTCGCCGTCGCAGCGATTGCCGAAGAGGTCGCCGTCGCTGTTGCACTGGGCGGCAGCGCCAGTGTTGTTCGCCAGGTTGCGGCAGTTGTCGCACACGTTGCCCCGGCCGTCGCCATCCTGGTCAGCCTGGCCCGCGTTCGGCTCGTCCGGGCAGTTGTCGGCGCTGTTCAGCACGCCGTCCAGGTCACAGTCCGTGTCGGCCGTCGAGGTCGTGAAGTTGACCCGGTAGATCGAGCCGTTGGCCGTCTGGGACTTCAGCACCAGGGAACTGCCAGCCGCGGAGCAGCCGATCCGCCCTTCGACGCGATAGCGGACTGCATCCAGCGTCAGGAGACCCAGGGTAATGAGGGGGCAGTTGGGACCGCCCGGACCAGTGTCGTTGCAGCTGTCGACGACATCACCGAACACCGCGAAATCCGGCGTGTCCAGATTGGGCGAGTCATTGTGGTGGAACACCGACGCGATACCAATGACGGGCGCCTGGTCGGGGTCCGCGGTTCCCTGGCCCAGGTTCATCTGGAAACCGGAACCGTCCAGGTCCCGCCCCAGCGTTCCCGTGCCCGACTCCACGAAGGCCGTGTCATTGGCAGTGGGTATGCCGTTGCCCGGGGTCAGCACGACGGTCGTGGTGTTGTTGGGCTGGGTAATGACGAGCGATATGGCCGGCAGGTTGATCACCATGCTGTTGATCTGGGTGATCTCGCCGGTGATGGTGTCGTAGTTCACGTTGAAAGTACCGCTGCCGGTACCCGTCGGCGTGATGGCAATGGACCGGCCCACAGGGGTATTGCCGCCGAAGAACGTGCACTCCGTGCTCGCCGGCGACCCGCAGGGGGACAGGGCAGCGTCAAACGTGGCGCTGTAGAGGTCGACGATGTCGGCCGTGCCGATGGTGAAGGTGCGGGTTGCGATGGCCGCGGAGGCGGCGCCGGCACCCAGGCCGGCACAAAGACCCGCCACGGCAGCCAGGGCCCGCAGGCGCTTGCTTGCAGTGTGTGACATGTGAAGTTCCCCAGGATCCTCGGTTTGGGAGTCGGCCCCGCGGCGAACCGCGGGGCCGTGTTCCATGATCGTCAGCTCGGGTCGCGACTCAGGCCGCGACCTTCCGGCGGGCCAGACCCAGGAGACCCAGGGCCGAACCCATCAGCCACACGGCCGCAGGCACGGGCACGGAGTTCAGGTTGGCGAACACCATGGCGTTGTTGCCCGTCTGGCCGATGAAGGTGGAATTGAAGGTCGTGAAGGTCGGATCCCACTGGACGAAGAGCCGGTACCTGACCATGTCCAGGGTGAGCGAGCCCAGCGCGGCGCAGGCCGGGCCGGAGCAACCCGTCACCACCCCGGCCAGCGTGCTGAAGTCGGTCGCAATGGCCGGTGCCAGATTGACCAGGAACTCCGAGGTGGTGCCGGTGACGGCCGCAACCTGGGGCGCCGCGTCGATAACCATGCCCGCATTGGCCACGGTGATCGTGGTCGCGGCCGGAACGATGGTGATCGTGGCATTGCCGAAGGTGACGGTGCCGCCCGTCAGCGTGGACGTGATGCCGTCGGAGGTGAGGTTCAGGAACGAACCGGGACCCGCGCCGAGGATGGCGCCTGGCGTGCCGCCCGTGACGCCCGTCGGGTTGGGTGAGATGTTGACCGCCGCCATCTGCCCGGCGCTCGGCAGGCCACCGAAGAACGAACAGTAGCTGGGCGATCCACCTGTACATGCCGGGAGCGGACCGGCGAATGACGTGCTGAAAATGCCGGTCAGGCCGTTGCTGGGGCTGGACG
>Ga0268299_1003435_pt1 | contig 14603 bp, 12 predicted proteins | sample NOBtaG_FD_193484 | JGI IMG/M metagenome (GOLD analysis project Ga0268299, IMG submission 193484) | Activated sludge microbial communities from bioreactor in Nijmegen, Gelderland, Netherland - NOB reactor | ecosystem: Engineered > Bioreactor > Aerobic > Activated sludge | place: Netherlands...
TCCTCGTCACGCGTCAGATCGATCTGCGTCAGCTCGATCTTGTCGGCATGCGCCGGCAGCGCCAGCACGACGAGGCAGATCGCGGTGACGACCCACAGCCACGGCGACCCCGGCGCGGGCCGTGCCGCACGGGGCTGGAACCAGCATCGAACCCAGGCGGTGGACACGGCGGGCGGGTGGTCGGTTGTTCGTGGTGTCGCGGTCTCGCGGTCTCGGGGGTTCAGGACGCGCGCTTGTGGAGCAGCGCGTAGTGGAAGCCGTCCGTCACGGGCGGCGACTCGTCCGGTGGTCCGGGCGGCCGGCCTGCCTCCCCCTTCGATCCATTGTCGGCCAGCGGCAGCAGTTGCCCCGGGGAAGGCCGCAGCTCGGCATCGGGTGCACGTTGCAAAAAAGCGTCGATCCCGCGTTCGCCCTCGGCCCTGAAGACCGAACAGGTCGCATACACGAGCCGTCCGCCGGGCGCGAGCAGCGGCCACAGCGCGTCCAGCATCGCAGCCTGGGTACGGGCCAGCGCGTCGATGTCGGACGGCCGCCGCAGCCAGCGAACATCGGGATGGCGCCGCACGATGCCCGAGGCGCTGCAGGGCGCGTCGAGCAGGATCGCGTCGAAGGGCCGGCCGTCCCACCAGGTCGCGGTGTCGCGCGCATCGGCCGCCACCAGGCGCGCCTGCAGGCCGAGGCGCCCGAGTGTCTGGTCGACCTTCCGCAGCCTGGCCGCATCGACATCGAGGGCCAGCAGGTCGAGGTCCGCCAGCTCCAGCAGATGCGCCGTCTTGCCGCCCGGCGCCGCACAGGCGTCGAGCACGCGCGCGCCGGCCGGCAGGCCATCGCCCAGCAGCAGCGGCGCGGCCTGCTGGGCCGCGAGGTCCTGCACCGACAGCTCGCCGGCCTCGAAGCCCGGCAGCTCGTGCACGGCACGCGGCGCCGCCAGCTCGATCGCGGCGCCGCCCCATCCGCCGGGCAGCGACACCGCGCGCGCCGCGATGCCGGCCGCGGCCAGCCGCGCCAGACAGGCCGGTACGTCGCCGCGGCGCGCATTGACGCGCAGGCTCATCGGCGCGCGCCGGTCGTCGGCCTGCAGCAGCGCCTGCCACTGCATCGGCCAGTCGCGCTGCAGCGCCTCGATCCACCAGCGCGGGTGATTCCACGTCGCGACCGGGTCGGCGGCCATCGCCGCCTCCAGCGCTTCGCGCTCGCGCACATGGCGTCGAAGCACCGCATTGATGAAGCGCGCCTGCGCCGCGGCGTGGCGCTTGGCGGCGTCGACCGCCTGGTTCACCAGCGTGTGCGCGTCATAGGGCGGCGGCGAGTCACCGGCCGGCCGCAACAAGGCCAGCGCCAGCAGCAGCAGCGCATCGACCCAGGGCGGCGGCGGCTTCGGCGCAAGCTGCTGGCGCAGCGCCTGTGCCGCACCGAGGCCGCGCAGCGCATGGAAGGCGAGCGATTGCGTGCCGGGCCGGACCGCCGCCGGCGTCGCCGCCAGCGCCTCGTTCAGCGAGCGGCCGGCGCGCACCGCCGCCAGCGCATCGGCGGCATGGGCCAGCAGGACGGCCAGCGCGGGCGGAGAAGTCGCGGTCTGGATCACGGGCGCGCAGTGTAGGCGGCGCCCGCTGGACTCAGGTCCAGCCGGGTTCTCGGTAGCGCGCGGCCAGGGACGGCGGCAGCGGCGCTTCCAGCAGCGCGGCCGCCAGGCGCAGCGCGTCGCAGGCGTCGGCGTCGAGCGAGGCGACGCCCGGCTCGTCCTCCAGCGCGCCGATCCAGGCCTGCACCAGCACCGGCCGGTGCATCCACGACTGCGCCTGCATGCGGCGCAGCGCACGCAGCATCTGCTCGCTGTCGGGCGCCTTGCACATCGAGGCCGCGCCGCCCAGCGGATTGAGCAGCGCGGCCCACGGCGCCAGCACGCGCTCGTACCAGAGGCGCCCGGCATGCGCGATGCGGCCGCCGCCGGCGTCGACCGGGACGATGCGCGCCAGGAAGGCGGTGAGCACCGCGAACTCGACCGCGTCGGCCTGCGCCAGCTCGCTGCCGTCGGGCGCCACCGCGACCCCGGGCGGTGCCAGCGGCGCATCGCCCAGGCGCTGGCGCAGCACCAGCCAGCGCAGCCGGTCCAGCGGGCTGACCTGGCCGTCGGCCCCCATCACGCGCCGCGCGGTCTCGACCAGGCCCTGGCGCTCGGCCAGCGGCGCCGTGCGCGAACGATCGAGCAGCGCGTCGAACACCGGCAGGCGCGTCGCCGCACTCAGCAGCGCGACGTCGGCAGCGATCTGCGCGGCCCGGCCCACGTCGGCCGTGGCCTCCGTCCACGCGGCCTGCTCGCGCTGGCTGCCCGGTGTCAGCAGCAGGGCCAGCAGCGCCGCACGGCGCTCGCCCGGACCGCGCACGAAAGACAGGTGTTCCAGCGCCTCGCGCTCGCCGCGCGGCTCGGCCGATGCTTCCACATGGCTCATGGTCGATCTCCGAAGCTGGAGGCAATCTGCGAGTCCGGCCCGCGATCCGGCGACGCCGTCTGCAGCGCCGCCGCCGGCCGGAAGCCGAACAGCCCGGCGACCACGCGCGTCGGCAACTCGTTCACCGCGCGGTTGAAGTCGGTCACCGCCTCCTTGAAGACGCGCCGCGTGAAGACGATCTGGGCGTCGGCATCCTGCAGGCCCTGCAGCAGCGCATGCACGCGCTCGCCGACCGCCGCGTCCTCGACCAGCGCCGGCCGTGCCTCGATCAGCACGCGCAGCGGCCGCAGCGCGCCGTCGAGCACCTGCTCGGCCAGCCCCAGGCTCTGGATCGCGCCGGCACTGCTGGGCCGCACCTGCGCGTGGTCGGCAGCGGCCTGGGCCTGGCGGGTCGCGGCCACCACCGACTGCAGCGTCGCGCGGCCGACCTCGTCGTCCATCGCCCCCTTGCACTCGGGCCCGGCCAGCAAGGTCGCCAGGTCGAAGGCCAGCGCCTGGCGGCGCCGCAGCTGGGCGTCGATCGGCGTCCACGCCGCCGCGACCGCGCTGCGCAGGCGCACCAGCCGGTTGTAGGCCCCGACGAGCCAGAAGCCGAATACGGCCAGCAGCACGACCACGACGATCCGTGTCGTGCTCACGAGGCAGTGGGTCCGGCCAGCATCAGAGACGACTCTACGCCAGCGGCCTGACGCGCCCGACGCTTCTTGCCGCGACGAAGCGATCCGCCGCGAGGCTGCGCGATCATCGCGGCATGAAGTCACGCCGCGGCGTCGCGCCGCCGACACCATGAGCCCGCCCGCCATCGCGCCCGAGCCGCGCTTCGCGACCGTCGCCGCGATGATCGGCGACCCGACGCGGGCCCGCATGCTGTCGGCGCTGATGGGCGGCCAGGCGCTCGCCGCCGGCGAGCTGGCCCGTGCGGCCGGCGTCAGCGCGGGCACTGCCAGTGCGCACATCGCGCGCCTGCTGGACAGCGGCCTGCTGCGGTCGCGCCACCAGGGCCGGCACCGCTACCTGCAGCTGGCGGACGAGGACGTGGCACGCGTGCTGGAGGCGCTGGCCGTGGTCGCCGAGCGCCACGCCGGCACCGATGCCCAGTGGCGACGCGCCGCCTTTCGCCCGCTGAAGGAGGCCCGCACCTGCTACCGCCACCTCGCCGGCGAGCTGGGCGTCGCGCTGCTCGACGGCCTGCTGGCGCGCGGCACGCTGGCGCCCGACGCGACGCGGCGCGATGGCCTGCAGTTCCGGCTGACAGACACGGGCCGCACGCAGCTCGCGGCGCTGGGCATCGACCTGCCCGCCGAGACAGCCGCACGGTATGCCTGCGCCTGCCTCGACTGGTCCGAGCGTCGCGACCACTTGGCCGGCGCGCTGGCCACCGCACTGCTGGACCACGGACTGGCCCACGGCTGGTGGCTGCGCCGCAGCGCCTCGCGCGCGCTTCGCCTCACGCCGACCGGCCGTCGCGCCCTCGGTCCCTGGCTGGAGGCGGCTCAGGCCGCCGCGCGCCAGGCCTCGTAGCCTTTGCGCCGCAGCTCGCAGGCCGGGCAGGCCCCGCAGCCGTAGCCCCAGTCGTGGCGCTCGCGGCGCTCGCCGAGGTAGCAGGTGTGCGTGTGGTCCACGGTCAGCTCGATCAGCGCCTCGCCCCCGAGGCGATGCGCCAGCGCCCAGGTCTCGGCCTTGTTGAGCCACATCAGCGGCGTCTCGACCGTCATCGGCGTCGCCATGCCGAGGCTGAGCGCCAGTTGCATGGCCTTGAGCGTGTTGTCGCGGCAGTCGGGGTAGCCGGAGTAGTCGGTCTCGCACATACCGCCGACCAGCACGCTCAGGTTGCGCCGGTAGGCGATTGCGCCGGCGAAGCCGAGGAAGAGCAGGTTGCGGCCCGGCACGAAGGTGCTGGGCAGGCCGCTGGCCTGCATCTCGATCTGGCGCTCGCCGGTCAGCGCGGTGTCGGAGATCTGGCCCAGCAGCGCCAGGTCCAGCAGGTGGTCGTTGGCCAGGCGCCCGGCCCAGTGCGGAAAGCCGCGCCCGATCGCGTCGCGCACGACGCTGCGGCACTCGAGCTCGATGCGGTGGCGCTGGCCGTAGTCGAAGCCGATGGTCTCGACATGCGCGTAGCGCTCCAGCGCCCAGGCCAGGCAGGCGGTCGAGTCCTGACCGCCGGAGAACAGGACGAGGGCGCCGCGCGGGTCGAGACTCATGCCGTCAGCCGCGCACTTCGCCCTGGCCCAGCACCACCCACTTCATCGACGTCAGCCCCTCCAGCCCCACCGGCCCGCGGGCGTGGAACTTGTCGGTGGAGATGCCGATCTCGGCGCCCAGGCCGAACTCGAAGCCGTCGGCGAAGCGCGTGCTGGCGTTGACCATCACGCTGGCCGAGTCGACCTCGCGCAGGAAGCGCATCGCGTTCGGGTGGTTCGTGGTCAGGATCGCGTCGGTGTGGTGCGAGCCATAGCGGTTGATGCGCGCGATCGCCTCGTCCAGGCTGTCGACCAGCTTGATGCTGATGACGGGTGCCAGGTACTCCTCGGACCAGTCGGCCTCGGTCGCGTCGACCAGCTTCGCACCGGGCACGGCGGCGAGCAGGGCCTTGGCCCGCGGGCCGCAGCGCATCTCCACGCCCTTGGCGGCGAACACCGCGCCGATCCTCGGCAGGAAGGCCGCGGCGACGTCGCGATGCACGAGCAGCGACTCGGCCGCGTTGCAGGGGCTGTATTTCTGGGTCTTGGCGTTGTCGGTGACCCGGACGGCCAGGTCGAGATCGACCTCGGCGTCCACGTAGACGTGGCAGTTGCCGTCCAGGTGCTTGATGACCGGCACCTTGGCTTCTGCGGTGATGCGCTCGATCAGCCCCTTGCCGCCGCGCGGGATGATCACGTCCACCGACTCCGGCATCGCGATCAGGCGGCCGACCGCGGCGCGGTCGGTGGTCGCGATCAGCTGCACCGCATCGGCCGGCAGGCCGGCTTCGACCAGTGCCGCCTGCACCACCCCGGCCAGCGCCAGGTTGCTGTGGATCGCCTCCGAGCCGCCGCGCAGGATGCAGGCGTTGCCGCTCTTGATCGCCAGCGACGCGGCCTCGATCGTCACGTTGGGGCGGCTCTCGTAGATCATCCCGAAGACGCCCAGCGGCACGCGCATGCGGCCCACGCTGATGCCGCTGGGGCGGCGCTTCAGCTCGGTGATCTCGCCGATCGGGTCGGGCATGGCGGCAATCTGCTCGCAGCCCTCGGCCACGGTCGCGATCCCCTGCGGCGTGAGCTTCAGGCGGTCGAGCATCGGGCCGGCCAGGCCGGCGGCCGCAGCGGCCTCCAGGTCGCGGGCGTTGGCGGCCTGCAGCGCGGCCGCGTTCTCGCGCAACCGCCGCGCCAGCGCGCGCAGCGCGGCGTCCTTGGCCGCCGCCGGCGCCGCCGCCATCGCGGCCGACGCGGCGCGGGCCAGCGTGCCCACCTGGGCCATGTAGGCGGGGATGTCGGTCATGTCCATCGTGGCGCGATTGTCCCGCAAGCCGACGCTAGCCGAGCGCCTGCAGCAGCAGCAACCACAGCGGCGCGGTGGCGGCGAAGGCCAGCGTCGAGACGACGATCGCGGCCGTCGTCTCGCCCTCGCCGCTGCGGTAGCGCTGGGCGAACATCAGCGCGTTGGCGCCGGTCGGCATCGCCGCCGCGATCACGATCACGGTCAGCGGCAGGCCGCGCAGGCCCACGCCGTAGCCGACCGCCAGCACCAGCGCCGGCTGCACCAGCAGCTTGCCGGCCGCCAGCAGCACCGCCGAGGTCGCCGCGCCGCGCAGGCCGTAGTGGCCGAGCGACAGGCCGATCGCGACCAGGCACAGCGGCACGACCGCGGTGCCCAGCATCTGCAGCACCTCGTCCACCGGCCCGGGGATCGGCCAGCCGGTCAGGTTCCAGGCCATGCCGGCCAGCACCGGCAGCACGATGGGATGGATCACCGTGTTGCGCACCGTCATCAGCAGCGTGCGGCCCAGCGGCACGCCCTGGCCGGCCTCGCGCGCCGCGGCCTGCGCGACATCGCGCTCGACCAGCAGCGTCAGCACCGTCAGCAGGGTCAGCGCATGCAGGCTCACGACCGAAAGGTGCAGCTGCAGGCCGACCTCGCCGAACAGCGCGGCGGCCATCGGGATGCCGAGCTGGGCGTTGTTGCCGAAGGACGCGGTGATGGCGCGCACGCTCGGGCGAGCCGCAGCGCCCGTGGCGCTGTCGGCGGGCTGGGCCGCCGCCGCGGCACCGCGCCGCTGCTGCGCATAGACCACCAGCATCCACGCGACCACCGGCGCGAAGAAGGCGCCGAGCGCCTGCCAGGGCAGCGTGCCCAGGTCGATGCGCGCGGTGGCGCGGAACAGCAGCGCCGGCGCGAACACGTAGAAGGCGGCGTTCGACAGGATGCGCGCCGCCTCGCCGCCGGCGAAGGGCTTCGTGCGCCCGGCCAGCCAGCCGATCGCGATCGTGACGAAGATCGCGAGCAGCTTGAGGAAGAGAACCGGCGTCACGCGGCCCTGGTCTTCTTCGCGGCGACCTTCTTCGCCGGTGCGGCCTTCTTCGCCGGCGCGGTCTGCGCCTCGGCCACCGGCGGCGGGGCGCTCTTCGCCGCGGCCTTCTTGGCCGGGACCTTGGCGGCCCGCGGCTCGAACTCGAAGCCGACCTTGCCTTCCTTCGCATCCCAGCCCAGGCGCGCCTTGAACTTGCGGCGCGTCTTGTTGGAGACGAAGTTCTCCAGCAGCTCGGTCCTGCCTTCCCTGAGCAGCCGCGTCATCTGCTCGCGCGCCACCGGCTGCTGCAGGATGATCTTGCCGCTCTTGAAGTCGCAGGTCACGTGCGCGCCGACCGCGTGCTCGCAGACGTAGCTGCTGCCGTGCTCGTAGACGTGGCCCTTGCACTTGGGACAGGCCCCCAGCGACTCCTGGCCGCTGAAGTCCACCGGCGTGCCGTCGCCCTCGGCCTTGCGGGCGTCGTCGCCGAAGTCGAACTCGAGCTTCCAGTTCGCGATCTCGTCGTCGTAGGCGAGCTTCAGCTCGGCGGTGAAGGGCCAGCCGGCCTTGGAGCGGAATCCCTCCAGCGGGCCGATCTTCCGGTGCGCGATGAAGGACTCGGCCTCGTCGATCTCGAAGCTGCGGCCGCCGGGGATCTTGCTGATGCTGAAGCCGCAGGCGTTGTCTTCCTTCGCGCTCGTGCCGACGCAGGCGAAGCGGCGGTAGTTCTCGTTCACCACGCCGCCGCACTTGGGACAGGGCGTCTTCAGGGTCGCGTAGTCGCCGGGAATGGTGTCGCGGTCGTACTCCTTGGCCTTGGCGACGATGCGCTGCGTCATCGCCGCGATCTCGGCCATGAAGGCGTCGCGGCTCAACTTGCCGTGCTCCATCTGGGACAACTGGTACTCCCAGTTGCCGGTCAGCTCGGGCTGCGTCAGCTCCTCGACCTGCAGGCCGCGCAGCAGGGTCATCAGCTGGAAGGCCTTGGCGGTGGGGATCAGCTCGCGGCCGTCGCGGTGCATGTACTTCTCGAGCAGCAGGCCTTCGATGATCGCGGCGCGCGTGGCCGGCGTGCCCAGGCCCTTCTCCTGCATGGCCTCGCGCAGCTCGTCGTCGTCGATCAGCTTGCCGGCACCTTCCATGGCGCTCAGCAGCGTGGCCTCGGTGTAGCGGGCCGGCGGCTTGGTCTTGAGCGCGTTCACGTCCACGCTCTCGGTGCGCACGACCTCGCCCGGCTCGACGGCCACCAGGATCGAATCGGCATCCTCGGTGTCACGGCCATAGACGGCCAGCCAGCCCGGCTTGACCATCACCTTGCCGTTGGTCTGGAAGCTGTGCGACTGGCCCTGCGCCTTGACGGTGGAGATGCGCGTCGTGACCAGGAACTCGGCCGGCGGATAGAAGACCGCCAGGAAGCGCTTGACCACCAGGTCGTAGAGCTTGGCCTCGATCTCGCTCAGCGCCTTGGGCGCCTGCAGCGTCGGGATGATCGCGAAGTGGTCCGAGACCTTGGCGTTGTCGAAGATGCGCTTGTTGGGCTTGACATAGCCTTCCTTCACCGCCTTGCGTGCATGCGCCGACAGCGCGCGCAGCGGACCCGGCAGGTCCTCGGTGGCCAGCATCTCCATCGTCTTCTTGACCACCGCGACGTAGTCCTCGGGCAGCGCCTTGGAGTCGGTCCGCGGGTAGGTCAGCACCTTGTGCTTCTCGTACAGCGCCTGCGCGATGCTCAACGTGGTCTTGGCACTGAAGCCGAAGCGCGAGTTGGCCTCGCGCTGCAGCAGCGTCAGGTCGTAGAGCTGCGGGCTGCTCTGGGTGCTGGGCTTGGACTCCTCGCTCACCGTGGCGGGCTGGCTGCGGCAGGCCTCGGCGATCGCCTGGGCGTCGGCGGCGTTCCACAGGCGGTCGGCGCGGCGCTCGGCGTCCTCGTTCTTCTTCCAGGCCGGGTCGAACCACTTGCCTTCGTACTCGCCGGCCTTCGCCGCGAACGTCGCCTTCAGCTCCCAGTAGTCGCGCGAGACGTGCTTGCGGATCTTCTCCTCGCGCTCGACCACGATCGACAGCGTCGGCGTCTGCACGCGGCCGACGGTCGTGAGGAAGAAGCCGCCGTCGCGCGAGTTGAAGGCCGTCATCGCGCGGGTGCCGTTGATGCCGACCAGCCAGTCGGCCTCGCTGCGGCTGCGCGCGGCGTCGGCCAGGCCCAGCAGTTCCTTGTCGCCGCGCAGCGACTCGAAGCCGTCGCGGATCGCCTGCGGCGTCATGCTCTGCAGCCACAACCGGCGGATCGGCTTGGTCGTCGGCTTCTTGGTGCTGCCTTCCGCGTACTGCACGATCAGCCGGAAGATCAGCTCGCCCTCGCGGCCAGCGTCGCAGGCGTTGATCAGCTCGGTCACGTCCTTGCGCTTGACCTGCCGGACCACCGCGGCGAGCCGGCTCTTGGCCTTGTCGATCGGCGCCAGGTCGAAGTGCGGCGGGATCACCGGCAGGTGGGCGAAGCTCCACTTGCCGCGCTTCACGTCGTACTCCTCGGGCGCCTTGATCTCGACCAGGTGGCCGACCGCGGACGTCACCACGTAGTGCTCGTTCTCGAAGTGGTCCTCGTGCTTCTCGAACTTGCCGGCCGTCGGCGTCAGCGCACGGACGATGTCCTGCGCGACGGACGGTTTCTCGGCGATCACCAATGCTTTGCTCATGTCTTCGAAGTCCTTCGCTGCCGCTCGCGGCACGCCCCTGGCGTCCAGGCGCCCCGGGGCGTCCCTACAATCCGGGCTCTCGCGCGCACGCGCCTACGCGCGCGCGCACCCATGAATTCAATGTAGCCAAACTCGAACATGACGCAATCGAAGGGCCGCAAGTCGCCCGCCTCGCCGAAGAAGGCTCCCGCCGCCGCCCCCGAACTCACCGGCGGCCGGCGCATCCGCGTGCGCCGCTCGGGCGTGCACGGCAAGGGCGTGTTCGCGGTCGAGAAGCTGAAGAAAGGCGAGGCGCTGATCGAGTACGTCGGCGAGGTCATCGACTGGCCCGAGGCGCTGCGCCGCCACCCGCACAACCCCGAAGAGCCGAACCACACCTTCTATTTCAGCATCGACGACGACCACGTCATCGACGCCAACGTCGGCGGCAACGCGGCGCGCTGGATCAACCACGCCTGCAAGCCCAACTGCGAGGCCGACGAGCAGGGCGGCCGCGTCTTCATCAAGACGCTGCGCAAGATCCAGCCGGGCGAGGAACTGTTCTACGACTACGGCCTGGTGATCGACGAGAAGTACACCAAGAAGCTGAAGAAGCAGTACGAGTGCCGCTGCGGTGCCAAGAAGTGCCGCGGCACGATGCTGGCCCCCAAGCGCTAGAGCCGGTTCCACCGTGTCCGAGAGTCCGCCACCGCCGCAACGCCGCTCGGTCGACGCGCAGGGCGGCGCGGCGGCGCCCCTGCGCTGGCCGCTCGAGGCCCTGTGGGCCCAGCTCGAGCCGCTGCGGCCCGGCCTGACGGTCGAGCGCCTGATCGAGACCGACTCCACCAACACCCGCCTGCTGGAGCGCGCGCGCAGCGGCGACGCCACGCCCTGCCTGCTGATCGCCGAGCGCCAGACCGCGGGCCGCGGGCGCCTGGGGCGTGCCTGGGTGTCCGACACCTCGACGGCGCCCGGGCCGGACGGTCCGTCCTCGCTGACCTTCTCGCTCGGCATGGCCTACGCGCCGGCGGACTGGTCGGGGCTGTCGCTGGCGGTCGGCGTCGCGCTGGCCGAAGCCCTGCACACCGGCGTGCGCCTGAAGTGGCCCAACGACCTGTGGCTGATCGAGGCCGGCAGCCCGGGGCGCAAGCTCGGCGGCGTGCTGATCGAGACGGTGGCCCTGCCCGACGACGAGCGGCGCTACATGGTCGCGGGCGTCGGCATCAACCTCGAGGCCCCGGCCCCGCATCCGGACATCGGCCAGCCCGTGGCCGGCTGGCGCGAGTTCGAGGCACATGCCCGCGCGCCCGACCTGCTGGCGCGCCTGGCCGGCCCCCTGCTGCAGGCGGTCATCGCCTTCGAACGCCAGGGCTTCGCGGCCTTCACCTCGCGCTTCGCGGCGCGCGACGCGCTGGCCGGCCAGCGCGTCACGACCAGCCAGCCCGACCTGCCGGAAGGCGTGGCCGACGGCGTCGACGGCCAGGGCGCGCTGCGCCTCCTCACATCCGCCGGCTTGCGGCTGGTATCCAGTGGTGAAGTGAGCGTGCGCCCATGCTGAGGCTGGTCGTCCTGCTGCTGCTGATCGCCAATGCCGGTTTCTGGGCCTGGCGGCAGGGCTGGCTCGCGCCGCTGCACACGGTGATCGGCGCGCGGCCCGAAGGCGAGCGCGAGCCCGAGCGCATGGCGCGCCAGGTCCGGCCCGACGCGATCCGCCTGATCCCGGCCGAATCGGCCTCCGCGCCGCGCCGCGCGCCGGCACCGTCGCCCGCCAGCCCCGACCCCGCCGCCGCCAGTGTCCCCAGCACCGCCTGCCTCGAAGCCGGCCCCTTTGGCGCGGCCGAGGCGGGGGCCATCGAGTCCCTGGTCAAGGCGGCGCTGCCGGGCGGGGGCTGGACGGTGCGCGAGCTCGCGCCGCCGTGGTGGGTCGCAATGGGACCCTATCCCGATGTCGAGCAGCTGCAAAAGAAGCGCGACGAGCTCTCGCGCCGCGGCATCGCGCCCGAGCAGCCGGCCGGCACGCGGCTGCTGGTGCTGAGCCGCCACGACAGCCGAAGCGCGGCCGATGCGGAACTGGCCGCGCTGTCGGACCGTGGCGTGCGCACCGCCCGCGTGATCGCCGCCACGCCGGCGCCGCAGCGGGCCGTGCGCGTCGCGCAGGCCGATGCCGCCCAGCAGGCCACGCTGGCGGCCCTGCCCGCCGACAAGCTGCGCGGCAAGGCCTTCACGGCCTGCGGCGGCGGGCCGCTCTAGCTAGCGGACGACGCGCCGCGTGGCCACGACGGCCAGCAGCAGCGCGACGAGGTAGCCCCAGCCGAGCGCACCGCCGCCCCCGCCGCCGCCATTGCCGCCTGCTCCGGGTGCGGCTGCCGCAACATTGATCCGCTGCGATGCCGTTGTCTGTCCGCCAGCACTGTCCGTGACGGTCACTGCCACCGAGAACGTCCCCTCGCCCGACGCCGTGATGCTGGCGGTCGCAGCGTTCGTGGCCCCGGAAAAGCTCGTCACGATGCCGCCGCCTGTGTCCGTGATGGCCCACGAGTACCCCGTCGCCGCAGCACTGCCGCCAGCAAGGGGCAACGTCGACGCCTGCAAGCTGATCGCGGCTGTCGCCTGCGGCGAGTCAGGCGTCACAACGATCCGGGCGATCAGTGCGGCAGCCGCGGACTGGACCGCAGCCCTCGCATCGAGCATGCCGGCGCCGCAAGTGGCCGTGGTGCAGTAGCACTCCAGCTGGTCGATCGGGTTGCCAGCTCCATCCAGTTCCGGCGACAAGCAGCGCGGCACCCCCGGACCTGCACCGTTGGTCGGGAACGGTCTCGCGCTACCCTGGAGCAAAGTCAGCACCTGAGCAGGCGTCAGTTGCGGCTGCACCGACAGCATCAGCGCCGCCACGCCCGACACCAGCGGCGCCGAGAAGCTGGTCCCGACCGTGATGTTGGAGCCGTCGGTGTAGGCCGGGGCCGACGGGCCCTGCGTGCCGGTGTTGGTCGCGGTCAGGATCGGATAGAGGCAGGTGCCCGAGGTGTTGACGCAATTGCCGCCGGGCGCGCTGATCGCCACCTCGGTGCCGACGTCCGAGAAGCCGACCTTGGTGCCGATGTGGCGCAGGCCGGCGACCGTGATCACGCCGGTGCAGTTGGCCGGCGCTGCGACGGCATGCCCGGCGCTGTTGCCGGCCGACACCACGACCACGGCGCCCTGCGCCAGCACGTCGTCGACGGCGCTCTGGTAGGTATTGCCGCAGAGGCCGGTGCCGCCAAGGCTGAGGTTGAGCACGCGCGCCGGCGTCGGATTGGCCGGCAGGCCTGGCACCTCGATGCCGGCCGCCCAGCGCATGCCGGCGACGATGTCGGACTGGAAGCCGGCGCACTTGCCCAGCACCCGCAGCGGCAGCAGGCGCACGCCCCAGCCCACGCCGGCCATGCCGCTGCCGTTGTCGCTCAGCGCGCCGATGATGCCGGCGACCTGGGTGCCGTGCCAGGAGCTGGCGGCGACCTCGCAGTTGGTGCCGAAGGCGCCGCTGTCGACGTCGGCCTGCGTGATCCAGTCGCCGGGGTCGGACGCATCGGCGTCGCGGGCATCGCCGTCGTTCGCGTACGTCGTGTTGGTCACGAAGTCGTAGCCCGCCAGCAGCTTGCCGCCTTGCGTCGCGCGGCCGAGGTCCGGGTGATCGAAGCGCACGCCGGTGTCGAACACCGCGACCACGACGTTGGAGCTGCCGGTGGTGCGGTCCCAGGCCGTGGTGGCGTCGATGGACGAGCGCACCGTGCCGGCGGGTGTCTTGAGGTACCACTGGCCGACCACCGGGCCGTTGACGCCGCCGGTCGTGTAGAGCGGGTCGTTCGGAACGGCGGCTCGCTTCACCAGGCGGTCGGGCTCGGCATAGGCGACGTCGGGATCGGCGCTCAGGCGCCGCGCCAGCGTGGCCGAGTCGATGCCCTGCGCCAGCACGACCTGGCTGTGCTCGCCAACGGCGCGACGCCCCTGCAAGGCCAGGCCGTGACGGCGGGCCAGGGCGTCGAGCCGCGCTTCGAGCCGCTCCAGCATCTGCTGGCCACGCAGCGCCGATGGCGCGGGCATGGCCCGGTAGGTGACGATCACGCGCGCCGTGCCGGCATCGGCGGGCGCCGCCTGCGCAATCGCCGACAACGATGCCGCGGCCAAGGCGACGAACGCGCCAAGCGCGCGAAGGGAACAGGAAGAGTGGTGCATGGAAGCCCGTGGACAGCAGGAGCCCGGTCAGTTTAGGGGCGGCCTCATCGGTCCGGTTGACATCGGACCGGAAAGTAGGGGCCACTGCTCACAATGTCACTGCGCCGTGCCGCCGCTTTGTATCCAGTTGCCACAAGCCCTGGCGCCCATGAAAAAGACCCCTCGCGGGGGCCTTCTTCGGGGTCTGGCGCCGCGCGGCGGCGTGCTCAGCGCGCGATCACGCGCACCATCTCCAGCACCTTGTTCGAGTAGCCCCACTCGTTGTCGTACCAGGCCACGACCTTGACGAAGGTCTTGTCCAGCGCGATGCCGGCCTCGGCGTCGAAGACCGAGGTCATCGCCTCGCCGCGGAAGTCGGTCGAGACGACCTTGTCCTCGGTGTAGCCCAGCACGCCCTTCATCGGGCCGGCTGCCGCGGCCTTCATCGCGTTGCAGATGTCGGCGTAGCTGGCTTCCTTGACCAGCTCGACCGTCAGGTCGATCACGGACACGTCCGAGGTCGGCACGCGGAAGGACATGCCGGTCAGCTTCTTGTTCAGCTCGGGGATCACGACGCCCACCGCCTTGGCGGCACCGGTGCTCGAAGGGATGATGTTCTCGAGGATGCCGCGGCCGCCGCGCCAGTCCTTGTTGCTCGGGCCGTCGACCGTCTTCTGCGTCGCGGTGGTGGCGTGCACCGTGGTCATCAGGCCGCGCTTGATGCCGAAGCTGTCGTTCAGCACCTTGGCGACCGGCGCCAGGCAGTTGGTCGTGCACGAGGCGTTCGAGATGATCGCCTCG
>Ga0268299_1003436_pt1 | contig 14602 bp, 20 predicted proteins | sample NOBtaG_FD_193484 | JGI IMG/M metagenome (GOLD analysis project Ga0268299, IMG submission 193484) | Activated sludge microbial communities from bioreactor in Nijmegen, Gelderland, Netherland - NOB reactor | ecosystem: Engineered > Bioreactor > Aerobic > Activated sludge | place: Netherlands...
GGAACTCACGGATTCGTTTTATTATGTCGGACATCGGCAGATTCTCGGCATGTTTCCCGCCACGGGCAAGAAGGTCTACCTGTTCTATATGATTCCGAGCGGGTCGATCGAGGCCGTCAAGCAGCAGGGGATTCCGGCGCTGCAGCGGACGTGGAGCGCCATCGCCCCGAATTTTGCCCCTCTGTTCAAAGGACTGACGGACTGGAGTCAAACCGCCTACATGCCGACGGGACGGGTCAAAACGCCGACGTGGGTCCGGGACGGGGCCGTCCTCATCGGCGATGCGGCTCACGCGATGAACCCTCATGCGTCTCAGGGACGGATGCAGGCGATGGTCGACGCCATGACCCTGGCCGACCTGCTGCCGGACTGTCTTCGGGATCGCGACTACTCCGCCGAGCGTCTGCACGCCTATGAGTCGGCCCGTCGGCCTCAGGTGACGATGCTGCAGCGGCTGGCCGACCAGCAAGTCTTTTACTGGAACACCGGGAATCCCGTCATCGCTTTCCTGCGGGACCGCGTGTTCCGGACGTTGGACAGAAACACGCGCCTGCGGTATCAAGTCTTGTCGACAACCGCCGGGCTGCGGACGACGGAGCCCTTCACGCTTCTTGATCGCATCATTGCCGCAGGTGTTCTGCCTGACTTTCTGGCAGGGCATCATCCGGCCATCCCCCAGAATGGAGGATCATGAGCGAGCGCATTATCGAGGGACTGCCGGACGACACGCAGCGAATCGTCCAGGCTTATGCCAGAGACGTCAAGCATGCGTTCGGCGACCGGGTGGAAGGCTTGCTTATCTATGGAAGCGCCGTTCGCGGAGAATTCATTTCGGGCCGTTCGAATCTCAACATGCTGCTGCTCATGGCGTCTTACAACGCCGAGACGCTTCGGGCGTATGCTCCTTTGCACAAACGATGGGGCAAGGAGCAAATCGTCGTCCCTTTGTTTCTGACCGAGCAGGAGTTGAACGACACCTCGGCGCTCTTTCCGCTGGAGTTTCTCGAAATTCAGGATTGCCATCGCGTGCTCGGCGGGCGCGATCCGTTTGTCGGTTATCACATCAACAGCGTCCGGCTCCGCGATCAGGTCCTGCAGGGCCTGGCCGGGCACATGCTCCGCCTGCGACAGCGATTTGCCGAGGCAGGCGGCTCGAACGAGGCGGTGACCATCCTGCTGCCGCTGTCCGTGACGTCCGCCGTTCCGTTGCTGCGGGGACTCCAGCGTCTCTTGAACCGGCCGGTTTCGACGCAATCGGATGCCACCATTGCAGACGTCGCCGGATGTCTCAAGATCGATCTGCAAGGCGTGCGCGACGCCCTGGCGCTCAAGCGAGGGCAGATTACAGCGGGACCGAGCGAAGTTCCTCGTCTATTCGATCGATATGTACACGCCGTCTCGACTTTGTCGGCAGCGGCCCTCGCACTCCCATGATGCGCAAGTTCTTCCTGATCGTATCCGGCCTCATGCTGTTCACGGGAACGGCCTCGGCCCGCCCCTATGACCGGCCGACCGTCAAGCTTCCTGACCCGATGGGCTACGTCAGCGATCATGCGCAGACTCTGGATACGGATTGGAAAGCGCGCATCAGGTCGGTGTGCCAAGACCTCGAGCGAAAAACCGGAGTGGAAATGGTCGTGGTGACCGTGCCGACGGTCAAGCCGTTCGGCTCCGCGAACGAATTCGCCGGCGCGCTGTATGAGAAATGGGGTATCGGCTCGACCCAGCAGGAGCACGGCATTCTCATCCTCCTGGCCGTCGACGAGCGGCAGGCGGCCATGACGCTCGGCCGGCAAATGCTGCCGGTCATCACACCGGATGTCATGAATCATGTCGGCAGCGAGTATCTCCATCCTGCCGTGGAGCGGGGACATTTTGACGAAGGACTGTATCGAACCGTGGTGGCGCTGGCTTCCGCGTCGCAGGAAGTTCGAACCGGGACATTATCCAAGACGCATTATCGAAAGTTAGGCGTCTGGATCACAATCTTGACGAGCGTCGGCGCCCTCTTGTTTCTCTGGTGGATCAGCCGCCCGGATCTTCGGCATCCTTACCGACGGATCAGGAAAGCCGAATATTGGGGAACAGGGCAGGGTGGATTCGGCGGCAACTGGGGCGGGTTCGGAGGAGGCACGAGTGGAGAAGGGTATACGTAGGCATCGACCAAGCCTTCAGGTCGCTGACGCGCACCGCATCCGGCATCGCGGCGGACGCTGACGCACATGGAACAATGCACGTGTCGCAGGTAAACCGGTTTCGTCGCAGTTGATGGCAGCTCATGCGTACGACATTTCCTACATTCCTACATGAAAGCGCTGACAAGCATTCGGCATATGACAGCGTAAACAAACCGATGCATTCCCGCTATATGCGACGCGGAACATCTCACGAACAGTAACTGACCAGGCCTGGCACATCTGTTGCTCGGCTCCCACCCCTCGAACTTCGCCAGAATCGCATCCTGCATCTTCAACTGTCACGATCCGAACCGCCAAAAAGGAGGAACCATGCCGCCCGTGAACCGTTCCCGTATCATGTCAGCCGTACTCGCGACGATGGTCGGATGCTCGACCATTGCCGGCGTCGGAGCTTCGACGGCCGCGGACACTCTCTTTCTCAAGTCGCCGAGACAGCCGTCGCGATCCGACGATACGTTCATTCGAATGTTTCCGGGACTGCCGTCCTTTGCCCCCGCCACCGACGAGGTGCGCGAGAAAGCAAAGAAGGTCGGCGAAGCCGGCGGATTGCTCGACGCGAAGGATCTGTTGACCGATCCCATCCAATCCATCACCAACTCGGCTGTCTTCAGCCCGAACAATCCCGACAATCCCAACATGACGGCCGGCATGACGTTCCTTGGTCAGTTCATCGACCATGATCTGACGCTCGATCCCAAGTCACCGCTGTTGCAGAACGCCGATCCCCGGCGCACGACCAACTTCCGCACGGCAGCGTTCGATCTCGACAGCGTCTACGGCAATGGTCCGCAAGGCTCGCCGGAACTGTATGACCGCGGCTCCGGGGACATCAAGCTGCGCGTGGATGTACTGCCGGGAGCGGAAGCCGTGTCGCGCAAAGGAGCGACCCGCTATGATTTGCCACGGGATGCGAGCAACAACGCCATCCTCGGCGACAGTCGAAACGACGAAAACGTCGTCATCAGCCAGTTCCACACGGCGATGCTGCGCTTTCATAATGCCGTGATCGACAATCTGCGCGCCAAACCTGAACTCGCGAAGGCTTCGGCCGACCGGATTTTTCAGATGGCCCAGCGCTCGGTCCAATGGCACTATCAATGGATCGTGCTCCACGAATTCCTTCCGCTGACCATCGGACAGGATCGTGTGGACGACATCCTGCGGCGCGGTACGAAGTTCTATAACGGAGACGACAGCCGGTTCAGAAATCAGCGCGGCAATCCGCAAATCCCGGTGGAGTTCTCCGTGTCGGCCTATCGCTTCGGGCACTCTCAGGTTCGCCCAAGCTATCGCTTGAACTTCGGACCGGACGGCGGGAATCCGTTGTTCGTGTTCCTGTTCGACGACAGCAATGATCCCAACGATCCGGATCCGGCGGACATGCGAGGCGGCAAACGGGCCGCACGGCGCTTCATCGACTGGCAGACGTTCTTCAATTTCGGAGACGGCAACTCGCGTTCGAACAAGCGCATCGACGCCACGCTGTCCACGCCGCTGATGCATTTGCTGGGTTCCCGCGGTCCAGCCCCCGGCATGCCACAGGACGGAGTGCAATCGCTCGCGTCCCGGAACCTGATGCGGCATGTCAACTTCGGATTGCCGTCCGGGCAGGCGATCGCCCGGGTCATGGGCGTACAGGTGCTCACGCCGGCACAACTAGCGGAGTTACAGCCATATAGTATGGATCGGAGCACCCCCCTCTGGTACTACGTCCTCAAAGAGGCGCAGGTGCTGGAAGACGGCCTGAAGATGGGACCGGTGGGCGGACGGATCGTCGGGGAAGTGTTCATCGGCTTGCTCAAGGCCGATCGAAGCTCGTTTCTGTCGGCGGATCGGAACTGGAAGCCGACCTTGCCGTCCGCAACGGCCGGCGACTTCAAAGTCACGGACCTGCTCAAGTTTGCGGGGATGGTGCCTCCGCTCTGATATGAGCCTCGGACGACCGGTCAGTGTGGAGCTGCGGCGCCTGTTGGAGGCGCCGCAGCAGCTGGTTGGGACTCTTTCTGCCCCCAATTGGTGGCGGTGACACAGATGCCCGTTTCCCGATCCGGAACCGGGATTTCGCGGACCGTGACGAGCGCCCCGCCGCGCGCGTCGTTGGTCCAGATCCGGAACGCCGTCGTTTTCGATTGCGCCCCGCTGACATACAACGTGGTGAAGGCCAATGTGGTCAGAGGAGCGCCATTCTGATCGTGGGTCGGTTCACGATAGGACAACGCTATTTTGTTCTTTCCCTCAGGAATGGATATCGTCAGGGAGGGGCATCCGGGAGGGAGCACGGGGTCAAGAGCCGTCTCTTTCTTGAGCTCTTCGCTAGACACACTTTTGTCGAGAACTCTTGAATCGAGAGTTTCACAGCCGGCGGACAAGAGCCCCAATGCAACGAGCGTGCAGACCGCCATACCGTCGTACGTGCCGCAACGTTTCTTCATAGTGTCGCTTGATCCTCCAGTTTGGTCAACCCGGCCGCTTGGCGGCGCGGAACGATGCGTCCTTCTTCCAAATCTTGCAGATCGGCCCAGCTGGTCAGGTCGGTTCGCGAGGGATCGACGGCATCCCGATAGGCATTGAACCGTTTCACACTCTCAGCAGAACTCGGCCCCCTGAGCAGGAGAGCCCTATTCCACTGATCCAGCTCAGATGATGACCGCGGCTTGGCCGTTCTTCGAAACCAGGCGATCACCTCTTCGTCTGTCCGTGAAGTCTCCACCGCCCGGGTAAATTGGTCGGCCGTAACTCCGGCGAACTCCATCAATCGCTCATCCATGGGACAGGGATAGATGTATTCGCCTTCCGCACCAGCCAGCACCGCGCGGCATTTGTCGATCATGCGGGCCAGATGCACGTAGCCGGCAAGCGTCACCCGCATGCTCCTGGGAAACGAGGTCCTGAGATCCATGCGCTCACAGCAGCTTGTGATTGGAAAACGTCAGGCTCTTGACCACCACGCGTCCGTTCTCGTAACTGATGATCCGTCTGGTGCCGGGCAAGTCGGAGGCGCCGACCCGAACGTGGCTGTCGCTGAAGCTCTCCACGTTGTTCAGTTTGCCGTCTTTGGGCGAATAGTAGTACACCGTGTACCTGGTCGTGAGATTTTTCCCGTCCTGCGTGACCGCGCTGTCTTCGACGTTGATCGTGAACGCGAACGGAGCCATGCCGGGGTGGGCCATCGTCCGGTTGATCTGAGTGATCCGGTCGTTCTTCAGCCGATAGAATGAATTGGAGCCGTGAATGTCGAGCTTGACGCCGAACGGGTGCCCATCCTCTTCCATGGTGAGTGAGTACTTTCCGTCGGACTCCTCAAAACTTCGGGGGCCGCGATGAACAGCGATCATGCCGAGCTGCTCCTGCGCCCACTTCTGAACTTCTGCGTCGGGCAGTTGCACAGAGACCTCGCGCGGACCTTTGACCATGATTGGACCGGTGGTTTCCGCGCCGTCGACGTTGACGGTCAGATCGGCCGTGAACCCTTTGAAGTCTTTCTGCCATCGTGCTGTCCTGTCAAACGCCCGTCTCAATGCCTCGCGCGCGCGGGGATCGTCGGCTACCGTCGGTCGCTCTGACGTATGTGCATCCATGGGGTTCTCCAGAAGAATGAAAGTCCAAAAGAGATCCTGTGACGACTCATTATACTCGCCTTCCGGAATCGCGCTCAATGGGAGCCGGATCGTTCCGCGGGGAGACGACGTTTTCAAATGTGTTTCGACTCTGTTATAGTTCCATAATTTTTCCGGATCTCCTCCCGGCGGGGGAGTTGCAGTGAGAAAGAATCGGGGGAAGCGAGATGGAACGAAGGGCAGCGTCGCATACTGAAGAAGAAGAGATGAACCAACGGCGTCGTCTTCTGAATGCCGCGAAAAAGGGCGATCAGAAAGCCGTGGCCAAACTCTTTGAACTGTACCAGGTTCGCGTCTACAACAGCGAAATGGTGAACAAGTTGAACCGAGCGGCCGGCACGCACAAGTTGCAGGGCAAAGGAGCTGCCGCAAAACCATCTAAAGGCGCCGCAGCTTCAAAGGTGACCCACCTGAAAGACAAGCATCAGCAGGGAAAGGCTGCGTCGGGGAAGAAGACCGTTTCTCACCCAGCGAGCCGATCCGCGAAACACAAGAAGTAATTCCGCGCGGTTATTGGATCGCGACCCGCAATCCGCCGTTACCCAGCTTTCCGGCTATCTCTTCGGCTTGTTTCCAGGCGCCGGTGAACACCACAGCTTCCCCGTGATGATCGATCTTCCACGCCAACTCGAAGGCTCGGGACGCGGTCATGCCGGGAATACATTCGCAAAACAGGCTGATGACTTGTTGGTAGGTGTGACAGTCGCAGTTGTAGACGACGACGCGGGCTTCGAGGCCGTCGCCGGCGCCGGTCGAGGGTGTCTCCGTGGCTAATGGAGTTGCAACTGGTGTAGGGGAGTCGGCCATAGGGTTATGGTTCTTGAATTCTAGCAGAGTTGCGCCCCGCGATTAACATCCCGATCACGTAACCGCATGAGCGTTTCCGGTACGTGCATCCCCATCAGAGTCGCAGAGTCGCGCAGAGTCGCGTTGCCCCTGTTCATATCACACTGACGCAAGAATTCTTCTCCGACGTCTCCCCGACGGCAGGAACATCCGGCGGCTTTCATCGACAAAGATGGAGGCCCATGTTACGGTGCCGGCCATGAAGGATCTCTTCAGATCTTGGCTCGATATCTTGCTCATTCTCGTTCCGGTTTCGCTGGGTCTGGAATTGATTCATGCCGACCCGCTCGCCGTGTTTGTCTGTTCAGCTTTGGCCATCATTCCGCTTGCCGGCATTCTTGGGCGCGCCACCGAACATTTGTCGTCCCATGTCGGGGAAGGAATCGGCGGCCTCCTCAACGCGTCTCTCGGCAATGCCGCCGAGTTGATCATCGCGCTGGCGGCATTGCGAAACGGCCTGCATGATGTCGTCAAAGCGTCGCTCACCGGATCGATTCTGGGGAACATCCTTCTGGTTCTCGGAGCCGCGATGATCGCGGGTGGCATCAAATACGAACGGCAGAAATTCAATCAAACGGCCGCCGGCATGGGAGCCAGCCTCCTGCTCCTCGCCGCTGTGGGCCTGATCATTCCCGCGGTCTTTCATTTGACGGCGGCCTCACAAGGTGCGGCAGTCGAACGGGAATTGAGTTTTGAAATTTCAATTGTGTTATTCGCTATTTATGTCCTAAGTCTCGTGTTTTCCTTGAGGACACATCGCCATGTCTATGCCGGGGGGGCACATGGGCCGGCCGACCTCGGCGAAACCCAATGGACGCGGACAAAATCGACCGTGGTTCTCGCTGTGGCCACCCTTCTTATCGCCGTCATGAGCGAGACGCTCGTAGAAGCCCTGGAGCCGGCCGCCGGCCGGCTTGGGATGACGCAACTCTTCGTCGGTGTCGTGCTCGTGGCCTTGGTCGGCAATGCGGCCGAGCATTCGACCGCCGTCATGGTGGCGGTGAAAAACAAGATGGACCTGGCGCTCAGCATTGCCATGGGATCCAGCCTTCAGATCGCCCTGTTGGTCGCACCGCTCCTGGTGTTCACAAGCTATCTCTTCGGCAAACCGCTGGACCTGATCTTCACGCCATTCGAAGTGGCCGCGGTCACCATGTCAGTTCTGATCGTAGGGTTCGTCGCCATGGACGGCGAATCACACTGGATGGAGGGAGTCATGCTGGTGGGGGTCTATGTGATGCTGGCGGTGGCATTTTTCTTTCTGCCCGCCTAGCAGGATGTTGAAAAAGTCCTCCAGCGGCGTTCCCTGCCTTCGCCGAAGCGGCTTCGCGCAGGCAGGTCGCGTCGCTCAGAGGCTCAGCGTACGGCAGAAAGTACCATTCGCCTCTTCGCTCGCTGCGGCCTTGCCGGAAGGCCTTTTTGAACATCCTGTGGGCTCTTCCGACTCGATCAGGATCATGCCCGGCTCTGTGTTTTCCGAGGTCCAAAACAGTTTTTCAACAGCCTGCTAGTGCGACGCGCGATGGACTAGAACCGGTCCATGTCGATGACTTCCGTGGCGTCCCACAGATTCTTGTTCTCCGCATCGGCCAGGGCCTTCACCCGATCCTCCTCCGTCTCCTCGCCGTACTGGCCCGGCGAAGTCGGCTTGGCGGCTGGGTCCGGCTGAGCAGGCGACACCGCTGTCGGCGAAGGCGACCGACGGCGCTTCTTCGTTGGATCCATGTTCACCGGCACGTGTCTGTTCTCCCGAGGGCTTCGCTCAGTTTCCCCCTCCGGGGAATGAAAAGTCAATCTCACCGGCGGCGGATCAGCGGGGGATCAATAGAGTTGTTCAGCGACGTGATCCGCGTACAGACGTCCCTTGGCCGTCAGCCTGGTGTTCTGATCTACTTCTTCGATCAGACGCCTGTCTCGCAAGCTCACGATCGCGGAACCACGGTCATAATTCAGGCCGTGGGCGGACAAGCGAGCCGTCGGAATTCCCCGGATCAGCCTGAGCCCGAAGACAACGGCATCCCTGAGCCGCTCCCGATCCGACAAGCGGGCATAATCGGACAGCGGCAGCCGCCGCGCGGCCAAATCTGACTGATAGGCATTCAAGTTCGCCGTCTTGCCGAAACGGGTCCCATTGAGAAAAGATTGCGCACTCGGACCAAGCCCCACGTACTCGCCGTGCGTCCAATACAGAAGGTTGTGGCGACACATGCGTCCCGGCCTGGCATAGTTCGATATCTCATATCTTTCGTATCCGGCCGTCTGCAATATGGCATCGGCCGCCTGCTCCATCGCGACCTGCAGCCCTTCGTCCGGGGGAGAACATCGACCGGCTTCGATGCCCATGGCCAATGCTGTTCCCGGTTCAACGGTCAGCGCATAGCACGAGAGGTGCGAGGGGGTCAGGTCGAGGCACCGCTCCAGCGTCGAATTCCAGCTGGCCGGCGATTGGCCGGGAAGTCCGTACATCAGGTCGAGATTGATATCCGCAAAGCCGGCTTCGCGTGCCTGCCCCACAGCCATCACCGTGTCACCGACAAACGCAGTGCGCCCGACGCCCGCCAGCTCGGTGTTGTCCATCGATTCAGCCCCGAAACTGATACGGGTGAATCCGGCTTTCACCAACGCCGAAAGCCCCTCGATCGTCACGGTGGCGGGATGGGCTTCAATCGTGATTTCGCAGTCCGCCGACAATCTAAAATGATCACGGACGCCCCTGAGAATGCCGATCAGATCGGATGTCTTCAAGACCGTGGGAGTACCGCCGCCGACATACACGGAACGAACCAGCCGCGCCTGCAGATCCTCCTCCAGCGCATGAAGCGCGATCTCGGTGTGCAGCGCCGCCAGAAACCTGTCGGCCGCCGCCTGGTGATGGACTTCCAGATAGAACGAGCAGAAATCACACCGGTGACGACAGAACGGAATGTGGATATAGAGACCGAGGGGCGGACTCATGATGGAATGCGGAATGGCTCGGGTTTGGAAAAATCCCGCGACAGCACGATTTCGATCTCCTCGGCCGGAGAGATCCCGCGGTTACGGATGTGCGCGTTCCAGGCGGGATGCTGTCGAAGCGAGTCGAACACGTTCTTCAGCAATTGCGGCTTGATCCGCGCCTCCCACTCGCGAACCCAGGCGAATTCATCCTCCTCGCCGTCATAGTCCTCGGGAAAGGACGCCTCCAGACTGAAACGAAGACGAAAGCTCTTTTCTTCCACGTGTATTGGTCCTCTGACCGGATTGCAAGGCCGAATGGACGACTCTATAATGACGCTCCCACAAAGGAGCATCGCCATGCCTATCTTCGAATATGTCTGCCGCGAATGCAATCACCGATTCGAGCTGCTGATTCAAGGATCCATACAGGCTGCCTGCCCCCAGTGCCGTTCCACAAATCCGGAGAAGCAATTCTCCGCGTTCGGAGTCGGCGCAACCGAATCCTGGGCGACGTCTTCAGGAGGAGGCGCCTGCGGGAGCTGCGGCGATCCCCGCGGGCCAGGGGCCTGTTCCATGAATTGATCATGGCTTCCGATGAGCAGGCCTTGCAACAGGCTGTCGCGGCGATTGCCTCATCCGATCCCTTGGTCAAGCTTCTCCAGCAAGTCAAGGTCGGTCGCATGAAACCCACGGACCCTGGACTGGCCGCCGTAACCCAATCATGGCTTGCGACGTATCGGAAAGCCGTCGCAACAGAGGGATTGACCAAGCAGGCTCTCAGGCGGATTGATCCGGCACCGCGCCTGGCGGTTTTGATCGAAGCGGGCATCGTGACGTCCACTCATCCTTCAGTCACGTCTCTGGTTGCGGATTTCAACCAAACCCTCGCGCGGGCGAATGACTAGCTCCGCCGCACGGCGTCTCCGACCCCCTGTGCTCTGTCTCGGGTTGCTCCTCTCCGCTCTGAACGCCGCCGCCCAAGATCTGAGCGCGCGGAGTGCCCTGCATATCGTGACGGATCCTTCGCAACTCGGCACATTCTTGCCGCCCTCGACCCACCTGATGCTCGAGCCGCAGTCGATCGAGCGGCTTTTGGACCAACTGGACGGCCATCCCCCGGATTGGCAGGCGATTTACGGACAAGGCCATCACGATCCCGGACACGACGAGCGGCTGTTTGCGCTCAATCGAGAACGGGATGCGCGACGCGAGGGAAATTCCGCCCTGTCGTGGTTCCTCACGTTTGCCTGGATCGGCGAGCTGTCGCCGTTCGATCCGCAGCTCGGCGGATTTCCGGTTGCACTGGGTCCCAAGTTCATTTCGACCCGATGGGGGATCGTCCGCTTCAAAGCGGAGGATCCGCCGGGCAATCTCGTCGTACTGGCAGACGAAGCCTCCGCCGAGATTCTGGGCGAGAACTCCGGACGGCCGCTCCCGCAGAACATCGATGTGCTGATGACCGGCCGGCTGTTGCCGGACGAATCACTCGTCTACGATTTCTCGCACGAGCAGGAAGGGGTGGGGCTCATCATGCCGTTCGTCCGCGTCGAGCAGATTCACTACGTTCTGATGCGGTGAAGGCGGTCGTATTCACCTACGTGTTTGCACTCACCAAGTTCTGAACGCCAGGCACCCGAAACCATACAGTGCAAGGGTGCATACCATCGGCATCACCTTTCTCGCGCCGCCGCCAAACCCGTCGGCCTTTTTGCCTGACCGTCAAAAGGCATCCTTCGCACAGCGGAAGCCCGTACCGCTCGGGCGGCTGTCCATCGTTCCCCAGTCACGGTCGCTCGTTCGGAGACTCACCGCGGGTTTCAACCACGATCCGCCTCGCATGGACTTGATGGCGCCGCGTTCCGGGCCGACAGGGTCGGCGAGGGGGGCGGACCGGTAATAATTGGGGTCGTACCAGTCCTGGACCCATTCGGCCACGTTGCCTGCCATGTCGTGAAGCCCATAAACGCTGGCTCCCTCTGGAAAACTGCCGACGGGTAAGGTGAGGACTTCACCTCTCAATCCTTTCGCCTTCGCGATCTCCGCTCCCTCTCCATGAATCCAGAAGGCTTCCCATTCGGTTGAGTTGACGAAATCGATCCTTCTGGCCGCCCAGTAGCTGGCGCTGTTTGCCAACGCGTGGTTCCAGCCGTTGCCCCAGGGATACACGCGGCCGTCTGAACCGCGGGCGGCCTTTTCCCATTCGGCTTCGGTCGGCAGCCGCTTGCCCGCCCATCGGCAGAACGCCGTCGCGTCGAGCCAGCTGACGTTGACGACCGGATGACGCTCGCTGCCCGGTAGCGGGTGGCGGTTCTCCCAAAGAGTGGCGCGCGCGTTGGAGTTCTCAGGAGTCGGATGTCCGGTTGCCGCGACGAACCGGTCATAGGCTTCGTTCGTGACTTCGTAAACGTCGATGTAGAAACTGCTCACATATACCAGCCGTTGCGGCTGTTCGTCCGGCAGACTGTCACCGCCGGCCGTAGAGCCCATGAAAAATTCTCCGGCGGGAATCAAGGTCATCGAAGGTGCGGCGGACAAGACGAGAGCGGGAGAGGACAGCAGCGCGGTCAAGAGAAGGGGAGCAGCCCGATAAAAAAGATTCACGCGCCGGTCTTGGCCAGGCCGCAAGCGCGAGCGACCGCGTCGCGATAGGATTGCCAGAGCGCCAGGCATTTTTTCAGACATGAAAGAATCGCCTGCTGTTGGGCGCCTGTCGCGGCGTAATTGACCACCATTTCGTAGGCATCGTGCCGATGCCCCGCTTCCACCATTTGATGGGCGCGAATCAAGTCCATGCAGTCGGGTGAGAGACCGTAGTGTTTCACGAGAGAATGCTCACCGATGACGGATTCGACTTCCTCCGCGGTCTTAGGCTTCGAGGGCTCCGCGAGTTCCTTGCGATCCTTGATGCTTCCTTCCACGAATACCGTCATCGCCGCGGCGCCGACCACCCAATCTCGGTGATCCGAGGCCTGTTCAAGCCATGCACGGTAGCGCCTGGCGGCGGGGAGGAGGCGAACCCGTTCGAAATCGCTTTCTGCGTAGCCGAGACCGTTCATCATGCCGAGAAATAGATCGGGATGCGACTTGCCCAGAGAGAGACCGCCGGTATCCTCTTCATAGATATTCTCCGCCAACATCCGTCTGACGGCCGGCGGGGGATTGTGTCCATGGATGCGCGCGAGGAACACGGGAAAATCCCGTACATACACCTCATATTCCTGTTGGAAGTGCCGTTTGAGACGATCGGCAGGAACCGTTCCGTGGGCAAAAAACGGCCAGGCCCAATGATGCTTGCGGTCCATGATGCGGAGGATTTCTTCTTGAAACCGGGCTTTGGTCATGCGTTTCGACATGCTGGTTGCCTTCCTGACCGCGGACTCATTACAATTCGCGGCGGAGTGGGAATGACATGAAACCGGTCACCGTCCAGAATCCCGATGAAATCCTCACGCTGCTGGCCGACGTAGCACTTCGCGGAACCGGATTTGTCACGGAATGTCTCCTGGACTACGTCTTGGACGAAGGTTTTACGGAACCGATTTACTTCAACGCAAGCGGGGAGGACCCGGAAGCCTATTTCAAGGGTCAAGCGCCGGCGTGGGCCATCTATCAAGTGCGCGAGTGGAAACGGGTCCTGACCGTTTCAGGCGGACCGGGCAAGGAGCGCCGCGTCCAAATTACGGAAACCCCATAGACGGATCGAACTGAGTCTACGGTGAGGCACTCGAAAAATCAACGAATCGGAGAAGTCCTCCCGGTTGCGGCCGGTCCGGTGGAGATCGACGCATGAGCCTCGTTCGGATCGCGGAACCGTTCACGCCGGGCGAATTGGTGATGCTGCAGAGCCTGCTGGACGGAAGCGGGATCGAATACGTGCTTCGCCATGCGAACGTGGGCAGTCTGTATCCCGGCATCCCCGCCCTGACATCCCAGGTGTTCGTCGATGAGCGGGACGTTCCCCGCGCCGAGCACTTGTTGAGTCGCCTCAGATCGGAACTTCGCGAGGTGCCCCAGACCATGCCGGACAACGGCTAGCTTGACGGCTTGGGCGTGTGGGGATTCGTCGGCCCCTGAGAAGGAAGGCGTTCACCCGATCCCTGAAACCATCCGCCGATCAGCTTGCCTTCTTCGAAATACAGATAGCGGTGTTTGACGATCGCCGCACTCTCCCAGTCCTCGAAAATCCATTCTTCCTGCCGGATGCCGTCCTTGGTAAAGGTCGTATTGATCGTCTGAGGTCCGCCCCACGATTGCAGGACTTGCTCCTTCGACATGCCCACCATGACACGGTGCTCGGCGATATGTTTCCGGAAGTCCGGATCTCTCATCTGGACGATGAGCGGCCAGAAGATCATCAGCGCGGCAAACAAAATCAGACCGGCGTAGATGGTGATGCGGACCGGACGTTGCCGGATAAAGGAAACTGGCTCGGAAGCGTTGATATCCGCGGACGACATATGTTCCGTCATGAAAGTCACTTGCACCATGGATGTTCTGCCGACTGTCAAACGCGCGCGCGAATCCTAGCAATCAGCCGCGGAAGGCGTCAAGGGACGTGGCAGGCACGGCGCCCTACCGCGCGAGGACAGTCTCCCGCTGGAAACGCCAGGATACACAAGAATACGCGAGTCAGTCGGCGTATTGAGGGACCGGGATCTTCTTGACCTGGGTCTGCCGCGGCGGAGCCGGCTGCTGGAGGAATTCTTTGGAATAGGGGTTCATGATGGGATCGTGAGTATGGCGCTGCCGCCGCTTCACGAGATCGATGCTTTGCGTGCCGATTTCCAGGCGATCCAGCATCGATTTGCTGGTCAGTGGATCCGGCAATCCTTGAAGCGAAAACAACTGATAGGCCAGGGTCCAATCCAGCTGGTCTTTGGCCGCCTCTTTGACAATGAACCTGGCCTGAGGCGACGGAGACCCCTTGAACAAGAGCAGCCAGATGTTCGAACGAAACGACGGCGCGGCCGGATCATCGGAGGGATGAAACTCCGGAACCAGGGC
>Ga0268299_1003437_pt1 | contig 14593 bp, 10 predicted proteins | sample NOBtaG_FD_193484 | JGI IMG/M metagenome (GOLD analysis project Ga0268299, IMG submission 193484) | Activated sludge microbial communities from bioreactor in Nijmegen, Gelderland, Netherland - NOB reactor | ecosystem: Engineered > Bioreactor > Aerobic > Activated sludge | place: Netherlands...
CTCTCCAGCGAGGTGACCTGACAGGTCCCGTTGCCGAAGCAGCAGGCGCCGGTGATGTTACAGGTGTTGGCCGCGCACGCCACGCCATCCCCGCGATAGGTCCCGCCAAGGTTGGTGCAACTGGTCTGAGAGATGGCGGAACAGCCGGTGGTCAGACAGCAGGCCCCGGTGGGCACGCACTGTGCACACCCGATGCCTGCGCCGAGGAAGGTACCGTTCTGAGCCTCGCAGTTCGGCGCGGAAATCTGCTGACACGGCGCACTCGCGAAGCAGCAGGCACCCACGGCATCGCAGGCGGTGGCACAAGCAGTGCCGGCCCCGGCGTAACTACCGCCGGCGGCTGCGCAGGCCGTGGCGCTGATGGCCTGACAGGGTGCATCCCCGAAGCAGCAGGCACCGGTGGCATTGCAGGCCTCGGGCCCGCAGACGGTATCGGGTCCGAGCGTGGTGCCGCCCAGGATGCCGCAACTCTCCAGCGAGGTGACCTGACAGGTCCCGTTGCCGAAGCAGCAGGCGCCGGTGATGTTACAGGTGTTGGCCGCGCACGCCACGCCATCCCCGCGATAGGTCCCGCCAAGGTTGGTGCAACTGGTCTTTGTGATTGCGAAGCAGCCATCCGTCAAACAGCAAGCCCCGGTCGGGGCGCACTGTTCGCAACCGATGCCTGCGCCGAGGAAGGTTCCGTTCTGCGCTTCGCAGTTCGGCGCGGAAATCTGCTGACACGGCGCATTGGCGAAGCAGCAGGCCCCGACGGCATCGCAGGCGGTGGCACACGCAGTGCCGGCCCCGGCGTATTTGCCGCCCGCAGCGGCGCAAGCCGTGGCGGACAGTGCCTGACAGGGTGCATCCCCAAAGCAGCAGGCGCCGATGGCGTTGCAGGCCTCTGGCCCGCACACGGTGTCGGGTCCGAGCGTCGTGCCGCCGAGGATGCCGCAACTCTCCAGCGAGGCGATTAGACAAGAGCCGTTGCCGAAGCAGCAGGCGCCGGTGATGTTACAGGTGTTGGCCGCGCACGCCACGCCATCCCCGCGATAGGTCCCGCCGAGGTTGGTGCAACTGGTCTGCGTAATGGCCTCACACCCCGCGGCCAGACAGCAGGCCCCCACCGGGCGACACTGGTCACAGCCGATCCCGGCCCCCAGAAACGTCCCATTGGCCGCCTCACAGGCCGCCCCGGAAATCACCTGACAGGACGCCCCGGCCACACAGCAGGCCCCCACTGCATCGCACGCGGTTGCACAACTCGACCCGGCCCCGGCATAACGACCGTCCGCCGCGGCACACGCCGTGGCCGACAACACTTGGCAGGAGGCCGCCCCCAAACAGCAGGCCCCGACGGCCTCACAGGCCCCCGGCCCGCAGACTGTGTCGGGTCCCAGCGTGGTGCCGCCCAGAATGCCGCAACTCTCCAGTGAGGTGACCTGGCATCCGCCATCCCCAAAACAGCAAGCGCCGGTGATGTCGCAGATCGCCGGCCCGCAGACCGTGCCATCGCCGCGAAAAGTCCCGCCCAGCCCGGCGCATGCAGCCGACGACACCACGGAGCAGCCGTCGGTCTGACAGCAGGCCCCGGTCCCGCAACCCGGGATGGGGGTATAGACGCACACGCCGTTCACGCACGTGTCCACGGTGCAGGGGTCGCCATCGTCGCAGGGGGGCACGTTGAGCCCGCCGACCACGGTCACGCTGGCCTTCTCGCCGGCCGAGTCAAAGAAGATGCGGATGCAGTTGATGCGTTCGCCGAGTGGGATGCCGAAGTCGCTGAGGTCAATGATCACCCGCTGCAACAACAGCGGCCCCTGATCGGGGGTCACGACGACGACGCCCCCGGCAGGCGCCGAGGTGTAGAAGCGGAAGGGGGTCATGGTCCCGTTGGCCCGCTTGATGGAGACCTGGATGGGGCTGGGTTCGTCGAGTTCAAAGATGACGAGGTCGCCGCCCGGCCCGTTCTCGATCACGTTGTCGGTGAACAGGACATCGATGAGCGGCTTGCCGGGCCCCTCACCCACCTGAACATTGGTCGGCAGATCGGTCCCAGTCACGGCCTGGACGATGTTCGTCGCGCCGCCGCGAAAGACGAACGAACCGGAGACAACCGTCGCGTTATCTGCGAAAGCGCGGGTGCCTGCCGGAAACGTAATGCCGCCAATGGTAATGGCCGGGCACTGATTCTGAGCGGCCGCCGGTTGCGCCACGGCGAGCACCGCCATCGCAACGAGCGCCGCGCAGGTACATCGCGTGATGCGCGTCTTGTTGAACCCATTCGTCATATTCATGTGTTGATTCCCCACCTTCTTGTTCTCCGACGCCGGATCGGTCCCGACTTTGGAACCGTCCGCGATAAGCCTGACCGCATCCGCGCCCCTGGCGGCGGCGGCCGGGCTGATTGTTCGACTGCATCGGGGTATTTCGAAACGCACAACCGCTTCGTCGCCGCGCGCCAAAGCGACGCGAGACTATTTCCCCTGTGGATCGCGTGCAACGCGACCGGCGGCATCCCTGCGTGGTCAAGCAAATACGGCCCGGATCAAACAATCGATATGGGCAGTCCCCCGGGCCGCGCGACGAGCGTCCATTCGCGCCGGCTCGACTGTCCGGGTGATTATCCCCGGAAACCGACGAAATGGAAAGTCCTGCGTGCGGAATTTTCGGGGATTAGGCGTATGGGACGGTCTGCGTCAAATCGCGCGTCCCAGAACTCGAGCATTTCCGGCGCGGTCCGAAAATCGCGAACCTGCCCGTTGTCAGGGTCCGAGGATCAATCGGCGCGTGATCGGCCTTCGGAGTCGGGGTTCTCGGTCGGTCGTTCCTGTTAGCGGCTCAATAACCGGGCCGCTTCAAGCTCCCGGCTTATTGAACCGAGAAATCCATCGATGCTCCGCGCCCGAAGGCCGCCATACGCGCCGTTGGGAGTCGGGTCATTCGAGAGGACCACGGCCATGAATCCGACCACGCTGCTCGATCAAAATCAGTCGCAATTGATCATCGACCAGGCGATTCGCGGCCAGGCCCAGGTCGTGCTTGAGTCGTCCGCCATCGGCCCGCGATCGGTCAACGGGTTCTTTCTGTCGGGGGATACGCGGGCGCTGCTCATCGAACTGACCGGTCATCCCGCGCTCAATCCGACGGTGGTGGTGAATTCCGAGTGCGACGTTCAGTTCTACAACGGCAAGCGATACCGATTCGCATCGACGATCCAGGGTGCGCCGCAATGGGGTGAGAGTCGCGCGATCGCGGTGCGTCGTCCCGACGTCATTACGGTGAGCGAGCGCCGCCGGTTGCTCCGCGCGACGCTGGCGCCGTCGTCCTCGGTGGAACTGACCTGGCAGAATGCCGGCGCGCCGTATCGCTGCATGGCAAATTTGCTGAATGTCGGCGCCGGCGGACTGGCATGCCGGGTGTCGGCGGACGCGGCGCGGGGCATTGCGCCGGATGCGACGGTCATGGCATCATTCCAACTGCCCTGGCAGGGACGTTCCTACCGCATCAGCGCCAACGTCACCAACAAGACGCCCGGCAGCGATAACAACATGATTCTGGGTCTGGCGTTCGATTCAAACGCCGAGTGTGCGGCGGATCGTGCGAGCCTTCAGGAGTCGCTGGAGCGCTCGGTGGAGGCCGCGCCGGTCGTCGGGGCGTGACGAGCCGGGGGTCGAAGTGACAAGCGAACATGCCCAGTGCATGACCGAAACGTGGGAAGTCAGGGGGATTGAATGCAGAGCCAACTCGACTGCAATGCGTCCGTGGGCAAGCCCGAAATGGATGCCGCGCTGACATGGGCGGCGCAGCATCAGTCGCCAATCGTAATTTCCGTGCGAACCGGCGAGACGTGGACGGCGCTGAAGTCCGTGTTTATCCGCTACGACGCATCGCAGCGGGTCATCCAGGTGATGCACCCGCATGGCGGAGATCAGTCCCCCGTTGAAATCGTGCCGGGGCAGCAGGTCGGCGTGTCCTTCCGGCGAAGCCACAAGAAGTGCATATTTTCGACGGTTGTAGCATTGCGTCGGTCTGAGACGACGGACGGCGGCGGGGCGATCGACACGCTCATCCTGCGATGTCCGGCGCAGATGCACGAACTTCAGCGCCGGGCCTACCAGCGCGTCACGTGTCCACACGATCGGTTCATCGCGGTGCGCCTGTGGGAGGGACCGGGGGCGGGCCATCCGGGGTGCTGGCCGCTGTGTTCCGGTCGGGTGTCCAACATCTCGGTGGGCGGCGTGCAGGTCGATGTCCGTCAGGATCACAACCCGCGGCTGTCGATCGGCGATCGCGTCGGCGTCGAAATCACCGTGTCGCCGGGCAGCCCGGCGCTCATGCTCGACGCTCAATATCGACACTGTGCGATTTCAGCGCCCGGCCGGCTGGGCCTGGGCTTCCAGTTTCTCGGACTGGAGCACGATCAACCCGAGCGGGCGTCGATCAGCCAGATCGCGGACTTCGTAAGAGACCTGCAGCGATCCGTGCGCCGGCTGGGGCGCATCGAAAGCCAGGCAGACGCGCCGCATGACGATGCGACCGAGTGACATTTCACTTCAGTGACAGATCAATTCGAATCGACGCCGTGGCGACGGGTGATGCGCAATTTCGGCGGCACGACCGGCGATTGTTGCGGGCTTGATGTAGACAAAAAAAGAGGATCCGAGCTCGCCGTTACTCGGACCCTCCAAGCCAGGCTGTCCCGTCTAACAACGGGAGACCCACAGCCTCGCGTTTACTATCGGCACGACGCATCACCGGCTTGAGTGGTCCGAGGATTGCGCGACAATCCACACGCTGACTCGGCATTGACATTGACGCGCGATTCGCGCGGCGACAGACTTCGCGAATGGTCACGTCCGGTAATACGCCCGTGAGCAAGGCCGCTGCCGTGAAACAAATGTTATTTATCACTATTTGCCTTTTTTGTGCGGCGCTGGCCGGCGGCTGCGAAGAAGACATCCCGCCACCGCCCGAAATGCCGTCGTCCAGGCCCGCACCGCCACCGCCGGAACTGGACGCCCTGCACATGATGCAGTTCCGGGCCGATCGGAGCGTGACGTTTACCAACATGGTCCTCGTGCTACAGGCCGATGCGATGAACGAGGGATTCGCCTTGTCGCTGACGTCGACGCGATCCGCCGATGACGGCTCGACGGTTATTTTCGGGGAGCGCATTCGTCTGGCCGGGCTGGAGAAGTTGGTGGGGACCGAGGTGTCGCTGCGAGGAAGCAGGCACTACACCGGCGCCGGAAGCATGGTCCGAACGCCGCTGGCTGTCTATAAACCGCGCGAGGCCGTCCTGCGGATCACGTCGATGTCTGAAGGTGCGGCGTCGGGAACCGTTCGGGGCGCGTTCTATCGATACGCAGTGCTGCACGGGGCGATTGGAAACCCGACTGAGATCGACGTGGACGCCTTTTTCACGGCGCGGTTGATCGTTCGGTAGCGGGCCGGCGCCCGCGCTGACCGGGGCGCGCTAGATCGTGGACTCCGCCGATGCGGTGACCCGCTCTCTCAGCGACCGGACGAACAGGGGTGTTCGAGCGCCGAGCAGGACTCGAATTCGATCGAACAGGTCGCCGGGGAATGCGGGATGGGTGAGTGCGATGCTGATGGCGTCGTCCGGTAGCAAGGCCCAGGTTTCCGGGGGAAGGTCACCGCCGATCTCGATGCGCAGACGCGGCCAGTCGAACGCCTGACTCCCGAACGGGCCGGCGCGCACCACCAGGGCCGCGTCGTTCAGTTCGATCCCCGCATTTGCGGCGGCGGCGGCGAGGATCCATCGCAGGGCCGAGTAAGTCAGTCCAATCGCCGGCAGCGCAATCACCGTGAGTATGAACGCCAGCGACAGTCCCACGATTCGCTGGCCGCGCCAATGTTCGGCCCATTCGATCCGCGCGGCAATCGAGGCCGCGAGTCCGCCGATGAGCGCCGCGGCCAGAAGGCGCCACACGGCGCGAACCAGGGCGGCGTGTCGATCGAGTTGTATAAAGACGGACGTCACTGTAATACGCATCCCCTGCCGCGGTCCCGGGTCATTAAAATGACAAATAGCGCGAACACGGCGAACGGCCGGTGCTGCCGCCGGGCCGGTTTGATTCGCGAGGGCAACGTCGGTACTTTACCCGGATGCAAATTGGGGGCGCTGTCCAGCCCACGTGGGACTGCCGGAAGGAAGCCAGTACATGAACAGGTTCAAATTCGCATTGATCGTATTTCCCATTCTGGCCGCGGCCGCGCAAGCCGTCGGCGAGCCTCCGGCGGCGGTCGTGCCGGGTCCCCGGCTGGTGGCGTGGCAGGACGCGGGCAAATTCGTGGGCCAGCAGGTGACCGTGCAGGGTCGCATCGTGCAGGCCAGGAACATCGGCAACCTCTGCTTTCTGAACTTCGATGTGGGCCGGTCATTCACGGCTGTGGTGCGCAAGGAGAATTACAAGAACTTTCCGAAGTCGCCTGACCTCATGTACGGCGGAAAAATCGTACAGATCACCGGCCGGATCGGTGTATTTCGCGGCAAGCCGGAACTGGAGGTGCTCAATCCCTCGGCCGTGCGGATCATCGAGAAGGAAGAGCCGGTTTCCAGCCAGCCGACCTCGCAGCCGTCGAACGGGCGGCCCCGGGTGTTTGACGGAACCGTCACGGTTGCGACATACAACGTGCTCAATCTGTTTGATGAACACAACGACCCCTACCGCGAGGACGAGGGAACGCCGCGAAAGCCCGACGATCAGTTGCGGTGTCTCGCGGCGTCCATCCGGGCCGTGGACGCGGACGTGCTGTGCGTGCAGGAAGTTGAGAACCGCGACGTGGTGGAGTCCTTCGCCCGCGGCATGCTCTTTGACATGGGCTATCGCGACGTCATCAGTTTTGAGAGCAACGACGTGCGCGGGATCGAGTGTGGCGTTTTGTCGAGATTTCCCGTGGGTCCGGTCACGTCTCACCGGTTTCGGGACTTCGACGATGGCGACGGGGGCACGGCCCGTTTTCGACGCGACCTGCTGCAGGTTCGGATCGAGCCGCCCGGTCATGAGGCGTTTGACGTGTTTGTCGTGCATCTGAAGAGCAAGCGCGGCGATGCCGAGTCGTCGAACAAGGATCGCATGGGCGAGGCGCATGCGATTCAAGCCGTCCTGGGCGGCATCTTGAAGTCTGATCCGTCGGCGAGATTTCTCATTTGCGGAGACTTCAACGACACATGGGGCAGCGCGCCCATTAAGACAATCATCGGAGACGGGCCGACGCGGCTGGTGGATTTCATGTCTGATCTGCCGGCCGGAAGCGTGAGTTACAACCGGGCGCCGCATGCCGAGGTGATCGACTTCATCTTCTTTTCACCGGCGCTGGCAAAGGGGTATGTGCCCAAGTCCTACCGCGTTCAGGATGGTTCTGTTTCGACGTCCGGCTCGGATCACAATCCGGTCATCGCCCAGTTCAAGGTCGACCGCGTCAACGGCACGTCGAAGTGAATCGAGACATGCGATCCGCTGTTCGGTGAATTCAGCCTCTTTATTTCTTCTCTCGCCACTCCGCGGCCTTGGCATCGAATCCCCGGTCCGGCGCGGCGAGATGCCAGGCTTCGTAGAGTTTGATGAGGTCCGGCTTCAGCGTTGCCCAATGCTGTCTTCGAATCGCCGCTGACTTGCCGGACCGGTCTGCCGCATCCAGCAACAGGCGCTCCGCCTCTTCATATCGCTGAAGCGCCACAAGCGTGCGGGCCATTCCGATCTGCGGATAGAGCACGTCGGGGTGACCCTCCGGAAGAACGCGGCGAAACATCTGCAGTGCCGCATCGTACATTTTCAGGGCCTCGTCCAGTCGCTCCATTGATCTTAGACAGACAGCGACGTTGTTCAGGCTTGCGGCCACGTCGGAATGATCGCCGGTGTGAATCCGCTGCTCCATCTCCAGAGCCGCCCGATAGCGGGGCAGCGCATCGTCAAGTCGACCGAGATTGTCGATGCAGTAGGCCAGGTTGTTGATGGCGAGTGCCACGTCGCAATGGTCGCCCGGGTAGATCCGCTGAGTCATTTCCAGTGCCGCTTCGTACTTGGGCAAGGCGTCGGCGGATCGGCCCCGGGCCTCCAGGCAGGCGGCGACGTTCGACAGGCTCCTGGCCACGTCGGGGTGATCGCCTTCAAAGAGCCGCATGCGCATGGCCAGTGCGGTCTCGAACTTGGGCAGGGCCTTGTCGGACTGGCCGAGCGCATTAAGGCAGAATGCAACGTTATTCAGGCTGGTCGCGACGTCGGGATGGTCGCCCTTGAACAGCCGCTGAAACATCTCGAGCGCCGCCTCATACTGGGCCAGCGCCTCTTCGGTCTTCCCACGGGATTGGAGGACTGAACCTACGTTGTTCAGGCTCATTGCGATATCGGAGTGGTCGTCCTTGAACAGTCGCCGGCGCATTTCCAGCGCCGCCTCATACTTCTCGAGCGCCTCGGCCGAGCGGCCCAGCGAATTCAGGTTGGAGGCCACATTGTTAAGGCCGAGAGCGACATCGGGATGATCGCCCTTGAACATCCGCTGCCACATTTCCTGCGCGGCCTCATGCTTTTCCAGGGCTTCGGGGGTGCGGCCCACGGATTTCAGACAACCAGCCACATTGTTCAGACTCGTGGCGATGCTGGGATGATCGCCCTGGTAGAGGCGCCGGTGCATTTCCAGCGCCTCTTCAAATCGGGACATCGCCTTGTCGGATCGCCCCAATGAAATAAGGCAATAGCCGACATTGTTCAGGCTCATCGCCACGTCGGGGTGGTCGCCCTTGAACAGACGCCGTCGCATTTCCAACGCCGATTCGTATTTGGGCAGCGCCTCGGCCGCGCGGCCCAGCGCGGCCAGGCACGCGGCGATGCTGTTCAGCGCCGACGCGGTTCCCGGGTGATCGCCCTTGAACAGGCGTTCGTTGATCTCAAGCGACGCCTCGTGCTTGCGGAGCGCTTCCTCGACGCGGTCGAGCCGGTATAGACTGGCCGCCACGTTGCTCAGCCCGGTCGCAACGTCGGGGTGATCTCCGCGGTGAACGCGCTCGTAGATCGCCAGCCCGGACTCTGCAATTCGAAGCGCCTCGGCGGATTTTCCATTTCCGTTCAAAATCGAGGAAATTGTCATGCGCAGCGACGCTTCGGCTTCAGGCTGGTCCTTCAACTCGCCATCGTCGAGCAGTCTCACGGCCTGGTCCATCGCATCGGTAACCAGGAGTCCCTGCGCGCCGCCCTTGTTTGGATCGCTCGACGTCAGCGCACGGGTTACAAACTGCGTCACCGTCTCGGCCCGGTCGCGCTCGGACTCGGCGCGCCGGCGTTGGCGCTCGGCATCCTCGCGAGCGCGGGCCTGTTCGTCTCTCGCGGCGAGGGCCTGCGTCGCCTCCTGGTCGGCCCGGCGTGCCTCGTCCACCGCGCGTCGTTCGTTCGCGGATGAACGCAGTGCGAACGTGGTCGTTCCGGCGATTCCGCCGACCAGCAGCAAGAGCATCGCACCGGCCGCCGCGATGGGGGCCCGATGTCGCCGCGCGTATTTTCGCAGCCGATAGGCCGCCGACTCCGGCCCTGCTTCAAGCGGCCGGCCTTCGAGGTAATTGCGCACGTCGTCCGCAAGGTCCGACGGCGTGCGATAGCGCTCGGTCCGGTCTTTGCGCATTGCCTTCAGCGGAATCCAGTCAAGTTCGCTTGAGAGTTCGCGCGAGAGCATCTCGGCGCTCGTCTGGCGATGTCGGAGAATCTCCGGGCTTGCCGTGCCCAGAGAGGACAGCCGCGTGCTCGGCTTGGGTGGCTCAACTTCCCGGATGATGCGTTGGATCTCCGCCAGACCCGCCGAGCGCAGGGTTCTCGAATCGAACGGCGTCCCGCCCGTCAACAGTTCGTACAAAAGCACACCCAGGGAATAGACGTCTGTCCGCGTATCGATGTCGGTCGCGCCCATTTCCGCCTGCTCGGGCGACATGTACTCCGGCGTGCCGATGAGTTGTCCCTGCTCGGTGTAAACCGTCGCTTGGGCAACCGTGTGGGCAAGGGCCTTGGCCACACCGAAGTCGATGACCTTGACGACCGGTCCCTTGTCGCCGGCGGCCACGAGCACGTTGGAAGGCTTGATGTCGCGATGAATGACGCCCTTCATGTGGGCGTGCTGCACGGCCTCACACACGTTGATGAAGACGGCGAGGCGATCGCGGATCGTGAGATTCTGGCGGTCGCAGTAGGCCGTGATCGGTTCGCCCTTGATGTGCTCCATCACGAAGTAGGGCAGGCCGCGGTCCGTCGTGCCTGCATCGAGGACCCGCGCAATATTGGGGTGGTCCATCACCGCCAGCGCTTGCAGTTCCTGCGCGAAGCGGGTGATGACCTGGCGGGAATCCATGCCGGGCTTGATGACTTTGAGCGCGACGCGGCGGCGCACCGGATGCGATTGTTCCGCGAGGTAGACAATGCCGAAGCCGCCCTCGCCGATTTTCTCCAGGAGTTTGTAGGGACCGATCGGCCCGGACGTATCCGCAAGAATGGATGCCAGTGCGGACTTGATCGAGTTCGAGAGGGAAGCGGTGGCGGGTAAGGGGCTGTTGTCGTCCGTTGGATGCGAATCGGCATTGCGGGCTGAATCGGGCCGCTGGGCCGGACGGGTCTCGTCATCGAGCGGGGATCGATCCGATGGATGCATGTCGAGCCCCTCGAGGAACGGGCCGGCGAGACCGCCGCACATTGCCAACGTCGAAGTGGGTTGACTCAAGTCCGGCGCGCCAGTTTACCCACGAGAGCGACGGCGAGGCAAAAATGTCGTTTTGTAACAACTCAGTGCGGCGGCCGCCCGATTTTCTTCAAGGCCCCGAATCCCGTTTCCGATAATCCTCCACAGGTGCCCGTTGCCGAAGAGGCTGCGGCTCGCGCGCGGGTTGCATGCCGTGCGGCTTGTTTTGAGTCGACTTGCCGGCCCTGGCCGACAATGTTGGTGTTTCGAGTTCGAGACGGACTGCTGTGCCTCCGGAGCGTTCCCGCCGGACGAGCCAATGCGGCCTCGAGCCCGAACGATTTGGGTGATTGGCAGTCAACGTCGGGAACTATCGAGAAGCGAGGTGCAATGTGAACTTCTGGGATTTCGTCTTGGCAGGGCTGATCGGGCTCATCGACCTCAATCCGTTCTGGGACTTGATTTTCGTGCCGGTGGCTTGGGCGATCACGTTCCTGACCTGATGCATCACACGCGTTTCATGTCCGCAGGATTCCCTGCGTGATTTCAGACAACTTTTTCTTTGGAAGGACTGCATATGAACTTTTGGGATTTTGTACTTGCTGGATTGATCGGCCTCATCGACCTGAACCCGTTTCTCGACCTGATCCTCACGCCGGTCGCATGGGTCATCACCTTCCTGACCGGCAACTGATCCGGCTGGAATGGACGCCTGCCTGCGGGCGGGTGTCTGGTCGAATGGGCTCGATCGTGCGGCGATGACCGCGACGATCGGCATGGCCCTATTGAACGCAGGGCGGGAAACCCGCCTGAGTTCACGCGTCAACGCAGGCGCCTCTGATGGCGCTGTTAATTCTGCTACTGCTGGCAGTGCAGGACCTGAATGCGAAAATCGCGTTCGGGTCCTGTTCCATTTTTACCGCGGCCCCTGTGCCCTCGAAGCCGCCGTCGGTTAGAATCCCGCCGGGGAACGGCCGCGACGGACCGGTCTGGAAGGACACCACTTCCCGGCGGACCTGATGGACAGTGGCGTCCTCATGAGAGTTCGGATTCATGGCCAAGGTTGACATTCCCGACGGGCTTTGGATGCGCTGCAAGGGCTGCAGCAAGATGGTCTTTCGCAAGTTGCTGGAGGACTCCCTGCACGTCTGCCCCGAATGCAGTCTGCACTACCGGGTGGACGCCCGCTCCCGGGTTCAGCAACTCACCGATCCCGACACGTTTGAAGAGTTCAACGCCGAACTTGTTTCCACCGACCCGCTTCGCTGGACCGACAGCAAGGGCTACAAGGACAGACTCGCCGACGCACAGAAGCAGACCGGCCTGACCGAGGCGGTCATCACCGGCCGGGCCTACATCAAGGGTCGTGCCGTGATACTCGCGGTCATGGATCCGTTCTTCGTCATGGGGTCGATGGGCTCGGTGGTGGGCGAAAAGGTGACGGCGGCCATCGAGGCGGCGACCGACCAATCGCTGCCCGTCGTGATCGTCACCTGCTCCGGCGGCGCCCGCATGCAGGAGGGCCTGGTCAGCCTGATGCAAATGGCCAAGACCTCGGCGGCAATCGCCCGGCACGACGATGCCGGCGGCCTCTACATCACCGTCATGACCGATCCGACCACGGCGGGCGTTGCCGCCAGTTTCGCGTTTCTGGGGGACGTGATCATTGCCGAGCCGAAGGCGATGATCGGTTTCGCCGGACCGCGGGTCATCTGGAACACCGTGAAGGCGGAATTGCCCGAAGGTTTCCAGACTGCCGAGTTCATGTTGGAAAAAGGCTACGTTGACAGGATTGTGCCGCGCAGTGAATTGCGGAACGAAATTGCGCGGATCATCGATTACTGCGGAAAATGACGCGCCGGCCGGCCCGGCGATGGGAACCGATGGCCGCAACGACGACTTTGGCACTGACTGCGGCAATCTGGCTCGCCCAGCCCGATACGCCCGCGTCTAAGCCCGCGCGTCCGACTGCCGCCTCGCAGCCGACCACGCAGCCCGATGACCCGTTGATCGCGCGGCTCATTCACGATCTGGGGGCGTCGGATTTTCGCCGCCGCAACGCGGCGCAGGCGCGGCTCACCGAGTTGGGCGTTACCGCGCTGCCCAGCCTCATTCGTCACATCAACAACCCGTCGCCGGAAATCGCCGACCGCGTCCTGGCCATTGTGCAGCCGCCGACCGATCCGGACCTGCGCGTCGAACTGGCCGTTGCGTTGCTCGCGACGGCGCGGCCCGAGCCAATGGAGCGCGCGGTCTACATGATGTTCGACATGCCGGAGGCGTGCTGCGAGCGGTTCCTCCGGGCGGCGGGGGAGATGAAGGGGCGCGACCGGCTGGTGGGCAACGCGATTGCCGACCAGTTCCGCAGTTGGCGGGGCCAGTTCGAAGTGTTTCAGCGACACTATGAGAAGACCAGCAAGCGCGATCCGGACGCCGCGGCCCGCATTCTGAAAATGCAGACGGATGGCAATATCGTGCACGCCGAGGCCGCGTTTCAGACGGCCCTGGACGCGCTGGAAACAGCCGGCGGCGATCGCGCTGCGCCGGGCCGCCCGCCGCCCGCGACCCAGCCGGCGCGAACGGGCGGCTGATCCATTGGCCAAGCGGTCGATTCAAGGCACGGGCATGGCGGGTTCCTGGGTGGTGTCACAAGACTGATCAGTTTTGTGGCGACGGGAGGCAGCACGCGCAATGAGGGGGCGGCAACAATTGGCTGATGGAAAAGCGTGGAAAGTCCGCGTGGGACGAGGGGGGGAAGGTGAACCAGCGTGCGGAGTCGGCGGGTGCGTTGCGCATGGCGCAAGACTGATCAGTTGTGTGGCGGAAGCGCGTAGCGAGCGGGGTGAAGGGATGGAGCGACGGATTGGCGGAGGGGTAGAGGCTGACGTGAGTCCTGGTATGTGTGATCCGGAGGATGGAGGTGGCGGGGACCCCTTGCGTGGCGCAAGACTAATCAGTTTTGTGTCGGCGGGATGTAGCGCACGCGGGCGGGGAAGGGGGTGACAGTTCGTTGGAGGGGGCCGCGGGTGGGGCGGGGCTCGCGTGATCCGGGTGGGACGAGCGGGCGGTGGAGGTATGGCGATCACGGCGATTCGATGGGTTGCGGGTGCAAGAGCGGAGGAGGCAGGCACGCGCGGGGATGAAGCGCGCGACTGATCGACGGAGGGGCACCGCGTGGGACAAGGGGGAAGGCGATCTAAGGTATGGAATTGGCGGGGACTCTGCGCGTAGCGCAAAACGGATCAGTATTGTAGCAACTGCAAGCGGCGGACGCGGTGAGGGGAATGGGGTAACGGTGCGGCGGAGGGGTAGAGGCTTACGGGATTCCTGGTGTGCGTAATCCAAAGAACGGAAGTGGTGGGTACACTGCGTGTGGCGCAAGACGGATCAGTTTTGTGGCGGTGGGATGTAGCACATGCGGTGCGGGGAATGGGGTAACGGCCCGGCGGAGGGGTGGAGGCTGACGGGAGTTCTGGTGTGTGTTATCCAGAGGATCGAACTGGTGGGTACAGTGCGCGTAGCGCAAGACTGATCAGTTTTGTGGCGTCGGGGGGCACGCAATACAATGGGGGAAGGGGGCGACAATTGGCTGATGGGAAGGCGTGGTGTGTCCGCAAGGGACGAGGGGGAGGGCGTTCCGAGGGGTGGATTTGGCGGGTACTTTGCGCGCGCCACAAGACTGAGCAGTTTTGTGGCAGCGTCATGCAGCGCATGCAGTGCGGGGAAGGGGGGGACGAGTTTGCGGGGGGATGGGGTGGGCTGGGAAAGGGTTGAGTGAGGGCGTGGGCGTGCGGCTAGGGGAGCGGCGATCCGAGGGCATGGGAGTGGCGGGCGCTTTGCGGGTGGCGCAAGACTGATCAGTTTTGTGGCAGCGGCATGCAGCGCATGGGGTGAGGGGGATGGGGCGACGAGTTTGGAGGAGGGATGTTGG
>Ga0268299_1003438_pt1 | contig 14590 bp, 12 predicted proteins | sample NOBtaG_FD_193484 | JGI IMG/M metagenome (GOLD analysis project Ga0268299, IMG submission 193484) | Activated sludge microbial communities from bioreactor in Nijmegen, Gelderland, Netherland - NOB reactor | ecosystem: Engineered > Bioreactor > Aerobic > Activated sludge | place: Netherlands...
ATGCCGGCGCAGTTGGGGCCGACGATGGTGGTGCGCTGGTCCTTCGAGTAGCGGCGCAGGTAGCGCTTGACGCGCATCATGTCCTGGGCCGGGATGCCGTCGGTGATGATGCAGACCAGCTTGAGGCCGGCGTCGGCCGCCTCCATCAGCGCGTCGGCCGCGAAGGGCGGCGGCACGAACAGCAGGCTGGCCTCGGCGCCGGTGGCCTTGACCGCGTCCTTCACGGTGTTGAACACCGGCCGCTCCAGGTGCTTCATGCCGCCCTTGCCGGGCGTCACGCCGCCGACCACGTTGGTGCCGTAGGCGATCATCTCCCTGGCGTGGAAGGTGGCCTTGTCGCCGGTGAAGCCTTGCACGATGACGCGCGTGGTTTCGTCGATCAGGATGCTCATGGGTTCTCCTCGTGATCCTCGGTGTCCGTTCGCCCTGAGCCTGTCGAAGGGCCTGCGCGAGGCTTCGACAAGCTCAGCCCGAACGGCTCCTTGCTTCAGGCAGGCACGTGCTCGCGCGCGGCCTGCACGGCCTTCTGCGCGGCTTCGGCCAGCGAGTCGGCGGTGATGATGGGCAGTCCGCTCTCGCGGACGATCTTCTGGCCGGCCTCGACGTTGGTGCCGGCCAGCCGCACGATCAGCGGCACGCGCAGGCCCTTGGCGGCCTGCACCACGCCCTGGGCCACCCAGTCGCAGCGGTTGATGCCGGCGAAGATGTTGACCAGGATGGCCTTGACGTTGCGGTCCGACAGCACCAGGTTGAAGGCGGTCTGCACGCGCTCCGGCGAGGCGCCGCCGCCCACGTCGAGGAAGTTCGCCGGCTCGCCGCCCGCGTACTTGATCATGTCCATCGTCGCCATCGCGAGGCCGGCACCGTTGATGATGCAGCCGATGTCGCCCTCGAGGCCTACGTAGTTGAGGCCGTGCTGGTTGGCGCTCGCCTCGCGCGGGTCTTCCTCCTGCACGTCGCGCATCTCGGCGATCTGGCGGCGCCGGAACAGCGCGTTGTCGTCGAAGCTCATCTTGGCGTCGAGCGCCAGCACGCGCTGGTCCTTGGTGACGACCAGCGGGTTGATCTCGACCATGGTCGCGTCGAGGTCGCGGAAGGCGCGGTAGCAGCCCATGATCGCCGTCACCGCCTGTGCGACCTGCTTGATGTTCAGGCCCAGGCCGAAGGCGATCTCGCGCGCCTGGAAGGGCTGCAGGCCGACGGCCGGCTCGACCTCGATCTGCAGGATCGACTCGGGCTTCTCGTGCGCGATCTCCTCGATCTCCATGCCGCCCTGCGCCGAGGCGATGACGCGGATGCGCTCGATCTTGCGGTCGAGCACGAAGCCGAGGTAGAGCTCGCGCTCGAAGGGCTCGGCCTGCTCGACATAGAGCCGGCTCACCACCTTGCCCTGCGGCCCGGTCTGGTTGGTGACCAGCGTCGCGCCCAGCATCGCCTTCGCGGCGGCGGCCACCTCCTGGTAGGTGCGGCACAGCTTGACGCCGCCGGCCTTGCCGCGGCCGCCCGAGTGGATCTGCGCCTTGACGGCCCAGTGCCAGCCGCCCAGCTCGGTGGCGGCGTAGACGGCCTGGTCGGCGCTGTAGGCCACGCTGCCGCGCGGCACCGGCACGCCGAAGCCGGCGAGCAGCTCCTTGGCCTGGTATTCGTGGATGTCCATGTCTGTCTCCTTGGTGTCGTGAATGCTTCAGGTCAGCCCAGTTTGGCCTTCACGCGCTCGTGCACGCTCTCCGCGAGCGGCCGGCACTCGGCCAGCAGGGCCTGCAGTTCGGTCAGTGCGCCGTCGACCCAGGCGCGGTCCTTGATCTGCGGGGCGTTGATCTGCACGTTGAGCGCCGCGCTGCGCAGCGCGGCCCACGAGGCCAGCACCCCGACGCCGACATCGCTGATGACGTTGAGGTTGCCGTGCTCGACCGCACGCTCGGCCAGGCGCACGCCCTCGGCACAGGCGCGGGCGCAGGCCAGCGGCGCCTCGGTCGCGGCCTTGAGGCCGGCCTGGATGGCGAGGCTGCGCGCGGCCTTCTGCTCGTCGGTGTCCTTGGGCAGCTTGTAGCCGGCCATCAGCGAATCGAAGGCGGCGACGTCCTCGGCCACCATGGCGGCCAGCCGCGTGCGCAGCGCCTCGGACTCGGCCAGCAGCTGGCGCATCTGCGGCTCGACCGCCTCGTAGCCCTTCTTGCCGATGGTGAGGTTGGCCACCATCGAGACCAGCGCCGCGCCCATCGCGCCCATCACCGCGGCGGCACTGCCGCCGCCGGGCGTGGCCTTGCCGCTGGCCAGTTCGTCCAGGAAGCTCGCGGTGGAAAGTTCTTCGATCATCGTGGGTCCTCAACCGACCATCGTCTTGGCGATGGCGTAGATCTCCTCGCCGTCGAGCACCAGGTCCTGCTGCTCGAACATCTTCGCGACGCAGGCGCGGTGCAAGGCGATCTTCAGCGCGCCGAAACCGATCGCGCCGAACACCGTCTTGCCGTGGCGCTGCGCGCCCTTGTCCATCATGTCGATGCCCTCGATGCCGAGCGTCGGCGTCGCGTTGGCGTCGGACAGCAGCTCGAGGTGCTTGTGGTCCTTCCACGCACCCTCTTCCAGCAGTTGCACGCCGGCGGCACCGGTCGCGAACACCACCTGCGCGCCCTCGATGGCGCGGGCCCGCGCCGCGTTGTCCGGGGCCTCGATCGCCTCGACCTCGAGCTTGAAGCGCTCGGCGATCGCCGCGGCCGCGGCCTGGGCGCGCGCCAGCGTGCGGCTGGTGATCGCGACCCGCGCGCCCTCGCGCGCCAGCATCACGGCCGCGCGCTGGCCCACCGGCCCCGTGCCCGCCAGCACCACGGCGCGCTTGGCCGCCAGCGAGCGACCGTGCGCGAGCCACGCCACACCCGCCGCGGCCGTGGTGTTGGACCCATTGCTGTCCAGCATCACCGAGACGCGGAAGTTGGCGAAGAACTTCTTGCGCACCGCCTTGAACAGCGCCTCGCCCGCAGCCATGTCCGAGCCACCGACGAAGATCGCGGTGTTCTTCTTGTCCTTGGGCGCGCGCGTGAAGATCGCGCCGTCGACCAGGCCGCCGACATTGGCCGGCGTGATGCCGCCGTAGGCCGTCACGTGGTCGGCGCCGCCGTCGTAGGCCACGACGTTGTCGAACACCGCCGGGTGCGGGTCGGTGTCGAACTGGTAGAGCAACTTCTTCATGGTCGTGCGTCCCGCGTCAGGTCACGAGGTGTTGAGGTTTGCCGGACGCCCACGAGTCGATGTTGTCGATCAGCTGGTCGGCCAGGTACTGCATCGCGCCGTCCGAGGCCCAGGCCACGTGCGGCGTGAGGATGAAGTTCGGCCGGCGCACGTCGAGCAGCGGGTGGCCGTTCTTCGGCGGCTCGGTCGTCAGCACGTCGAAGCCGGCGCCGGCGATCAGGCCCTCGTCCAGCGCGCGGATCAGCGCCGCCTCGTCCACCAGGCCGCCGCGCGAGGTGTTGATCAGCAGCGCGCTGCGCTTCATCGCCTTCATCTGCTCGTAGCCGATGAGGTTGCGCGTGCCGGCCGTCAGCGGGCAGTGCAGCGAGATCACGTCGCTCTCGGCGATCACCTGCTCGAAGGGCGTGAACGCTACGCCCGGCATCTTGGGCGGCTCGTGGTCGGCGAACAGCACCTTCATGCCGAAGCCGCGCGCGATGGCCGCGGTGCCCTGGCCGATCGCGCCCTCGCCGATGATGCCCAGCGTCGCGCCGTGCAGGTCGCCGATCGGGTGGGTGAAGAAGCAGAACTGGTCCGACTTCTGCCACACCCCCGCCTCGACGTCCTGGCGGTAGGCCAGGATGCTGCGGCGCAGGTTGAGGATCAGCGCGAAGGCGTGCTCGGGCACCGTGTGCACCGCGTAGTTGCGGATGTTGGCGACGGCGATGCCGTGCTCCTTGCAATAGGGCACGTCGATGACGTCGTAGCCGGTCGCGGCGACCGCGATCATCTTCAGCTCGGGCAGCTGTTTCAGCGTCTCGCCGCGCAGCGGCACCTTGTTCGTGATCGCGACCGTCGCGCCCTTGAGTCTGGCGACGAGTTCGTCGACCGAGGTCTTCTCGTGCTCGACATAGCTCGAGGCCTGCGCCGGCTTGCGGACCCGCGCCTTCAGCGAGGCGCGGTCCAGGAACACCACGGTGTGGGTCATGTCGGCCTCCGAGCTCAGTGAGCACCTTCCGTCGAACCCATCGACTGCGAGGCGTACACCACCTCGCTGCGCGCGACCTTCTTCTTCGGCACGTTGTCGTGGGTGCGGAAGTACTTCTGCGCCGCCGCCACGCCCGAGCCGGGCTCGACCTTGATGCCGACGTCGAGCATCGCCATCTCGGTGCCGGCCAGCGCGCCCAGCACCATCAGCTCGTTCAGGTCACCGAGGTGGCCGATGCGGAAGACCTTGCCGGCGACCTTGCTCAGGCCCGCGCCCAACGACAGGTTGTAGCGGCGGAAAGCCACGTCGATCACGTGCGCGCCGTTGATGCCCTCGGGCACGACGATCGCCGACACGGTGTCGGAGTACCACTTCGGCGCCTTGGCGCACAGGCCGAGCTTCCAGCCGTCCAGCACCGCGGCGCGCACGCCGCTGGCCAGGTAGGTGTGGCGCCAGAAGATGTTCTCCAGGCCCTCTTCCTTGATCATCGTCAGCGATTCGCGCAGGCCGTAGAGCATCGGCAGCGCCGGCGTGTACGGGAAGTAGCCGGTGCCGTTGGCCTTGATCATGTCGCCAAAGTCGAAGAAGCAGCGCGGCGCCTTCGAGGTCTCGCGCGCGGCCAGCGCCTTCTGGCTGGCGCAGACGATGCCCAGGCCGGCCGGCAGCATCAGGCCCTTCTGCGAGCCGCTGACGCAGATGTCCACGCCCCACTCGTCCTGGCGGAAGTCGATGCTGCCCAGCGAGCTGACCGCGTCGACCAGCAGCAGCGCCGGATGCTTGGCATCGTCGAGCGCCTTGCGCACGCCGGCGATGTCGCTGGTGACGCCGGTGGCGGTCTCGTTGTGCGTGGCGATCACCGCCTTGATCCTGTGACCCTTGTCTTTCGAGAGGATCTCGGCGTACTTCTCGACCGGCACGCCCTCGCCCCACTCGCAGTCGACCGTCTCCACCTGGAAGCCCAGGCGCGTGATCATGTCGATCCACAGGTGGCTGAACTGGCCGAAGCGCGAGGCCAGCACCAGGTCGCCGGGCGACAGGGTGTTGGTCAGCGCCGCTTCCCAGCCGCCGGTGCCGGTGGCCGGAAAGATGATGGGCGTGCCGGTGGTCGTCTTGAAGACCGCCTTCAGGTCCTCGAGCACGCTCTTGGTCAGGTCGGGGAACTTGGAGGAGCGGTGGTCTTCCATCGACACGACCATCGCGCGCTGCACGCGCTCGGGCACGTTGGTCGGTCCGGGAACGAAGAGGAAATTGCGGCCTGCCATGGAGGTCTCCTGCGTTGGAAGAATGAAAGAGGGAAAGGGGAGCGGACTCAGCCCTGGAAACGCGGGCCGTAGACGGGGAAGCGCCGGGTCAGCGCGCTGATGTCGGCGGCGACGCGCGAGACGACGGCCTCGTCCTCGGGCGCCTCCAGCACGTCGGCCATCAGGTTCGCGATCGTCGTGGCTTCGGTCGTGCCGAAGCCGCGCGTCGTCATCGCCGGGGCACCGATGCGGATGCCGCTGGTGACGAAGGGCTTCTCGGGGTCGTTGGGGATCGCGTTCTTGTTGACGGTGATGTGGGCGCGGCCCAGCACCGCCTCGGCGGCCTTGCCGGTGATCTTCTTGGCGCGCAGGTCGAGCAGGAAGACGTGGCTGTCGGTGCCGCCCGAGACGATGCGCAGGCCGCGCGCCGTCAGCGCCGCGGCCATCGCCTTCGCATTGAGCTTGACCTGCTTCTGGTAGGCCTTGAAGTCCGCGCCCTGCGCCTCCCTGAAGGCCATCGCCTTGGCGGCGATCACGTGCATCAGCGGGCCGCCCTGGATGCCGGGGAAGATCATCGAGTTCAGCGGCTTCTCGAACTCGGCGCTCGACAGGATCAGGCCGCCACGCGGGCCGCGCAGGGTCTTGTGGGTGGTCGAGGTGACGAAGTGCGCGATGCCGACCGGGTTGGGGTACTCGCCGGCGGCGATCAGCCCGGCGTAGTGCGCCATGTCGACCATCAGGTAGGCGCCCACGCGGTCGGCGATGTCGCGGAAGCGCTGCCAGTCGATCACCCGCGAGTAGGCCGAGGCACCGGCGACGATCATCTTCGGCTTGTGCGTGGCGGCCAGCTCGGCGACCTGCGCGTAGTCGAGCGTCTCGGTCTCGGGCTCCAGGCCGTAGGACACCGACTTGTAGATCTTGCCGCTGAAGTTGACGCTGGCGCCGTGCGTCAGGTGGCCGCCGTGGGCCAGCGACATGCCGAGGATGGTGTCGCCCGGCTGCAGCATGGACATGTAGACCGCGGCATTGGCCTGCGAGCCCGAATGTGGCTGCACGTTTGCATATTCGGCACCGAACAGCGCCTTGGCGCGATCGATCGCCAGCTGCTCGGCGACGTCGACATGCTCGCAACCGCCGTAGTAGCGCTTGCCCGGGTAGCCCTCGGCATACTTGTTGGTCAGCACCGAGCCCTGGATGCGCATGACGTTCGGGCTGACGTAGTTCTCGGAGGCGATCAGCTCGACGTGATCCTCCTGGCGGTGCAGCTCCTGGGCCATGGCGCGGGCCAGCTCGGGGTCGGCGTCGGCGAGTCGCAGGTCAAGATCGAACACGGTGGTCTCCAGCGGTTGATTGGGGGGCCCGCGATGCCGTGCTTGCAGCGCCGCGAACCGTGAAATCAGTCTAGGAGCGGCCACCGGAAATGACTCATTAGTCTTTTTAGGTCGAGGCCGCAGAAAGACCAATAAGCGCCGCGGCGGCCGCGCCTAACATCGGCCGCACGACGCCCGCACCGCGCCGGCCCGCCCGGTCACCCCGACGAGCCTCCGGCCCCCACCGATGTCCTCTGCGAACGCTTCCTCCCTGCTGCGCAAGATGTTCGACGCCGCTGTCGCGGCCGCCGCGCCGGCGCTGTGCATGGCCCCGCACCTGCCCCCGCCGCCGCGCGGCCGCACCCTGGTCATCGGCGCCGGCAAGGCCGCCGCCTCGATGGCCCAGGCGCTCGAGGCGCTGTGGCCCGACGACCTGGGAGGCATGGTCGTGACCCGCTACGGCCACCGCGTGCCGACGGCGCGCATCGAGGTCGTCGAGGCCGCGCACCCGGTGCCCGACGCCGCCGGCCGCGCCGCCGCGGCGCGCATGCTGGCCATGGTGCAGGGCCTGAGCGCGGACGACCTGGTGATCTGCCTGATCTCCGGCGGCGGCTCCTCGCTGCTGGCACTGCCGGCCGAGGGCCTGACGCTCGAGGACAAGCAGGCCGTGAACCGCGCGCTGCTCAAGAGCGGCGCCAACATCACCGAGATGAACTGCGTGCGCAAGCACCTGTCGGCCATCAAGGGCGGGCGCCTGGCCGCCGCCTGCGCGCCGGCCCAGGTGCTGACGCTGACGATCTCCGACGTGCCCGGCGACGACCCCTCGGTGATCGCCTCCGGCCCGACGGTAGCCGACGCGACGACCTGCGCCGACGCGCTGGCGATCCTGGCCAAATATGCAATCACGGAGCCGAAAGCCGCGATCGAACACATCCGTCGCGGCCACGACGAGACGCCCAAGCCCGGCGACCCGAGGCTCGCGCGAGCCCGCCAGGTGATGATCGCGACGCCGCAGATGTCGCTGGAAGCGGCCGCCGAGGTGGCGCGCGCGGCCGGCGTGACGCCGCTGATCCTGGGCAATGCGCTCGAAGGCGAGGCCCGCGAGATGGCCATGGTCCACGCCGGCATCGCGCGCCAGGTGCTGCGCCACGGCCAGCCGGTGGGCGCGCCCTGCGTGCTGCTGTCCGGCGGCGAAGGCACGGTCACCGTGCGCGGCCAGGGCCGGGGCGGGCGCAACGTCGAGTTCCTGCTGGCCCTGGCGGTGGCGCTGGACGGCGAGGCGCGCGTGCACGCCATCGCCTGCGACACCGACGGCATCGACGGCACCGAGGACAACGCCGGCGCCCTGCTCGGCCCCGACACGCTGGCGCGCGCCCGCGCCGAAGGCCTGCACGCGCCGGCCTTCCTCGCCAACAACGACGGCTATTCCTTCTTCGCGGCGCTGGGCGACCTGGTCGTCACCGGCCCGACGATGACCAACGTCAACGACTTCCGCGCGATCCTGATCCGCTGAAGCCGCGCCTTCAACCACTCCACAGACAGAGACAAGCCATGGCCTCCGACATCGAAATCGCCCAAGCCGCGACCCTGCAGCGCATCACCCGGGTGGCGGCCGACAAGCTCGGCATCGGCGACGAGCACCTCGAGCCTTACGGCCACTACAAGGCCAAGATCTCGCTCGACTACGTCGATTCGCTGAAGGACAAGCCCGACGGCAAGCTGATCCTCGTCACCGCGATCAGCCCCACGCCGGCCGGCGAGGGCAAGACCACCACCACCGTGGGCCTGGGCGATGCGCTCAACCGCATCGGCAAGAAGACCCTGGTGTGCCTGCGCGAGCCCTCGCTCGGCCCGGTGTTCGGCATGAAGGGGGGTGCTGCCGGCGGCGGCCACGCCCAGGTGGTGCCGATGGAGGACATCAACCTCCACTTCACCGGCGACTTCAACGCCATCCAGCTGGCCAACAACCTGCTGGCCGCGATGCTGGACAACCACATCCACCACGGCAACGAGCTCGACATCGACGTGCGCCGCATCGCCTGGAAGCGCGTGCTCGACATGAACGACCGCGCGCTGCGCGACATCACCTGCTCGCTCGGCGGGCCGGGCAACGGCTACCCGCGCGAGGACGGCTTCGACATCGTCGTGGCCTCCGAGGTGATGGCGATCTTCTGCCTGGCGACCTCGATCAAGGACCTGAAGGAGCGCCTGGGCAACATCGTCGTCGGCTACACCAAGGCCCAGAAGCCCGTGACCGCGCGCGACCTCAAGGCCCACGGCGCGATGACCGTGCTGCTGAAGGACGCGCTCAAGCCCAACCTCGTGCAGACGCTCGAGAACAACCCCGCGATCCTGCACGGCGGCCCCTTCGCCAACATCGCGCACGGCTGCAACTCGGTGATCGCGACGCAGACCAGCCTCAAGCTCGCCGACTACGTGGTCACCGAGGCCGGCTTCGGTGCCGACCTGGGCGCCGAGAAGTTCATCGATATCAAGTGCCGCAAGTCCGGGCTGCGGCCCGACGCGGTGGTGATCGTCGCGACCATCCGCGCGCTCAAGTTCCACGGCGGCGTCGACGTCAAGTCGCTGAACACCGAGAACCTGGACGCGCTGGAGAAGGGCATCGCCAACCTCGAGCGCCACGTCGCCAACGTTCGCGAGCACTACGGCCTGCCCTGCGTGGTCTCGATCAACAACTTCAGCTTCGACACGCCGGCCGAGCTGAAGCTGCTGCAGGACAAGATGGCCAGGCACGAGGTGCCGGTGATCGTGGCGCGCCACTGGGCCGAGGGCGGCAAGGGCGCCGAGGACGTGGCCCGTGCGGTGGTCGCCATCGTGGAGAAGGTCGAGGGCCGGGGCCAGAACACCAAGGGCTTCCAGTTCGTCTACGACGAGTCGCTGCCGCTGATGGACAAGATCACCGCGATCGCGACCAAGATCTACGGCGCGGCCAGGGTCAATGCCAGCGGCAAGGTCGCCGGCGAGATCAAGAAGCTGCAGGAGGCCGGCTACGGCCACTATCCCGTCTGCGTCGCCAAGACCCAGTACTCGTTCTCGACCGACCCCAACGCCAAGGGCGCGCCCAGCGGCCACACGCTGGACATCCGCGAGGTGCGGCTGGCCGCGGGGGCCGAGTTCATCGTCATGGTCTGCGGCGACATCATGACCATGCCGGGCCTGCCCAAGGTCCCGTCGGCCGAGAAGATCGACCTCGACGACGACGGCAAGGTGGTCGGCCTGTTCTGAGCCGCCGCCTGGGAACGCCTGCCATGAGCGCGACGGTGAAGAGCCTGCTGGCCGCGGCGCGCACGCCGCTGACGCTGGTGCCCGCGGCCGGCAGCGGCGCGGCGACGCCGCCGCGCGCGCGCCGCCCGGTGCGCAGCGACGACCTGGCCGGCTGGCTGGCCTTCGCCGACGGCCTGCACGCGCAGACCATCGACATGGGGCTCGATCGCGTGGTCGCGGTGCGCGACGCGCTCGCGCTGAAGCCCGCCTTCCCGGTCATCACCGTCGCCGGCACCAACGGCAAGGGCTCGACCTGCGCGATGCTCGAGGCGATGCTGACCGCGGCCGGCTACCGCGTCGGCGTCTACACCTCACCGCACCTGGTGCGCTACAACGAGCGCGTGCGCATCGCCGGCGCGCCGGCCAGCGACGCGCTGCTGAGCGCGGGCTTCGCCCAGGTCGACGGCGCGCGCGGCGACATCCCGCTGACGCCCTTCGAGTTCGGCACGCTCGCCGCGATGTGCGTGTTCACCGAGGCCGACCTCGACGTCGCGGTGCTCGAGGTGGGGCTGGGCGGCCGGCTCGACGCGGTCAACGCCTTCGACGCCGACTGCAGCATCGTCACCAGCATCGGCATCGACCACGTCGACTACCTCGGGCCGACGCGCGAGCTGATCGGACGCGAGAAGGCCGGCGTCTTCCGCGCCCAGCGCCCCGCCGTCTGCGCCGATCCCGAGCCGCCGCTCACGATCGCGCAGGAGGCGCAGCGCGTCGGCGCGCGCCTGCTGCAGAGCGGCCGCGACTACCGCATCGCGCGCCACGCCGCGCACTGGACGCTGGCCCGGCCCGGCCGCGAATGGCGCGATCTGCCGTGGCCGGCCCTGGCCGGCGAGGTGCAGATCGACAACGCGGCCGCCTGCCTGATGGCGCTGGACACGCTGTCCGCACGCCTGCCGGTCAGCGAGGCCGAGTGCCGGCTCGGCCTGCAGCAGGTGCGGCTGGCGGCGCGCTTCCAGCGCTGGCGGCCGTCGGCCGGTGGCCCGGAAGTCGTGCTCGACGTCGCCCACAACCCGCATGCGGCCGTGCGGCTGGCCGCCACGCTGGCTGCTGCCCCGCCGCGCGGACGCACGCTGGCCGTCTTCGCGATGCTGCGCGACAAGGACATCCCCGGCACGGCGCGCGCGCTCGAGGGCCGCGTCGACGCCTGGTTCGTCGCCGGCCTGGCCGAGAAGCGCGGCAGCAGCGCCGCAGAGATGGCGGCTGCGCTGGATGCGGCCCGGGTCTCCGTCGGCGTGCGCCTGTGCGCGACGCCGCTGGACGCCTTCCACCAGGCGCTGGCCGCCGCCGGCGCCGACGACCGCGTACTGGTCTTCGGCTCCTTCGCCACGGTGGGCGCCGTGCTGCGCGAGCTGGAGGCCGGCGGCGCGCGTCCTGCCTGAACGCGGCGTCGTCCTACGTCGCGTCGGCCGCGGTTCCGATGGCGTGCAAGGCTCGCCACGCGCCCAATCGTTCCATGACTGCCCAGCTCACCGTTGTCGCCGCCCCCGCTTCGCCGGCCAGCGTGGCGAAGGATCTGCCGCGCGAGTGCGCCTTCCGCGTCGACTGCGAACTCGTCTACGAGACCGACGGCCCGACCGACTTCGTGTTCCTGCTGCACGCGCTCGACAAGGGCGAGCAGCGCGTCGCCGGCGAGTCGATCGACTTCCACGCCCGCACGCCCTTCCACGTCTTCGCCGATCCGACGCAGGGCCACCGTTTCACGCGCGTGCACCTCGAATCCGGCTCGCTGCGGCTGCTGTACCGAGCGCTGGTCCGGAAGCGCATTCCTGCGCGCGACACCGACGCCCCCGAGCACGCGATCCACGACCTGCCCGACCACGTGCTGCACAACCTGGCGCCCACGCGCTACTGCGAGTCGGACCTGCTGGGCCGCGCCGCGTACAAGCTGTTCGGCGAGCTGCCGCCCGGCCACGGCCGCGTGCAGGCGATCGCCGACTGGATCCACGACAACATCGAGTACGCCATCGGCTCGACCGGCCCCACCACCACGGCGCGCGAGGTCTTCGTGCAGCGCGCCGGCGTGTGCCGCGACTTCGCGCACCTGGGCGTGACCTTCTGCCGCGCGCTCAACATCCCGGCGCGGCTGGCGGTCGGCTACGCGCGCTTCGAGGAACCGCCGCCCGACTTCCACGCGATGTTCGAGGCCTGGCTGGGCCACCGCTGGGTGCTGTTCGACCCGACGCGGCTGTCGCCGGTGGACGAGCTGGTGCGCATCGCCAGCGGCCGCGACGCCAAGGACGTGGCCTTCGCGACGCTGTTCGGCCCCGCCCGCATGCTGAGCATGAACCCGCGCGTCGAAGCGGTGGGGTCTGGCAGCATCGGTGCATGACGAACGCGACGCTGTCGACCCGGGCCCTGTGGATCTACGCCGCTGCCGTGCTGGCGCTGGTGGTGGTGTCGGGCATCCGGCCTCACGAGACCGGCACCTGGCTGATGGAGGTGGCGCCGGCGCTGATCGCGCTGCCGCTGCTGCTGGCGACGCACCGGCGCTTTCCGCTGACGACGCTGGTCTACGTGCTGATCGCGCTGCACTGCGCGGTGCTGGCATTGGGCGGCCACTACACCTACGCGCGCGTGCCGCTGGGCTTCTGGATGCAGGACGCGTTCGGCTTCGAGCGCAACCACTACGACCGCATCGGCCACCTGATGCAGGGCTTCGTGCCGGCGATGATCGCGCGCGAGATCCTGCTGCGGCTGACCCCGCTGCAACGCGGCGGCTGGCTGTTCACCCTGGTCACCGCGGTGGCCCTGGCGATCAGCGCCTTGTACGAGCTGATCGAGTGGGGCGCGGCGGCCGCGCTGGGCGCCGGCGCCGACGACTTCCTCGGCACCCAGGGCGACCCCTTCGACACGCAGAAGGACATGTTCTGCGCCTGGCTGGGCGCGATGGCAGCGCAGCTGCTGCTGGCGCGCTGGCACGACCGCCAGCTGCGGGCGCTGGCCGCGTCGCTCCGGTGACACCCAAGTAGGGAGCGCTTCCCGCACCGCGGGCCGGCCCGCGGGCCTAGGATCGATCCCGTCCCTCGGACAAAGCCGGTCCCCCCGGAACGGTCATCGTCATCTCGCCCGGTGCCACGCCAATGGCTCCGGGCGTTTTTTTGCTCAGGCGGCAGGCTGGCGCTGCAGGCCGGCAGCCGCCGGCAGCGGCGCGGCCAGCAGCGCATCGATGTCCAGGATGCCGCTGCCGAAGGCACCGGGCTGCCAGGGCACGCCCGGCGGCAATTTGGTCGTGGCGCGCGCCAGCGTCGCGAAGGCCTCGACGCGCTGCCAGGGCTGCGGGTAGGCCGCGGCCAGCGCGTCGCGGTGCCGCCGCAGCCACAGCGCCGCCGCGCCGCTGGCCAGCGCCGACGCGTAGGACGTGCCGTCGCCGCCCCCGCCGTAGCCGAAGCCGCCACCGGCCGAGGCGTTGGCGCGGCGCAGGTCGGCGGCCGGCGCGCTGAAGTCCACCTCGGGGCCGAAGCTGCTGTTGGTCCACGGGCGCCCGGCGTCCGTCACGCCGGCGATCGCGAGCGTGCGGTTCAGCCGCGCCGGCGCGACCACCGGGTCGACGTAGTTGCCGGCCGCGCAGACGACGATGACGCCGGCTTCGTAGGCGCGGTCGATGGCGCGCTTCAACTCACCGACCACCACCGCCAGCGCGATGCCCAGGCTGACGTTGACGACGCCGGCGCCGGCCGCGACCACGTGGTCCAGCGCCTGCGCGAACTCGCGCTGCGCGTGGTTGATGATCACCGAGTCGGTGATGCGCACCGGCAGCAGCGGCACGCTCGGCGCGGCGCCGTGGAAGGCCCCGCCGGGCGCGCCCGGCGCGTGGCCGCAGATCGTCGCGCCGATGCGCGTGCCGTGGCCGGCGTTGGGACCCTGCAGGTTGTCCTGGCCGGGACCCAGCTCGGCCGGGAACATCGACACCTCGCCCTGCGGCGGCGACGGGAAGAAGGTCGCGGCGCGCGCCGTGTCGACCCAGCTCGTGCCGCCGAAGCCGAAGGCCGGGTGGCGCGTGTAGCCGGTGTCGATCTGGCCGACCAGCACGCCGCCCCAGTCGATCGCGCCCGCCCCACCCAGCCGCGCCCAGGCCTGCGGCGCCTTGACCATCGCGAGATGCCAATCGACGCCCGGCGCCGCCGAGGCCGGGCGCAGCACCGGGCGCTCGGGCAGCAGCCACTCGTCGCGCTGGCGCAGCACGGCGATCGTCTCCTCGTCGGACAGCGGCTTGATGTCCTCGACGCCCAGCACCTGCAGCAGCGGGCCGGCGCCGATGTTCGGGTACTCGATCTCGAGCGCCCGCACCAGCGGCCCGCGGATCAGCGCCTGGCGCGCGCCGAAGGGCGTGAGCCGCACGTCCAGACCGGGCAGGTAGCGGCGCAGGCGTCTCTCGACCTCGCCGGTGGAACGGCCGTCGGTGGTCAGGGCGAAGTTGCTCATCGGCGTCTCCTGCTGCGGCCTCGGTTATAGCGAGCGCGGCGACATCGCGCCTCCCCAGCTTGATCGACGCGCTGCGGCATCATCGACGGCATGCCGGCCCCGACCCTCGACGACCTGCGGCGCTACGCCGTCGCGCGCAGCCTGTTCGCCCCCACCACCCTGCCGCGCGCCATCGAGCG
>Ga0268299_1003439_pt1 | contig 14588 bp, 12 predicted proteins | sample NOBtaG_FD_193484 | JGI IMG/M metagenome (GOLD analysis project Ga0268299, IMG submission 193484) | Activated sludge microbial communities from bioreactor in Nijmegen, Gelderland, Netherland - NOB reactor | ecosystem: Engineered > Bioreactor > Aerobic > Activated sludge | place: Netherlands...
GCCGGATCCGGTGTGGGGCGAGGCCGTTCACGCAGTCGTCGTGCTCCACGACGGCAAGGTGGTTCGCGAGGATGAAATTATCGCGCATGCGCGCGCCTCAGTCGCTGGCTACAAGTGCCCGAAATCTGTCACGTTCCAGTCCGAGCCGCTGCCGCTCTCCGGCGCCAACAAGGTGTTGAAGCGCGATTTGCGCGCCGCGTATGTCGCCAAGCAACGCGCTTCGGGCAATTAGCGATGGCGCAAACCGGCCAGCCACCTGTCACTTATGACTCCCTGATGTCACTTTGCGCCATCGGCGACCAATATCAGCACTCGGCCGACGCGACCGTGCTCTATAACCTTGGTGTCGGGTATGGCCGAAGCGGCGATCCCGGCGAGCTTCCGTTCGTGTTCGGCCAGAATGTCCTGGCTTCGCCGAGCATTGCATCCATTTTTGGCCTTTCGCAGCGGACAATCGTCGACTCGGCACTCAACTTCTCAATGTTGGTTCATGGCGCGCAGCGCATCGTGCTTCATCGGCCTGCGCCTGCGCAGGTCGACTATGTTGCCGATGAACGTGTGGTCGACGTGATTGACAAGGGCGCTGGTCGCGGGGTTCTGCTCCTCGTCGAAAAGCGAATTCGCGACAAAGTTACCGGAGAGGCGCTCTGCACATTGCTCTCTACCGTGTTTGCGCGCGGCGATGGCGGCTTCGGCGGGCCAGCTAGATCCAGTCCGGCGCCACATCGCGCACCAGACCGAGTCGCCGACCTCATCATCAATGTTGATGTGCGGCCGGAGCAGAATTTTCTCTACGCCCTTTCTGGCGACCGAAATCCTCTTCACGGTGATCCCTCCGCTGCGCGCTTGGCGGGGTTTCCGCGGCCAATTGTACACGGTCTCTGTACTTATGGCATGGCGTGCCAAGCGCTCGTTGAACGTTTGTGCTCTTGGCGCGCCGACTTGATTGAAGAGTTTGAGGCGCGGTTCGCAGCGCCGGTTTTTCCTGGAGAATCCCTGCGCATGGACGTCTGGCGTGACCGAGATGTCGTGAGTTTTGAATTGCGCGCGATTGCACGAGATATCGTGGTGCTCAGTAATGGACGCTGCAAACTGCGAGGGTGAGGCGGCGCGGAGGGAGACGCTAAGTGAGCGAATTGTCCGGAAAGGTTGCGGTGGTAACGGGAGCGGGTCGCGGGATCGGACGAGCGCACGCGCTGGCGCTGGCCGCTGCGGGCGCCTCTGTGGTTGTGAACGATCCCGGAGTGGCGCGCGATGGTTCCGGCCGTGATGACGCGCCAGCGGACGAAGTCGTCCGTGCGATATGCGAAGCGGGAGGCGCAGCGATCGCGAGCCGTGCAGATTGCGCAGATTGGGAGGGCGCGGCCGGGCTAGTAGAGACGGCGCGGGAGGCTTTTGGCGGCTTCGACATTCTTGTCAACAACGCCGGCATTCTGCGCGACCGCATGTCATTCAATATGACAGAGGAAGAGTTTGACGCTGTGACGCGCGTGCATCTCAAGGGACATTTCGCACCCGCGCGTCACGCCGCTGCGTTCTGGCGCGCAGAGGCCAAGGCAGGCCGGTCTGTTGCAGGCCGCATCATCAACACGACGTCCGAATCTGGGCTCTACGGTGCGGCTGGCCAGGCCAACTACGCCGCAGCGAAGGCGGGGATCGCTGCGCTGACGATTACGATGGCGCGCGAGCTGGCTGCACTGTCCGTGACAGTAAATGCGATCTCGCCACGGGCGGTGACGCGCTTCACCGAGGGTATTGGCGGCGCCACGCCGACCGCACCGGAGTCGGTTTCGCCGATGGTTGTTTATCTCGCTAGCGACGAGGCCGCGAGCATTACCGGACAGGTTTTCATTGTGCATGGGGGGCATCTGGCTTTGGCTAAGGGGTGGCGGGTCGAGCGGGCGGTAGATCAGGACCGCGCGTTTGCCGCACGTGACATGCGCGGCGCTGTTGAAACGCTGTTCGCCGCGGGTGCCGCACGCACGCCCGAAGGCATGCCGGCTTGATGGAGGACCATGCGAGCGAACGCTTTCGCGCGGAGCTCCGCGCGTTTCTGGATGCTCGCTTGCCGGCGGATCTTAGGGGCGTGTCGGATCAGTATCATTGCGCGAATAAAGCCGCGATGATCCGCTGGAAGAACATTCTGCGAGAGCAAGGCTGGCTGGCAAACGCTTGGCCAGTCGAATACGGCGGATGCGGCTGGACGCAGCTGCAGCAGTGGATTTTCCGGCATGAGTGCGCGGAGGCGCGCGCGCCGGTGATGGACATGCACGGACTCAAGATGGTGGGGCCCGTGATCTACTCGTTCGGTTCAAAGGACCAAAAGGCGTTCTATCTACCGCGAATCCTGTCGAGCGAGCATTGGTGGTGCCAAGGGTTCTCAGAGCCCGGGGCAGGCTCCGACCTTGCGGCGTTGCGAACTCGCGCCCGGCGCGATGGCGATCACTACATTCTTTCAGGCGAGAAGGTTTGGACCACGTACGCGCACATTGCGAACATGGCGTTCGTCCTAGCTCGCACATCCCCGGATGGACGTCCCTCGGATGGGCTGAGCTTTCTCCTCGTGCCGATGGACGCCGCGGGTGTATCGGTACATCCCATTACGACGATCGACGGCCAGCATCACTTCAACCGCGTCGTATTCGACGATGTGCGTGTTCCTGTGGCTGATCGCGTGGGTGAGGAGAACGCGGGCTGGCGTTACGCAAGGTTCCTACTCGATAACGAGCGACTCGGCGGCTCAGCTTCCGAGATGTGCCGAATCTATCTGGCCGAGGCGAAGCGCAGCTTTTGTGCCTTGCATGTAGACGAACGCGCGCCGCTGTTGGCGAAGCTATCGAGGCTTGAGCAACGGTTTGCCGGACTTGTTGCGCTCGAACGCACTTCTATGCAGCGCGTGCTTTCCTCAGAAGGGGGGCGCCTTGCCTCGATGCTCAAGATTATTGGGGCCGATCTGCAACAGGATTTGGCGCAGTTCGCGTTGGCGGCGAACGGACCACTTGGCAGCCTTTCCAGTGCGTTGCGCGCCGAACTCGGGTTGCGCGATGGCGGCGTCGGTGTCGCGGAACGTTTCTTCTATTCGCGCGCGGCCTCCATCTACGGCGGCTCGAATGAAATTCAGCGAAACATCATCGCCCGTTCGCTGGAGCTGAAGTGAACCTCGTTAGGCTCTATACAGTGCACGAAAACCGTTTTATGTACACTTGAAACAAACGATGAGGCCACGCCTTGAGCGGCGAAGTGCACCCCGATGCCGAAGCGGATCGACAGCTCACCTGGGGCACCGGCCGGATGTCGGGGGCAAGCGCCACCGCGCAGCCGCTCTCAGGCTGCGTGGTCGTTGATCTGACGCGCTTCCTTCCCGGCGCCCTCGCGACGCAGTTGCTCGCAGACCTGGGGGCGGATGTGATCAAGGTTGAGGGTTTTCCCGAGGGCGATTACGCGCGCGAGATGGAGCCTTTCGTCGGCTTCGCCGCCATCAACCGGAACAAGAGAAGCATTCATGTCGACTTTCGCACGCCTAGGGGCGCAGCGATCTTAGCGCGGCTGATCGATCAAGCCGACGCGCTAGTGGAAGTTTCGCGCCCCGGCGCCATGCGCCGTTACGGCCTCGACTACGAGAGCGTGCGCGGGCGCCGCGCGGACATCGTGTACTGTTCAGTCTCCGCATACGGGCAGCGCAGCCCTTACGCGGAGGCGCCGTCTCATGGCTATAACATGGACGGCATGGCGGGGATGCTGGATGTGCAGTTCGACGCCAATGGCGCACCGTATGTCGGCGCTGCCGGCCACCTAATGCCATCAAGCCTGCTGGGCGGCCACGCCGCCGCGTTGGGCGTTTGTGCGGCCTTGCTGCATCGCTTGAGGACAGGCGAGGGCGCGTTCATCGACGCGAGCTGCTGGGACTGCGGCGTTAGCGGTGACCCCATCACAAGTGCCTCGGCGCTCAGCGGTGTGCCGATGGTGACGGGGTTCGCCTCGGCGCGTACGCCAAAGTACGCACCCTATCTAACGGCCGACGGGCGCGTGCTGATGGCGTGTGTCATCGAGCAGAAATTCTGGCGCGCGTTTTGCGACCTGATACAGCGCTCGGATCTCACCGACGTGTATGACGGATCGCACTCAAGCGATCTCGGTCAAGACTCGCCTTGGGTCTACGAAGAGGTGGCGCGGGCGATTGCCTCAAAGACTCTTGCCGAATGGGAAGATGTGTTTGCGGGCGCCGGCCTGCCAGTTACGCCGGTAAAGACTCGCGCTGAAGCACTTGCATCCGCACAGGCCGAAGCACGCGGGATCGTGTTGGAGAGCGGACCGACAGAAAAGCCCCATCGCATGGCGGGCGCGCCGCTTGTTATCAATGGTGCACGCGGGCTTTACCGTAACCCTGCGCCGGGGCTCGGGCAGCATACGGATGATGTGTTGCGCGCGCTTGGATTCAGTCCGTCCGAAATCGCCGTGCTTCATGCCGACGGAGTGGTGAGCGCAGGAGCGCGCGCGTGATGCTCGGAAAGATGGACGATTACTTCATTCACCAGACAATCGATACGATCGATCACGTCGCCACTGGAGACCCACGTTTTCAGGATCGCCTTTATTTCAATGTCCACGGTCACCCAGGAGATTTTGTACTCGGCCTGGGGCTGGGGGTGTTTCCCAATCAAGCCGTAATGGATGGCTTCGTCTGCGCCGTTCACAACGGCAAGCAATACAACTTGCGCGTTGCGCGGCCGGTTACAAATGATCGAGAGGATATGCATGCTGGCCCGCTCCGCTTGCAGATCGTTGAGCCGATGCGCGTTTGGCGCCTGCAGCTTGAATCCAATCCGTATGGCATATGCTTTGATCTCACCTTTACGGCGCGGACCGCGCCGTTCGAGCATCGCCCGATGTTCCGTCGTGTCGATGGTCATGTGAATTGGCATCAACAGCACTTGCAACAATCGGGTGTTTATGCCGGCTGGATCGAGATCGGCGGAGTTCGCCAGGATGCGCACGGGTTCTGGGGGTCGCGAGATCGCTCCTGGGGCGTACGCGGTCCTCTCCCTGGCACGCGACTCACGCCGCCGTCGAAACACGCGCCCTCTGTCTGGCTCTCGGCTCAGTTCGAAAGCTGGGCACTGCACGGTTGGTTCGGCAAGGATGAAAATGGCGAGAATACGCACGTCGACGGCGCGGTCTCACAGGTTGGCGAAGCGAAAGCAGGTCCACGCTTCGTCGATTGGCGCTTCGACTACGTGCGCCATCGGCACACGTCCGTGCCGGAGAGCATGATCCTGACTTTTGCGTGCGAGGGTGGGGGCGAAGAGGTTCTTGAACTCGTCAAGCCGCTTCTTTCGCGCAACACCGAGGGCGGCGGCTACTATGCAGGATTCTTCGGCACGCGTCGCCAGGCGACGCACGTTGAAGGAGAGGTGTGGGACATTACCGATCGCGCCTTCATCCAAGCCAACGGTGTAATGCACGGCGAAGTTCTGTGCGCGTTTCGCCATCGTGGCGAGGATGGCTTCGGAATCTTTCAATCTCACCTGCTGAAGCGGGCCAAGACATGAGTACAGTCACCGCCGCCGAGCGTGCGCAAAGAGAGGCAGCGCGCACGCGCGAGGCGCTGCAGTTGTGGTTTCAGCGGAAGCTTAGAGACTCGCATGCGCGCATTGTTGAAATGCGACGTCTGACGGGCGGCCTCATGAACGAGACGCACTTTGTGTGCGTATCGAGCGGCTCGAACGCGATGCCGTACGTCGTTCGGTGGGATCCAGGAGAAGGTGTCATGGCGCCTTACGACATGGCGCTGCAGTTCAATGTATTCCGCGCGCTCGCTCAGACGACCGTGCCTACGCCGCGCGCGTATTGGCTTGAGCTCGATCACACTATTTTGGGTCGCGATTTCTGGGTCCTTGAGTTCGTGGAGGGCGATACGCCAGGACGCCTCTTGGACCGGGCGGCGCCTCACTACGCTGAGCGGCTTAACTCCTATGTCGGTGCGCTCGCCGCGATTCACCGCGCCGACTGGCGCGCGCTTTCGCTAGACAGGATCCTTGGCGTCCCTGACGCGCGCCCGGGAGTAACGGCGATCGCGGCGCTGGAGCGGTTTCGTGCGCAAGTGCGCGATGTGACAGACCAAGCGCTCTTTGCTAGGGCGCACGATTGGCTGAGCGCGCACGCGCCGCAGTCGTGGCGGCTCGCCCTGACACATGGCGATTGCTCGCTCAGTAATTACCTTTACCGCGGCGGATCAGTCGTTGCCGTCCTTGACTGGGAAATGGCGTCGCTGAGCGACCCGCTGCAAGACGTCGGGTTCTTCTGCAATCTTGTGCATCGTTATCGGCGCGAGGAGAGCGAGCGCGAGAGGCAGCGCGAGCGCGCCGCGTTTCTCGAAGCGTATCAGGGCAAGACCGGGTGCGACTACGGCACTTTGCCGTTCTGGGAAGCGCTGACCTGCTATCGCAGCGCCGTCATGAGCGCACATCCGGCGTACGCGGCCTACGCGACCAGCGACTACAAGGACCGACTTCAAACGCTCATTGCGTGACAGAAGGAGGCGAAGGGAGTGTCCGATGCAGAAAGTCCAGGTGGGCGACGTTGAAGTGACGGCGCTAATTGACGGCAATGTGCGCCTGCCGGCTGACATGTTGTTTCCGGAAATTTCGCAGGACGATTGGGCGCCGTTTAAACCGGAGTTCATCGATGCCGATGGGACGTTGCCGTTAAGCCTTGGCGCGTTTCTCGTCCGCAGTGGGGACCACCTGACCCTGGTGGATACGGGCGTTGGTGTTGCGGCGACCGCTTTCCAGCTGCCAAGCGGCGGTGTCGCGGCGGGGCTGCAGGCGCAAAGCGTGCGGCCTGAAGATGTTAATCTCGTCATCATCACACACATGCACGCCGACCACGTTGGCGGAGCGACTGTGGAGAGCGAGGGGACGTTCCGGCCGCTTTATCCGCGGGCGCGCTACTGCGTCGACCGGATGGAGTGGGAATATTGGCTCAACGATGCACAAGCCAAAGCCGACCCCAGTATGCCGCCCGATCTCGTCGCCGCTTGCGCAAAGCCACTCCAAGAGAACGGAGTGCTGGAGCTGACTGACGGCATCCATCAGCCGGCGCCGCACCTCACGGTCATTCCGGCCCGGGGTCACACGCCAGGCCATTGTAGCGTCCTTGTCGAGTCGGAGGGCAAGCGACTGATGATCATTGGCGACGCGGCGCACTGCCCGGCGCAGGTGTGCAATCCGGCGTGGTCGATCTATGCGGGGGTGGACAAGGCGGAAGAGCGTCGTTCACGCACGGCGCTCTTCGACACGATCGAACGGGAAGGCATGCTCGTCGGGGCGGGACATTATTTCCGGTGCAATTTCGGCCGATTTGTGCGTCGCGACGGCCAGCGTGTGTTTGAACCCTTGGAGCAAACGTTATGAGCGCGTCGCTCAACGAAGATATTCTTGCGCATCACATCCAGCTCGCCGCCGAACACGACCCAAGCCGTCGCATTATGACTTTCGAAAGCGCGCGAAGGGCCGACAGAGCGCTATCGCTTGGTGAGCTCTGGACGAATGCGAACCGCTTGGCGGCGTTCTGGCATGAGCGCGGGCTGCGCAAAGGCGATTGCGTCGCCGTGCTGATGCGAAACTATCCAGAATACATATACGCCTTGGTCGCCAGCTCGATTTCCGGCGTGCTTTCGGTTGCAATTGATCCGCGAACCAAGGGCGAGAAGCTGGCATTTCAGCTTGCAAAATGCAGCGCTCGGCTGGCCATGTGCACGCCAGATCTTTTGGAAAATGTCGACGCCGTCCGCGCCTCTTCTCCAGTCAGGGACATTTTAGTGCATTGCCCCGAGGGTGTAGACGCACCTCAAGGCGCGCACATCGACCTGGCAGGCGTGCTCAGCGAGCCGCGGCCGACCTTTGATCACCAAGTACATGCGCTACACGAGCCCCACCAGATCATTTATACATCCGGAACGACGGGTGATCCCAAGGCGTTCGTGCTTGATCATCAGCGCGCGCTTGCGGCAAAGCGGTTCATAGCGCTCATGAACGCGACGCCCGACGATGTTTTCTACACTGGTCTATCCCTGACGCATGCGAACGCGCAGATGATGACCGCTTACCCGGCGCTCTGGTACGGGGCGCACGCTGTGATCAGCGAGAGCTTCACCAAGACGCGATTGTGGGACATTTGTCGCCGCCATGGTTGCACGACGTTCACATCGCTTGGCGGTATTATGTCAGGGCTCTATGCCGAACCAACGCGCGAAGATGATTCAGACAACCCTGTAAGAATTGTTCACAGTGCTGGAACGCCTCGCGCGATCTGGTCGGCTTTTGAGCGGCGCTTCGGCGTCAGGATCCACGAATGGTACGGCACGCTTGAGGGCGGCGTTGCGACGCGATTTCCCAATTCGACGGCGCCCGTAGGGTCGTTTGGAAAACCATTGCCAAATACTTGGGATATGCGCGTCGTTCGTCCAGATTTCTCAGAGTGTGCGCCGGGTGAAATTGGACAGCTCATTGCGCGTCCTGTGTCGGGTGAACCCTACCAAGTTGTGTACTTTAAGGACCCGGAAGCCTCGGCGCGCAAGACTCGGGATGGTTGGCTCTTGTCCGGAGACATGGTCCACACTGACGAACACGGATGGCTCTACTTCGATTTTCGCGAAGGCGGCGGCATACGGCGCAATGGGGACTTTGTTCATCCCGATTACGTGGAGCGCGTGCTCGCCGAGCATCCTCAGGTGACGGATGTGTTTGTCTACGGTGTGCCGGCTCGCTCCGGCGCTCCCGGTGAGCGCGACGTTGTTGCTGCCGTTGTGCCGATCGACACTGCGACGTTCGACATAGCAAGTGTGTTTGATAAGTGCCGTTCGGATCTCGAGCCAAACAGCGTTCCTGCGTTTCTGCAGGTTGTAGAGGAGATTCCGAAGACGATCAGCGAAAAGCCGCAGCAGCATCGCCTCGAAGTATTGTTCGATCCGGAAGCACCGAATGTCTACAGCGAAGCGGGCCGATGAATTTATACGACATTGATGATCCGCGGGCGCGCATCATTCCACGCGTGCTCGATGCGCAAGCGGTCGCGCTGGGCGATGCAATATGGTTGCGGCAGAATGACCGGGCGCTCACATTTCTTGCGTGCGCAGGACTTACTCGGCGCTACGCAGCTGGCTTGCGCGCGCTAGGTCTTGGCAAGGGTGACACGATAGCGCTGGTAGCTACGCCGTCGATCGATGCAGTCCTGATCGCGATCGGGGCGGCTCGCCTTGGCGCGGTGTTCGCCATGATCAGCACGGATTATCATGGCGCCTTTCTAGAAGAGGCGCTGGCGGTTTCGAAGGCGCGCGTGCTCGTAATCGATGCCGACCTTTCGCCGCGGCTGCGGGGGCTAAGCGCCTCACCGGCAGACCATGTACTGACCCTGGACGCAGAAGACACCCGGGCATCTTCATCCAGTCTGCTCGAACACGGTGAACTCGATCATGACGAGGATCTCGATTTCCTCGACCCTGTGCAGGTTTGGTGGTCGTCGGGCACGACGGGTAAATCGAAGGGCGTTCTGCACGCGCACAGCTCAATTTTGCACTTGGCGCGCGCGTGGGTGACACACAAGGCGCAACCCGGTGACGTGTTCTATTCTTGCACACCGCTTTATCTCGGATCGTCTTGGAACGGCGCGATCTGGCCGTCACTCGTCGGCGGCCTAACAGTTGCGATCGATCCGGTATTCTCGGCAACGCGATTCTGGGATCGCATTCGTTACTACGGCGCCACGCACTTCTTCACGCTCGGTGCGATGCATATGCACCTCCTCAAGCAACCCGCCCGGTCGGACGACGGGCGCTCGGGCATCCGGTATGGCATCGCTGTGCCGATGAGCTGGGACGTCATTGGTGCGTTCAAGGCACGATTCGGCGTCGAACGCATGGACCAGATGTATGGCTCAAGCGAGACGTTTATGGTCTTTGAAGCGCGCGATGAGGATGGCGCATCATGGCGCGGCGGCGCCATGGGCCGCCCGGTGCCGCACTATGAGGTGAAGTTGCTGGATGAGAACGATCGTGAGGTTCCGGTTGGCGAAGTCGGTGAGATATGCGTGCGCCCTCGAGAGCCGGGCGTAATGTTCTTGGGCTATTTCGGTCAGCCCGATCTCACTCTGCAGACGTGGCGCAATCTGTGGCATCATACCGGCGACATGGCGATGCGTGACACGTACGGCGTCTTTTACTTTGCGGATCGCAAACAGGACTACATCCGCAGTAACGGGCGCAACATTTCCATGTTTGAGGTCGAGGCGGTCGTCGAGCGCTGCGAGGACGTCATTGATGTGGCGGCGTTCGGGGTGGCCAGCGCCGATCTCGAGTCCGAGGCGGATCTTGCACTTGCCGTAGTGCTTCGCCCCGGCGCCATGCGCGATCCCGAAGGTCTCGCTGCATTCATAAATGGGAACGCGCCATACTATTTCGTGCCGCGCTTCATCGACTTTCTGGATGAGCTCCCGCGTAACGCGCATGGACGTGTGCTCAAGAACGAGCTGCGTGCACGCGACGTCGCAGGGCACGCATGGGATCTTCGGAAGAGTGCCTTCAAAGTTGCTCGCTAGCCACGTTGGGTAAGTTGGCGCGCAGCCGACACGCACTCACTAACGGACTCGCAAAAAGATTTGGGTGCCCAGCCCGCCGTGGGAGCGGGCTCGGCTCGCTGTATCAGCGCGACACGCGCTGCATTTTTCCGGTGCGCCAGTTCGCGCCTACGCACGCCGGCCGTTCGTGACTTCCGGTCAGAGTTTTCAATTCAGGCGTCGGTCGCGCCGGTGTGGGGCCGGGTCGGCAAAAAAAAAGATCCGGAAAACTGCGCGCGAAAAAAAGTGACTGACCGCACGGTTTGGAGAGGGGGCTGCTGGAAACAGGACCCGGGTAACCCTATCTCCTCGGATCGTTGTTTTTTGAAACTGCGCCAAGTCTTTGCGAAGCTGCTCACGCACAGGGTTGGGTCATAGCGCGCTCATGGCTAAGCGAGGGGCAGCGCAGTGAGATGCTCCACCCTCAGCGACCAGACCCTGATCATTGAAAAGACTACTGAAATTCGTGGGAGGCAAACATGGACGATGGCTCCCGGTTTGGAGCGCGGGACCGGCCGCATGTCTCGCGACCGGTCCACAACGTCGATTTTATCCGATTTGCGAAGCCGCTTCGAAGCTCAATCGAAGTCCGCTTACGCGTATGCGGCGCGATCGCGAGTCGTCTTTGGGCTGCATTGCCCCGAGCGCGATGAGCGCCTGAGTGAACCGCCCTCCGAGAACCGGCCGTCTGCCCTTCGTCTTGCACCACGCTTCAAAATTTTCGCGCAGTGGGACCACCTCACTGACCGCTGTGGGATCGCGTTTCACGCAATCTTCGAACCAATCCACAACGACCTGAGGCGCGCCGCGATACTTCGCGGTCTCGGCAACGACCGCGTGAGGTTCGTCCAGCCCTCGTCGCCGGTACGCCTCAAGCCCGCGCAACAGCCAGTTCAGGATACCAGCTGACTCCGTCATCAGCTTTTGCTCGATTCCGAGGTCAACGGCGTGATCGGGGATCTGCGTTCGCCAGGGCACGACGCGGAGTCGCCGCCAGATCCCGTCATCGCCGCCCGAGATGCGGGGCAGGGCGTTGCACTCCAGCACCATCTTAAATCTCGGGACGAAATGAATTGGCTCTTTGTGGAGAGCGCGTGCGACAATGGGAGAATTGCCGACGAGTTGCTTGATGAGCCCCTCGTTCAGATAGGCTTCCCGCGGCGGTTCGCTGAGTGACACGAGGCGTGTGTCGCCTGAAAGTGAAGCAATCTGCGGTGACGCAGAGTCCGTAGCCGTCTGCATCCTACTTTCGACCAGAAGGCGCGCGTCCATGTTGGTTGCGTAGTCGCCAAGAACGCGCGCGATGACGTTCACGGTTGTCGATTTGCCGTCCCGCCCAGCGCCGAGGAACAGAAAGAACGCATGGTCGGCATTGCCGCCGGCAAGGCATGATCCGAACACCCGTTGCAAGTAGTTCCGTACCTCCACCTCCGGCAGTACGCGCTGCAGGTGTTGCTCCCAAAGCGGGCATTTGGCGGACGGGTCGTAGTGCACTGGCGCCAGCCGCGTGAGGTGGTCACGCGCTTCGTGAATCTTCAGGCGCGGCTCACCATCCTTGTCGGGCACGAGCGTGCCGTTCGCGACGTTTAGAAGAATAGGCCGGGCGCCAAGTGTCGATGCGTCGATCATGAGCTCCGGCTCTGAACGAGCGCATTTCAAGAGTCGCTCCATGGCATGGTAGCCGCAGGAACGTTCGGCCCATGCTTTGCGCTTAGCGCTGTCGCCATCCTCCGTAATCTCCGACTCCTTGGCGATTTGCTCAACGACAGCCTTTGCAGCGGCAAGGGCATGGTCAAAGGCGCAAGGTCGCCATCGCGCGTCGTCGAACTGAAACCATCCGACTTTGGGATCGTATCGGAAGGTATCGCTGCACCGGATTGCGAAACGGCGACCGTTGCCAATGTCAGTGAGCGGTTGCTTCGCGCAACTAACAGTCTTGTAGAGTTCATCATCAGACATTGCGTTGCCCCCCTTCGGAGAGGCTCGCACTGGTGCTGAGTTGACGCTTGGAGTTTATCCAGGCCTCAAATTCATCACGCCGGTATAGAATCGTGCGTGCGTTCGGCTTGTAGAACGCACAGCCTCCGCCGCTTACGCGGACCTTTGCGAGGTAGGCGGTCGATAGGCGCGCCTCAGCGGCGGCCTCACTTGCTGTAAAGTAGGTACTCATATTGCGTCTTCGTCAGAAGAAGGGGCGCCAGGTCGCGACTGCGTCCGACGTCGGTACGTTGCGTCAGCCGAGTTTGAGACTCGTTCCGATGGGATGCTGCGCAGCTGTTCGCGCGCCAATGGGCGCTGCGGATGTTGGACCTGCCAAATCAGCGCGATCCAATTGGCGCTCTGCTTCTGTCCGAAGCGGAGCACGCGGCGCCGGGAGCCCGCGTGGCCGCGGGGCGTCGCCGATTTGCACTATCTGTTTCACTTGCGAACCCAGAAGGGGAAGGCGATCGGCTTCCGGCGACTGGCCGTACCGATAGCGGCGTGAGAACGCCGCAGTTTCAGCGCGCGCGTAGCGCAGCGCATAAGCGCACTTTCATGCGCCGTGTACTCCTAGCGGCCAAGGGTTAACATGCGACTTACGGTGACAGCTTGCTCGCGATTTTTTTCGTTAGCCGCCGGACGGGATCGTCGGTGAGGTGCGCATAAATCTGCGTGGTCTGCGGATCGGCATGCCCCAGCGCTTTGCCGATGACCTGCAACGGTTCGCCCATGCCGGCCGCGAAGCTCGCGAAGCTGTGCCGGAGATCGTGGATGCGAAACGCCTCAATGCCCGCCGCCTTGCGTACGGTGCGCCACGTCTTGTGCAGCCCAATCGTATGGCCCTCCCGGCCCTTCTTGAGGCTGGGAAACACAAATGGCCCCGTTTGCGGCTGACGTGCGAGTTCGGCGACGGCGAGATCGTTCAGCAGGATCGTGCGCACGCCTGCCTTGGCGCGTGAGCGGGGCAGTCGAATTTGGCGGTGCTCGAAATCAACCTCGCCCCAGGAGAGGCCGAGAATCTCGGATTTGCGGGCGCCGGTGTAGAGCAAGAGCCGCAAGATCGCCGCGTGGGCGGGCGGAATGGTGCGCGCCTCCGCGAGCTTCGTCAGCGTGGCGAGCAGGGCGCGCGCTTGCTTGAGCGAGAGGAATTGCTCACGGCGATCGGGCTGAACCTTTCGGATGCCCTTAGCCGCATTGGTTTGCAGATGGCCCTGCAACACGCCCCACGACAGCATTGCTGAGAGGGTCGTGACGCATCCTGACGCCACCAGCGGCCCGCCCGTGACGATGGCGCGGCCACGCGCGCCCGTGCGCACGTCGGCGGCCGTGCCGCCTGCGGCGATCTTGGCTTGCATGCGCTCGATGTCGGCGCGCGTGAGGTCTTGCGCGCGCATCTTGCCGATCAGCGGCAAGACGTGGCGATTGAGACGGCTTTTGTCGGTGCTCCAAGAGCTTTCGCGCTTATCGGGTTTGGCGGCCTTGCCCTCGTCGAGGTAGAGCGCGGCGAGCTGATCAACGAAGAGGGCGCCGCGCGCCGTCTCCTTGGCAAATTGCGGATCGGCGTGCGCGTTAACATGTGTTGCGGCGGCAAGCGCCTTGGCGCGCGCTTGCTCGGCCGTGAGGTGCACGCCGTGCTCGCCAAGCGTCATCCAGCGTTGGCGGCCGCTGACCCGGTATTTGTAGCAATAGGTGCGCTTGCCGCCCGCCCTTACGCGGAGGGCAAAGCCGGGCACTTGCGTGTCCCATACGAGGGTCTGGCCGGAGGCGGGGACAAGAGTCCGGTCCACCACGCTCTTGGTGATCTTTGCGCGTGTGGAACGAGGCGCGGCCAACCGGTTTTCAGCCCCAGCGAAAAAGTCTTCGGGTCACGATTGGCAACCACATGGCAACCAATTGAGGAGAAATCCGCGGCGCCCTCGGGAATCCGAGTCTGCGCGCGCCTCTCGGAAAAACCTATAAAATCATCAAATTAAGAACGCAACGTTAAGCGAGGGCGC
>Ga0268299_1003440_pt1 | contig 14585 bp, 17 predicted proteins | sample NOBtaG_FD_193484 | JGI IMG/M metagenome (GOLD analysis project Ga0268299, IMG submission 193484) | Activated sludge microbial communities from bioreactor in Nijmegen, Gelderland, Netherland - NOB reactor | ecosystem: Engineered > Bioreactor > Aerobic > Activated sludge | place: Netherlands...
GACGCGCGTTTTACCGATCTGTTGCGCGCGCTGGCTAAGATCGATGGCGTAGCGCGTCTGCGGTACACGACCTCGCACCCAAACGACATGAGCGATGATCTCGTCGCGCTGCATGGCGATGAGGAAAAGCTGATGCCGTATCTGCATCTGCCGGTGCAGTCGGGCTCCGACCGCATTCTGCGCGCCATGAACCGCAAGCATCGCGCGGAAGACTATCTGCGCATCGTCGACAAGCTGCGCGCCGCGCGGCCTGACATCGCGCTCTCGACGGATCTTATCGTCGGCTTCCCGGGTGAAGACGCGCGCGCGTTCGAAGAAACGCTGAAACTCGTCGAGACGGTGGCGTTCGCGGGCGCGTTCTCGTTCAAATATTCGCGCCGCCCCGGCACGCCCGCCGCGTCAATGCCGCGCCAGGTTGATGAAGCGGAGATGGACGAGCGCTTGCAGCGCTTGCAGGCCGTGCTCTTCCGCCAGCAGCGCGCGTTCAACGAAAGCCAGATCGGCCGCACCTTGCCGGTGCTCGTGGAGCGGGCAGGGCGCCGCCCTGGCCAGATGCATGGCCGCTCGCCGTATCTGCAGGCCGTGCATTTCGATGCGCCAGCCTCGCTCGTGGGGCAAATCGTTGACGTGCGCATCGAAGGCGCGTCGCAGAACTCGCTGACGGGCGCGCGTCTTGTGATGGAGGCGGCGTGACCGCGGCATCCAAAACGGACGAGGTTACGCGCGTTGTCGCGATCGCGGATGCTGGGTTGGCGCAACAAGTGTTCGGCCCGCTGCACCGCCATCTCGCGCACATCCAGGAATCGTTCCGTGATCCCGATGCGCCGCGCAACAAGCCGGCGTACCGGCTGACACTGGATGCGCATGGGGATCAGGTCACGATCCGCGCAACAGGTGAGGCCGATGCAACGCGCGCGGCCGCGATCCTCGAAACGCTGGTGCAGCTCGCGCGGCAGAAGGGCCGTGTGCGCGAAGGCGATGTGCTCGCCGCGATCGCTTTCTCCGAAGGCGTGACGGCGCCGGGGCCGATGTCGCTGCCGCAACTCGGCGGGCTCACGCTGCGCACGCCGCGCCAGGTGCACTACGTCGAGGCGCTGCGCGATGAGCGCATCGATCTGGTGTTCGGCGTTGGGCCTGCGGGCACGGGCAAGACGTTCCTCGCCGTCGCCGCAGCCGTCGAGGCGATGAAGGCGGGGCGCTTTGAGCGCATTGTGGTGACGCGCCCCGCGGTCGAGGCGGGCGAAAAGCTAGGCTATCTGCCGGGCGATTTCGAAGAGAAGGTCGATCCCTATTTCGCGCCGATCTGGGACGCGTTCCGCAGCCAGATGGGCGAGGGCGATCTGAAGAATCGCCGCGAGCGCAAGCAGATCGAGGTCGCGCCGATCGCGTTCATGCGCGGGCGCACGCTGGCGAACGCGTTTGTCATCGTCGACGAAGCGCAGAACGCGACGATGCTGCAGATGAAGATGGTGCTGACGCGCCTTGGTGAAGGCTCGCGCATGGTCGTCACCGGCGATCCGTCGCAGATCGACCTGGCCGATACGCGCGGCTCCGGGCTTTCCCACGCCCTGCGCATTCTGGACGACGTGCCGGGCGTGGAGATCATCCACTTCGCGGCGCAGGATGTTGTCCGTCACCGCATGGTCGCGCGCATCATCGAGGCGTATGATCGGGACGAGAAGCGCCGTGGCTAAGCTGCGCATCGACATATCGGCGCAGCACGCAGCATGGCGTGGGCGCCAAGCCGCCGCCCGGCGCGCGCTGGCGGCGGCGGCCGCTGCCGAAGGCAGAGCCGGCGCGGTTTCGCTTTTGCTTGGCGATGACGCCGCGCTCCGCGTGCTTAACCAAGCATGGCGCGGCAAGGATAAGCCAACAAACGTGCTTTCGTTTCCAGCGCCCCAATGGCAGGGCGATCAGCTAGGCGATATCGCGCTCGCGGCCGAAACGGTGGCGGCCGAAGCTGCCGAACAGGGCAAAACCTTCGAAGCCCACATGGCTCACCTGCTTGTGCACGGCTTCTTGCATCTCTTGGGCTACGATCACGAACAGGACGACGAAGCCGACCGGATGGAGACGCGCGAACGCGCTATCCTTGCGGATCTCGGCTTTGCCGATCCTTATGCGGAGACAAGGTCGCCATGACCGTTATTGAGCCGGCAGCCGAGCCAGCTGACCCGCCTTTGCCTAAGCGTGCGAGTTTCCTCCGAAACCTCGCACGCCGCCTCTTGCGCGCCCTCGGCGGCGCCGGCGCCGATGTCGCCGAAGAACTGAACGCTCGCGAAGAGCGCGGCGAGACCATCGCGGTCGCGCAGAAGGACATGATCCTGAAGGCCGCGCGCTTCGATATGCTGAAAGTGTACGATGTGATGCGCCCGCGGGCGGACATCATTGCGATCGAAGCGTCCGCCACGCTCGGCGAAGCGATGCGCGCATTTTCCGAAAGCCAGCATTCGCGCCTGCCGATCTATCGCGACACGCTGGACGATCCGCTCGGCCTCATACATGTGCGCGATTTGCTCACGCTGCTTGCGCCGAACGACGAAGGCGAGCCGGGCGCAAAATATTCCGATCGCGTGCTGACGCGGATCAAGCGCGACGTTCTGTGCGTGCCGCCTTCGATGAAGCTTTCGGCGCTGTTCCTCAAGATGCAGTCCAGCCGCTCGCATCTTGCACTCGTGATCGATGAATATGGCGGCACCGACGGCCTCATTTCGATGGAAGACATGGTCGAGCAGATCGTCGGTGAGATCGACGATGAGCACGACGATGAAGCCGCGCTCATCCAGGCGCGCGCCGGCGGCGCGTTCGATGCCGATGGGCGCGCTTCGCTCGCCTCGCTCGCCGCAGCGCTCGGCGCGCCGGTTGAGCTGCCCGATCACGAAGATGAATTCGATACGCTTGCCGGGCTTGCGGTGGCGCTCGCCGGGCGCGTGCCGCAGCGCGGCGAAATTTTGCATCACCCAGGCGGCTTCGATCTGGAGGTGATCGACGGGGACGCGCGGCGCGTAAAGCGTTTGCGCGTCAAGCGGGCCGAGGCGCCGGGAGCTTCGCCGCCTGCTGCTGCGTAGCGTTGATTTGACCGCTTGACCTGAAGCGCGGCGAGCGCTCCAACACGCCGTTCGCACCAGAGAAGGGGAGGAGCGCGCGCGTGGCTGACGCCGAGCCGAGGCTTTCCCGAATCGAAACCTGGTTCGCGGCGCTCACGAAGTGGCGCGCTGCGGGCGCATCGGTGGTTGCGGGCGGCGTCGCTGCGCTCGGCTATGCGCCGCTCCACGTGTTTCCAGCTTACGTGCTTGGCGTCGTTGCACTGGTGTGGCTGCTCGATGCGGCGCGCCATCAACCGAAGCGTACGCAATCTTTCTTTTGGCGTGGCTGGTTGTGGGGCCTCGGGCACTTTCTCGTCGGCATGTACTGGATCGCATCGCCCTTCATGGTCGATCCGGATTCGTACGGGTTGCTCTGGGCGATTCCGTGCACGCTCTTGTTCGCGGGCGGACTCGCGCTGTTTTTCGGCGCAGGCGCGGCGCTCGCCGCACCGTTTTGGACGGCCGACCTGCGGCGCATCGCGGTGATCGCGGTTGCGCTCGGCGTCACGGAATACGCGCGCGGCCATGTGTTCACGGGCTTTCCGTGGAACTTGCCTGGCTATGTGTGGCCGGCGGGCGGGCCGGTGTCGCAAGTCGCCGCGTTCGTTGGCATTTACGGATTGAGCGTGCTGACGCTCTTCGTATCCGCCGCGCCCGCCGCGATCGCGGACGGAGAAGCGCCGGCGGGGCGGCGTTTTGCGCCGGTGATCGTTGCGGCGCTGCTCGTCGGTCTCGTTTGGGGCGCCGGCGCCAACCGGCTGACGCGCTTGCCCTATGTTGCGCCCGGCGAGACGCCGGTGGTGCGCGTCGCCGATTCTGGATTGGGCCAGGCCGAGAAGTGGACGTACCGCACCGATCAGGAATGGCGCGTGCTCGCGCGCTATCTGCAAGCCACCGGCACGCAGGATGAGAGCAGCGCGCAGATTGTCGTGTGGCCCGAAGGCGCGATCCCGACGATCAATTTCTTCCTGCTTGAAAACCCAGCGTTCCTCGATGCGATCGGCCGCGGGCTTGGCGATCGCGCGCTGATCGCCGGCTTCACGCGACGCCAGCGCGCGGGAGAGGGCGTTGTTTATTTCAATTCCGCTGCGGTGATCGATGGCGTCGCGGGCGCGCCGCGCGTCAGCCAGATTTATGACAAGCATCACCTCGTGCCGTTCGGCGAATACATTCCGTTCTGGCCGTTCGTGTCGCGAGTCGCGGCGATGCTCGCGTCTGTCGGTCTGCCGCTCGAGATCGCGCCGCTGCAGCAGATTGGTGAAGGCTTCGCCGCCGGCGCGGAGCCAACGCGCCTCGTCGTCCCCGAAGCGCCGACGGCCGTGGTGCTGATCTGCTACGAGGCGATCTTTCCCGGCATGACGCCGCGCGGCGCCGAGCGGCCGGGCTGGATCGTGAATGTCACGAACGACGCATGGTTCGGCGAAGGCTCCGGCCCCTGGCAGCACTTCAACATCGCGCGCTATCGCGCCATCGAAGAGGGGCTGCCCTTGGTTCGCGCTGCGTCAGGCGGCGTTTCGGCGATCGTCGATCCCTATGGCCGACCGGTACGTGCGACGCACCGACGCGGCGGATTTGCGGAAGCGCAATTGCCTGCCGCGCTGCCCGATACCATATACGCGACCTGGGGGTTCGTGTTGACGCCGCTTGTCTTTCTGCTCATTGCGGCGCTGCGTTTCGCGCCCTCCGGGGCGCCGGCCCGAGGTCTCCGTTCATGAATGACGAACGCATCGCCAACGCTGTTGACCGCCGCCTCGGGCAGCGTGTCCGCGCGCGGCGTCTCGAGATTTCGATGAGCCAGGAAAAGCTCGCCGATCTTTTGGGCGTGACGTTCCAGCAAGTTCAAAAATATGAAAAGGGCATCAACCGCATCGCAGCGAGCCGGCTGTTCGATATCGCGGCCGCGCTCGATGTGCCGATCTCTGCGTTCTTCGATGGGCTCTCGCCGATGCGCGCGCCAGGCGGCGTTTCGGAGAACCCCTCCGAGAGCTTCGTGCATGACGTGCTCGCCACGCCCGAAGGCTTGCAATTGGTGTCGCTGTTCGCGGCGATCGAAAGCCCCCGCGTGCGCAAGCGCGTCGTTGAGCTCGTGCGCGCGATCGCCGAGGAAAACGCGGCCCCGAAAGAGGAATAGCCGCGCCATTGCGCCGAGTTGCGCCGGGTAAGGCGCGGCGCTAGACCACGCGCGCCCGCTTTCAGGAGTTCGCGCATGGCCCGCAAGAAGATCGCCCTCATCGGTTCCGGCATGATCGGAGGCACGCTCGCGCACGTGGCCGCGCGCGAAGAGCTGGGCGACGTGACGATGTTCGACATCGCCGAGGGTCTCCCGCAGGGCAAAGGGCTCGACATTGCTGAAGCCGCGCCGGTGTTCGGCAAGGACAGCAAGCTCAAGGGCGTCAACGATTACGCCGGCATCGCGGGCGCGGATGTCGCGATCGTCACCGCGGGCGTGCCGCGTAAGCCTGGCATGAGCCGCGACGATCTACTCGGCATCAATCTCAAAGTTATGAAGGCGGTGGGCGAGGGGCTCAAGGCGCACGCGCCGAACGCGTTCGTGATCTGCATCACCAATCCGCTCGATGCGATGGTGTGGGCGCTGCAGCAATTCTCCGGCTTCAAGACCAACAAAGTCATCGGCATGGCGGGCGTCTTGGATAGCGCGCGCTTCCGCTTCTTCCTCTCCGAGAAGCTCGGCGTTTCGGTAGAAGACGTGCATGCATGGACGCTCGGCGGCCACGGCGACGACATGGTGCCGATGGTGCGTTACTCGACGGTCGGCGGCCTGCCGCTGCCGGTGCTCGTACAGCAAGGCGCGCTTTCGCAAGCTGATCTCGACGCGATCGTCGATCGCACGCGCAAGGGCGGCGCGGAAATCGTGAACTTGCTGAAGACGGGCTCTGCGTATTACGCGCCGGCGGAAAGCGCGATCGCGATGGCGAAGAGCTATCTGCTCGACAAGAAGCGCGTGCTGCCGTGCGCGGCGCATCTCACCGGCCAATACGGCGTGAGCGACCTGTATGTCGGCGTGCCGATCGTGATCGGCGCCGGCGGCGTCGAGAAGATCATCGAATTCCCGATGGACGATGCCGAGAAGGCGATGTTCGCCAAGAGCACCGAGGCTGTGCGCGGCCTCGTGAAAGCGTGCAAGGAAATCGATCCAAGCCTCGCTTAAGCGCGCTCGTCCTTCGGGCTTTCCATCACGATGTAGCTGGTGATCGTGCTGACTTGCGGCAGCGCGCCGAGCACTTCTGTGTGGAAGTGTTTGTAGGCGTGTAGATCGCGCGCCTCGATGCGCAGGATGTATTCGATGGTGCCCGTCACGTTGTGGCACTCGCGCACTTCCGGCGCGCGCGTGATCGCGGCTTCGAACGCGCGCTGATCCTGCTTGGTGTGCTTCGACAAGCCCACCGTGATGTAGGCGATGAAGCCGACATCCATCGCGTCCGGATTCACGATCGCGCGGTAGCCGGAGATCACGCCGGCGCGCTCCATTTGCTGAACGCGCCGGAGGCACGCAGACGGGGAGAGCCCGACGCGGCCCGCGAGGTCGAGATTGCTGATCCGGCCATCGCGCTGCAGCTCGCGCAATATTCGGTGGTCGAGATCGTCCAGTGCCGTCATTTGTTGCGAAATGAGCGCTGCCGCGCCTCAGAACGCAAGCACATTCGACCCTGCGGCGCGTAATGTTGCGCCAATGAGCCAAGAACTGATCCTCGCGCTGACCGGCTTTGCGTTCGTCTCCTCGATCACGCCGGGGCCGAACAATCTGATGCTGATGACGTCCGGGGCCAATTTCGGCTTCGCGCGGACGATCCCGCATCTCCTCGGCGTCTCGATCGGCTTTACGGCGATGATCGTGCTGGTCGGGGCAGGGCTCGCCCAGCTGTTCGCCGCGTTCCCGACGCTGCACCTCGTGCTCAAGGTTCTGAGCGCGGTCTATCTCCTCTATCTCGCGTGGAAGATCGCGACCGCGCCGCCGCCGGACGCGGAAGGCAAAGCGCGGGGCGAGCCGATGACGTTCGTGCAGGCCGCGCTCTTCCAATGGGTGAACCCGAAGGCGTGGACGATGGCGCTCACCGCCGTCACCGTTTACGCGCCGAGCGGCGCCGACGCGCAGGCTGCGTGGTGGGCGCTTGCGATCATCGCGCTCGTGTTCGGCGCCGTGAACCTGCCGAGCGTCGGCGCATGGACGATGCTCGGCGTGCAGATGAAGCGCTTCCTCTCCGCGCCGCGCGCGCTGCGCGTGTTCAATGTGACGATGGGCGTTCTGCTGGTGGCGAGTTTGTATCCGGTGCTCATCCACTAGCGCTCAAAATTTCGCGCCCACCGCTTTGCAAAGGAACGTCATCACGGGCGCTGCGTCCGCATAGGCCTTCGCCACATCGTTTACGAAGCCGGGCTTGCTTGCGTCGTCTTCGCTGCTCTCGTGGCCGACGAAGAAGCTTTTGCGTTTGATGTCTTCGATCATCGGGTGATCTGGCGCGAAACCGCGCGGCGCTTTGGCGAGGCTTTCGATGTCCCGCAGGCCGCCATAGGCGCGCTTGATGCTTGCGGCGTCGCGCGCCTTTTTCCACTCGGCGGGCTTTTCAGCGATCCGCGTGCGCACGGCGGAGAGGGCGGGCGGCTCGGGCATGTACATGCCGCCGCCGTAGAACACGTCGCCCGGCGCGATGTGCAGGTAGAAGCCTGGTGCGCGGAAGTCATTGTATTGCAGGTGCCGGAATTGAAGCCCGGCGTTGGTCTTGTAGGGCGTCTTATCCTTCGAGAAGCGCGTGTCGCGATAGATCCGAAACATCGAGCCGCCGTTCGGGCGCGGATCGCATTTGAAATGCGGGCTCACCTTCTGGAGCTTCGGCGCCAGCGCGATGATGAAATCCTGCAGCGGCGCGACGACGACGGTTTTGTAGCGGTCCTTGTTCTTCTCGAACCACGCGCGCTCGTTGTTCTTCTTCAGGTCGCGGAAGAACTTGAAGAAGTCCTTGTTGAAGCCGTCGAACGCCATGCTCGGTCCCGTAAGTCGCGGTGCGCTGTAACCTGGGCCAGCGCACGGGCGTAGTCGAGAAGGGTGGAGATCAAATCGATGGTTCGCAAACTTCTGACGGCGCTTGCCTTCCTGGCCACGGCCTTTTCCGCAACTGCAGCGCCGGCGGCGGCGTTCGAACGTGGCCCCGCCATCGGCGCTGCGGCGCCGGATGTCACGGGCGCCGATCAGGCCGGGACCAGCCGGACACGCGCGAGTCTTTCCGGCGAGAACGGGCTGGTGCTTGTGTTTGCGCGGTCGGCCGACTGGTGCCCGTACTGCCAGCGCCAACTCATCGGGCTTGAAGGCGTGCGCGCCGCCATCGAACGGCGGGGCTGGCGCGTGGCGGCGGTCACGACAGACGATGTGTCCAAGCTCGCACGCTTTGCGCAGCGGCGCAGCATCGGCTTTCCTTTGATCTCGGACGAGGACTCTAGCGTCATCCGCGCATTCGACCTGATCGATCCCGCGTTTCCGCCGGGCCACCGTGCCCATGGCGTGCCGACGCCGTCGACCTTCTTCATCCGCGCAGACGGTACGGTGGCTGCCAAACTCGGGGATGACGACTACCGGGTCCGTCCCGCGCCCGAGGTTGTCGTCGCAACGCTGGATCAGGTCTCGCGCTAACGTCGCGCGCGCATTTCTGTCGAATTGCGGCGGCGCCGCGCGTCATCGTTCGCTAGTGGGAGCGGACGGAGGCGCTGATGATGCGAGCTGGATTTATGGTTGCGGTGCTGCTTGTCGCGGCGGTGCGACCAGACGCCCAGGAAACGCGACGAACGGCAGGCCCTTCGCGACCAGCCGCCCCAATTTCGACCCAGGCTGAGCCGACCACCATCGACAACGCAGAATGGCTCACCGGCCGATGGACGGGCGAGGGGCTGGGCGGCGTGATGGAGGAAGTTTGGTCGCCGCCGCGGGGCGGGCAGATGGTGGGGCACTTCGCGCTGTATCGTGATGGCGCGCCCGTCTTCTACGAGCTGATGCTGATCGACGTCGTGGCCGGTGGGCTGCGGATGCGCGTGAAGCACGTCAACCCCGACGGCACGGCCTGGGAAGACAAGGATGACTGGACGACGTTCGATCCAGTGTCCGCCGCGCCGATGACCGCCGAATGGGGCGCGGTGCAATGGGATGCGCTCTCGCTAACGCAAACCGGGCCGGACACGATGATTGGCGCGATCCGCATCCGGGAACGGGACGGTTCGGTGCAGGAGCACGCACTGACGTTCCGCCGCGATCCGCGCTAGCGGGCCGGCAGACGCGAGGAGACGGGGATGCGTAATTGGATGTTCGGCGCGCTTTTGGCCGCGGCGTTGGCCGCGCCCAGCGCTGGCGTTGTGGCGTGGGAGAGCGGCGCGGGCGTCGAAGCCCGGAGCGCCATCGCGCGCGTGCTGCACGGCAATCTGCAAACCGCGCATGCCGCGCTTGGCGGCTTCAACACGAAATTCGGCGATCATTCGATGATGGCGCAGTTCGAGCCGCCCGCGCCGGCATTTGCGCCGCCGCATCTGGAGGGGCTCGATATTCCGCCGCCGCCGGACGCGCCCAACCCTTATGTGTTCGCAGATCTTGGCGAGCGCGAAGCGCTGCGCGCCCAGATCGAGGCGGCCAGCGAAGTGCGCCGTTCGCGCGATGACCTCGCCGAGGAAATCCGTGCAGAGGTGCGTGAGGAAGTCTGCAAGGAGCTGGCGCGCGCGGCCGAAGCGCGGGCGGAAGCCGCCCGCACCGTCGCCGAGGCGCACGCCCATGCGCAGATCGCGCACGAATTGGCGGCCGAAGCGCGCGCCGCCGCACGCGATGCGATGGAGCGCGAACGCGCGCGGGAAGCCGAGCGGGCTATGGGCGGACGCGCCGTCGCGCTCTAAAAGAGGGCCATGCTTGGCCCGACGCTTGAAACCGAACGCCTGATTTTGCGCCCGCCGACTGCGGACGATATCGAGCCCTATTGCGCCTACATGGCGCATGAGAGCACGCGCTTCATCGGCGGGCCGCAATTGCGGCCGGTCGCGTGGCGCGGGCTCGCGTCGATCATCGGCGCATGGTCCCTCTCCGGGCACTCGATGTTTTCGTGGATCGAAAAAGACACGGGCCGTTGGATCGGGCGCGGCGGGCCGTGGAAGCCTGATGGTTGGCCGGGCGCGGAAGTAGGGTGGGGCGTGATCCCGGAAGCGACGCGCAAGGGCTATGCGCGCGAAGCGGCGACTGCGGCGATCGATTGGGCGTTCGATGCGCTGGGCTGGACCGATGTCATTCATTGCATCGATCCGAAGAACGATGCGTCGATCGCGGTGGCGAAGAGTCTCGGCTCTGATCTGGTGCGCACGAACGTCGCTGCGCCCGCGCCATTCGATGTGACGTGGGATCTGTACGGCCAGACGCGCGAACAATGGCGCGCGCGCCAAAAGCGTTGATGTCGCGATGACGACGCTCGAAACCGAGAGATTGCTGCTGCGGCAATGGCGCGAGAGCGATCTCGACGATTTCGCAGCGATGATGGGCGAGCAGGAGGTCGCGCGGTTTCTGACGTCCGATCGCCGCCCGCTCGATCGCATTGCGTCGTGGCGGCAGATGGCGGTTTTCGCAGGACATTGGGCGCTCAAGGGCTATGGGCTCTTCGTGTGCGAGGAAAAAGCGACGGGTGCGTTTGTGGGCCGCGTCGGGCCGTGGCGGCCGGAAGGTTGGTACGGCTTCGAGATCGGCTGGGGCTTGTCGCGCCGCGCGTGGGGCAAGGGCTATGCGACGGAAGCTGCGCGTGCGTCGGCGCGCTGGGCGTTCGAAGCGTTCGATCTGCCGGAGATCGTCAGCGTCATTCACGTCGACAACAAAGCCTCGCAGCGTGTGGCGCAGCGGCTTGGCATGGCGCCGGGTCCGGCGATGCTGCACGCTGGGATGCCGCACAGCGTCTGGCGCGTATCGCGCAGCGCGTTCGTCAGTTGAGCGCGGGTTCAGGCGCAATTTCCTCCAAAGGCCTTGCTGCGGTTTCAGGTAAGAACAGCAGCATCGGCAGCACGCCGAACGGCGCGATGAACGCGAGCGCCACGATCGCGGGACCGTGTCCGCCAAGCGGGCCGTAGAGCGCGCTTTCAAGCGCAAGGCCGCCGAGCGCGGCGAACGTGCCGAACACGGTGCGCGCCGCGGTGGCGGTGGCGCGATACGAGGTCGGGAAAAGCTCGCTGCCGATGCCGGCGAGGGTTACGTCCGCCGCAAAGTAGAAGAAGAGCCCGAGTGACCAGGCGGGCGCGATCCAAAGGCCGCTTGGCCCAAGAAAGACGCAGGCAAGCACGAGCGGTGAGACGAGCATCGTGACGAAGAGAACGCGCTTTCGCCCAAAGCGATCGGACAAGCGGCCCGCCAGGAAATAGCCCGCAATCGAAACGCCGCCGCCGATGAAATACAGCAGGCTCACCCCGCCGGGCGTGAACCCGCGCTCTTCCTGCAAAAACTTCGACACCAGCGTCAGCGCAGGCGTCAGCCCGAGCGTGAACGGCAGCGTCGTCGCGACCAGCGCGAGGAAACGGCCGGGATAGGCCCGGATGAGCGAGACGAAAGGCGCCGCACGCGCCGCGAGCGTTTCGCGCTGCTGCGCAAAGCGCGCCGTTTCCGGCAAGCCGCGGCGCGCCAGCACAAGCAAAGCTAGCCCCGCGCCGCCGAGCACGTAGAATGCACGCCATCCGCCGGGCAGAATATCGACGGCGCTGTAGAGCAGCGCCGCGAGCCCGTAGCCGAACGCGCCCAGCGCGGCGAGCCGCGCGAACGCCCAGCCGCGCCGGCCGGCGGAAAATTCTTCCGCGATCACGACGAAGCAGAGCATCTCCTCTGCGTAGGCAAAGCAGCGCGCCAACGATTGCAGCGCCAAAAATTGCCACGGCTCTTGCACGAACGCGGTGCCGACGGTGGCGAGCGTCATGCCCGCGAGCGTGAACAAGAGCAGCCGCCGGCGCCCGACCACGTCGGCCATGTAAGCGAGCGGGAAAGCGAGCAACACGCCGAGCCGCACGATGCCGGAATAGAGACCGACCTCTTCTTCGGCGATGCCGAGCCCGTGCTGAATTTGCGGCAGCGCCAGCGAGAAGACGCCGAGATCATAGTGGTTGATCAGCAGCGCCGAGCCGACGAGCAGCAGGAGCAGGCGGTGTTGGCGCGTGAGAGGCTCGGTCATGTCACGCGAACCTTGCACGCGGCGGCGCATGCGTCCCACCTTCTGCGCCAAGCTGCGCCGCGCATGCGCGAGCGGTCGCGCAAGCGCTTGGCGCTTCGCGAGTGGCGCCCCCGAGGGGCCGGGACGCGCGGCCCCGCGCGTCGGTTTGAAAATGGGGAGGTGTTTGCGACTTGGCCCTGGCCGCCGGATCAGCGCGCTGCGCTGTCCGGGGAGCGTTGGGTGGGTTGGCGCATTGCGATGGCGCCGTTACAGCCAGCCCGCTTCCCTAAGAGCGCGGACGTTGTTGCGGGCGACGGGGGCTTCCGCGTTGTCCTTCAGCACCAGCACCACTTTGCCGGCGTCGCGCCGCACATTGGCGACGCCGTCTTTAGCGACCCACCAGGAGCGGTGGGTTTGCAGGCCCTCGATGCCGTCGAGTTCGCCGATCGCGTCGGTGAGGCGCATGAGGATGAGGTCCTGGCCCTTCGAGGTGTGGAGCCGGAGGTAATGATCCTCGGCCTCTACCGCATACAGCGCGCCGCCGCGCAGCTTGAGCGGCAGCCGGTCGAGGAAGCGCGGCGGCGTTGGACCCGCGACGGTCGCCCGGGTGCGTGCGACAGCGATCAGGAAAAATAGCGCGGTCATCGCCAGCGAGATCACCAGCACCGGCACGAGCAGCTGCAGGTAGCTATCGATCCCCAGCCGGTCGTGGAACATCGCTCCCGACAGAAGCCAGATCAGCGCCGTGCCCGGGACCGCAACGCCCATTGCCGTCAGCGCTGCGCCCAACACCACGTTGTTGTCGTCCCGTAGGAAGCGGCGCGTGCCGGCGCGCACGAGTTGGCCCATCAGCGCGCCGACATTCATCGCGACGATCCAGTAGGCGAGCCGGCTGAAGAGCGAGGCTTCGCCGGTGTGGAAAGCGCCCGCGAGCGCCATGAAAAGGCCCGCCGCCGACGCAACGCCAAAATAGAGCGCCCAGGAGCGCCAAGCCTCGCCCGCATTTGACGCTTCGCCAAAGGCGCCGCGACCCAATTCGCGTTTCAGATCGAACTCTTCACGCATCCGGCCGCGCGCTCCCCGCCCGGCGATGCGATGCCGGTTTCGACAAGCGCTTCCATCGCGTGAAGCGCCCCCCAAAGTCCAGCCGAGGAACAGTCCATGAGCATCGAAACCCAGCCGGAAGAGGCCCGTCTGAGCGCCCGGCGCCTGTGGATCAATCTGGCGATCTGGGGCGTGATCCTCGGCGTGCTGGCGGTCGTGCTCGGGCCGTTGCTGCGCCCGCTTGCCTCGGAGATCGCCGCTGGCCGCATCCAAGCGCATGCGCCGGACACGGCGTTGTTCCTGGCGCAGAAGCTGCCGATCAAGGTCCATATCACGGCGGCGGTGGCCGCGTTCCTGATCGGGCTCGTGATGCTCGCGCGCCCCAAGGGCGACCGGTTGCACAAGATGATCGGCTGGGGCTGGGTCGTGGCGATGCTGACGACGGCGCTCTCAAGCCTCTTCATCACCGGCATCAACGGAGATTTCTATTCCTTCATCCACCTCATCTCGGGCTGGACGCTGATCGCGCTGCCGATGGCGATCTACCTCGTGCGGCAAGGCAAGGTCCGCCAGCACGCGCAAACGATGGTCGGCCTTTTCATCGGCGGCATGCTGATCGCCGGCGGGCTGACGTTCCTGCCGGGGCGGCTGATGTTCGAGATGTTTTTTGGGTGATCTTTCCTCCCCCGCGCGCGGGGGAGGTGTCGCCGAATGGCGACGGAGGGGGCATGCGCAATGGTTTGTCCACTCAGTCACGCTTCGCGTGACAGCTCCCCCGTAAACGGGGGAGCAAATTGGCGCATAGCTCCTGGCCAATCGTTCGGGTTGATCGCGCTGGCGCCGGAGCGCAGCATTCGGGCGCTCCCGAATCGCGAGCTGAAAGCCCATGAGCGTTTCCGCCAATGCCGCCGCCGCGCCGCGCGCGGGCGTGATCACGTCGTTGCGTAATGTCGCGGCGCTGATCGCGGCGGTGCTGATCCTGCAATCGGGACAGGGGCTCCTCAACGTGCATCTGCCGCTCGCGTTCGAGAGCGCGGGCTATTCGCGGACATCGCTCGGCTTTGTCGCGGCGGCGTATTCGGCGGGCTTCATGGCGGGCGCGTGGTACGGGCCGATGCTGCTCGCGCGCGTCGGGCATATCCGCGTGTTTTCTGCCTGCGCCGCGATCGTGGCGGTGACGACGCTTGGGCTGCACGGCGCGGGCGATCATCTCATCGTGTGGTTCGGGCTGCGTGCGATCGCGGGCGGCGCGGTGGCGATGATGTTCGCCGCTGTCGAAAGCTGGATGTCTTACTCG
>Ga0268299_1003441_pt1 | contig 14577 bp, 13 predicted proteins | sample NOBtaG_FD_193484 | JGI IMG/M metagenome (GOLD analysis project Ga0268299, IMG submission 193484) | Activated sludge microbial communities from bioreactor in Nijmegen, Gelderland, Netherland - NOB reactor | ecosystem: Engineered > Bioreactor > Aerobic > Activated sludge | place: Netherlands...
ATAGTTAAGGCAGGTCCTTGCTCGGTGGGCTGAGCCTTAAGCGGATGATAATCGGCCTGGGCTGCAAGGGCCATGTCTGTTCTCCGGAAAATTCGGTGTCCTTCCTGAACAGGGATGACGGACGAGAAGTGGAAAACCCAACCTCGGTACAGTACCCGGTCGTGGAGAGGTCGGGAAATCGCCCTCCCGTGCCGCGCAGGAGAGGAACAGATTCCGCGACAAGAGCGATCGCCTCGCCGAGTGTCGGATTCGACTGCAGAACCGCAACTTCGCGGTCGTCTGACGTTGGATGGAAGAAGGGGAAAGCAAGCGGCGCCGGCGTTGCGATCGCAAATGGTCGATGGCGAGGTTGTTCGCGATGCGAAACAGATAGCTGCGGGGGTCGGCAACCGACAGGGTCGGATCCGAACGAACCACGCGTAGATAGGTCTCTTGCGCCAGATCGGCCGCCGTGGCCTCGCGCGACACCTTTCCTGCCGGAAACCGTTGCACATCATTGGCGCACGTTTGGAACGCCTCGCATAAGGAGGCAGTGGGCGGAGACGGATCGGGCCGGGTGCCGGTGTCTTCTTCGATCATCGGCATCGAGGGTAGCGCGGAGGCACAGGAAAGGGAATGTCGGGTTGCCGGAACGGCCCGTCTTTTATCGATACCATCTGGAAAGGGTCGTATATATGTCGGACTTGCGCCTGCCAAAGGGCACGCCGGTGTCGCGGCAGCAGAGGATCGCCCTTCCAAGACGAGGGTTCTTGCCTATCCGGGTGGCGAGTGTTCCGAGAGCAGTTTTTGGAGGAGACGTCCGGTCCGTCCCATGTAGATTCGATAGGCATGCCCGAACCTGTCGAGCATCAACGCTTCTTCGTCAGGAATGCGCACCGCGATGAGCGCGAGAAACGGGAGCAGGTGCGCCATACCGACCGCCCAATTGGCCGTCAGGAGAAGGAATCCCGTCGCATGCGAGGAGTGATTCGCAGAGCATGTCCTCTCGCCGCTAAAAGTCGAGTCTGATCGACCCTAAAAACGTCAGCGGCGCGCCGGGGAATGCCGCGTTTCTGGCTTGGGCAAAGGCGAAATACTGGTGATCGAGCAGATTGAGGATATTGAGCTGCACCGTCAGGTTTCTCCCTTGCCACGCATTCGGGCGTCGGTAGAACAGGGCCGCGTCCGTTCGCACATACCCGGGCAATTGAGCCGTGTTCAGGATATCCATATTCCGTTCCCCCACGGCAAACAGTCCCACACCTCCACCCAAGCCTTTTAATGCCCCGTCGTGCATCTCATAGGTGGTCCAGACACTCCCGGCGTGTCGCGCGACATCTCTCAGTCGGTTGCCTACCGGAATATCGGTATCTTGTTGCACGCTGGCGTCCGTGTAGGCATAAGAGGCGATGACTTGCCACCCAGGGTACAGCGACGCCGTCAGATCGAGCTCAACCCCTTGGCTTCGCTGCTCCCCCGTCTGAATACTGAAAAACAGGTTGTTTGGATCGGTGGTCAAAAGATTCTTCCGGATAATCCGGTACACGGCGACCGTCGCCATCAACCGGTTCGGCACCACGTTCACCTTCACCCCTGCCTCATATTGGGTGCCGCGAGACGGATCGAACTGTTGTCCGGCAGCGCTCAGTCCGACCTGCGGCTGAAACGATTGGGTGTAATTCGCATAGAGGTACAGGGGATCTGCCATGTGGTAGCTGATCCCGACTCTCGGACTCACAGCCGTATCTTCTTGATCGGAGTACACTCCATCCGAAACCTGCGTTTGCCGCACATAATCGAAGCGCGCGCCCACCAGCAGTTTCAGATCCTTCAGCAGACTCACCTGATCCTGCACATACACACCGAGCGAATCGGCCTTCGTATCGAACTGACCGGTCAGAGGGATATTCGGTTTGGCGACATTGTACATAGGGTTGAAAATGTTGATGGAGGGAAACGATTCAAACGCCGATCGGAAATCCGATTCCGCCCGGCTCGCTTGCACACCGAACAAAAAAGTGTGGTCCAAGAAGCCGGTGGGGACGTGCCCGATCAGATCGTTCCGGAGGTTATAACTGCGGAGCACCTCCTGATTGGGAAACACCGCGCGTTCCAGGGTGCCGTCCGGTTGCGGATCGCCGGGCACGAAAAGATCGAAACTATCTCTCTTGGCCAAATCCATCCGGAACGTGCTGAGCAGCGACCAATCGGGGTTGAAGCGATGTGTCAGTGAGTAGCCTGCGCGGCCCTCTTCCGACCTATTTCTCTGAAAAGGTTCTCCGAGAAACCGGGTGAGCGGAATCGGCGCCGGTCTTGTGCCCATGGCCGGAATCCCTCGATCGATGGTACGGTTGTCGCGTAAGTATTCGCCCTCCAGCGTCAACGTCGTGTTGTGTCCTATCTTCCACGTGAGGACCGGCGCCGCAAACCAGCGCGAACTGTTCACAAAATCGCGGAAGCTGTCACTGTTTTCATAAGCCCCGTTAAAGCGGTAGAGGAGCGTTTTGTTCTCATTGAGCGGACCGGTGGCATCGATGGTTGGACGATACAGGCCGAAACTGCCGAAGATCGTTTCCAGGGAATAGTAGCGGCTGGCGAGGGGCTGCTTGGTCTGGATATTGATGACGCCGCCAGGTTCGCTTCGGCCGTAGAGCACGGAAGGCGGCCCTTTCAGTACTTCAATGCGTTGGACGTTTGCGGATTCGATGAATGTCTGCATTTGCACGCTGGGGTCGAAGTTCAGGCCGTTCTTAAAGGTGCTGCACTCGAATCCACGACACTGAAAAGCGTCGCGGGAATTTCCGAACCCCCCCTGAGAATTCGAGATCCCGCTGACGTTCTTTAACGCCTCCTGCAAGCGAATCACCTTTTGATCCTCCAGGACCTTCCGCGTCACCACGGCAACCGCCTGCGGAGTTTCTTCGATCGGGGTGGTCGTCAATGTGGCCGTGCTAGCGGTATCCGGCACGTAAGTGGTGGTGTCATCCCGCTCTTGGACATCCTTCACCAGGATTTCCGGCACCTTTACAGGCTTCTGACTGTTTCGGGCGGTCTGACCGTTGTCGTCCGGTGTTCGCTTCTCTCCGTCGGCGAGTGGAGCCTCGACGGCAGCAGGTATGAGAACCCCGGGACCGTCGCGTTCAAGAGTCACCGTTCGTGGCTCGACGAATCGGTAAGTCAGGCCGGTCCCGACGAGCATGGTTCGTAAGGCGTCCTCTAGGGTGCGCGATCCTGAGACCCCCGGTGTCTGGACCCCTTGGGTCAAGCGGGAATCAACCAACAGTTCGAGCCGGGTGGTTTCAGAAAAAGTGACCAACGCGGAAGACAATGCCTGAGGCGGAATATCGAAGGTAAGCGTGGTACGGCCGTCCGGGGCCGTATCCGATCTGCCCTGGGCAAGGACTCGATCAGGACCTGTCCCTGCCACGACCGTCAGTATCAGCACCGATGCGAAAAGCCACGATGATACACGCGTGCGAGGTGGCATACTGCGAGAGTCACGCATAACAATGGTCTCCAGAAGGACATCGTGCCGGTCTCATGTTGAACCACGACGCGAACCGGCGAGATGTCTACTGGAAGAAGAATCTTTTATGAAAAAACTTTTGCCGGCGAAATGGAGTTATGACGAAGGGGCGCGAAGCACGAAGATCAGATGGTCGGTGACACGCACCAATCGAACCGGCAGCACCCGCTCAATCGTGTGCAACGCATTTTCGGGATTCCGGGTATCGAAGATTGCCGTCACGGTGAGGGGACTGAGGGTCGAGTCGAGCATGACGATATACCCGCGTCGATACCGGTTCAATTCGGCAATGACGTGACTCAAGGGGCGATTCTCGAAGACCAGCCTGTTGCGCCGCCAGGCCAGTCGATGGTCTTCTTTGTACGCTTCGACGGCGCCGATCGTGCCGTCCTCCTTGAGTCGGATCTGTTGTCCGACGGTCAGATCCTGCGACTGTAGGCTCCGATCGGATGACACGCGCACCGAATGTTCCTGTACCGATACGAGCGTCGTCGTGCCATCGGCGCGTACGGCGAATGCGGTTCCCAAGGCGCGAATGCGGCCGCGTCCCGCCGTTACCTCGAATGGGCGGGCCGGATCGGCTGCGACCGTGAAGAACGCTTCCCCCTTCATCAGCGAAATGCGGCGGCCGGTGGGGGAGAGATCGACGTGGACCGCCGTGTCGGTATTCAGGTCGATGGTCGATCCATCGGCGAGGGTCACGGTCCTGGTTTCTCCCAGCGCGGTCGCATAGTCTGCCGCCGGAGACAGCGTCCGTACGGTCCACCAGACGCCGAACAGCAGGCCGGCGAGGGTGGCGGCCAGAGCAGTATGTCGGAGCCATGGGTGTGCCACCCGCCTGCGCCGATCGGCGGGCGGCGTCGACGAGGCGGCGAGCGCAGGAGGGGCGTGCGGGAAGGCTTCGAAGGTTGCGCCGTCGAGGGCATCGAGCGCTTGGCAAAAGCGGTCTGCGCTGCGATAGGCCTGCGCATGCTCGGGAGACTGCGCCAGCCACCGTCGCAGCTCCGCCTGTTCGGTGTCGGTGAGCGGAGTGGCTGTCGACTGCACGTACCACTGCATGGCGGCCGATTCCAAATCGTCGGAGGGCGGAAGGCCGCGTGATTCGGTCAGGCGGTTCATCTGCAATGCAGGCCTCTCGTTATTACCACGCTTCCAGACGGAAACATGTCTACTCCTCGCCGGCCGTTCAAAACAGTTTCTTGCCCTGCTCCACGCGTTGCTTACAGAACGCCAAGGCTTTGACCATCTGCTTGACCACCGTGCTCTCGGCGATGCCCAAGGCCGTAGCGACTTGCGCATACGTCATATGGTCCCGTTTCAACATGAGAAAAATCGCTTGTCGCTTAGGCGGCAGCTCGGCGACAGCCGCTTGCAATAGAGCGACCTGCTGTTTGTTGAAGACCACCGTTTCCGCCGACGGCGCCCGGTCCGGTACATCGTCGCCCAGGCGCTCTTCGCGTAGATGCCGAGATTCCCTGGAAGATTTGCGTTGATGATCGATGGCGACGTTCACCGCGATACGAAAGAGGAGACTACGCGGATTGTCGATGGTGCGTTGCGGGTCGAGCGTGAGAATGCGCAGCCAGGTTTCCTGCACGAGATCGGCCGCCGTCGCGGCGCAGCCCATCTTCCGCAGCAAGAACTGCTGCAAATCCTTGACGTGGGGATGAAAGAGCTGAAGGAAATCGGTCGATGCCACAGTTGCCTGGATTGCGCCAATTCGATGACGGCACCATAGTCCACACCGGCCACTCAACTGAATGTTCGGATTCCGGAAGATGGAAGAAGCTCAAAAATCGAATATGGCGGGAAGCAGGAATAAATCTCGCGTCACGAACATGAAGACGTCATGGACATCGCCGCGGTCATGTTATAACAGTGTGCGCACGGAGGTGCGCGATGATCAAAACGCTTCAGAAGCACGGGAACAGCATGGCGCTGGTCATCGAGAAGCCGATGATGGAAGCGCTCGGCATCAAGGAGGACACCCCCCTTCAGATCACATTCAGCGGCAATGCGCTCGTTATCACGCCGGCCGATGTCGGAGTAGGCCGAGAGCAGGTTGAAGAGTCGCTGAAGAAGATGCGTCGTCGGTACGGGCCGATGCTCAAGCGATTGGCGGACTGACCCGATGAAAGAGATCGTCTTTCTCAGCGTGGAGGATGTGGTGATCGTTCACGCCAGCGCCATTGAACACGAGGGCGGCATGGGAGGAACGAGAGATCACGGCCTTCTCGATGCAGCCGTCGCAATGCCTCGGCAGCAATTCGGCGGGGCCTATTTTCACGAGGACGTGGCCGCAATGGCTGCGGCGTATCTTTTCCACATCGCTCAACACCACCCGTTCTTCGATGGGAATAAAGGAGCGGCAGTGATGTCAGCGTTTGTGTTCCTCGATAAGAACGGCATTGATCTTATCATTGCTCCCAAAGACCTCGAAGCCGTGACGCGGCAGGTCGCGGCCGGGAACATCACGAAGGATGAGCTGGTCCGGTGGATGCAAAAGCAGATCGGCGGCGGCAACGGATACGTGCGTTCGGCGAATGACCTCTCGAAGGCCCGACCGGCACGCCGCGATGCGGCGTTCACGAGTCCCGTTGTCATGGCCGAGGGGCAGGTGTGGGAGCGGGTGACATCCTATCGTCCGGTTCGCGCGATAGATCGGAGGATGACGGCGATCGGCCAGCCGAGCGAGATCCACGACACCCCATCCCAGAGGCCGTCCCCCAGGAGGGCCGAAAGCAGCCCGACTGCCGTGGCAACGCCCAGCGCGACCGGCATGCCCCAGATCTGCCGTGTGGACAGCGGGCCTGTCACGAGGCCCTCGGTTTCGGTTCGAGCCCAAGGTGGTCTCGGGGGTCGGACTCGCCCAGCCACTGTTCACTCGACAGCATCCGTTTCGTCCAGCACAAATAGAGTCCACTCAGCAGCACGGCAATCGTGATGAGATCCAGCACCGCCCAAAGCGCTTTGAGCGGCATGCCGCCGTAATCGCCGAAATGCAAGGGGCGCGACAGCAACAGGAGAGTCAGGTACCACGGCAAGTCGCGCGAGCCGGTGAGTCTCCCGCTGGCAGCGTCGACGAACACCGGCTTCAAGAGGCGCTGGCTGGCATTCGTGTTTCCTCGCATGAACACGGTGTAATGGTGGGGGCCGGCGAAGGATGTGCCTGGAAAGGCGATCAGTCGCACCGTTCGGTTCGGTTCGGCTGATTGAGCCACATCGAGGGCCGACTGCGCCGACACGATCGTTGCCGGATTCGGTTGCCCTCGCCAGGGAGCGGTTATCTGCACCAACTCGGTGCGTTGCCACACCGCAAGCAGCGGCCGGGCCAGCGTGTTGATGACGCCGGTGCCTCCTACGACCAGCACCCAGACCGCCGTTACGATTCCGAGGAGGTTATGCAGATCGAGCCATGCCAGTCGAGGCGTTCCTTCCCGCCGTATCGCTCCAAATGAAATCTTTCTCATGAATGGTCCGTACACGACGACTCCGGAGACCGTCGATAGGATCAACAGGATGCCCATCGTTCCCAGGATCAACGTGCCTGGAAGTCCCTGAAACAGATCCACGTGTAACTTCAACAGGACGAACAGCATTCCTTGCCCGACCGGAAGGTCGCGCAGTAGCTGGCCGGAGTGGGCATCGAACAGAAACGCAGAAGAGTTTTCAACGGCGGAAGGGGTGATCCCGAGCGAGAGCACCCACACGGGCATATCGGGCTCCCGCGTGAGAAACTTGACAAATTCCCCAGGTCGCCTTGCGCGGGACTCTTCAACCATTGTGTCCACGCCGGCATCAGGGCCGGCCACGGATCGGTGCGGGGGTTCGACCAGGTCGCCCAGCCAGAGCGCGATCTCGTCGTGAAAGATCAACGGCAAGCCGGTGAGGCAGAGCATCAAGAGAAAGACCGTAGAGATCAAGCTGGTCCATTTATGGAGCAGGTACCATCGCCTGAAACCGTGGGGTGTCGTCAAGGACGTCCTCTCTCTCAATAATACTCAAGCTTCAGAGAGCCCAATACGGTCAGCGGCGCCCCCGGGAATGCTCCGGAACTCCTGATGGCCGCACCGCCATAATAATATTCTTGATCCAGCAAATTTTGTACGTTCAACTGTGCGGTCAGATTGGTTCGAGCAAACACCTCGGGTCTCCGATAATAGAGGGCCGCGTCGACTCTGACATATCCCGGCAACTCAAAGGTATTCGCCAAATCTCCGGAACGCTCTCCCACAGCAAAGAGCCCGGTTCCGACTCCGAACCCTTGCAACGGACCATACTGAAAATCATATGTGGTCCACAGGCTGCCCGTATGCCGCGCGACAAGCGGCAGCCGATTACCGATATTGAACGTCGTGTCCGCTGTAATTCTCGCATCGGTATACGCATAGGTGGCAATGAGCTTCCAGGCGCGTGTCAGTTGCGCCGTGAGGTCAAACTCAACGCCCTGACTGCGTTGCGCCCCGGTCTGAATTTGAAGCAGAGGATTGCCGGGGTCTGTCGCCAACACATGCTGCTTGAGAATCCGGTACACAGCCACGTTCGAAGTCAGGCGGCCCGGAACGACGTCGGCCTTGATACCCGCCTCGTACTGCGTGGCTGTTTCGGGAATGAACAGATTGTTGGCTTCGCCCGTTGCCGTAAACGTCGGATTGAACGATCGCGTGACGTTCGCATAGACGGCCACGGGCTGGATGGGCTGGTAGGTCAAACCGACTCGCGGGCTAAACCCAAAATTTTCCGCCGTCGTATCTCTCTTCGGAGCGAACACCCCCTGACCGCTGTGTTGATAGACATAGTCCCCTCGAGCGCCCACCAAGAGATGCAGGGAATCGGTCAGGTCGATCTGGTCTTGGACATAGGCGCCGATCGAGTTCGAGAACGTATCCACGAACACGGCCTTTCGCGGATCAACGAACGTCGCCTGCCCGTAGATAGGGTTGTAGATATTGATCGACGGATACAGCCCCGCACCCAAGGTCGTCGAATAGTTGTTTCGCCCGATTTCGAAGCCGGTGAGAGTTTTATGCTTGACGGTTCCGGTGGCGAAACTTCCGATGAGATCGTTTCGCCAATAGTAGCTTCCTTGAGTCGCTCCTCCGGCCTGATTGATGCGCGTGAGCGTTTGATTGTCCGCCAACAATCCTCCAAAGGCCATCTGCACTCCATGCCATGAGCTTTGATCGATTCGAAATTGACTCTCAAGATGCAGGTCGTCGCTGAAACGGTGCTTGATCAGAAACCCTGCGCGAACCTCACGCACGTTATACGTATTAAACGACTCTCCCAAAAATCGAGTAATGGGAATCGGTGCCGCCCGCCGGCCGATGATGGGAATCCCGGGATCGAACGTTTGATTGTTATGAACATATTCGCCTTCAAACGTCAGGGACGTATTCGACCCGGCATCCCAGGTCACTACCGGGGAGATGAAATACCGGTGACTCCGCACGATATCCCTGAAACTTTCCGCATTTTCATAGGCGCCGTTGATTCGGAAGCGAAGTGTCTTACTCTCATTCATGGGTCCCGAAACATCGATCATGGGGCGGTAGAGGCCATAGCTGCCAAAGACGGTTTCGAGAGAAGCGTAGGATTCCCTCAGGGGTTGCTTGGTGACGATGTTGACGATGCCGGATGGTTCGCTGCGGCCGTAGAGAACGGACGGAGGCCCCTTGAGAACTTCGACCCGCTGGATATTGGCGATGTCTCGATAAGTCAGCACCTGCTGCTGATCCAGGTTGCGCATGTTATTCTTAAACACCCCGCATACGAATCCTCGACAAAAGCTGCGATCATTGAAGACACCCCTGGAGGCGTCAGGGGAGACAACCCCGCTGACGTTTCGCAGCGCTTGATCCAAGCGAATCGCCTTCTGATCGTCCATCACTTTTCGGGTGACCACTTCGACGGATTGCGGCACCTGAATAATCGGCGTGTCGGTGCGTGTAGCGGTCGTGGCCTCTTCCGCGACATACGATTTCGTATCGTCGTCCTTCTCGCGCACATCCTTCACGAGAATCTCCGGTACCTTGACGGGCTTCTGTTGCGGCTTGGCCGCCTCCGCCGTCGACGGTGACGGGGGCACTGTCTCTTGGGATCGTGCGGGCGGGAGATCGGGCAAAGGCGGAGCTTTCTCCAACACCATCGTGGTGCCATCGGTGCGATAACTGAGACCAGTTCCTTGCAGGAGCCGGTTCAGCGCCTCTTCCGGAGCATAGGTGCCCTGGACCGGTTGCGAGGACAGCCCGGCTCCAAGCTGCGAGTCCATGCTGATCTGACGGCCGGCCTGCAATCCGAACGATGCCACGGCATCTTCCAACGCCTGCGCCGGAATATTGAACTCTCGCGTCGCGTCCGTCTGCGCAACAAGGATGTGCGACAGGGGCGCGCGCGCGGCGGTCCGGCCGCCGTCGAGTCGGGCGGGTCCGTCCGCCGCCGCCGCCGGCGCGGCTCCCGCAAACCAGAACAGTAACATGCCCATCACGCATCCACGCAACCGTTCCATCGTTCCGTATCCTTTCTCGTCAGTCCTCGATGTCCACGCGTGCCCGTTCATTCTATTGACGGATGGGACTCGGAGATTTTTAGTGACAATCTTTCGTGCGGAAGGAGACGAAAGGGGATACAGGGTCGGGAGCTAAGAAGCGGAGACCACCAGGAGAAACGGCGTCACTTGACGCACAACGGCCGAGTGCGGTTCCACGACGGCGCGCAATGCGTCCAGCGGGTGCTGAAGGTCGTAGACGCCGCTCACAAGGCGGTCGTCGAGCCGGCGATCCGTCACGAGAATCAAACCCTTGTGATACCGACGAAGTTGGGCGATGACCTCCGGCACGGGGCGGCTCTTGACGATGAGGCGACCGTCTCGCCACATGCCGACCTGCGAGGTGTCGGCATGGCCCGACGCCACGATGCCGCGCTGCCGCTGCATTCGCACCCAGTCGCCGGGTTCGAGCGCCTGCTCCGTCGAGGCCGCGTCGTCGCGAGCGCGTACGACAACACGCCCTTCTTCAACGGTCACCGATGCGCCATGTTCTTCGAGCGCCACGTTGAAGGCGGTGCCGCGAACGGTCGTTGTCCATTCGTCGACGGCGACCAGGAAGGGTCGGTTCGGATCAGGCGTGACCTTGAAGAAGGCTTCCCCTCGTAAGAGCGTGACGCGTCTCATCCGGCCGTCATAGAACACGCTCATCGCGCTCTCGGCACCGAGATGGACGAGGGTTCCATCGGCCAGGGTGATCGGGCTCGTTTTGCCGACGCCGGTTCGATAATCGGCCTGCCAGACCAGCCGAACGGACGGGAGTGCGACGAGGAGACACAGGGCCACGACCGCGCATGCCGCAACGATCGCCTGCCGCCGCCGGTGTCCCGCTCGCGACCCGGCCTCGACCGCCTTCCGTACGGACGGATCATCGACGGGTTGCTCACCGAGCGACGTGCGGGGAGGGAGAACCCCCGATTGCCGGGAAGCCGGAGGGCCTTCCACCCATCGATCCGTATAGATCGGCACGGTGTTTCCGATCAGCATCCAGGTTCGTTGCGCGTCAATCCACGCGGTGCGATGGGACTCCGATTGCGCGATCCACGCGTCGAACTTCTCGCGGACCTCGCGTTCCTCCGCCCGATCGTGCAGCACGATCAGCCAGTGCAGGGCTTCTTGTGAAATGCGATCTTCTTCCATACCGGTGAGCAGTGTCTCATGTCTATAGACGAACGGGACAGTCATCTTTTCGCCTGCTCGCCGGGAAGCATTCGGCGGTCCGCACGCACACGCGACTGGCAATGGGCCAAGGCTTGATGGATCAGGTTGTGGGCGGAGGTGGCCGAGAGGTTCAGCCGCGTGCCGATTTGTTCCATGGTGAAGCCGCCGAAGCGATGCAGTTCCAATGCCAGGCGCGTCCGTTCCGGAAGTTCGGCCAACGCGTCCATGACCAGTTGCAGTTCTTGCCGGGATGCGACTTCCTCCTCGGGCGAAGGGCGCGATTCAGCGACAGCCGGCGGTGTCTCGCACACGTCGATATGCCGTCGCTCCAGCGTGAGACGGCGCGACCAATCCACCGCCAGATTACGCACGATGCGAAACAGGTAGCCGACAGGGGTGGCGACATCCGGCCGGTCAGCCGGCCGATGAAATCGCAAATACGCCTCCTGCACCACATCTTCCGCCATTGTGCGGCACCCCACAATGCCGGCGGCATAGTTGATCAACTCGCCGCGATGGCTGAGATAGAGGTCGAGTTTCTGTTGCTCGTCATTCATCGCATGCTCGCTTGGGAGAAGGACCTGTCGGTTGTCGATACGCTCTCGTCGGATCTGCCTGTGCGCCGGCGCCCCGAGCGTAAACGGAGTGTCGACGGGAGGCCATGTTCATTTTCCGGATGACGTGTCCGGGCAGGCAAAAGTGTTGCACTGGCTCGATGAACCCGCCATCATTTCGAACATGCCTCCGTGGACATGGCGATAATAGCGCCCCCCTGTTAGACGAATGAGACGGACCACCATTCAGTCGGAAAGGGAACAGATATCATGACGAGATACGTCCGAAGCGCCGTTGTGTGGGGGATTCTCCTGTTCTGCACGGCTTGTGCGGAAACCGTCACGGTGCAGGTGACCGGCACCGGGGCATCCGCCGACCCGATTCCGCAGCGGGCGACCTATGCGGTGTTACCCACCAGCGAGGTTGCAAAGGACCCGGCCTTCCCTGAATACGCGCAGCTCGTCTCGACCAAAATGGACGCGCTCGGGTACAAGAAGACCGGGGAGAGAAGCGCGCAGTTGGGCGTCTTCCTGGCCTATGCCAGTACGGAGGACGCCCCCACGAGTGTCGGCATGCAGCCACCCCCGATGAGCGCGGGGGGCGGGATGAGCGCGTCAGGGTCCGGAGGTGGCGGGTATGGGATGGCTACGGGCACGCCCGCAGGTGGAACGACCAGGCTGCAATACACCAATCAACTCGTGATTGTGGTGCTTGATCTCAAGAAGTCCGCGGCGTCCGGGGCGAAAGCCGAACTATGGCGAGGGGAAACGATGAATCGCAGCAATTCGAACGATCTCAAGGCACTCGCGCCCGTGATGGTGGATGCGGCTTTCCGGCACCTGGGGGAAACGACTTCCGGCAGCATGCGCCATCAGTTCACGGAGGAGGAGATCGGCAAACTCCGGCAAGACAGATAAGGCGGGAGACCGCGTCGTTGCATCGGGCAGAGAGGGCGGCAATCCGGCAGATTTCGGTCGGTGATCTCGGCTCCGATCTTGAACGAATACGTTCGGGTGTTGAAGTACACGACGTGTACGATCGCACATGAAGGGATTCATGTGCGATCGAGGAAGCCCTGGTTCCCTTCGTTGAGGCCGTTACCTCAACCCTGGTCGGTCCTCGCGTGACCATACCCGGACGATGTCCATGTCATGCGGTCATCGTGCCGAAGACCGCCGTGTATGATGCTCAGCTTCCATGTGAGCGTTCCTGTCGGGCCTGGGAGACGACAGCGTGCGGGTTTCAGGCGAACGACAGTCCCCGCCGCCGGAACCAGATCACGACGCCGGTGACCGAAAGAACTGCAACCGTTAGCCCGAGAGCGGACACCAGCACGCGCCCGGGAATGCCGGCGATCCGTCCGCTATGCAGCGGAAACTGAAGCTGGAGAAGGATATCGCCCACTGTGCCCGTGCCGGGAATACGATCGCCCAAATAGGTGCCCTGGGTCCCGTCGAAATAGAGTTGCTTCACGCCGAACCCTCCGCTGCCGTGGTCCTGACCCGGCTGAAAGAAACGAACGGTATAGATTCCGTAGCGGGCATTGTACGATGCGCCGCCCACCGGTTCGGGCCAGCCGAGTCTGCGGGTTTCCGCTTGGGCCTTCGCAATGACGTCGGCATAGGACCACACCGGCTCGATGGGCCGGTGCATCGGCCGTTGACGCCGCTGCTCGAACGGCGTCGGCGTGAGGGTCGCCACCGCCGCCACCGCCGGTCGAAACAGTTCGCGATTGAGATTGAGGTACACGGCGCTCACGGCAAGAATCAGGAGCAATCCCCAGACCCACAGGCCGCCGGCCCGATGGAGGTCGAAATTGAACTGATAGCGGCTGCCTAGCCGGATCGCGAAGGATTTTTTCCAGCGCGCGCGGTCGGGGAAGGCAATGGTCAGCGCCACGAAACAATCGAGAAGCCAGATGATCGCGATGCCGCCCATGAACCACAGGCCCCAGCGATTGTTCCCGGCGAACTCCGGGATATGCATCGTGTAGTGCAGCTTGTAGAGAAACGGCAGGAGATGCTCGCGGTCGAGTGCCACCGCTCCCCAATCACGGCGTCCGAGCTCCCGTCCGGTGGTCGGATCGATGAAGACCTGGTTATAGTCGAGCGTATGGAGCTTGCCCGTCCCCGGGTCGACGCGCAGTTGCACGCCGAAGAGCAGCGACCGGCCCGGTTCGGCTTGCAGCGGCATGAAGCTGACACGTACCCGAGGGTCGGCCGCTTCGATCCGGGCGGCCAGATCGAGATAGGGAAGGGGAGGACCGCTGTCCTGAACGTCGAACAGCTCTACGTTCAGCCACTCATCCAGCTCGTGGTCCCAGGAAATCACCGCGCCGGTGAGGCCGGAGATACCCAGAAAGAGGGCCGTCAGCAACCCTGCCCAACGGTGGATGATCACTCCGGCGGCGCGCATGGCTCGTCACTCGTCCTGCATGCCAGGTAAAGCCTCTTCTTCTGTAGACGAATCACAAGGCGATTTTCCCACCTGACGCCGCGCCATTTCACGACCGCCAACCCTTGTTGCGTTAGGGCGACGAGAGGCCGGTCGGCTGGCCGGCCGGCCCCTCGACATAGCGATACCCTTTCGCCTGCATGCATCCGCTCAGGTTGATGCCTCCTGCCATGGTATCCTTTTGATGTTCCTGCCCCGAAAGCACCTCCGCCTTGCATTCCTCCCAATCTTCCTGCGTATGCGCCTCGGTCTTACCCGCCTGCACCCACCGGCCTTCGGCGCAGCCGGCCAGGAGCGCCAGCAGCAGTCCCAGCCCCATCCAGATCGGCGACATGGCTTAGAACCTCAATCCAACGGT
>Ga0268299_1003443_pt1 | contig 14574 bp, 16 predicted proteins | sample NOBtaG_FD_193484 | JGI IMG/M metagenome (GOLD analysis project Ga0268299, IMG submission 193484) | Activated sludge microbial communities from bioreactor in Nijmegen, Gelderland, Netherland - NOB reactor | ecosystem: Engineered > Bioreactor > Aerobic > Activated sludge | place: Netherlands...
TCAGTAGTCCCATGTCGATCACTCCTTTGGCCCCCTCGCTCTTCGCTTGGGGGAGGGTCACATGGGTCAAATCTCAATGGAAATTACGCGCCTACCCGGGTCACTTCTCAGTGGAAATCAACACCCTATACTTTCAATGTGTTACAGGCTCTACACCGAATGCGCGCAGTCGAGAGGTCCAGAGAATATCGGCCCAGAGAGACCGCTTCCGGGCCTCCCGGCATCGGGGCCAGTGCTCAGCCACACCCGCATAACCCTCGAAAACAACGGAAAAATCCGGCCGCAGCGGGATCGGGAGAACGCTTTCGCTGTGGCAACTGGCGGAGGGGATGGGCCTGACTTCCAACCTTCTCCACTTTAACTCATTGAAATCATTGTATCCGTTGCGTGCCGGTGGCGACTTCCAGAAATCACTTTGACCCCGTAGTGCTGTCCCCATCAGGAACTCCCCAACCTGCCTAGCCGACAGTCACACCAAAGAGCATCCCCACCGCTGCGGTCGCGGCCATGGCAAGCGCGCCCCAGAAGGTGACGCGGACGGCTCCCTTGATGATGCCCGCACCTCCGGCTGAGGCACCGAGACCGCCCAGCACCGAAAGCGCGATCAAAGTCGTGACCGCGACGATGAGAGTGATCTGAGTGGCAGGCACGAGCGCCGCGATGATAAGGGGAACGACCGCGCCGACGGCGAAGGTCGCCGCCGAAACGAGGGCAGCCTGGATTGGGTGCGCTGTGACCGTTTCCGAGATGCCCAACTCGTCACGCGAATGGGCGCCAAGCGCGTCCTTCTTGGTCAGTTGAATCGCGACCTGCCGTGCGAGACCTTCGTCGAGCCCGCGCCCGACATAGATGCGTGTGAGCTCATCGAGCTCCGCCTCGGGCGTATCCTTCAGCTCGCGCGTCTCGCGCGCGATGTCGGCCTGTTCCGCATCGGTCTGCGAACTGACCGAGACGTATTCGCCGGCCGCCATCGACATCGCACCGGCGACGAGGCCGGCAAGTCCAGCGATCAGGATTTCCGGACGACCAGATCCGGCTGCGGCGACCCCGACAACCAGGCTCGCAGTTGAAACGAGGCCGTCATTTGCCCCGAGAACGGCAGCGCGCAACCAGCCGATGCGATGCACCATGTGGATTTCTGAATGCGACAGACGACTCATCAGTGAAAACCTTTCCAAGCCGCAATCGCGCGCATGCGTTACTATAGCGGTTTATTGTGGCGATGTCCGACCGGCTTCGTGGTGCAATCCTCGGTCACGGTACCATCTGCCCTTGACCTTCCAGTCACGGGAAGGAGCACATTGAACTCGAAGGCCGTGCATTGGCCTTCGCGCGGCGCGTCCGCAGAAGGAGAACGCCATGTCCACCGTCGATCCCCATGCAGGTCACGCCCACACCAATGACGAAATGCCGACGCACCACGATGCGCCTGCTACTGGCCCGACGGCCATCGACCCTGTCTGCGGCATGACGGTAACCCTGAAGCCGGATTCCCGGACCGAGAACTTCGGCGGAAAGGACTTCCACTTCTGTTCGGGCAAGTGCCAGACCAAGTTTCAGGCCGATCCCTGGTTCTACGCCTCGGGTCGTGCCGCAGGCCGCAAGAAGGCTGCTCCGGCCAACGTCCAGTACACCTGCCCGATGCACCCCGAGATCGTTCGCGACGCACCGGGAGCCTGCCCGATCTGCGGCATGGCGCTGGAGCCGATGGTGCCCTCGGACGAGCCGAGCGAGGAACTGACCGACTTCACGCGGCGGATGTGGATCTCGGCGGCGGCGGCGGTGCCGCTCATCATACTGACGATGGGCGAACTGGTGGCGCTGCCGGTGCGCGACTGGGTCGGGCATCAGACGGCGAGCTATCTGGAGTTCGTGCTGGCGACGCCGATCATCCTCTGGGCGGCGCTGCCGTTCTTCCGGCGTGGCTGGGATTCGGTGCTGAACCGGTCGCCCAACATGTGGACGCTGATCAGCCTCGGCGTCGGGGCAGCGTATCTCTATTCGCTGGTCGCGACCTTCCTGCCCGGCGTGTTCCCGGATGCCTACCGGATGGGCCATGGCGTCGGCACCTACTACGAGGCGGCCGTGGTGATCGTGGCGCTGGTCTTCGTGGGCCAGGTGCTGGAACTGCGGGCACGCGAACGCACCGGGGATGCGATCCGCGCGCTTCTGGACCTCGCGCCCAAGACCGCGCGGCGCATCCTGCCGGACGGCACGGAGTATGATGCGCCGCTCGAAAACATCATGGAGGGCGACCGGCTGCGCGTGCGCCCTGGCGATGCGGTCCCGGTGGACGGGACGGTGATCGAGGGCCGCTCATCTCTGGACGAGAGCATGCTGACCGGCGAGTCCATGCCCGTCGAAAAGGGCCCGGGCGATGCGGTGACCGGGGCCACGATAAACAAGAACGGCAGCCTCGTGATCGAGGCCGGCAAGGTCGGCGCGGATACGGTGCTGGCGCAGATCGTGGCCATGGTGGCGAACGCGCGCCGGTCCCGCGCGCCGATCCAGGGCATGGCCGACCGCGTGTCTGCGGTGTTCGTGCCGACCGTGGTGATCATCGCCATCGCTGCCTTCGTCGTCTGGCTGACCGCGGGCCCGGAACCCGCGCTGGTCTTCGCCATCGCCTCGGCCGTGTCGGTCCTCATCATCGCCTGTCCATGCGCGCTGGGGCTGGCGACGCCGATCTCCATCACAACGGCGGCGGGGCGCGGCGCGCAGGCGGGCGTGCTGATCAAGGACGCAGAGGCGCTGGAGCGCATGGCAAGCGTTGACACGCTGATCGTGGACAAGACCGGCACCTTGACCATGGGCAAGCCGAAGCTGACCGATACGGTTGCGCTTGGGGATGTCACCGAGACCGACCTGCTGTCGCTGGCCGCAGCGCTCGAGCGTGGCTCAGAGCACCCGCTGGCGGAGGCGATCGTCGAAGGGGCGGAAGCGCAGGGCGCCCCGCGTCTGGAAGCGACCGACTTCGAGGCCGTCACCGGCAAGGGCGTGCGTGGCAGTGTCGGGGGACGCGAGGTGGCGCTCGGCAATGCCTCGATGATGCGGGAGATGGGGCTGGACACTAGTGCCGCCGAAGCAAATGCCGACACCCTGCGCGCCGAGGGCAAGACGGCGATGTTCATCGCGGTCGATGGCGCGCTTGCCGGGATCGTGGCCGTGGCCGACCCGATCAAGGACTCGACCGCACAGGCGATCCGGGAACTGCACGCGCAGGGTCTGCGGGTGATCATGGCCACCGGCGACAACGAGCGCACGGCGCAGGCGGTTGCGGGCAAGCTCGGCATCGACGAGGTGCGCGCGGGCGTCCTGCCCGAGGCCAAGAAGGACCTGATCGACCAGTTGCGCCGCGACGGCCACGAGATCGCGATGGCGGGCGATGGGGTGAACGACGCGCCCGCGCTCGCCGCCGCCGATGTCGGCATCGCCATGGGCACGGGCGCGGATGTGGCGATGGAGAGCGCGGGGATTACCCTGCTGGGCGGCGACCTCATGGGCATCGTCCGGGCGCGCAAGCTGGCCCGCGCCACCCTGCGCAACATCAAGCAGAACCTGTTCTTCGCCTTCGCCTACAATGCGCTTGGCGTGCCGGTCGCGGCGGGGCTGCTTTACCCACTCACGGGGATGTTGCTGTCCCCGATGATCGCGGCGGCGGCGATGAGCCTGTCGTCGGTGTCGGTGATCAGCAACGCGCTGCGACTGCGGCGGATCGAGCTGTGAAGGGATGACGATGTCCGAAGACCCGGACCGGTGGGAAGGCGTCTACCGGAGCAAAGAGGAGGCCGAGACAAGCTGGTTCGAGGACCGTCCGCAGGTATCGCTCGACCTCATCGCCGAGACCGGCGCGGGCAAGGATGCGGCCATCGTCGATGTCGGTGCCGGCTCATCGAGGCCGGTGGATTGCCTGCTGGACCAAGGGTTCCGCCGCATAACTGTTCTCGATCTCTCCGAAACCGCCTTGCGCACGGCGCGCGCGCGGCTTTCGCCAGATGCGCCCGTCGAGTGGGTGGTGGCGAACGTCCTGCACTGGCAGCCCTCCGGCCGCTTCGACGTCTGGCATGATCGGGCCGCGTTCCACTTCCTGACCGGGGCTTCCGATCAGGACGCCTATCTGCGGGTCATGGATCGGGCCCTTGTCCCCGGCGGCCACGCCATCATCGGAACGTTCGCGTCAGATGGCCCGACCTCGTGCAGCGGTTTGCCGGTCGCACGTTATGATGCGGCCCTGCTTTCGGAACGGTTGGGCAGCGGATACCGGCTCGTCCGATCGCTGAGCCACGAACACCGCACGCCGTGGGGCAGCGTGCAGCGGTTCCACTTCGGGCTCTTTCGGAAGGTCTGACGGGTGTCGAGAGATCGTCAATCTGCGGCCGCGTTGGACCGCTGCGCCTGAGCGTCGCGAATGAGTTCGGGCCAGGTTGACTTGATGTAGTCCAGAATGGCTTCGATCTCGCTTACCTCCAGCACGGAGCCGAAGCCCGGCATGCCCGACGTGAAGGTCACGCCCATGTCGTCCAGCACGGCCTGACCGCCTCGCGTGATGTAGTCGATGAGCATCGCATCATCGTGGTGCCATGTATGGCCGGTCTCGTCATGGGGCGGCGCAGGATAGAGGCCGTTGGCGTCACGGCTGCGCCAGTCGGGTTGCCCCTCGAGATTGACGCCGTGGCAGGCCGCGCAGTGCTCGACATAAAGCGCGCGGCCGGAGTCGGCATCTGTCTCTGTAGCGTGGAGGAACGCCGCGGCGGGAAACGGCGTGAGCGCGATCATCGCGGACAATGCGGGCAACAGAAGCCGACCGGGCCAGAGCGGTTTGACTGGCATCCTGTGACCCCGTCTGCGCCACGACCCTGCCATCAGCGAAAGAAGATGTATTTGACGAGGGCCGCGACGGCGAGCACCACGAGGACAGCGACCACAAGGCCCCACAGTCCCATTCCCCACATCATGCCGTCGCCCATCATCGTTCCGGTCCCCTGAGGTTCTAATGGTCGCGCGACCTTCCCGAGAGCCCGTCGATGATCGGGCAGTCCGGGCGGGCGTCGCCGTGACAATTCTCGACAAGATGCCCGAGCATCTCCCGCAACCCGGTCAGTTCCGCGATCTTGCGGTCGATTTCGCCAAGCTTCTCGGTGGCGATCGCCTTCACATCCGCGCTGGCGCGGTCGCGATCGGTGTAGAGGGAGAGCAGCTGCCGACATTCCTCGACTGAAAACCCGAGGCTGCGGGACCGCTGGACGAAGCGCAGCCGGTGGACGTCCTCGCTGGAATAATCGCGGTACCCGTTGGCCGCCCGGTCGGCGGTGAGCAGCCCGATGTCCTCGTAGTAGCGGATCGTCTTGGGCGGCAGGCCCGATTGCCTGGCGGCTGTCCCGATGTTCATGGCGGTATCTCCGTAGCTGCTCCCGCCAATATAAGGGTTCCAGCTGCTGGAAGCTCAAGTGATTTCGAGGCGCGCGGGAAGAAGCGGCCGCGCGGTCTGCACCGCGCGGCCGCTGTGGTCTCAGTTGGCGTTCTCAGCCAGCCAAGTCGTCATCCGCTCGATCTCGGGGCCCTGTGCCGCGATGATCTCCTCGGCGAGCGCGCGCATCTGCGGATCGTCGCCGTGCTCAAGCAACACCTCAGCCATGTCGATGGCGCCCTGATGGTGGGCGATCATTCCACAGGCGAAGGCCACGTCGGCATCCTCAATCATCATGCCTTCGTGCATGGCCGGCATGGTGATCATCATCTTGCGCATGTTCTCTTGGACATGCTCGGGCATGGATTCGATGTCCATGCCTCCCATGCCCATCATCTCCATCATGCCCGCGTTCATGCCGCCGCCCTGATTGCCGTGCATGCCGCCATGTCCCATGGCCGAGTGATCCATGCCACCCGAGGCAGCCGCTGTCGTGCACTGCTCGGGGAGCTGGAATTCCGCGTCCTGCGCCATGACGGGCGCTGAGAACGCGGTAGCGGCGATAGCCGCGGCGAGGATCGTCTTTGCGATAGTCATCTTGATTTCTCCTGAAAGTGAGATTTTGCGAGCGATCAGAGCCACAGACGTCGCGGAGGGGGGAGGATCACGCCCGGAGCGCCTCCCAAGCCCGGCACCGGCGTCGCAGCCGTCGTCTCGTCGCTGGCCGTAACGGTGGTAATTTCATGCGCTCCGACTGAAATCCCCGGACAGCAATGCGCCATCATGCAACAGCCTAATGTCGCAGCATCACAGTCGGCGTCCATCTGAACGGTGAGAAGGCTGTGCTGGTCGCTCGATTTGGCATGAGCCTGGTGAATATGGGCTTCCGCTTGCACTGCGTGATCATAGGGTGATGGGGAGCCAAAGTTGGCAGGCGGCCAGATGAAGGCGAATGCCAGCGCCAGTAACGCTGCAATTGCCAAGTTCCAGATCCGCGCTGATTTTTTCATCGATAGTAATCCACCAGGGAAGACGCTGCCTCAGCAGTTACAACCCGCCTCAGGCAAGCGCGTTCTTCTTGCCGCTTCTTGTGACTATTGGCCGAGCATCATGCCGCAGGGCGAGGCGAGAACCCAGCGTCCTCGAGCATGGACGCGACGGCAGATCGATCGACGCCCGACTCCACGGTCACTCGCTTATGGGGCAAATCGATGTCGACCTTTGCCTGCGGGTCGACCGAATGGATCGCCTTTGTAACGCTTCTGGCGCAGCCGCCGCACGTCATGTTGTCGATCTGGAACTGCATAAGAGTCTCTCCGAGCATCTGGTTAGCCCTGAAGATGGGGCTTCCAGCTAGTGGAAGGTCAAGAGCAGCCCGGGCGCGATCGATGCGTTTCGGCTCAACCTTCCGTGTACGGGTGACGATTGCGTCTCTGTGGGATGAGGCGTGTGAGTAAGCTATCAAAGAAGAATGCGGGGTGCGGACGGTTTGAAGACCATGCTGCTTGCAGCGATGGCCTTGCGTGAAGAAAAGGATCGACGATGCGATTGATTGTTTCTCGCCGGGGTTTCGTAATTGGCGCGTGCGCTGTTTCGGTGACGGCCGCGGTGCCTGCCGGGGCCGAGGCCAGTCCTGGTCTTCACGTCCTCAGGGATCCCAACTGCGGATGCTGCTCGGCCTGGGTCGACATTCTTGCATCCGAGGGATTTGATGTGACGGTCGAGGAGAGCGGAGGAGCGGCGCTCGCGCAGTACAAGCTCGACAACGGTATCCCGCAGGCCATGGGTTCGTGCCACACCGGCAAGATTGCGGGATATATGATCGAAGGACACGTTCCGCCTGCCGACATCCGCCGACTGCTGGACGAGCGTCCGGACGCCATCGGAATTGGCGTGCCCGGCATGCCCTACGGGTCACCGGGCATGGGGCCGGAGAGCGAACGTGAGGCCTTTGAGGTTTTCCTCATAGGGCGCGACGGATCGACTTCAGTCTATACCAGCTACGCAGCAGCGTGACCTGAGTGCAGACCTGTCGGTCACCGCGCCGGATCAACCGGCCAAAGCTGCTGGCAGCGCGGGCCCTACCGGAACGATCCCGGTCGGGTTGAGAGCCTTGATCGAGTAGTAGCCGCGCTTGATGTGGTCGATGCTGACTGTCTCGCACACCCCCGGCAGCGCGAGGATGCGCGCCTGGTAGGCGCTGAGGGCGGGATAGTCGGCGATGCGGCGCAGGTTGCACTTGAAGAGGCCGTGATAGGCCACATCGAAGCGCACCAGTGTCACGAACAGCCGCACATCCGCTTCGGTGAAGCGGTCGCCCAGCAGGAAGTCGCGGCCATCGCCGAGGCGTCCTTCGAGTTCATCGAGCATGGCGAAGACGTCTTGGAACGCCTCCTCGTAGGCGATCTGCGTGGTGGCGAAGCCCGCGCGGTAGACGCCGTTGTTGAGGCGCGGATAGATGCGGGCGTTCAGCGCGTCGATCTCCTCGCGGAGGTCGGCCGGATAGAGGTCGAAGGTGGTGTCCGCGAAGTCGCCGAACCCGGAGTTCAGCATCCGCAGGATGTCGGCGGATTCGTTGTTCACGATGGTGCCGCGCTGCTTGTCCCACAGCACCGGCACCGTCGCCCGACCCGAAATGGCGGGGTCGGCGCGAGTGTAGATCTCGTGCAGGAAATTGGCGCCGTTCAGCGTGTCGAGGTCGGCCCCGCCAGTGTCGCCGAAGCGCCAGCCCTGGTCGGAGAGTTCGGGCTCGACGACGGAGACCGAGATCGCGTCCTCCAGTCCCTTCAGCTTGCGACCGATCAGCGTGCGCGACGCCCATGGGCAGATCAGCGCGACGTAGAGATGGTAGCGGCCGGGCTCGGCCTTGAAGCCGCCTTCGCCGGTCGGCCCGGCGCTGCCGTCAGGGGTGATCCAGTTGCGGAAACTGGAGGTCTGGCGAACAAAGCCGCCCTTCTCGTCCTTGGCCTGGACGGGCTGCCAGTTCGCAACCCATTTCCCGTTCATCAGCATGGTCGTCTCCTCAAGTCGTCAGGGTTATGGCGGTGCCCCAGGGATCGTGTAGGGTCAGGCCGTCGGTGGTTTTGATGCTTTCCATGCCGGCGCCTTCGACGCGTGCGGTGATGGCTGCGAGGTCCGCTGCACTGCGGACGACGATTTCCACGGCATCCAGACCCGCCATGCCCTGCGGGCGCACCCCCGCACGGCGGCTGTTCCAGACGTTGCCGGCAAGCTGGTGGTGATAACCACCACTGCCGTAGAAGCTGGCACCGGGATAGCGCGCCGCGATATCGAGGCCGAGCAGGTCGCGGTAGAAGCGATCGGCTTCTGCAGTATCCCCCACCTGCAGGTGGACATGGCCGACGCTGCCGCCCTCGGGGAAGCCCGTCCATGCGGTGCCCCCGGCGCTTTGGAGCAGGTCCTGCAGATCGAGCGGATCGGTGCTCATCCGGATCTCGCCGCTCTCTCCGAGCCAGTCCGAGACCTGGCGGTCGGCATAAACCTCGATGCCGTTGCCCTCGGGATCGGCGAGATAGAGCGCCTCGCTGACGATGTGGTCGGACGCGCCCTGAAGCGGCACGCGCGCTTCCACGACGTGGGCGACCCAGCGGGCCAGGTCAGCTCGGGCTGGCATCAGGAAGGCGGTGTGAAAGAGGCCGGCCTGCCGCGGATCGAGCGGAGCCAGCTTCGGGTCGCCCACGAGCTCCAGCAGCGGCGTGCCGCCGGAGCCGAGCGTGATGCGGTCGTCGCCGCTCACGACCAGCCTGAGCCCAAGCACCGACTGGTAGAAGGCAGAGACCGCACCGAGGTCACGCACCTTGAGCCGGACCGCCCCGATCCGCATTGGCGCTGGAGTCATATCGAAGAAGTCGGTTGCGATGGTCATGGTGGGTTTCCTTTGAGAACGAGTGCGGCCGCGGGAGGCCCCCCGCGGCCAGCAAGGGAGGTCAAGCGCGGCTGCGCTTCAGGGCGAAAGCGCCGTCGCCGAGCAGGGCCTGGACAACCAGCGTCACCGCCCAGAATGCCGGGAATTCCCAGCCGCCGCCTTCGTTCGAGAAGAAGAAGCCGGCCGCGCCATGGGGCACGTAGATCGATCCGAGCAGGATCGGCACCAGCGCCAGCGACACCCAGCGGCTGTAGACGCCGAGGATTAGCGCGATGCCGCCGAGGAGCTCGGCCGCGATGACGAGGTAGGCGAGCGGCCCGGGCAGCCCGAGGCTGGCGAAGTAGCCCGCCGTGCCGGCCGGGGTGAAGACGAAAAGCTTCAAGCCGGCATGAGCGAGGAAGAGGACGCCCATCGAAACCCGCAGGATGGTCGCGGCGAGATCGGCGTTGGTGACGCCGTCGACAAGCGACGGACGGGCGGAGGCGGAAGCGGTGGCGTAGGTCATGGTTATGTTCCTTGATTTCGAGGGAGCTCAGGCAGCGCGCTGCCAGGTAGGGGCAATGTCGGTGCCATGGCCGAGGCCGTAGCCGAGCGTGATGTTCAGCGCGGCGGCGGGCTCGAGGTAGCGGGCGGTGGCGAGGGGCCCGGTCTCCAGCGTCTCGAAGCCGGCGCTCCGGGCCAGTTCGGCGACCGCGGCGCGGGCGGCCTCGTCGTCTCCCGCAATGAAGACTGTTGCGGGACGGCCGGCGGCCTGACCGTTGTTCTGCAGCACCTGCGCGAAGATCGTGTTGAAGGCCTTGACGACCTTCGCCTGCGGCGCGCGCTTCTGGATTTCCTCGGCGGCGCTGGTCGTGTGACCGATGCTGAGGCCCGAGAAGTCCGCCTTCATCGGGTTGGTGATGTCGATGACGATCTTGCCTGCGAAGCCGCCGGCCGCCTCGATGACGTTGCCCGCGGCATCGAAGGGCACCGCCAGGACGACGATGTCCGCCGATTGCGCAGCAGAAGCGAGGGATGCGGACGACACGCCGTTACCCACTTCCCGGGCGGCAGCGTCGGCTTTGGCTTCGTCGCGGCTGGCGAGCGTGACGGGATGGCCGGCATTCGCGAAGCGGGTGGCAAGACCCTTCGCCATGTTGCCGGCGCCAATGATCGAGATGCTCATGTTCGTTCTCCTTCTGACATCCGGCGTTCGGCTGAGCGCCAGTTCGTTCGTCATGCGGAGAACATATGCTCTGCCGAGAAAGACGATAATCCGACCCTTGGGAAGATGATTGCTTCCTGAAGAAGGGTAATAACCTACCAGCCTTGCTCCCAATGCGGCGTCTGCCTGTACCGCTCGGAGAGGAAGTCGACGAGCAGGCGCACCTTGGCCGCGAGATGGCGGCTATGCGGATAAAGGACGTGTACGTCGTAGGGATCGGATTCGAACGACGGCAGCAGTCTGATCAGCCTGCCCGAGCGCAGTGCTTCCCCCGCCACGAATGCGGGCACGCAGGCGAGCCCGAGTCCAAGTTCTGCGGCTTGGACGCAGGCCTCAGCGTTCGAATAGCGGATGCGGCCATCGACGCTCGCCATCTCGACCTCGCCAGTCTCGCCCTTGAACGGCCACCGGGTTGGCTCGCGGAAGTTGGTGTCGATGATGCAGGCGTGTTCGGCAAGGTCCGAAGGCGACTTGGGCGCATTGTGCTGTTCGAGATAAGAGCGTGCACCGACCACGACGATGCGGACGGCGCAGAGCCTGCGGATGATCAGGCTGGAATCGCCGGGACGCCCGACGCGAACCGCAAGGTCGAAACCTTCATCGACGACGTTGACGACCCGGTCCGAAAAGCTGACGTCGAGTTCGATGTCCGGGTAGAGCCCGGCGAACGCGTTCAGTGCGGGAGCCAGTTCGAGAGTGCCGAATGTCAGGGGCGCCGTGAGCCGCAGCCGTCCGCGCGGGGACTGCGAGATATTTCGGATGTCGAGATCGAGGGTGTCGAGCTCATCGACAAGCGGCTTCAGGCGATCGTAATAGGCACGACCAGCCTCGGTCGGCACGACGGATCGCGTCGTCCGGTTGAGCAGCCGCACGCCCAGATCGGTCTCCAGACGCGAGATCAGCTTGGACGCCTGTCCGGACCGCGTGCCCAGCTTCTCTGCGGCCGCCGTGAAGCTGCCTGTCTCGATCACGGCGAGAAACATGCGGTCGCAGTCGAGGCGGTCCATTTCTTCCCATGCGGTGCAATGATGGTTAGTTGCTGGCCATTCTAGCCAAATTGACAATCAAAGGCCATTGGCTGGCGGGCGGAAGATCATCGCCCCCGGCACGCGCGCGCCTGATCCCGCATGACGCTGTAATCGGCGAGCATAGCGGCGATAGCGGACCTGTCCGGGAGCAGCACGATTTCCTCCGCTGCGCGGGCCTGGACCTCTTGGTCGTGCTCTACGACGGGTGGGCATACGGCGCCGCTCAGCAGATCAGAACCGCCCCTCGCGCAGCCGCTCAGCAAGCTCGTTGCGATCGCCAGGCGGCGAGCCGCGGCCTCCAGCATCTGGCGTTGGACATCATTGGCTTTCTCCGTGGTTTCAAGGCGTTCGGCGAGGCGACCCGCTCGCTCCCCGGACCTCCGAAGCGAAAGCAAGAACAGGAGCGCCGCGAGCATGATCGCGCCGTAGCGCAGAACGGTTCGCATCCATGGGCTGGCGGCGAACCCGCCGAGCAAGGTGGCGATCATCGCCGCCCCCGCTTCCAGTCGTCGAGCCGAGCGTAGATCGTGACCGCTATGCCGCCGAGCGCCACGGCGATGAACACCCAGCGCAGGGTGTCGAGATACGGCACCAGCGGAAGGATGGCGGACTGGGTCTCAGCCAGGACGCTCTGGGCGACCTCGACGCCCGCGGCGCCCAGCGTAGCCACACCGGCGGCCCCGCCGCCCTTCATGGTGCGGCTGTCGGCCAGCACTTCGCGCGCGGGCGGCGTCTCGGCTGCGAATGCGGTCGCTCGGACCGGGAACCGCTCGCCCCATTGCCGTGCAGGCCCGAGGTCGACATGCATGAAGCCCGAGCGCGGGTAGAAGCCGAAGCCGAGGAACCCGACCGCGCGCGCCGCAGCCTCGAACGCCGCCGGGTCGTGGTTCGTCATGGCGATATCGAAGGCGGCGCCGTCGAGGTGCTTGGAGCGGGTCGCGCCGCCCACGGCGCGATTGTGCTCGGGGCTGCGATAGCCGGAACGCACGATCAGCGGCTTGCCCAGCCGGTCGCGCAGCGCCTGCAGCTTGTCGAGCGCGGGTTCGTTGACCAGCAGCTTGCCGGTGCCCCGGCAGGCGATCTCGGCCGGGCTGAAATTCGGCCAGCGCCAGGCGCTCTTTGGCACGTCGCGCCAATGGCGGTGGAAGGTCGTGGTCATGGTGATCCTCCGAAACGAAAAAACCCGCCTCGAGGGCGGGTCATTGCGGGCTGATAAATGGGGACGGGGTGCGGCTACGGGCCGCCGCCGAAGATGTCAATCGGCGTGGAAGACTGACCCCCTATCGGCGTCCAATTTTGACCCCCCTGGCGGTCGGAGATCAGGGCCTGAGCCGACGGAACTGATCATGTGGTGGAGTCGGGTCAGGCCCTGATCGTCAGGCGCGGTTCTTGAAGCGCCAGGACTCGTTCCCGGTCTCGACGATCTCGCAGTGATGGGTAAGGCGGTCGAGCAGCAGTGTCCGTTCATTCGAGTTGTTCCAGGGCCCGATCTATCGCGTCGAGGTTGGCGTCCGTTTCGGCGACGGCCTGGTCGGCACCCAAGGCTGCCTCTCCCTCACGCGCCTCGACGCAAATCGCGCGGGCTTCCAGCAGCATGCTGCGGTCAGAGTTCAGCCGGCCAAGGTTGAGGAGAGCACGACAGAGGCTATCCTGGGAGAATGGCAACTCGTACGAATCCGCGGCGCTCTGAAATTGCACGGCTTCGCGCAATGTTGGCACAGCCTCATCCAGATGACGGCGTTCGCCAGTGATCTCGAAGATCAGTACGAGCTTATAGCCTGTCGCGTTTTGCAGCACCGTCCATTTCCCGGGATCGGATTCGCGCGTCCACACCTGCTGCGCATTCCGCCAAGCGTCGATTGCCTGCAGCCAGGTGATCGAACGTTGTTCGACAGATTGCCGAGACGCCAGCAGGTTGAGGGTGTTTCCCAAAAGGTAGTTCGTCCATGCCCAGTCGAGCGGCGCTCTGCCGCGGGTAAACTCCTCCAGCGCGGCACGAAAGGCCACGACAGCCTCCTCCAGCCGTGCCGTGCCAGGTTCACGCTCCCCAAGGGTCTGAAGCACAATGCCGAGGTTGTTCTGTGTCGCTGCCCAGTCAAGCGGCGCACTGTCGCGGGTGAGTTCTTCCAGCGCGGCACGATAGGCCACGACCGCCTCTTCCTGCCGGGCGGTGCCGGATTCCCGCTGCCCGAGGGTCGACAGCGCCATTCCGAGGTTCTTTTGCGTTACCGCCCAGAGGAACGGCACCCGGTCGCGGGTGCGTTCCTCCAGCGCAGCACGAAAGGCCACGACCGCCTCTTCCAGCCGCGCGGTGTCAGATGCGCGCTGCCCGAGGGTCGACAGCGCCATTCCGAGGTTGTTTTGCGTTGCCGCCCAGTCAAGCGGCACCCGGTCGCGGGTGAGTTCCTCCAGCGCAGCACGATAGGCTGTAACGGCCTCGTCGAGCCGCGCGGTACCAGGTTCACGCTCCCCAAGGGCCCGAAGCACATTCCCCAAGTTGTTCTGTGTCGCTGCCCAGTCGAGCGGCACCCGGTCGCGGGTGCGCTCCTCCAGCGCGGCGCGAAAGGCCACAACAGCCTCTTCCAGCCGCGCGGTGTCAGATGCGCGCGCCCCAAGGACCACCAGCACGGTGCCGAGGTTGTGCTGTGTCGTCGCCCAGTCGAGCGGCACCCGGTCGCGGGTGCGCTCCTCCAGCGCGGCACGAAAGGCCACGACAGCCTCCTCAAGCCGCGCGGTGCCAGGTTCACGCTCCCCAAGGAAATACAGCACGTTTCCAAGGTTGTGTTGCGTTGCCGCCCAGTTGCGAGGCGCACTGTCGCGGGTGAGTTCCTCCAGCGCTGCACGAAAGGCCGTGAGGGCCTCTTCCAGCCGCGCCGTGCCGGATTCGCGCTGCCCGAGGGTCTGAAGCACAGCGCCGAGGTAGTTCTGTGTCGCTGCCCAGTCGAGCGGCACCCGGTCGCGGGTGCGCTCCTCCAGCGCGGCGCGAAAGGCCACAACAGCCTCTTCCAGCCGCGCGGTGTCAGATGCGCGCGCCCCAAGGACCACCAGC
>Ga0268299_1003444_pt1 | contig 14564 bp, 11 predicted proteins | sample NOBtaG_FD_193484 | JGI IMG/M metagenome (GOLD analysis project Ga0268299, IMG submission 193484) | Activated sludge microbial communities from bioreactor in Nijmegen, Gelderland, Netherland - NOB reactor | ecosystem: Engineered > Bioreactor > Aerobic > Activated sludge | place: Netherlands...
TACCGCCAGGACCTGAAGTTCTTCGAGTTTACCCGTTCGATGGAAGCCTACAAGAGCGCGTTCAAGGACGGCTCCACGCTGGTCATGAGCCCGGATTCCGAGTTCTTCCGGTACTTGAAGCAGCGCTGAGTTGTAACAGACATAAACACCTGCAGGATATTCAAAAAGGCCGTCCAGCAAGGCCGGAGCGAGCGAGGTGGTGAGGCGTACGCTTCGGTACGTTGAGCCGCTGAGCGATGCGAGAACAAAGCTGGCGACCTTTTTCAATATCTTGCTATGAAAGTCCTACAATTTTTCCACTGGTCGCATCCAAGCTGATCCGCTCACCGGCCGGTTTCTTCGGTAAACCTGGCATCAACTGAATCCCTGAACAGACGGCTGTTACAAATCCGGCCCCGGCCAGGATTCGGAGCTCTTTGATCGGAACGATAAACCCTTTTGGTCTCCCCTTGAGTGTCGAGTCGTGTGAAAGCGAGAGAGGGGTCTTGGCCATACAGACCGGCAAGTTCCCATACCCTAATGCTTCAGCCCTATCTATTTGACGTTCAGCCTCCGGCTCGAATTGAACCCCGTCCGCTCCGTACATGGTCGTGGCAATGGTTTCGATCTTTTTCTTGATCGCCAAGGACACGTCATAGAGATGCCTGAACTGGCCCGGTGTTCTGACTGCTTTCGCCACAGCGACTGCAAGCTGCTCGGCCCCCTTGCCTCCATCCGTCCAATGAGTTGAGACGGCGGCATCCAGGGCTCCCATCTTCATCGATTGCTCACGCACCCAGTCCAATTCATCCTGTGGATCGTCCTTGAAGGCATTCACCGCGACAACCACAGGTACCCCATGTGCCCGCACATTGGCCACATGTTGCTCCAAATTGGCGATGCCCTTTGATAAGGCTTCCCGGTTCGGCCCCGTGAGACTTGTGGGCAATGGCACACCTGCTTTTGCCACACCTCCTCCGCCATGAAGTTTCAATGCCCGCAGGGTCGCAACGACCACCGCCACTGCTGGTGAATTTCCCGAAACCCGGCACTTGATGTTAAAAAATTTCTCCGCCCCAAGATCACTCCCGAACCCTGCCTCCGTGACAACAAAATCGGCACATCGCAACGCAATCGCGTCAGAGATGATCGAGCAATTACCGTGGGCAATATTCCCGAATGGTCCTGTATGCACAAATGCGGGAGTCCCTTCTAAGGTCTGAACGATATTCGGCTTCAACGCATCCTTCAGCAGGACCTCCATCGCTCCTACACACCCGAGCTCCTCAGCTCTGACCGGCTTTCCAGACGTCGTCAATCCGACGACGATGCGACTAAGACGCTCCCGAAGATCTCGCCGGTCCTTTGCGAGGGCCAAGACCGCCATGATCTCAGATGCCTCGGTAATGACAAATTGGCCTGCGCGGCCACCTGTCCCTTCTCCTAATACGATCTCTCGAAGTGCCCGATCGTTGACATTCAACGTTCGCGGCCAGGTGATCTTTTGTGGATCAATCAAAAGCCGATTTCCATGAAACAGATGATTATCCACGAATGCAGAGAGCAGATTATGACTGGCAGCCACCGCATGAGCGTCTCCGGTCAGGTGAAGGTTGATTTCCTCCATCGGAATGACTTGGGCATGCCCGCCACCGGTACCACCGCCCTTCACTCCGAACACCGGGCCGAGCGACGGCTGGCGCAGCGTAAGAGCGGTACGATGCCCGAGCCGGGTTAGCCCCATGGCCAGACCAATCGACGTCGTCGTTTTTCCCTCGCCAAGAGGTGTAGGGTTGATCGCGGTGACAAGGACATAATGTCCCTTGGATGTAGTGTGGAGACGAGCCAAAATCTCTGGAGAGACCTTTGCCTTATCCCGGCCATAACAGGTCAACTCTTCGGCACCGATCCCGAGTTGGGCTCCGATATCGAGAATGGGGCGAGAGGTGACGGATTGCGCGATTTCCAGGTCGGTCAAGAGACACTCATTTCGGCTTAAGCTCAATCACACAGGGCTGGAGTATACCACTGTTCGTTGAGTTATAAAGAGGAGGAGCAGGCCAGACTGTCTTAGTTACGAGGGGAAAAGCAGGGAACCGATACAGGAATGGGAAGGGCTTCGTGAGCCTTCACTCCCATGCTACTTACTCGAGGATGTACTTGGTTGGATCAAGTGCCTGGCCGTTCAGCTTCACCATATAGTGCAGGTGAGGACCAGTCGCCAAACCTGAACTGCCAACCAACGCAATGACATCGCCTCGATCCACTCGCTGACCTTCTTTCACCAAAGACTTGGCCAAATGCCCGTAGACCGTTTCAACTCCAAACCCATGGTCGACGCGGACCATGTTCCCCAGTTTCGGATCATAGCCTGTTGAGGTCACCCGGCCCTGTGCCGGTGCACGGACCGGAGTATTGGGAGCCGCCCCAATGTCCAACCCATCATGCCACGCTGGCTTCTCAGTGAAAGGAGAAACACGAGGGCCAAACCCTGATGTCACCCACCCCTTTACCGGCCAAATAGAAGGGGTCGAAGCCCATCGAGAGGAACGTTGCTCCGCAGCCTCCGATAACTCCGACAAGATGCGTTCTTGGGCTCTGGTCGCTTTCGAGAGCCATTCCAGCCCATCCTTGACTGCAGCAACCGCTTCAAGATGATTTTTTGATAGGTCAACCCCAGCGGCAGAATCCTGGGTGGTCCCCTCTCCCCCATCCTTGGAACTTCCCGAACTTGCTGACCCCGCACTCACATTCTCATTGAGGCCTGGCATGGCTCCTCCTTCGAGAAGGGGAACGTCCTCACCACCTCGGCCATTCACCATATCGCCTGACTTTGGAACCTCGATCCCCAGCATGACTCGAAGTCGTTGATTAACCTCGTTCATAGCCCCAATTCGCTTCTTGAGATCATCGATGGCTGTCGTAAATGCCGCAGTCTGTTCACGCGCACTCATTGCCTCACTACGGAACGCAGACAGTTCCCATACCTCTCCCGTCCTGACAACATAGTGAGAAACGACGAGCAGATCGGCAACAACAAGGAGGCCAACAGAGGTCAGCAACGTCCGGAGAAGCTTTTTCGAAAAACTGAAGCGCAACGGTTTTGCCGTCGACCCTCGAAAGACGACAACCGTATAAGTCCCGCCGTCTTGATTCGTTGTCTGAGCCATAGTCATCGCCCCCCTGCCAATTGATCCCGGTAGGTTCACCCGGTAGAGACCGCCACGTTACCGACTTCTCTTCCTCCCGGTCAACCCCCCTAAAAACCGGTATGCCCCCGAAGTCATGTCAGCCCCATGAGCTAGGATACCTCGCTCCGAACCCAGTCCAGATACGGCTGAAATCCCTGTGTAACAGAAATCGCTATGATTTCAGGCATCTTATAAGAGTGAACTTTTAAAATCGCCTCTTGAAGGGGCAAGACTTTATCGGATGTTGTTTTCATGAAGATAAGCGACTCCTGATCGTTTACAATCTTTCCTTCCCACCGGTAGGTTGACTGGACTGTGGGAATAGTTGAAACACAAGCCGCAAGGCGGGATTTTACCACCAGGTCGGCAATTTTTCCTGCTTCCTCTTGGTTCGCCACGCTCACCATGACGACGACAACCGTCTGACCCAATTCGCCACCCATAGGGCGCCAGGATACCTAACCAATCCTTGCACATTCAACCGTGATGAGAGGACAAGTATCGAGACGGGAAACCCATTGAAAACCATATACCCATCTCACTCTTAAGCAAATGAGCAACTTCTATGCCCCATCATTGAAGCGGCAGGCTTTTCCCCGCTCACACTTTCAATGACTTATAGGATCAGAATCGTTAGGAGTTGGGAAATTTCATCCTAGCACTGCAGAAGAAACAACACAGTCAACCAATTTTTGTGAAACTCTGTTCAAAACTGACCCTTGTAGGTCCAATAAGCAAGCTATACAATTAGAGCTACATTCTACCCCTAACCCTTTCCCATTCGTGCTAACTCTTCAAAGTAACAGGCAAATGCCTTCATTCCACCGGAAGCTTGCCCCCAGTCGAAATATTCATTGGGCGCATGATAGCCATGCTCCGGCAAACTTAACCCCATGAATAAAATTGGAACCTTCCACATATTCTGCATCGTGACGACCGCCCCAATCGATCCTCCCTCACGTACGAAGGCCGGTTCTTTTCCGAATCCCGCTTTCACGGCCCGCTTCACACAATCCACATAAGGCCCGGTAAAGCTCCCCTTAAATGGATGGAGCATCCCCTCTGGCTCTACCTTAATAGTCGGATTGATCTTGGCGACGTGTTTCTTGAAGAGGGCAAATACACGTTCTGGAACCTGGTCTGGGACCAGGCGCATGCTGACCTTGAGCTCGGCATGGCCAGGCACGACGGTCTTCACACCCTGTCCCTGGTAGCCGCCGCTGAGACCATGAATTTCGAACGTCGGTGAGGCCCAAATCCGCCGCAGGACATCGGCAGGATCCTGAACCCGAAGCGACCGAAACCCATAGGCTTCCTTGAAACCCTTCACCTGGAAACCGGACTTCAGAAAGCTCCTGATCTCGGCCTTCGTGGGTTCCACCGCATCATCATAGAAGCCGGGAATCTTCACTCTCCCAGTTCGCGCATCGACACACGAGGTTGCCACCTCCATCAACTCGGCCAGGGGATTACGGGCCGCCCCCCCCGTGACACCGGAATGCGCATCCTTCTCCCCGGTGCGTAAGACCAGACGCGCCCCCAGCAGACCACGTAGTCCATAGGGGACCGCAGGCCGCCCCTTGGCGATCCAGATCGTATCCGACACGATGACGGAGTCCGGTTTCGGGATCGCTGCACGATCCTTAAGCCCCGCCCGAAAATGCGGACTGCCGATCTCTTCCTCAAGCTCCCATAAGAACCGAATATTAATCGGCACCCCTTGCTCGATCGCATATTTTGCACCGAACAGGGCCGTAAGGGCCGGTCCCTTGTCATCGGTCGCCCCTCGGCCATGGTAGATCCCGTGATCGTTCCGAAACGCGAACGGAGCCTGTTTCCACTCAGGCTCTTGCGCGGGCTGCACATCCAGGTGATTGTAGATCGTGACGGTGGGATACTCAGCCCCCGTAGTCCAGCCTCCCGAAACAATAGGAGCCCCCCCGGTCTCGACGATGTGCGGATCGGCCCCCAAATCGCCGAGATACTGCTTCGCAAGCTCAGCCATACGCCGCATATCTCCCGCACGAGACGAATCCATACTGATCGACGGCACTTCCACCATCTGGCCCAAGAGATCCTCAAACTTAGGCCTCGTCTCCGCGATAAAGGCCCCGAGTCGTTGCTCATGTCCCATGCCCGTAATCCTCCTTGGCTCAACGAGGCTGAATTATAACGATGCGAGGTGTCTAAGACAAAGCTGCTGCGGGTTTCCTATGAAGAACATGTTAAACTGACGCCCAGTCCGAGCAGTTTCCACTCATGATTCGTCGTGCAACTCATCGCCTCTATTGCCTTACGTTCTCCGCCTCGATCCTGTCCTCGCCCCTGGTCTGGGCCGGGGATCCCATCAGCCTCCAACAGATTCTCGAGGAACCGAAGATCTACCATCTTCGGCATGTGACCGTACGAGGCACTGTACGAGATGTCCAACCGCTGGCCCCTTATACCTTGGCGAATGGAGATCCGTGTTATGGCGCGTACCTGTTCCGTCTGGAAGAGGATGAGGCGACCCTGTCAGTGGCCGTCTTGGGGATCTGCGGCAAACCAGTCGTTCGCGACCCGGAGGTCGAAGACGGTGATCGGGTAGAGGTCAGCGCCACGATTCAGGCACCAAGTCACGGAGGAACGATTCTGAGCTTCAAGGGTCCGAAAACGACAACCGAAGAAGAATCCGTCGTACAGGCGGTGGCTGATCGCATTCTCCCCATCGTGGAATAGTTCCTCCCTGGTGTCGGCTATCCTCGCTTTTCTTTACAGCTCCACGACCCAGCGATATAGTTCCCACAAGTTCACGACTTTAGAATACCCGTGCAACGGAGCGCCCATGGCATGGATTCCTGTGCTCGTCCTGGCAGTGAGCGTGCTGATCGTCATCGGCATCTACAACAGCCTGGTGCGGTTGAAGGTCCAGTCTGAGAGTGCCTGGGCAGACATCGATGTGCAACTCAAGCGGCGGCATGATCTCATTCCCAATCTGGTCGAAACAGTAAAAGGCTATGCGGGCCATGAGAAACAGACCCTAGACGCCGTAATCGTGGCCCGCAATCGCGCGATGTCAGCAACAACTCCCTCCGCAAAGGCTGAAGCAGAAGGCTTATTGGCGCAATCCTTGAAATCTCTGTTTGCCGTCGCTGAAGCCTATCCGCAACTACGCGCGGTCGAAAGCTTCACGCAACTTCAGGCTTCCCTCAACCACATCGAAGAGGCCCTGCAGAATGCTCGCCGCTACTACAACGCCGTCGTCCGAGACCTGAACACCAAGATCCAGGCATTCCCTTCCAACATGATCGCGAATCTCTTCAGCTTCAAAGCACGCGAATTCTTTGAGCTCGTCGATATTGCAGAGCGCGGCGTGCCGAAAGTCAGCTTCGAGCAGACACGCTGATTGCCCCCGTGACAAGGCGCACCCCATCCATCCTCAGAGCCGGTTGTTTCCCGCTGCTCTTTACCCTGTGGCTCGTGGGTGGTGGTGTCCTAGTCCTCAGTCCTCCCGCACAGGGCCGGACGATGGTCATCGAACAGTTCCACGCCGAGATTCAGGTCCTCACGAATGGGGATCTGATCGTCACCGAAACGATCCGACCTCGATTTACAGGCTCGTGGAACGGGTTGAAACGTGATATTCCAGTCGAATACCGAACCCCGCAAGGGTTCAATTACACCCTATGGCTGGATCTCCTCAGCGCAACGGATGAGCACCAGGTCCCACTCAAGTACGAGAGTTCACGCGATCGGCACTATCAAGTCTTCAAGGTCTGGTTGCCGGATACACAGGACACCAGCAAGACGCTGACTTTGCGCTACAGAGTAACCAATGGGCTGAAATACTTTGAAGAGCACGACGAACTGTACTGGAACGTGACGGGCGACGAATGGGACGTACCGATCGAATCAGCGGGAGCGCGCATTCTCCTTCCCGCCGGAGCGACGGGTGTCAAAGCTCTCGCGTTCAGCGGTGCCTACGGAGCACGTGAACAACAAGCGGACATAGGTATTACCGGCCCTGAAATTCGCTATCAGATGACACGGCCACTCGGCTTTCGTGAGGGGCTCACGGCTGTGGTCGGCTGGGATAAGGGACTCGTCATCGAGCCAAGTTCACTGAAATTGACTGGTTTCTTTCTCCGATCCAACTGGCCGTTGGTCCTCCCGATCGGCGTCTTTGGCTTGATGTGGCGTCTGTGGTATCTGCGAGGCCGTGATCCACAGCGACGTCCCATCACGGTTGCCTATGAACCTCCGGGACAACTGACACCCGCCGAGCTCGGCACCTTGATTGATAACTCGCCGGATCTTCGCGATATCACGGCAACCGTGGTGGACCTCGCCGTTCGCGGATTTGTCCGCATAGAGGAACGCCAGGAGCCCCAGCTCCTCGGCTTGTGGTCAAGCACAGAGTTCTCTCTACACCAAGTGAAGTCCGCCGGGGAGTGGACGGAGCTCAAGCCGCATGAACAGACCATCATGAACGGGATCTTTTCGAACGGCGCCATGACAGTCGTGCCCCTCTCCGATCTGAAGAATCGCTTCTACACCTATCTTGATGGGATCAAATCATCGCTCTTCGACCAACTCATGAAGAGAGGGTACTATACAAGTCGGCCAGATCGGGTCAGGTACATCTATGTGGCCATCGGTATCGCTGCGGCGGTCGCGTCACTCTTCGGGGCAACATTCCTACAGGAACACTATGGTCTCGCACTCCAGACCGGTCTCGCAGGGGGGCTGCTGTCCAGCGCGATCATCATGGGATTCGGATGGGTGATGCCTGCGAGAACGATTCGTGGCACGCGGGTGTTGGAGCAGATACTTGGCTTCGAAGAGTTCTTGACCCGAGTTGAGTCCGATCGCTTTGCACGAGTCATCAAGACTCCCCAGATGTTCGAGAAATTTCTGCCCTTCGCGATGGCATTGGGCGTCGAGCACAATTGGGTCCGCGCCTTTGAGGGCATTTACACGCAACCGCCCACCTGGTATCAAGGAAGACATCTCAAAGATTTTCACCCTGGCCGATTTGTCGGCAACCTCTCGCAGATGTCGACCGCAACCGAAGCGGTCATGACCTCTGCACCACGAAGCTCCGGAGGATCCGGCTTCAACAGTGGCAGGTCTTCCGGCGGATCGTCGGGAGGCGGCTTTGGCGGCGGAGGGGGGAGCGGATTCTAACAGGTGGAATGCGATGCGACAGCTCTGTAGGAAGGTAACCCTGTATTCCTTTGGAATTGCCCTCGCACTGATGGTGGCGGGGTCGGCTGGCTGTGCAGGCAGTCGAGGGTTCGATCAGGCTGCAATGCGCGAAGCCCTTCACCTCGACTCTCACTCAACCTCAGAAACCCCACCTGTCTTGCCTGGGAGCGCTCGCCCTTCCCCACCGTTTCGCCTCGGGATCTTCTTTGTCAAACATCAAGTTCCCGACACACCATCCATCAGAAAGGTTGAGTGGCTGAGCGCAGATCGAGATCAGCTCCTCCGCGAGCTCGCACCGCTGCGAGATGAGCAGCTCCTTGTGGACATGTTTGTGCTGACAGATGTCAGGCTGCGCGGTGATGATATCAAGGGAATCCAACAAACTGGGGCTCGTTTTGGAACTGATATGGTCCTCATCGTTGATGCAGTCGCGGCTGTCGATCGATACAACAACCGCTATGCCTGGTTGTACCCAACCCTCCTCGGAGCCTATCTCCTTCCCGGCACCGAAAGCGACGCGCTCGTAATGGCCACAGGAAGCCTGTGGGCCGCCCACTCTGACTGGCATACTCTGATCCAGCCTGTCGAAGAACGATCGAAGATAGTGGGGGCGGCGGCCTTCCTTGAGGACAATGCTTCCTTACAAGAAGCCAAGAAGCTTGCCATCCAATCAATCGGCAAGTCTATCGTAGAGCAACTGCGGCTCCTCAAATAGTAATGATCTCACGAGACAGAGGGTTAGAGTGAATCGAAGCTCACCAAGACTCCCAGTAAGAAAAGATGTTGTCCCGGCACAATGCCGGGAACCCCGGGACGGATCTCGCCGCTCTTGAAAAAGCCACCTCCTGCCCCGGTGGAGTCGTCATACCGATGCTCAACCCGCACGATCGTATTCGTCCATTTATAGGGAACCTGGTACTCGACTGTGGAAGTAATGGCTTTCACGAACTGTTCAGCCCCGGTCCAGCGACCGTTCCGGTCCCAGTAGAATTCAGGTCGCAGCGCCACAGACCATGGCCCGGCGACATGCCACCTGACGACCAGGTTTCCTCCCATGACAAAGGCTCGGGGATTACCCCGCTGACTTGCAATGCGTTCGGTTCCAACATCGAGAGACGCGGCGATAGTCACGTCGTCGACTTTCCATTCTAGAATCTGATTGCCGTACAATCGCCAGAACTCCATCGACGTATCTGTTTGGTCCGGTCCTGCATAAAGCGTCTGCATGAGGGTGAATCGTGGTGTGGCTTTCCAGATCCATCGACCTCCATAACTGGGGTGATCATTAGGATGGGCAAGATGATAATAACTGTTCACGACAAAGGCCGTGACGGTGAGAGCCTCGCTCACAGGATACTGGGCATTCACGCCGAACATCATGTACGGCGTGTTGTCCGCAATCCATGATCGCGTGTAGTTGGCATTGTCTTTTGCATAGAGCGACTCATACCCCATCAAACTGTTGAATAGGCCGGCGGTGATCGTCAGTCCTTTGCCGACCGAAGCAAGATACGACACATTCGCACGATGAAGATGTCGGAGCACATCCGATCCCTCGACGCGTCTCTCGCCCACCAAGAACGCAAACTCTTCAGAGTCTCGCCCTCCCTGCAAACCCAGTTCCATGCCCCAACGTGAGGTCTCTCTCGCATCCTTGCGCACATAGGCCAGTCCCATGTTGGGAGAGAGCTCGTTGTGATGAGCCGCTGTGGCGCGATGCCGCCAAAGATGATTGTCGGGAAAATTAAAATTTCCGACGTACCCGACATCGACATAGGCTCCATAATGCCAGTCGACCGTGGCTTCCTCTGTAGGACTGGCTGCGCTCGGCACGAGAGTCCCCGTCTCTTTTGATCCCTGACTCAAATCTTGAGCCACACAGACAGGCACCGTCGTAAATAGGCCACATGCAATTAGCAGAAGACTGATGCATATGTGCCATCTGTGTCCGTGAGTGACCATCTTCACATTGATCATGAATGAATGGGCAGCGCCTGTTTGCCGCATATGATATTTGAACAGGTAAAGCTCCCCGACGTCGGCTCACAACTATACTTCTCCAGATATCAAAATGGGATAAAAACCGGTGAAGCGAAGATCAGGAACGTATCAGAAAGCGCTGTGAGATTATTCTGTCCGGAGCCGATATCCAACTCCCAGCTCCGTCAAAAGATAACGGGGATGAGCAGGGTTTTTCTCTAGTTTATTCCTCAACTGACGCATATAGACCCGTAGATAGTGTCCTTCTTCTATATAAAGCGGCCCCCAGACTTCCTTCAACAACTGGCGGTGGGTCAGCACTTTCCCGGCATAGCGTATCAAGGTGGTGAGCAGCTTGTATTCAATCGGTGTGAGGTGAATTTCCTTCTCTGAAACAAAGACCTGCCGACGTCCGAGATCTACCTTAAGATCACCGAGCGTGAATACCGATTCGGCACTTTCGCTGGTTCGTGACGCATGGCGAAGCGCGGTTCGTATCCGTGCCAGAAGCTCGTTGAGTCCAAATGGTTTGGTGACATAGTCGTCCGCACCGAGATCGAGCGCAGAGACTTTCGCATGTTCCTGGTCACGAGCAGACAGTACGATAATAGGCGTTGTGGTCCATTCCCTTATCTGGCGGATTACCTCGTTTCCCTCGACATCCGGTAGTCCCAAGTCAAGCAGGATGAGATCCGGATTTCTTGCTTTAGCCTCTGCGAGTCCATCCCTGCCCGTCACGGCTTCGTGGAAGCGAAAACCATGTGCGGGCAACGTTGTCCTGAGAAAACGTCGGATTTCCGGCTCGTCCTCGATCAAGAGAATCGCTGCTTCCTGTGACATGAGATTTCCAGGACTCGGCTACCACATTCGGATAAACCGATCGGCTCATCAAACCTGTGCCTGCTCCATTTCGACGGCCGGCTGCTTCTCCGATAACGGAATGGTGAACTGAAAGAGAGCACCGCCTCCCGGCCGATTCTCCACCCAAATACGCCCGCCATGTGCTTCAACGATGCCACGACAAATCGTCAGCCCCAGTCCGACGCCTCCTTCTCGCGCAGATTTGCCACGATAGAACTTGTCAAAAATACGAGACTCCTCTCCGGGAGGGATTCCAGGTCCACGATCAGCAACCTCAACAATGACTTCGTGATCGCTGACCGACGCAGACAAATCCATGGTACTTCTCAGGGGTGTATACTTCACGGCGTTTTCAACAAGATTAATCACGACTTGCTCCAAGAGCACTCCATCAACAAATACCAACGGCAGATCGGTCGGAAACGCCGTACTGACCGCATGACCCTCCAATCGTCCTTCCAGCCTGGCCAGGGCTGCACCGATGATCTCATCCAGAGAGTGCCATTCCTTATTGAGTCGCACGGCTCCGGCTTCAAGCCGCATCATATCAAGAAGGTTCTTGAGTAATCGATCAAGACGATCAGCCTCTCGATAAATGGATCGAGCAAGATCCCGCCGATCAGCCGCATTGAGCTCTTCCCGCCCTTCCGCCAAGCTGCTGGCAGCACCGCTGATGGTCGCGAGCGGCGTTCGTAGATCGTGAGAGACTGAACTCAGAATGGCACTGCGCATCCGCTCAGCTTCTGCCGCCACGTGTGCTTGCTGAGCCTCATCCGATAAACGAGTCCTTTCAATTGCCAGGGCTACTTGGTTCACCAGAGACTCCAGCAAGTGCAGATGCTCCGGATCAAGCAACAGCGCGGGGTCCTTAGGCCGCACCGCCACGACACCAATCGCGCCGGACGAAGCGACCAACGGCAGGTAGAGGGCACTAGCTCCCGGCAGCGTATCGGTTCCAAGTCCCGCTCGCTCATGGTGGTCGTACACCCATTGAGCAACACCCGACTCCTTTGGGTTTAATTCAAAAAATAGGAGCTCTCCCCGTTGCAATTGTACCCGCTTTTCGGCATCCGCGAGAAATATGGCCACATGTGCGTCGAACACATCACTAAGATGTTTGGCCGCAAGCTGGGCCAACATCCCTGTTCCTCGATGAGTGGCAAGATCTCGACTCATGGCATAGAGCACGCCGGTACGTCGTTCTCGATAGCGGGCGAGCTCGGCTTGCTGCTGGAGACGCACGGCAAGATTGCTGATGACCAGAGCCACCACCAGCATGACGCCGAAGGTCAACAAGTACTGAATGTCGGAGACGGCAAAGGAGTAGTAGGGCGGCACGAAAAAGAAATCGAAAGCAGCCACACTCACGACAGAAGCGAACACCGATGGCCCACGGCCACAACGAATGGCGACGCCAATCACGGCGATGAGATAGATCATGATCAGATTCGCGGCTGCGAAATAAGGAAACATCACCCAGTCGATCGCCGTGGCAATCAACACACCCGCAGCGCCGTAGGCATATCCGCCGAGATCACCGGTACTTTGAGGAGTACGTCGTACAGCGGGTTGTTTTTCATCGCCCGTTCCCGTAATGACATAGATGTCGATCTCGCCGCTCTGATGAACAAGGTCTGAGACCACAGAGCCAAAGATCCACTCCTTCCAAAGAGCCCGTACCGGTTTTCCGACGATGATCTTTGTGGTGTTCCGGCTCCGCGCGTAATTCAAAAGCTCCTGAGCCACGTTCTCTCCCATCAACGTGACCGTTTCAGCTCCAAGCTGCTCCGCCAGCCGTAAGGTCTGCACCAGCCGGTCTCGTTCAGACTGGGGTGATCGGAGATGCCGGGGAACCTGCACGTACACGGCGATCCATTTAGCATGAAGGTTCGCCGCCATCTGGCGCGCAGCTCGAATCAGGCGAAGACCGCGGGACTTCATATTGACGCACACCATGATGGTTTCCGCCGCCGGCCAGGTTTGCACGACGGCATGATCGCGCCGGTATATCTCCATCTGCTGATCAACCCGCTCTGCTGTGCGGCGGAGGGCGAGTTCTCGGAGTGCGATCAGATTGCCTTTGGTAAAGAAATTGTGAATCGCGTGCTGGATCTGCTCCGGGACATAGACCTTGCCGTCCTTGAGCCGTTGAAGCAGGTCATCCGGGGGAAGGTCGATCAACTCCACATCATCCGCCCGTTCGAGCACCGAATCTGGGACGGTCTCTCGCACGCGCACCCCCGTAATCTGCACGACCACATCGTTCAGGCTTTCCAGATGCTGCACATTCACAGTGGTATAGACCGTGATGCCGGCCTTCAATAACTCCTGCACATCCTGCCACCGCTTGGCGTGACGCATCCCCGGCGCATTGGTATGTGCGAGCTCGTCGATGAGGACAACAGCGGGGTGGCGAGCGAGCGCCGCGTCAAGGTCGAATTCCTGCAGTACGGTGCCGCGATGGTCGACGGCCCGGCGCGGGATGATCTCGAGTCCGTTGATCAGCGCCTCCGTCTCCACCCGACCATGCGTCTCGACGACACCGATGACGACATCTACACCATCACGTCGCTGCTCATGCGCTGCCTCCAGCATGGCATAGGTTTTCCCCACGCCGGGGTTGGCGCCGAAAAAAACTTTGAATTTTCCTTGGTGTTGTCGAGCTTCCTCGGCCTGAACTCGCTGAAGCAGTGCATCGGGATCTGGTCGTTGTAGGTTCATGCGAGCAGCTCTTCGTGCAACGAGGCATGCAAAGTTGAAGATGACTTAACGACCGGCGATTGATTCTAGGGAAGGCTCAGAGGAGCGTCAACGGCACGATTGATCCTAACAAGGGCTGAGCCTGCTTCAACTAACGCCTCTCGTCCAGGGCGAGATTCAGTAGAAGAACATGAACTCGCGGTTCTCCAAGAACGCCAAGCTGGCGGCCCTGTGTGTATTGGGCAACGAGATCCCGCAGGACCGATTCCTCGATCCCCCGAGCACGAGCCACCCTTCCCAGTTGGTAGAACGCTGCGGCCGGGCTGATGTGAGGGTCGAGTCCGCTTCCGGAGGCGGTAACTAGGTCGACTGGTATGGGCAAATCGTTGCCCGGATCCGCAGCTCGTAACGTGGCGACTCGCGCGTTGACGGCCTCGATCAACACCGGGTTGGTAGGTCCGAGGTTCGACCCGCCCGACGCAGCGGCGTTGTAAGGAAACGGTGTGGTTGCAGACGGACGGGTCCAGAAATACTCCGGTTTGTCAAAATACTGTCCGATCAACGTGGACCCGATCACTTTGCCTTCGCGCACGATCACACTGCCGTTCGCCTGATTCGGGAAAAACACTTGGGCCAGACCGGTAACCGCTAGAGGATAGATAAGGC
>Ga0268299_1003445_pt1 | contig 14564 bp, 7 predicted proteins | sample NOBtaG_FD_193484 | JGI IMG/M metagenome (GOLD analysis project Ga0268299, IMG submission 193484) | Activated sludge microbial communities from bioreactor in Nijmegen, Gelderland, Netherland - NOB reactor | ecosystem: Engineered > Bioreactor > Aerobic > Activated sludge | place: Netherlands...
TTCTCCGACGGTGGGTGAACCCCGGCAAAGACGATCCCCGATGATCTCATTCTGATACGGGTGGCCTCGTTGACCAACCCATGAACAGATTTCTCAGTGCAAACGTGAATTAATCAGACGTTCCTTAGATGTGAGGTCGTCCTGCCTATTGCACTACGTATTGAATTGCACTACACCTATTTCTCTTCCTCCACAAATAACCGCGAGGTGATGTCATTCCTAAGTCCTCATCGGCCAGTCCAATAACGTTTATTGTTAAGGGCTCTCCGCGACCATCTTCTTCCCGAGGCGGCGAAGTGGAAATTACTAATGGCCCACTTCCTGGAGGGTTAAGGCGCGGTTCGCTCAAACAATCAGTGTTTGTCAGTGCTCAAAGAGCTGCAGCGGAAGATATGCGAGTCACCGCTGTTCCCGGCGAGGACGTTGTTGTGCTGGACATCACAGGTGGCCCCTCTCTGGTGCTTCACCCGGAAAATGCGCAAGACCTCCTCATGGCACAGCAGGCCCAACCGAAGGCCCGTGGGGCGGCAGGTGCAGATAGTCGACCTACCAGTGACATACGGGTCCCCATCCAGCTGCAGTGGCATGGGCTAGAACAGAATGTCAGTACGCGTGGTGCGACTCGCGGCTTTCTCGGGGATGTAGTGCTCAAAGCTATCCACATTGTGACCGGTATCGGAATTGGTAAGGGGGCAGATCTTGTTGCTGATAAGGTGGTCGAGCGGTTTGATAATCACGTTGATGAGGGAGTGTATAGATTAGACTCCGCAGCGCTCTCCCCGCTGAAAGGGTGTACGACCGTCTCTCCTCCTGCTGCAAGCGGCAAGCCGCTGCTGGTGTTTGTGCATGGGACATTCTCGGACACGAGCGGGACATTTGGTAAGTTGTGGCTGCAACACCAGGGGCGAGTGAAGTCCCTCTTCGAAAAGTACGAAAACCGTGTGTATGCACTTGATCACGCGACGCTTGGCGTGAGTCCAATACACAATGCCTTGACGCTGGCCAAAGCGCTGCCGTCCGCTGCGAAACTCCACCTGGTGACTCATTCGCGCGGCGGATTGGTCGCGGAAGTACTCGCGAAGGTATGCGCCGATTCTGATGCTGCTCTCAAGGATATCGATGTCTTTCCGCAATCTGGTCATGAGACCCAGCGGCAAGAACTGGTCGCGCTGGCCCAGGTAGTGAAAAAGAAGCATCTCCAAGTAGACCGTATTGTCCGTGTGGCTTGTCCCGCTCGTGGCACCCTCCTCGCCTCCAAGCGATTAGATGCGTATTTATCCATTTTTAAGTGGACGCTTGAGCTTGCCGAAGTTCCGGTGTTTCCAGCGTTGGTCGATTTTATTGGGGAGGTGGCGCAACGTCGGGCCGATCCGACCAAACTGCCGGGTCTGGCAGCGCAGATTCCTGGGAGTCCATTGGTAGAGTGGATACACCAGGGAGATAAGCCCATCGAGGGGGAATTGCGTGTTGTGGCTGGGGATATCGAGGGAGATTCTCTTATCTCATGGCTGAAAACACTGCTTGCCGATGCGTTCTATTGGACAGACAATGACCTCGTTGTCCACACTCGGGCGATGTATGGAGGGGCACCCCGCGCGCAGGGCGCCAGTTTTCTGTTTGATCAAGGCGGCAACGTTTCTCATTTCCAGTATTTTAGCAATGACGTTACAGCAGAGGCCATCACGAGGGCGCTCCTGGATGATTCCCCTGCGGGCTTCCGTCCGATCGGGCCCCTCTCCTGGGCCGGACAAGACTCGACCGGGATCCGTGCGGCCAGGCGCGTGGCTCAGGATGAAAAGAAAGCCGCCGAACGGCCTGCACTATTCCTCTTGCCAGGGATTCTGGGCAGTAACCTGCAGGTTGACGGGAAAAGAGTCTGGTTGGCATGGCGATTTCTCAATGGGCTTTCTCAACTCCAGTATTCGCCAGGGAGGCGCGACACGGTTCAACCGGATGGCCCGATTGAACTCGTCTATGACGAGCTCGCCGAGTATCTTTCCCAAACACACGAAGTCATCGAATTTGCCTTTGATTGGCGCAAACCCATGGAGGAGGAAGCACGAAGGCTTGCCTCAGCCGTGGAACAGGCGTTAACGATACGTGAAAAGACCGGTAAGCCAGTTCGTATGCTTGCACACTCCATGGGTGGACTGGTGGTCCGAGTCATGGCGCTGGAACGTCCGGATATTTGGAAGCGAATGGTAGCTCATGGTGAGTCCCGCATCTTGATGTTGGGTACGCCCAATTCCGGCTCGTGGGTTCCTATGCAGGTGCTGTCCAGCGATGATCCGTTTAGTAGTCGTATAGTCACATTCGGTGCGCCATTTAACGGTCAAAAAACTCGGCAAATGATGGCCGAATTTCCGGGCTTGATGCAATTGCAGGCGGGGCTTCTTGATGACAAGATCGGACTTTCGAAAACAGAGAAATGGCAGGAACTGGCAAAGAAGGATCTAGAGAGTGTCCTGAGTCAGGGATGGTGGCATCTCGAGGCGATGCAAAAAGACGAGTATGAATGGGGCGTGCCGCCGCAGGAAGTGCTCAGTAAAGCCACAGATCTCCACCGCCGACTTCAAAAACAGCGACAGGAAGAGTTGGTACCGTTTCGAGATCGATTGTTGATCGTAACAGGGCAGGCACCAGCGACGCCGGATGGGTATGTACTGGAAGAGAGTGGGCTTTCATATGTGGATGTGAAAGATGGCGACGGTCGCGTGACGCGAACCAGTGCCCAGCTTCCTGGATGTCGCACATGGAGTGTCGAGTGCGAACATGGGAAACTCCCCAGTCATACAGAGGCATTTAAGGCCTACCGTGAGTTGTTGGAGACTGGGGATACCAAGCTCCTACCTGTAGCTGGAGAAAAAGGGGAAAGTCGCGCTGCTGGTATGACTGGCCAGAGTGCGATGCGAAGTCGGCCATCACGGACACGAATTCAGGTGAGTCCCCCGGAGTCGACGCGTGAGGCGGTGGCCCATGCAAGGACGAAGCAACGGCCAGGAGGTGTGACTGCCCCGTCTTCGGCTCTTCGACTTTCGATCATCAACGGTGACCTGAAGTTCGTCCGGCACCCCTTGATGATCGGCCATTATCGATCGATGCGTCTAACCGGCACCGAGCGAGTGATGAACAAATTAGTGGATGGGGTCATGGAAGAGGCGTTGAAAGCGGGTCTCTATCCTGATCGCGTGGGAGTGCATCAAGTCTTCGTGAATACTCACCGAGACCCCGAGGCCATTCGGCAGATGCCCTGGCCTGAAGCCGTCATCGTTGCGGGATTGGGAGAAGAAGGAAAGCTCCGCGCTGTGGACCTTATTCAAACGGTGCGCCAGGCCACCATTGCCTGGGCTCAACGTATGACTGAGAAAGCGGAGGGAGCACCAGCAGCCTTTGATCTTGCGGCGACCCTGATCGGAAGCGGTGGCATTGGGATCTCGCCAGGCCAGTCAGCGCAACTTGTCGCAGAGGGCGTTCGCCAGGCCAACCTGCTACTGGCCGGGTCGCGCTGGCCATGCGTAGGGCATCTCTACCTCATTGAAATCTACCCGGATCGCGCGAGTGAGGCATGGAGAGCCTTGTCGGTGCAGGCCACGGCAACGCCAACGTACTTTCAGGTGACGGAGACCATTCAGTCTGCTCCTGGCGCATATGGGCCACCCCCAGATCAGGGGTACCGTGGTGTGCCTTATGACTTCATCACTGTCGTCGCCCAAAAAGGCCAGCAAGGAGAGATTATGCTGTCCTACGCGATTGATACCAATCGCGCTGCCACGGAGCTTCGTGCCCAGGCGACGCAGAGCCGCCTTCTGGAAAGCCTGGTGGCTACGGCCTCTAACGACCGGAATACGGACCTGGATATCCGCCGCGCACTATTTCGCCTGCTGGTTCCGATCGAATTGGAAGCATTCCTCGGCGGTACCTCGGAAATGGTCATTGAATTGGATGAGCATACAGCGGGAATACCCTGGGAGCTGTTGGATACGGATGTCCGTGGTGGTGGCGACAAACGTCCGTGGGCGATACGGGCCAAACTCTTGCGAAAGCTTCGGGCCGACGACTTGCGCAAAGACATTCAGGATGCAGGCGCGGAAGAGAGCGTACTCATCATCGGTGAGCCGAAGTGCGACCCGTCTGTGTATCCGCGTCTACCAGGAGCGCGCTCAGAGGCGAACGCGGTGTATGAGCTCCTGACAGGCCCAAGAGCCCTGGATGGGAAAACGGTTGTCGGGCTGATCAGCCCTGATGATCCGGACCAATTCGGGCCCGACGCTCTCACTGTGGCCAATACACTCCTCTCCAAAGATTGGCGGGTGCTCCACATTGCAGGTCATGGCGAGCCACCTGAAAGAGTGGCAAGCCAAGCAGCCAAATCAGGCGATGCTGAACAGAAAGACGGGGATCCCCGTGGGGTTGTGCTGTCCGATGGCACCTTCCTTGGGCCACGTGAAATACTCGCCATGCGCGTGGTGCCGGAGCTGGTCTTTATCAACTGTTGTCATTTAGGGGCGCGCAATATTGCCCAGTTAAATCCGGGAGCGGAAAACACTCTGGGCCGGAGCTACCATCGTCCGCGGTTTGCCGCCACCGTTGCAGAAGAGCTCATTAAGATAGGGGTACGCTGCGTCATTGCGGCAGGCTGGGCTGTGGATGATGCGGCCGCAAAGGTGTTTGCTATGACCTTCTATCAAGCGATTCTTCGCGGGTGTCGTTTTATTGATGCTGTGGGGGAGGCACGGGAAGCTGCGTGGGGGCTTGGAGGAAACACGTGGGCGGCGTACCAGTGTTACGGAGATCCGGACTGGACTCTTCGCAAAGAAACATCAGACCCTCAGCGGAGATTAAGCCCATCTGCCGAGCGGTTTTCTGGTATTGCGTCTCCGCACGCTCTGGTACTAACCCTCAACAATCTAGCGGTGGACAGTCAGTATCACCGCGCGCCAGTGGATACGCAACGTGCCGCGATACGCTATCTCGAGGCGCAATTTGCGCAGTGCTGGGGTGAGATTGGCTCCGTGGCCGAAGCGTTTGGCTGGGCCTGGAGCCAGGTTGATGACAAGGCGGCCGCATGTTCGTGGTATGACAAGGCGTTGAAGGCCAGTGATGGCACCGCTTCAATTAAGTGCATCGAGCAGTTGCACAATCTGAGAGTCAGGCAAGCGTGGGATAAGGTCAGACAGGCAATCGTCCTGCGCGACAAAGCGCAGGCGAGCCTTCACGCGCTTTCCTCCGGCGACAAGTCACCACGGTCAAGGACGAAGCAAGGACAGAAGAAAAAAGGTCCGGAGCGTGAACGCGGGCGTATTCGAACGGAAGCGCTATCTCAATTGAGGGCTGCTGAAGAGACGTTGAGGAAGGCTGCCCGCATTGCGAGGAAGGATATTAGTGCTGCCATTCATGCGCTAGAAAAATTGACCGAGGTTGAAACGTCATCGGAGCGCGAGAGCATACTGGGGTCTGCGTACAAGCGTCTGGCGATGGTCGATGGCGTTGACGGCCGGAACGCCACTCCATCCCTCAAGGGGATGGAGAAACATTATTGGCGTGCCGAAAGCCTCGCTCGCACAGGCAAGTTGTCCAAGAGCTATTACCCTGCACTGAATCGCATGGCAGCAGAACTCGTTCTCAAGGGGGAACAGTCGGCATGGGCGGGATTTGACGCGGCCTCTGTGGCAGCAGTTAGGCAGAACCTTGAATCCCACATGGCCCAAGATCCAGATTTTTGGGCAGCAGTAGGGCTGATAGAGCTTAAGTTGTATGACGCCATCGCAGCGAAGAATCTGTCCACTATAGCTGCAGCTATTCAATCACAGTATGAGGAGTTGCATGCTCGAGTGAGTGCGCGATGGATGTGGGGATCGGTGGCGGATCAGGTACATTTCGTCGCTCAACAATACAAGGCGAGTTCTGAAGGAGAGAAGCAAGCGATGGAGAAACTGGTGAGTGTGGTCGATAAGCTGGCAGGTGCTGGGGGGTAGTTACGGAAAATTCCGCAAAAAGTTGGTGGGGAAATTGGATAGTGTGCTTCTAGTATTATGTGTATAACTCAAGACTTCATCTGACAGACAGCGAGTCCTCGCCGGGTTTACGCCGCTAGCATTTTCTCCTTCGCCAGCGGCACGCTATCCACAAATGTCTGCAGGGGTGTTTTGCCGTAACACCAGCGACCTTGATGAGGCCGTTGCTCGTTGTACTCCTGCAGCCAGGTATCCAAGTCAGCTTGTAGCTCCTCCAGCGTGCGATAGATCTTCTTCCGGAAGGCCACGCGGTACAATTCGTTCAGCATCGTCTTGTTGAAGCGTTCACAGATCCCGTTGGTCTGAGGATGCCGGGTCTTGGTGCGAGTATGATCAATGTTTTCGACCGCAAGATACAGTTCATACTCGTGTCGTTCGGGTGCTCCGCAGTATTCCGTGCCGCGATCCGTGAGCACTCGATTCAGAGGGATCTCGTGCTGCTCGAAGAATGGCAACACACGATCATTGAGCAAGTCTGCGGCGGTGATCGGTGTTTTCCGGTCATAGAGTTTCGCGAATCCCACCTTGCTGTAGGTGTCGATGAAGGTCTGTTGATAGATCCGGCCCACGCCCTTCAAGGTCCCGACATAGAACGTGTCCTGTGCACCGCAGTAGCCAGGACATTCGCTCTCAAATTCGCCATGCGCTTCTTTGTCGGCCTTCGCCTTCTCCAGCGCAACGACCTGCGCCTCGGTCAGCACGAGGCCCTCTTGAGCGACTTTTGCCTCCAAGGCCTTGAGCCGTTTCCGCATGGTCTCCAGATCATGCCGGAGCCAGATGCACCGGACGCCCGCGGGGGAGATCGTCAGGGCTCGTTTGCGGAGTTCGTTTGCCACGCGTAGTTGGCCCCAGGCGGGTTGCTCAATGGCCACGTGCACGATGGCCTGTTCCACATCGGGAGAGACCCGATTCTTTAGGAGCGGCTTCTGCCGGGAGATCTCCTGCAACGCGGCTTCGCCGCCCGTGTCGTAGAGTTCCTTGAAACGGTAAAAGCTATCCCGGCTATAGCCCATCACCTGGAAGGCCTTCGAGACATTGCCCAGGTGTTTCGCCAGTTCCAACACGCCCACCTTCGTCTTGATGATCTTCTGTTCCGTCGTCATGGTCCTCACTCCTTCCGGTGAAGGCGAGGACTCTACTGGACTGTCAGATTAAGTTCTAGCTTTCACATATTATGACTCGGGCAAAGCCGAGTGATGGCTCAGCCCACCCGTGGATGCGTGTTGGAGTTCCCTCGTGCACTCGATTCATCGGTTCCCCACATTCTGCGCCAACCCCTTCAAAGCCTTGGTGCTCCAAGGTGCTCCGAAGTGACTCGGACTCTTGGTTTTAATAGAAATCCATCCTTCGTATGGACCAGTGGCTGTGCCAAGATACCATTTATTATCTGTTTTGCTGTGATAGCCAAAATTGAGGCTCGCGACTGGCAATGTGGTGAGAGCTTTCCGCGTCTCCTCGCGTTCTTGTAGTTCATCAGGAGAGGGTCTCGAATAGACATCGACAAATACCAGCTCGAACTTACTGGAACTATTGCCTTCTGGATTCCCTCGTTTGATCTGAAAGCAATATGCCTCATTCTCGTACATCTTCTTCGTCTTTCTGAACGGTTCCTGAGTGGGATCGAGGTCCAAATTTGTCTTCATCATCAGGCATGGGGATTGTGCGGGTGGGTCGGTCAACATAGACCAATCTTTCTGGTTCGACGTTTCCAGCGGTTCTGCCTGATCGGAGATAACACGCCAGTACTTGTCAGAAACCTTAATTGTCACACCTCCTAAGCTAGACCAGGTGGTCGCGAGGGTTAGTTCCTTACCCGCAGACTCCTTTTCGACGCTATCGTAGGTATCCTCACCGGTGACCACAGCTCGAGGTTTTCCTCCTTCATCCATTTCAGGTCGATCCCAGGCGAGGCTGTATACCCCCATGGATTTGATACCTGCATACAGTGTCGATACTAGGAGATGCTGCATGCTTGACTCTAGAATAATCTTTGGTCCTAAATCCTTGGGGACCGAGAATAAAACTTTGCCTAAGATGCATCTGGGCGACTGCTGTTGATCATAGGTGGCACTATACAAAAGAATTTCGTTCTGACGAAAATTGACGTTGCGGGGCAAGAATAGTGCTCGCTGGGGGTCTCCATGTTTTATATATAAACTCCCAACCAAGTTTTTCTTAGTGTCACCCTTTTTCAAGTCGCTATCATGCACGCAGCTCTCATCGTCAAGTACCTTCGGTGTGGCGATAGCTTTGTCCGCGGCAAAGTTGGTGCTTCCTAGCCAGAGCTTGTTCGTCATCAGTCTGTGGAGCACACCATTTACTACGGACTCGGTTGGTCGAGAGAAGTTGTTAAGATAGGTTATTCGTTCCTTAATCGGAAGCCAACTAAGTTTCTCAATTGAGAGTTGTATGGATTTGCCCTTGCCAAACCTGTCTGCAGCGTCAGTCAATGATCTGAGTACATCAATCTGAGAGCCTACCTCAGGAGAACTGTCTGAAAAAGGCGCGCCTCCTGCTTTGGTAAATGCAGTGAAGAAAAGTTCGCTAGCCTCGGTTGCCGGAGCTTGGATGTTACGGTAAAACATCAAGACGCTAAGAATAGCCAGGATAACTACTGGGATTGCCCATTTTAGAACTCTAGAAAGTTTCGCTTCGTCCTCAGTTTCTTTCTGTTTCCGCTTGGAAGAGGCTAAAAAATCAGGAATGGAAGGTGCGGCCTGCGATAGTTTTGCCCCCTCACGGTATTGGAGCAGAACTCGAACCCAGTCATCGCGCTCGGCTGTGTTGGTAAGTACAGTTTCGAGATTCGCATATCGAAGGCGCAGTAAATCTGCCGCCTCGAGTAGTAATGTCCTGGGCCTACCGGCACTTGACCAATTCAAGCATTTTCGTAGGACGGTAAGAAACTCTTCGAAACGTTCGGCCTCCTTGTCTATTATTCTGCGAAAACGGGACCAGCCGCGAATAAACGACTCGTGCGAGACCTTGATTGTAGCGATTCCTGAATTCTCAGTATCCCAGAACAAATAGTTGACGGAGCCTATGTAGTCATGATCGAGAAGCTTGCGTAATTTCTCAGGCGTTGTTCCCTCGCCTAACTGTCGCGTGCAATCAGTTATGCATACTCGTTGTTGTGTATACATCCCATTGTTAGGGTCTTTGAATGCAAGTTGCTGTAGTATCGCCTCTAGTTGTTGACGCTCAGGAAGTGAGTGTCTTAAATAGGCATCCTCGGCCCAATTTTCCAGGCTTGTGCTCACGACATTGGGAGTGGGGTCTGATGGAGAGAGTATTGGCCCTGTTCGTGATGATGAGCCCCTGACAGCTTGTTCCAAGTCGTTCCAGTTAATTGTTCTCGGAACTTTTCCCGTGGATTTTTGGCGATCAGAAGATACTTGCCACAGGCGGGCCAATAAGTGTTGAAGTAAAGGTAAATGATCAGGGTTATCGGTAATCTCTTGAACGTTCACGAGGATGCGCTTTAGCACCTCTGGTTCAAATTCGATCTCGTCAGGAAGCTGATTGTCCGATCGTGTTTGACGTTTCAGTAAGCGCAGATAGCGTTGAGCTGGGCCTACGATAGCCTCGCGCAATTGCTCATCGTCAAGTCGCCGGACAAGGTAGAAGGATTTGTTGATAGCATCAGGAAGTTCGAGATATGCAGGACAATCATTTAGATGCTCGCTACGCATGGTGAGAATGACATAGCAGCGGGTGTGTGGGTTGAAGAAATGATCTATGATTCGTTCAACTAACAGGCGTGCATCTTTGCTGTTTTTATTCGTAGCGTGGAAAAGCTCTTCGAACTGGTCAATTACGAAGAGTAGGCGAGCTTGATTGGCGTCCGTGCCGCTTGGTACAGCTAATTCTTTTGTGTAAGCCTCAACTAGACGTTCAAATCCCGCTTCTTGCCTGAAGACGCTAGAAATTTCCTCGATCCTATCCGATTTGCTATCCGCGGAGCCTCGTGGCTTGAGTGCTGCATCTAATCTCCGAGCTAAGCGTGTGATCGGAGTTTGCCCGTGAGCTGGATCAAAATTAGTCCCAGGTGTGCATACGATGGGGATCCAGAAATCTCCAGCTCCTGGAATGCCAAAACTTCGCAGCTCTGGAATGACACCCGCTCGAATGAGAGACGACTTGCCAGAACCTGAACCCCCAAGTACCGTGACGAACTGTGTTTGTCTAAGGCGCTCAATGACCTCAGCGGTTTGTCCTCCCCGGCCGAATAATAAAGCGGCTTCATGATCTAAAAACGGTCGGAGTCCGGGATATGGACTAGAAGGCAACCTCATCGAAGCAGGGATTGATGGTACCAGCACAGTGCGATCACTCCAGTGGTTGAGATTTTTTTTGTCGCTTCAGCTTACGGTTGAGAGCTTCACGAAGAAAGCCATAAAGTTCGTCCGTTTCCTCGTCACTTGCATCTTGACACTGGTGCCCTCCTGCATCGAAGCGCAAAACTGTCCAGCCCCACGCTGGCATGGGTTGCGTGGGAGGGTGAGGAGGTATCAAGTAAGCTACAATTCCTGGGGGCAAGTCACGGCCAGAAAGTCTAGATTCAACCTTGTCGATTTGCGCAACGAGCGCATCAGGTGTTTTGTTTTTCCCCCAGAGTAATACCACGCCATCCGCATCATCAAGGCTGGGGTGTCGATCCAGTTGGTCTACCGGCAATCCACGTGGTCGCACGTATAGTGGCGGTACAAGTGCGGGTTTTATAAAATTTGTCGTCAAATGATCCCACTTAGTCTTAATCTCCTCGCCGAGTGATTTCCAGAGCTTGTTCTCGTTTGAATTACTTTCTATGTAGATCCTGACCCCGTCACTGCCATTTGTTCTCCCTTCTGTTCTTCTCTCCTGGAGTTGCCCAAGTAATTCGGCGGCGGTTATTGCGCTTGAGCCGCACTGAGCAATGAACTGTTGATGCATTGGATCAGCTGAAACTGTTGTGGGAACATGGCGCATATCAAGCCACACAAGGTTGGCCGAAGACTTCCCGCATCCGAGCCAAGCGTCCCGTTGTAGCGCCAAATGTCCGCCTGGCAGAGAGGGCATGAGTGGTTGGGCATCGTTAAAAGGTAAAACGAGCATGTCAGCGGTAGCGAATTCCGTAAAACCGTTCAGGAGCGTATCTTTGCTGAGAAATTTAACTGGTTGCCCCGCAATCGTAGTCGCTCCCAACTTTCTCTTCACTTCCGCGAGGAGCGCCTCAGTTGTGACACCAATGAGGACATTTCTAGATTGAGGCGGTGGCGTCAGTGTGTTCGGCTGACTTTTTATTGATTTTGCAAGATCCTCGCGTACTATGTTGAGCTCTTGCCAGAACATGTCGTCAATGACGTTTGTGTCTATATAGATACGGAGCGGCTGGTCCTTAGCTTCTGCTGCTCGCTTGTAGAATGGTCGCCAAACTTGTTGGGGATCGGGGAACAGTTGCTTCCATTCCGACTTGCGCTCAAGTGTTCCTATGGCGGTTTCAGACATGGCAATTATATACAGCCGCTTCCGAAAGCCCTCATCCCCAAACAATTTCTTGAAGTACTCAATCTCCTTTAGGCACCAGTCCGACGTGACGTAGTTATCATGAACCACAATTATCATGCAGAATGAATTGTCTATTCTGCTCCGAAGCTCGTCGCCCAAAATGCCATGAGCTGGCCCATTCAGAGAGCTAAAATGCATAGGAGGTATCTTGAGTCCTCGTAGGCGAGCAGCTAGGGCTTTGTACAATTCATTTTTGAAATGCCCTATCCAATTACCCCATGCTTCGTCATCCGCATGAGCGTAGCTGATAAACGCACTGAATTGACATTCACTAATGCTTTTGGTCCCCACAGAAACTCCTTGCCTTATCGTTAGGCCTACCGCCAAGGTTAATGCCTGCGTTTGGAAGGTGGTGCGCTTGTTCAAGTCTAGTCAGCACAGTTTGGAATGGGAGCTTAACCATGGTGCGGCAGTATAAGGTTTCAGCAGAAGCAAATGTTCCGCTCTCATACAGCTTGTTGGCCGGCGCTCCCCCGCCACAATAGGAAAAAAACACACAGCTTTTTTTGCAGGCTCTTGTCCCGTGAATAACTGCGTTCCATATCTTGATAAACTGCTTTGATTGTGCACTTGCGAGATAGCTGTTGCGACTTACATTACCAAGCGTAAAGTTCTCGAACTCTACTGAAAATTGTCCCAGAAGTTCGGGGGAAAACGTACTGAAGTCCCCATTCCACCCCACTGTAATGAATGCAAAGGGGATAACCTGCGCGTTGTCTGGCAATCTCTCGTTACGCCATTGGTAAGTTGGCATACCTTCCGCAATCAGTTGGAAGGAGTTAGCCAATTCTCGAATGCGTACTCGGCCGTTGCTCCCCCTTGAGAAATCGAGAAGCTGTGACATGAAATTTCCGAACGTGGCCTCCTTGCCAGCTAAGCTTGATGTTGCATGAGCTCCTTCAATTTCGTCGAAGTTGCAGCTGACATCCTCGACGTTATGTTGCAAGAAGAAGTCAAAAAAAGCATGTGGCTGGATGAGTGCGGCATCCGTAACCACGGCTATGGCATGAAATGGAATGTTGTAGGTTTGTAATAAATCCATTCCGCGCAGGACAAGGTGGTGGGTTGGTTTTCCGAGACGCGTGCGCCGATGCATGTCGTGCAAATCTGCCGGGCCGTCGACACTTACCCCGACACGAACATTGTGCTCTCGGAATAATTTGCACCATGCCTTGCTAATGAGGGTGCCGTTAGTTTGGATAGAGTGCAAAGCTTTACAGCCCTTGCCCAGTGTCTTACGAACTTCCTCGAAGGCGGCTTCGTAGAAAGATACCGGCAATGCCAGCGGTTCACCGGAATGCCAGATTACATTGAGTGTTTCATCAACTAGCCCATCCTCAAGCAACCTAGTGATTGATTGCTTTACGGTATCAATCTCCATCCGTGCGCTAGAGTTGCGGTCGGGCAAATAGCAATAGTCGCAATTGATATTACAGAAGGGCGATGGTTGTAAGATAAGTAGTCTTGTTTTCAATGCGGGCTGAAAGTCGGCAGGATCAAAGACGTAAGGCAAGCAATCTTCCTTGATCGAATGTGCCGCACTTGTGGGAGTAATTAGTCGACAGAGTTTAGTGGCAAGCGAGTTCTTCATCTGCGCGGATTGGGTTAGAAGTATTTATCTGATCATCGTCCATTGAACCAATTTCGCCAATTCCCCCAATTCCCCCAATTCCCCCAGGGGTACCATTGCGCCAGATTTTTATATGATGGTGCGCTGGTATCTGCGGATTTGTTGCCCTTCTCCAGATGTTGAATTATTTCGCGTGCTGCAGCGACCCGTGTTTCAAGAATGGTGCGTTCGTGTTCAATGGAGGCGTGTGCCTGCGTTGCCGAACCCAGTGCGCCCATAATCCCAAGAAATGTGAGCACCCGGCGCAAGATAGAACATCTACTGAATGGCCATTTTATTTTTTGTGTCATGAGACACGTCCTTGTCCGCGGAAGATGATGAGACTAGCCCTTAATTCGGCGATAGGGTAGCGTTAGAAGGGGAAACTGTCAACGGGGGAAAGTATGCAAATGGTTGTATTTATTGACCATGTTTGCCAGCCGAGGGTTCGATGATAACCGTATGTGCCACGTATGACGCAGGCCGCGTAAGGTGAAGACAACGTTCCGTGGGCTCTGTGGTGTCGCAAAATCAAACAGCAATCCGGGAGCTGCGGACTTTCTCCTTACGCCGGATTCCATGAAGGCGAGGAAACAAATAATGCGGAGGCATTAACAGAATTGCAATAAATGTGAGGTTTGAACGTACCTCACATGCACCTCATCCAGTTGATTCTTCCCCATTTCTCCCTCCATATTTTTGCCGTAAGACCAGGTTGAAGTAATCCATTAATCAGAGGATCTGATGGATTTGGAGAATAAATCCGACGCCGAAGTTCTGGCCATTGCCGATCCCATCATGGACAATCTGATGGAGGCGTCGACGGCCATTGACCATGCTCGCCACGTGCAGGACTTTACCGATCGCCTGAAGGCAATCGTGACGAAAGACTATCTCGAGCGGGTGTGCCGTCAGTATCAGACCGAGAAGGGCACCTTCGGGGCACGGACGCCGGTCGCTGTCTTCCGCCGCCCCGGCTCCATTGCCATTGTGTGGCGGCAACAATTTGCCAATTCGCCTGGCGACTATGTCGCGGAGACGGTCCTCGTACAGCAAGAGTCTCGCTGTCGCGTCGACCACGTGTTTGTGCTCTGACCTGCTCATCCAATCCTCGTTCCGCCGCCTCGCCTAGAATCGCACGCCCACTGAGATCAGTGCGAAGTTGTACCAACCGAAGGCATACCGGTCGTTATCCACTCCACCTTCGAATACACGGTACCCCGCGGTCATGAACCAGTGGTCGGTGAGGTCATACCGAACTTTCACTGCCGCATCGATGGCACGACCCTGCGTGCTGACGAGACCATCGAAGTCCAGGAGCGCCGTCCAGCGCGGGGCGATGTCGTATTCCAGGCTGCTGCTCAGCAGGGGCACGAATCCCACATTGCTGTCGG